>Ga0265798_10012285_pt1 | contig 10345 bp, 10 predicted proteins | sample P3T30metagenome_FD_192430 | JGI IMG/M metagenome (GOLD analysis project Ga0265798, IMG submission 192430) | Plant litter microbial communities from East Loma Ridge, Irvine, California - P3 T30 | ecosystem: Environmental > Terrestrial > Plant litter > Unclassified | place: USA: California...
ATATAGATTCTGAATGTTAGTGGGATGACGATGCTGCCTGTCGTTCCACGTGACGACGTGATTGAGCTAACAATCTACGCGTCGCAATTCCGCCACCTGGGAGCACTGATCAGCATTCCAGCACGACACTCTCTTTCCTCCCAACTCCCACCACATCGATCCGATATAGGCTGCAAACCTCCCCAGTGCCTATCAGAAGTGTCAATTCCTGATGCATCGACCGAAGACTCTCACAGCAGGCGAGGCCACACCTGCGAAGCCCGCGGCGCGTCTTTATGGTGGCACTCCGCAGTCAACCGAACGTCTCATCAAGCCTTTCCGATGCCCCGGCTCAGCCACAGTATCCAGTGTCTCCACGAAGCCTGCACGGAAGAGGAGGAAGGTCGATTACTCCGGTGCTGGAGGCGAAGATGGAGAGAGCGATAAGCCTTACTCGAATGAAGACCGCTTAGCCCTCGCCACACGAGACGCAAACCGATTTCCTGTCTTCAAGCCCAAAGACAAAGACACCGCGTTCAGAACCAAGTTCATCGTGCCTTTAGTCAACAAGGATGTTGGTGCCTACAATCCGAATCGACCGGCGCCGCTGCTGGGTATGCGAACCGGAACCGTCTTTGTTGCGCGACCACTACACGACCCGAGCGGAGAATTTGCGATAGTACTCTACGATCCCACCGTTGACGACAAGCCGATACCGAAGGAAGAGGCGGAACCGAAGCTGAGTCAAACCGAGAAGAAGGAGATGGAGGCGCCGCTGGTACACAAGAGTTTGGCGGAGATACTGGGGTTGAAGAAGAAGGTGGACAACGAGCGACCGCGCGTACCAGTCGTCATTGATCCGAGACTTGCAAAAGTTCTACGACCGCATCAAGTCGAGGGTGTGAAGTTCTTGTACCGTGCTACGACGGGTATGATCGATCCCAAGGCGAATGGGTGCATCATGGCAGACGAGATGGGTCTCGGAAAGACGCTGCAGTGCATCGCGCTCATGTGGACACTACTCAAGCAGTCGCCCGATGCTGGCAAGTCGACGATACAAAAGTGCGTCATTGCTTGTCCGTCGAGTTTAGTGAGGAATTGGGCGAACGAGCTCATTAAATGGCTTGGGAAGGACGCTGTCACACCCTTCGCGATCGACGGAAAGGCATCAAAGGAGGAGCTCATTCAGCAAATACGGCAATGGTCGATCGCATCCGGGCGTGCAGTCGTCAGACCTGTCCTCATTGTGTCATACGAAACCCTGCGCCTCTACGCCGACGAGTTTGGACAGACACCCATCGGCTTGATGCTTTGCGACGAAGGCCATCGATTGAAAAACGGCGACAGCTTGACGTTTACCGCGCTCAACAACCTGAACGTGCAGAGGCGAGTCATCCTTTCTGGTACACCCATTCAGAACGATCTATCGGAGTACTTTGCGCTACTCAACTTCGCGAACCCCAACTACCTCGGTACGCGCATGGAGTTCCGCAAGCATTACGAAATCCCTATTTTGAAGGGTCGCGACGCGAACGGAACGGATGCGGATATTAAGAAGGGTACTGAGCGCCTCACCGAGCTTCTCGGGCTTGTCAACAAGTTCATTATTCGCCGAACCAACGACATTCTCTCCAAGTATCTGCCAGTCAAGTACGAGCACGTCGTGTTCTGCAACCTTGCGCCATTCCAGAAGGACCTTTACAACCACTTCATCAAATCACCTGACGTCCAAAGTCTACTCCGCGGCAAAGGCTCGCAGCCACTCAAGGTCATCGGCATGCTCAAGAAGCTCTGCAACCACCCCGACCTGCTCAACCTACCAGAAGACTTACCAGGCTGCGAGGACAAGCTTCCAGACGACTTCGTACAAAAGGACGCGCGAGGCAGAGATCGTGAGGTCAAGACATGGTACTCCGGCAAGATGGCCGTCCTAGACCGCATGCTCGCCCGCATCCGCGCCGAAACCAACGACAAGATCGTCCTCATCTCCAACTACACACAAACCCTCGACATCTTCGCCATGCTATGCCGCTCACGCGGCTACGGCTGTTTCCGTCTCGACGGCACCATGAACGTGAGCAAGCGCCAAAAGCTCGTCGACAAGTTCAACGACCCCGAAAGCCCCGAGTTCGTCTTCCTCCTCTCCTCCAAAGCCGGTGGCTGCGGTCTCAACCTCATCGGCGCGAATCGCCTCGTCCTCTTCGACCCTGATTGGAACCCCGCTGCTGATCAGCAAGCCCTCGCGCGTGTATGGCGTGACGGGCAGAAGAAAGATTGCTTCGTGTACCGCTTCATCACCACTGGTACCATTGAAGAGAAGGTGTTCCAGCGCCAGTCCCACAAACAGTCTTTATCGTCGTGTGTCGTCGACAGCGCGGAGGACGTTGAGCGCCATTTCTCACTTGACTCCCTCCGCGAGTTATTCCAGTACCGCGACAACACTACGAGTGACACGCACGACACATTCAAGTGCAAGCGCTGCAGGAAGGAAGATGGAAGACAAGTCGCGAAAGCACCGGCGATGCTTTACGGTGATACGAGTACGTGGAATCACTTTGTCAATGATGGCGAGACGGGGCCGTTGGGCAAGATTCAGGATCTGTTGCTTAGGCAGGAGACGGGCGATGGGTTGAGGGATGTCAGTGCTGTGTTTCAGTATATTAGTCATTGAGTGGGTGGTATTGTGTAGGTGTGGGATGAAGGTGCTGATGTGTAGCATGAGAGTGTTGTCAGCATGTGTCAGTTGCATAGTTCTTTCGAAGTTTCTAGCGTTCATGAAGCGTGGTGTTAAGATGGGCGGCGCTGGGTAGTGGGTTATGATAATGAATATGATATCTTTACGTTGACGAGACTTGAGCACTGCGCTTGGTCGTCTCATGTCGCTCATGTTGATATCGAGCAGTAAGATTTTACAGGCAAGCATCGCGATTGCCGAAACCTACCTGTCGCGATATGTTCATGACGCACACTCGCCTATCTCAATGTGCCCATATTCTTAAAGCGAACGTGCCGTGTAATCGCCGTTATCCCATTCGCGAGATTGCGTGGCGTCATGTTGTTCGGAGCAATGACGGAGTCATACGAGATGGGTTGGTCAGTGTGGTTTGTGCGGCCAACCGCGAATGTTGATTTGCAATCTGCGGTCATTGGCGTGGTGGCTTCTTGGTTGGGAGGGAAGTCGCAACTTGATGTTGGGGTTGGACGGCAGGTATTGGGTACGGAGCAAAACGGCGGAGGGTTTCCAAGGATATGATTGTGGTTCATGTTCTACCGTTTATGCCTGATTCTGCCGCTTGTCATAGTCTTTTATAGACGTTAGTACTTTCTTTGTTTGGGTCGCGGATGGCGGCGCGCTGCAACAAAGGGTGTCGAAAGTAACGTGGTGAGTTCGAGAATATGTGCCATTCTGTGCCGAAGTACTGTTAGGTATCATGACCGTGACATTGTCAGCGAGAATGGCGCATTTCTCCGTGGCCTATAGAACAAGTGCAGTGCCTGTAGTAGAACCATGGTGTTCGCTCCATCCATGCCAGGCACAGTACCAAAGTCTGCGATGACTTTCATGCTGATACGTGCCACGCTCTCACCATGCGCAAGACTTCCACTCCATGACTACCATCAGCACCGTTCATACGCAAACTCACCTATCACCATCACTGCGTTGTTCTCTCGTCCCTTCTCTTCACGGCGGCAGCCTATGACGTAGCCCCACTCTTGTGACTCTTCTACACCCGCCCGGGCATGCTTCAGCCAACTCACCTCTCACCTCTCATCCATGGTTCCATCGGTACTACCGTTTCTTACCTACCAGGCTGCTATCCGCGCTAGCCTTTGAGACGCCATATAGCTGGCTTCCCTCCCGCCTTTCTTCCTTCCTCCTACACTCTTCTTCCTCCCAACTTCCATCAGCCCACTCTGTGAAGACCAGCACCTGGAAAGCGCCTACCCTGAGGCTACAAGAACTTTTCATCTGACGAACCAACGAAACATACGACGTTGTATCCTCCAGGCTTAAGTTTTGTCTTCATCTTGCTGCGGACAACTTGAGGATTTTACGAACTTTTTATCTAACGAACTAACGAAACGTACGGCGTTGTATTATCTAGGCTCAAGCTTTGTCTTTATCTTACTGCGGACAAGCTAAAGATTTCACGAACTTTTTATCTAACGAACCAACGAAACGTACGGCGTTGTATCCTCCAGGCTCAAGTTTTGTCTTCATCTTGTTGCGGACAAGCTTCGTTGTAGTCGGCAACCGAAGTTTCCATCCCGCTAGCTAGCTCGCGCCACCTGGTCCGAGCTCCAACATTTCGTAGTCGAGCTCCACCATCCGAGTGAACCCTCCACGCACACCAACCTCGCGCGCACACGCATACCATACCCTCGACTCGACACCACGCCCCCGCCGAATCGCGCGACCGCCAACACACTCGAACTACCGCACATTATGGATTCCAAGCGCCGCAAGACCGGCGACCAGGATGTCAGCGCCTTGAGGTTGGCGTCGCGCCAGAAATACCTTGCCGAACGCGAAGCGCAACAACTCGCCCTACTCCGCCGCCAGGTCGCCGAAGAAGCAGAAGAGGAGGAGAGGCTGGGCAACAAGCTGAGCGAGAGAGAAAGAGCCGAGTTTAAGAAGAATCGTCAGACCCTGGAGCTGGCCGAGGCGCGAAATGCCATCGACGATTCCGGTTCTGGCTTCCAAATTCCCGACGCCGAGTACTCGAATAAAAACGAAGCTCTTACTCGCAGACACAAGGACACAGATGTCGACTACAAGAGCGAATACGTTTTGTGGGAGGAAACGGCCATGAAGAAGATATCCTCGCAGACCAAGGCGGCGGAACGCGTTCAAGACTCCTCTGAGTACGAATACATCTTCGACCCATCTCAGAACGTGGTATATGATGGACCTATGGTGGACTTGGAGAAGCAGAGACTCGAGATGCTCGTGGACGAAGCAGAGAAGCATGCCGCCTCGATCGAGGAAGTTCGCCGTTCATTACCGATCTACAAGTACAAGGATGAGTTCATAAAGGCTCTACAGACTGAGCAGATACTCATTGTCACGGCTGAGACAGGTTCCGGAAAGACAACGCAGATCGTCCAGTACCTCGAAAATTCTGGGTACGCGAAGAATGGTCGTATTGGCTGTACACAACCTCGACGCGTGGCAGCTATGAGTGTTGCTAAGCGCGTTGCGGAAGAAGCTGGTGTTCGTCTGGGTAAGGAAGTTGGATACCAGGTACGCTTCGAACAAGCGTTCAGCGATCAGGATACTAAAATTGTTTACCTCACGGATGGTCTTCTTTTGAAGCAGGCTCTTACGTCACCTTTACTGGATGAGTACAGCGCCATCATTCTGGACGAGGCGCACGAAAGGACTATCGCCACGGATATGCTGATGGTCTTGACGCGTGAAATTGCCCGTTGCAGACCGGATTTTCGTCTCATCATCTCCTCTGCTACTCTCAACGCCCAGTTCTTCTCTGAATACTTCGACAACGCCAGCATCCTCGCCGTACCTGGTCGCTCATATCCCGTTCAAACGTTCTACACGTCGTCACCGGAGGCCAACTATTTAAGCGCAGCCCTAACCACCTTCTGGCAACTACACGCAAGTCAGCCATCCGGGGACGTTCTCATCTTCTTCACTGGAGAGGATGAGATCATCCAGGCTGCAGAATCTATCGAGGCTACTGCCAAGAAGCTGGGAAACACAATGGCTCCTGTCATAGTTGCGCCTGTCTACGGTAATCTTCCATCGGATCTGCAAAGATTGATCTTTTCTAGGCCAACCCCGCCAACGCGAAAAGTCGTCCTTGCTACCAATATCGCTGAGACCAGTTTGACCATAGACGGCATCTCCTATGTCATAGACTCGGGTTTGGTCAAACAAAAACGATATGACAGTAGACTTGGGACGGAGACTCTATCTGTGGTGCCCACCTCACAGGCATCGTGCCAGCAGCGAGCCGGGAGAGCTGGGCGTACAGGGCCCGGTCTCTGCTTCAGGCTGTTTACAAAACACGCGTTCTACAACGAACTTCCGGCCCAGACGGAGCCAGAGATCCTTCGTAGCTGCCTCGACGGCCCGGTCTTGTCTCTTAAAGCAATGGGGATCAACGACATCCTCAACTTCGATCTCCCTTCAAAAGCCAGTGCCGAAGCCTTGTGCTTAAGCCTCGAGACGCTGTACGCGCTGGGCTTTTTAAACAGCGAAGGACAAATCTCGAAGCTTGGTCGAAGGGCTAGCGAACTGCCATTGGATCCAAAGCTAGCGAAAGCTCTGCTAGCTGCTGACAGTTTCGGCTGTGTCGATGAGATGGTCACTTTGACGGCCCTAGTGAGTGAGGCAGGCGCTTTGTGGTCCACCCCGAGAGATAAGAAAGCTGCAGCAGATCTAGCACGGCAGAGATTTGCATCAGAGCATGGGGACATGATCTCACTTCTGAACCTTTGGAACGAGTTCGAGGAGACAGGGTTCAGCAAAAGTTGGTGTCAGGACAACTTCGTTCAGTATCGGACGCTCAATCGCGTGGTCGATGTACGAGATCAGCTGTTCAGACTTTGTGAGAAGGTTGAGATAGAGAGGAGTAGCTGTGGAACAACCGATCACGTCAAGATCATGAAGAGTTGGACTTCGGCATACTTCGCCAATACCGCCCGGCTAAACAAGGATGGCATGAGCTATCGCTGCCTTTCCTCGCGCAACCAAGTCTGGATCCATCCATCCTCCTGTCTGAGAGACAAGCGGCCGCGTCTGGTATGCTACTTCGAGCAGGTGGAGACTTCAAAGTCGTGGATGCGTACTGTCGCTCCAATTGAAGCATCATGGCTCAGTGAACTAGCTCCTCACTACTTTAAGAAGGGACAGCTTGACGACCTGGACGTCGGCAAGAAGATGGGCAAGGGTGTTGGGAAGGTGGGTGTTGATCGCTGAATGCAGGTTCAGACAAGAGCTCCCGGATTATTATGGAAGTACGATAGTGAGAGAGTGGGTATATAGGCTCACAGGCGGCCTTTGTTTCATCATGTATCATGTTCAGCGGCATCATCTTCACGTGGTGTCATTCTTAAGTGTACTTGGGTTCTCGCACACAGCGGTATCTAGAGAGCGAAGATGTTTGAGGCACAATGCCTCGATGTGCGGACGAGATTTGGCTTTCCGAACCGAGTGCTAGGCGTTTTGGAAGGAAAAGGCTGGATCAGTGTATTCGATATGATACCCAATTTCTTGTTTGTTTCGGTCAGGTATCTTCGGCTTTTAGCGTAGCATAATGCATGGAAGACTTCAAGTGCAACCATATCTACATTTTGGTGCCGTACTGTGATTCTATTTCTCTTATGAATATGGACCAAGGGCTTTACTATGTCTACACACTAATGTGATGAAGTGTTACAGATTGTCGCATTGACATGTACGATCACGGAGTGAAAGCTCAACTCACTCTACGTCGTAGTGCGATGAAGTGCGTGGGACTTATACACTAACATTGTGATTACGGCATGTTCACATGCATCGTAACATCTTGTAGTTGAGAATGAGTCTTAGATGACGGCTTGAATGGGTGAAAACCGCCCAGAAGTACAAAGAAGCATGCGTTCCGAGGTTCTTCATGCTGCATTTCCACAATAAGTAACAAGCATATGTCCGTAGCGAAGCAAGTAGCTGCGAAGACCTTAAAGCGTTGCGATAAGTTAAGGTATGTTTGAACCTTGGTATGAGGATACATCTAGGAATTTCGTTCTGTTCAAAGATATCAAGTCCACTCGATACCGCCTGGCTATCCTATGACATCTAGATGCCCACTACGGCTCCCGTTGTATGCTTGAAACGGGTACATTAAAGTGAGTATCTATGCTTCAACCTTCGCGGTAGTCTTATCGCACACCGTAGATTTGGTCGGAATTTAGCTAGAAACCTCGACATAACCTATATCGTATGCTTCAAATGGGTGTGTTGAAGTAAGTACTAATGTCGCATCGCACATCGCCGATCTGGTCGGAATGCAGCTAGAAACGTTAACATGACCTATATCGTATGCTCTAGACCTATGCATTAGAACCTATACTTCCGTGTCTGTGCTAATGTAGTAGGTAAGGCCGAAATATTCTAAGCTAAGAATGTCCATAACACACCGTCCGATCAGCAAGATAACAGTTAGAAACCGGATCATGACCTATATCGTGTGCTTCACACCTATTCATCAGGATGTATTCTTCCGTATCTACGTCAATGTAGTAACCCTGGCCACCATATTCCAAGCCAAGGAAGCCCACAACACACCGTCCGATCAGCGAGATAGCAGTCAGAAACCGAATCATAACCTGCACCGTGTTCTTCAAAGCGGTATATGGAAGTATATATCTACTTCGTCGTCTTAGAGTAGTCGCCTGGGCCTATCACCGCAGCGCGCACCATCAGGGAGCTGGTAGGGGTAATATGGCAATACCATTTGCTGAGAGGCTGTTAGAGGCCTCTTGACTGCTTTCGCAGCGTCTTTTCTGTGTTGTACGCTATGACTTGGCTGTGTGAGCGATGCGGGTAGGTGAATATTTCACATTTTTACTGGAAAGCAAAGTGTCTCTTTGGTGCGGGAGAGCAGCATGTGTTGAGCTTAGTTTTGCAGCTACTCCTAATATCCCTCCTGTTGACGTTGGCGGTGATGTTGGCTGGTGTTGCTGCTGTCGTGGTTGAGATGGAAGGGACGACCTCTTGACAGACTTAGAATTTGACATCAATCACACTCTGTTGGGCTAACAGTCCATAGTCAGCTATCATACCTCTGACGGCTTTTCCGGAGGTGTTCAGAGACATGCGCTTTCTGGTTGTATGCGACATGGAAGTATGATACGAGGTGTGGCGTTTCTTACGCCCTCGCACGAGCGCCTTGGGGCATGCGCAACCTTCAATCTCGTTTCCAGGAATCGCAACGCCGCATCCAGTATGTAGCTTGAGTGTATTCCAGCTTTTCGATGCTTTTTACGATGCGAGTACCGAAGAGAAAGACTTTTCTAGGAGGATATTGGCCTGTCATTTGTTGATCACTCGTCTGGTCTGTGGTATTCTTGTGACTCGGGTTGGAGACGACGAGAAAGTTGGAGCCGGCTTCAGCAAGCCCTCTGGTATGGTTAAGCTCTACACTGGCGTACGACCTGCTACATATACGCGATCAGAGCACTTGTATGTGCCTCGCCGATCAAATAGGATGCCGTCGAATACCTGGCTTAAGGCTGTTGTCGGCAGATGCAAAAGGCGGTTGACACGTGTACTACTCAATGCTCGTACCACCGAACCGGAGCTGAATTGGGCGGCTGACCTCGCAAGTCAGATAGTGTAGGAAGGGTTGGTATTGGTCCACGATACGGTGCGCTGTCACCGGCGAAAGATACATGCGCTGGTGATGACACTGCCAGGCCTCATGTCGGAGATGCAAGTTTCCAGCATGCTGTATAGACTGCGACAACCGCTCACAACAATACCCACTGGCACATTCGACGTGGATGTATTCGGCAAACCTGTTTATCCTACCTTTGAATAAACTCGTAGCTTCTCTATTAGTCGCCTTGCTTATACCTAGATCTACTACCTTTAAACGGTTTCTAGCATACGAAGTATGTCGAGAAGCTCGTGCACCAGCATGCAACCTACATCAGCATATATCCCATACTCCAGAACTATCTTGGGGCGCTTCACGAGCTTCTCTAGCTTATAGGCCTTCGCGGGATCAACTTGTGCTAACATGCAACTGCTAAGTACCGTGCCGTCACGAGCGGTGTTCGTATCCCATATGCTAGCCGTCCAAGGCACAAGGTCCGGTCGCATCTGCCGCAAGAAGATGTACGTGTCCTTGGTGACCTTCTGCCGGAAAGGCATGTCGTTGTACAGTTTCGAAGCGCAGACGACTTTGATGTAGTCGTCGGCCCTCGGCTCCGGTTCGGTGTGGTTTTCGTTGTGGGCATCTGATGAGAGCAGGATAGGCGCATTGACGGTCCCGATTCGTGCGCGCTTTCGCAGTGGCGCGGGCGACGCGGAAGGAGACGAGGGTTGGATAGGCTCCGTGCCCGCACCGTTTCGGTCATCGATATGAGCATGCACTGGAAGAATCTTCTGGTCGGCTTCTGGTACTGGGGCAGGCAGCGTCTCGGGCAATGCAATGCCAGCCCATATTGTGTCGAACGCTCGCAGCCTTTCCTCGGTGGCGTGTAGGCCTCTGAATTTTGTTCCACTGGGATGCTTGCACCTGCCAATGTGGAAGTGAATGTGGCAGAAGTGACACCAGTGACGCGGCTACATAGGCATCGGCGTCGGTCTTCGAGAAGGCGATATGTATCTAGGTCAGCTACATCTATAATAGAGACA
>Ga0265798_10012287_pt1 | contig 10343 bp, 12 predicted proteins | sample P3T30metagenome_FD_192430 | JGI IMG/M metagenome (GOLD analysis project Ga0265798, IMG submission 192430) | Plant litter microbial communities from East Loma Ridge, Irvine, California - P3 T30 | ecosystem: Environmental > Terrestrial > Plant litter > Unclassified | place: USA: California...
GACTACGACAAGGTACGGAGGGTTGTTCGCACCGAACTACATGCATGAGCTTATGGAGTCCGCATAGCATGTCCCGGAATTACGGCATTCCCTCATCGAACATCCTCCAGCCTGCTGAACGATATCTTCGAGCCCCTCCACTTATCTTGATCCATGGTACAAGTAAGAATGTAAAACCGTTCGCTCTTGATGATCATGGCTTTTGAATCGGCATTGCGCAATTTCCTCTCACTTCTCAGTCGTTTGAAATGTGTCTCAGTGTTTCCATCGTGTTTAGACGTCACTATGAAACCCCAGTCAATACTGCTGACTGCACAGTATAGCGCGCGGCGCTGATGACACTTACGATGCAGATTTCTGAGTTCCCACTAGTGCTTGACGAAACTAGCGAAGAGAAATTGAGCGGCAGATTGCCATACACGCGGCAATCGCACACACTGTGCCTTCTACAGAGGACAAACCCCAAGATCCTCTCCAGACATCCGCCCATTCGTGTGCCCTTCGACAAGACCTGCGCCACGCAATTGGACGGTTCCACTCTATGCAGTCAAGCTGCTACCTGTCGACATGGCTCCAATCACACGCGTCTCCGTCTACATCGATCCTCATTGTGACCGACGTACCAACGCCACAGGTACCAAGGAACTGCCGTTCAATGACCTACTATCCGCTTTCATCGCTTTCCCTCCAGCGACGAGCGACAAAATCTTCAAGTACTTCGTGCGTGACGCTTCATCTTCGGAGTGGGTGCCAGTTATCGATGCAAATCTCAACCTGGCTGCCGGCTGCTACGCCAGTGATATGAGGGAGATGCACAAGATCGAAGAAGAAGAGAGGCTTCGACAAGCTACTTTGGTCGAGGCCAGGAAAGACGAGAAGTTGCCTATATCAGTCAAGATGAAGATATCCGCTCGTGAACTGACGGACATCTAGCTGGGCTCCAAGGGAGTACGTGGGACACGAGTGAAAGTGATTGGTCGCGTCCAAAGTTTTCGAGTGTGGTCGGACAAATACACAAATGTGTACCTTACCGACACTCGCGCAAAGCTGTTGTGCATCTTTGAAGGCAAGGTCAACACGGTCATTCGAAAACTGAACCAAGTCCGAGCGACGATCGAAGTCATTGGAACGTTGAAGCAGAAAGTTCGAAGCAGGGGGTCCCTCACAACCGCGAGCTGCATGTCGATCACTACACCATCATTTGGGAAGCGCCAGGAGGACCATGTGCCTTCACCAACATCGTGCCTACAGCTGCCAGCAATCTAACCTCTCCCAGCCTATCCACCTTGTCTCAGAATAGGCATCTTGTTCTCCGCCGCCCCACTAACGCTATGGTCATGAAAGCTCGCGCATGCGCACTCGCTGCTTTTCGCGAGTACTTCAAGCAACGCGAGATGCGGGACACACTGCACCAACTTTCGTCCCTACGCAGGCTGATGGCAGTGGCTCGCCGTTCGCCCTCCTGTACTATAGCGAGCCCGGATTCCTGACGCGGACGTCGCAGCCTTATCTCGAAACACAACTGCCAATACTCGGTGACTGCTTTGCAATTCAGCCGTCCTTCCGCGTCGAGGAGGCTCAGACACATCACATCGCCTGACTGAATTCACGCATATGGAGGCTGAGCTAGATTTCATCGTCTTCGATGATCTTCTTCATGCCATCGAAAATCTCATCTGCGCCGTGATTGACATCCTCCTCGCTGACTCCGAGAGCACGAGCTACATTAAGGAACTCAACCCCGACTTCAAAGCACTATCGCGCCTGTTCCGTCGCATGCCTTACGCCGAGGCCATTATATGGCTCTTCGACCATGGCATCCAGACAGATGACGGCAAATGTCATCTCTTTGGCGACGAAATCCCCCTAGCAACCGAGCGCAGATTGGTCAACGAGATCGGGGTGCCAATTCTGCTCACCCACTTCCCAGGGCACACCATGCCTTTCTGCATGAAGAAAGCTGTGGACGATCACGTGTTCGTCGAAGGGGTCCACTGCCTCGTTCCTGGCATGGGGGAGATCCTGGGAGGCGGCATGCGCATAGAGAACCTCGAAGAGCTTCTGGAGTCGATGAGGGAGCGCAAAATGGACGAGACTGCGTATGCGTTTTACACGGATCAGCGGATGTAAGTCGATGTCGTGAAGGGGTGCAAATGGGGACTGACTGAAGCAGGTATGGCACGTCGCCACATGAGAGATATGGACTGGATTTTGAGCGGTTTCTAGCATGGTTGTTGAAAAGGGATTCGGTTAGGGATAGTGTGTCGTATCCGAGGTATCCTGGTAAATAGTGAGTGATCCTCAATCTTCACATCAACAACGGATTGTAACTGGCTATAGTGCTCCCTGAGCAAAACTGCACTGTGCGGGTTACGAGGAGAGTATCATCTGAAATATAAGGTCGAAACGCAAATGTCGTGTTAGATCATGGGTGTAATGGGATTGCGGATTGGCTTTGAATGTCACCCACGGGCTAGCACTTGAGAATGCTCATGGTCCAATCACGACGCCTGGTAACCGAGCGTGTCGATCCATCTGTCGGCATCTCACCTACAATGGTATTAATAGAAACTCGCCTCTCCTTACTTACATCCAATCTTGGCATAAGCAGTTAATTGCTCGAAGACTCTTCTATTGCGAATCTCCATCCTCTCGTCCTTTCCGAAGAATCACGCAAAGTTAACGCAAAAGAAGTCCATCGCACACACTATGACCTACACCATCATCTACTTCATGTGTCGTAAACCAGGCCTCTCCCTCGAGGAGTTCAAAGATCACTACCAAAACAAACACCTCCCTCTCTTCAAAGACATGCTGGACAACGTCAAGCCCATCAACCGCACCGCCCACTACCTGAAGCCAGATAATACCGGCCCACCTGCAGGTGCGAACGCAGTGGAGTACGACTGCATCACATTCCTCGAGTTCCGCGACGAGAACCACTTCAACGAGTTCAGCGAATTTGTTAATGCTTCGCGGCATGACGCGGAGATTGTGGCGGACGAAGAGGTGTTTGCGGATATGAGCAAGTTTCGAGCGATGAGGGTGGAGGCTCCGGAGGCTACGGAATCATAGGGACGCAAGGGATGAGAGATTGTACAGAGGGGCATGAAATCCCGACATACGAACAATGCATTGGGTAGTATGAATACTCCTGAATCTTCAAGTTACGTCCCTATATTGCCTTCTCGTTGTCTCAGCGCCATCAACGTTTCCATCCTGCATCGCGACGTACTATTCAGACGTCGTATAGTCAGCGCCCAACTACGTAAAGACGCTCCCATAGCTGATGTCCTTCGGCAAAGACTTCAGCGCATCCTCCCTCGACATGCGAAGCCGGAGCTTCGTCTGCTTGATCCACATCATGAGCTGCCAACGCCGCATGTAAAGGTGTAGCACCTTGAACCCGACTACATACACTAGCAACGCAGACCACGGGAGCGCATCCTTAGCCGTCGCTCGCACCAAGAAATCTACAAGATACTCAATATCCTTGCCCCCGTTGATGATTTCTTCTTCGCGCACTCCGCTGAGGAGATAAGCGTGTAGTTTTGCCTTAATCACACGCAGAGCAACGGGTAGTGCGATGAATGCACCAATGAAGGCAAAGAATGCCACGTCTTGCCACAAGCTCGACCTTGCACGAGTGAGGTTCCAAATAAACACGACGTTTGCGAGAACCGATATAGCCGTGTGAGAGTCCATGAGAGGCGTAGAACCCACCATACGATACGGAAAGGTAGCGCAATAGCGCGGTAGCAGAAGACGAGTGCGCCGTAGAAATTCTCGTCTAGGCCCGCTGTGAGGTGACGCCAAACGTAGAGGAGAATGTGTAACGGAGCGCATATCGCCACAATCAAGTGAGCAAATGCGCTGATGATCGCTACGACAATAATGAGAACGGAGCAGAGAACGATGAACGCATCAACAATCTGCGTTTTGGTCGGCATTCTGGTAGCGCTTGCAGGTGTAGTTGATGCGTGGAGTTGTGGTGATGGAGGGTGTATGAGAGAACAGAGTCCGGGCTGTATACGAAAGAGCCCTATGATCTTAATGAGCATCTATTCACAGCCGAAAGAAGCAGATGGTCCCTCTTTCAATCAACATCGACCAAGTCAAGAGAGTGAAGGCATTGGGCCGGCCGACACCGTGGCGAGGCACATGTCACTGTCACTCCTCTACAATGATGGTCTGCATCTCCCATAGCGTTGCTTCATTCACCGTCTCGGCCGCCAATCGCCTTAGTCACGATGACCTGCCTCGCCCCCAGATCGTACTTGTCGCCTGATCGCAAGAAGTAGAACCGTGCATTCGGCGGCGGCAAATTCTTCAACTCGCTGCCCTCCCTCGACCAAAATCCACCATCGTAGATTAGCGCATACGTATCGCCTATCACTTCCATCTCGTTCTGCTGCACCACAAGCGCGGTGTCTTCATCGATAGTGAGCCCGAACAACTCGGGGTACTCGCCCAAGATGTCAAACATGTCGAAGTGGCGGTTTCGCACCAGGACGTGCTGGTCAATGGCCGTGTTTTTCATGTACCCGAATCCGATCGTGTGATCTCCGATCATGATTTGGTTGTTTGCCGTGTCTCCGCGAGCCAGGAAACTTCCGATGATGCTCGCGCCCGCGCTCGATCCCGAGATGACGCCTCCACGATCCAGCACGGCTTGGAAGGCTGCTTCACTTTTGGTACCCGCGAATGCATCGACGAGTCGCCATTGCCTGCCAACAACGGGGCAATGAAGTCGTCGGTGTCAGCCACTGAAGGGTCGTAGGTGTGTAGTACCGTCACGTTAGTGGCACCGAAGCGACGGAAGGCGACCGCAGTCGAGAAGTTGGTGTTGTATGTCGGCTCGCCCCCTGCGGTTGGGATAACAACGATGGGCGCATCTGGGCCACCGGCAAGCGATATGATGCGCTGGTATATGCTTTCGCTCTGCAGATTGCCGCCGACGATTACGAGGCTTCCATTTTCGGGTCCGATGGAGGTGCAATTCGTGATATTTAAGACGGGGCTTGCCGCAACGACGGTCGCGACAACCGCGAAGAGAGTCGTGAGTCGCATCTTGATATGCGTTTGTTGATATCCTGAGTCTTTGCTCATTCATACTTATATCTGCCATGACGTTGTCGCGTTCGCACAGCGAGCTATCGCATCATCGTGCGCTTGGGTCCGTTCGAGGTATGATCGCCATGTACCTGCCTGAAGGAGTGCGGCTCGCTATCATGGACCCCACCAGAGTACTCCTGCGAAAAGTCAACAAGCTTGGCGGAAAGGATAGATGATGAGGTTCCCAGAGACATCAAGTCTACGTCTTGGTCTCAGAGTGCTGAAATGCGGAGAAAATGCGAGTGAGACCACGACTTTGCGCGATCTTCAGTGTGCGATCGCGACTAACCAGTAGCCCGCTGTAGCGTGGATCAGGCCACCCAGGATGAAAAGCACAGCCACTGAGCCGCGTCGTCTCTTTTTCCAAACACGCACCCATGTCTCCTCACGAACATGCGACGACGCGTTGAGATATCCGAGTTTGGAGTTGATTCACTACGGTCTCGCCCCAAAGTTCAACGCCATTGCGAGCATCATCTGGACTAACATTGACCTCACGCGATGGTCTCAAACATTACCTGGTTCCCACCAGAACCTCTTGTGCTTCAATTCGATTTTTGTTTCCAGGCCGTCGCATTGTGGTCGTTCTATGACCCGACCTTCTCCCAAAAATTCCGCGACCACGGAAGATCATTCTTCGATGCCAAAACGCCCGACTCACAGAATGCAAAAATTGCGATAACCTTGCTTCTCCAAGGCTTACGAGATTACACCTACGATGATGACCAGCTGGAGAGGCCGAGTAATGACGAAATATGGCAATACATGAAAGGGCCTGTTGTCAACAACACCGTCACGGACTATGTCATAACAAAATGCCTCAAGGACCGATGTGCCTTGCTGGACTGGGAGGGCGACGCAGAACTTACCGGCATTGGCGTAAGATCCGCAATTGAACAGTGGTGAACGTGCTGACCTGAATAGATGCTTGCAACGTACAGCCTTCAAGCCTTTTTGACTACGATCTATCTTTCGGCACTCGTTTCTGCTCAGAGTGGCTTGATACCTAGGCAATTCTTCAAGCGTCCCTGGGTGCCTCGATTCCTGCTCGCCATACAGCACTCCACGACCACGCTCCTCTACGCGTCTTTCTTGTTCTCTGTTGCCATGCTTCTCGCAGCGGTCAACAATCTCGCGTTTCTAGCGACTAACATGCACCTGGGCCCTGCATCTCCAAACTGGGGGCTGTACGTACTGGTGCCAGTTTCATCCGTTCTCCCGATGATAGCCCTTCAACTCGCCACTGCCAGCACGCTCCGTCGTGTCCGTGGCCGAAGCGTCCTTTGGGCCATCATCGCTTTCCTCCTAGCAACGATCTTGGCCCTCAGTGGTGCGCTACACCATCAATGGAGCGTTGGGCCATCGACGGAACAGAAAAAGCTGGAAGTGTACTGTCTTCGCATCGCGTCGCTTAGTCAAATTGTGTACACATCCAACGCCCTTGCTGCAGCGATAGCACTGTGCATTGGAGTATCGATAGCCAGCCGCTTCTTCCCGTTGCGTGTGAGACAGCACGTACCCGTCAATGCTCACAAGTGGGTAAGGTGGAGTGGAGTCTTCTCCGCGTTTATTTTGATGTGGACATGCTATGGCCTGTTGATAAACACTCTGATCGAACAAAGCAAACTTGGAATCGGCATGCAAGACGGCTGGTCGTTTGGGCAAGTTCTGTCGCTCACGACATGGTTCCCCGTACTCGTGGAGTTTGGCTACGTGTGGTGGCAGAGTCCGGTGGTCGCTTTGAGTGGGAGACTGATGGTACCGTACGAGGTTGTTGAGATGTCGAAAGAAAAGCCGGCTTTCGCCATGCGCCGGGTGGGAATCGTGTGAGGACCGCGTGTAGCTGCGCTATCAACGCGGGTCTTCAAAATTGTATCTAGCATAATTTAATGCGATATTTCGGCCTCGAAAAGATAAGCGCAACAGATATAACGTATTCTACCAGCACCTGGGTCAACCCAGCGCTTCGGTCAAAAAGGCTTGGCAGCACCAACTCACGTTACGCCTCTTCAATTTCATCGCTATTAAATTAAGAGCCTACGTACGTTGTGCTCACATCTAATTCGGAAGATGCCTCTGTATCATTTCTGCATGTGCGCGCGTTGTGCCCAGTCCTGTTGCAGTTCCTACAGCGCCGTAGAGCTATTTAGGCTGTTTCTTGATCACGACTACCTGTAAGGGGCTGAAGCCCTGATAGGTGTTCCTTGGCTTGTGGCCTTCGGTGGAATCTTCGGTGGAACCTTGGTGGAACCTTCGAGAACCTCAAGAACACCAGCGAAGCTTCTCGCAGCACACCGCTATGTATATTAGAGATGCTTTGCTCTTAGATAGCTTTCTTCTCTATCGAATCCACCACTGTTTACCTTGCACTTATGGTCAATCCATCGCACCCTTACACATGGCACCTGGCGGCTTCGCAGCTTCCGTACTCCAAGCCAATAGCGATGCACTTGTCTGTGGTATTAGTTTGCCAATCGCTCAAGGAGGCCATGACATGCTGCTACCCAACTGGCAATCAGACACCAGAGTACAAGTTTAATTTCTTGATATCACAATGCTGGCTGTGGAGATGGATGTTACCGAAACTCCTGCCGAGCATCCCGATGCTGCAAACTTCCTCCCGGATCGTCCATTCTATGGAGATCGGTTTGACCTCATTTTCTGCGATGGACAGGTTCTTCGAATGCATCCTAGAGCGGAATATTGAGAGAAATGTGAAGCATGGCGGCTGCTTACGAGTCAACTTGTGCTGGCGATGCAGCGCATCAAGAAGGACGGGAAGATAGTGATCCTGCAGCACAAACTGGACGCTCCCAATACGATTTTGCTGCTGCACACCTTTAGCAAGTTCTCGTCACTGCAACTCTTCAAACCTATCAAGAAACACGCTATCTGGTCGTCATTCTACATTGTTGCTGGACAGATACAGCCTGAGAGTACGCACTTTCAAACAGCTGTCACGACGTGGAAGAATGAGTGGCGTATAGCCACCTTTGGCACCGAAGCCGAGTACCACGAAAACAAGGCTCTATCCGAAAGTATCGTAAGGGACGTGTTACGGGATTTCAGCACTAGACTCATGCAACTGGGGGAACCTATCTGGGAGGTCTAAAGTGCTGCATTACGCAACGCTTCATTTTAAGGAAGATCTTCTTTTGGCTATAGCTTCCTCTCGAGGACGACAACATCGCTTCCCGCCATGTCGCAGCCCGACACCGACCTCCTGCATGTTAGAAACTTCTTGTTTGCATGTGTTGGTACAATACTTCACATCCGCTCGCTGTACTATTGACCTCTTTTTGCGGAACTCAGTTGTTGCGGTACATCCTGGTTTCACTGTACTCAGTAATCAATTTCAGACGCATTGCTATTGCAAGGGGGGGTTTTGCTGACAGCTGTATGCGATACAATTGCTTTTATCTTGGGTTCACTTCAGAACTGCTAGTACCGGATTTTGCGATACAGGGGAGCGGAGAAGCAGGGCATTCACAATGTTCAGAAAACTTAGTTAGTAACAGAAAATATTTTCGCGCATGTACATTAAGAACTTTAAGTTTAGTATGAGCATTGAGATTAGATCTTGTCCGTAGGGGTTATGGAGATTGCAAGGGTTGGCGTTAGTGATTCTTTCAGGCGGGGTTCGATGGGCCGTTGAGATGAGCCTCTAGAGGGTCCTCAGACACGAAGTACGCGCGATCACGTGAGTGGTATTCGTGGCGTTGTAGAGTAATTCCATCTGTTCTACTTTATTAGGTGCCTTCTCAAGTGGGCAACGGGGCTACAGGGTTCTTCCATAGCGTTAGGCAATCGACCTGCCATGCATGATCATGGGAGCATAGAGATAATCGTACACATAAGAAACAACTCTCCCCTTTGTGTAGTCTCTTGTAGCAGAAAGACATAAGTAGACCGCAAAGATAGGACGATATCCTACGGTATGACCTGGGCTGGGGCGTATGCGGGCAGTACGCAGTTATCTTGGATCGTATTGCTCACGCGCGGCATATACGTAACCTGGAGCGGGATGCACACAAGCGAAACATCTTGGGTCGTGATGCACGCGCATGGAACTTGGTGGATCAAGAAGCACTCAGGTGGTGTACCCTGGGTCTGGAGGCTCGCGGATGGCATACCCCGCATCTGGATGCAGACGGGTGGGGTACCTGGGGAATGGTCGGACATGGGCGAGTGGACGCAGTTGGTTGAATGTGAGCCAATCTATAGGTTAGGAAAAATATCCTGACTAATGATGGGGCAACTAGTGAAGGAAACCCGGCACATTAACGCCCGAGATTTACATCTTTGCGTCGATGAAATGTCTGGGGAGATCTCTGTGGGCCACAGCTATTCCAACGACAAAGGAACAATGGAGTTTGCGGTGATGGATCTGAATGGGCTGGATACCAATATGCACGGACCTTACGACGACAGCTATATTCGCCTTAAATTGGGCGAATACAATGTTCACATCCGCGTGAAGACTGTCGGGTAATGGAACCAGGTCAAGCAGGGTCGGAGCGGTCACGCTGGGAAGTTGCATGCATCATTTTGTTAAGAGAGCCGTTGTCCGAGCAGAATGATAAGGTTTCATAGGTTGTGGTGGCGTTTTGATTTACAATAGACTTAGGCTATGTTCAGTTAGAGAAATGGTGCAACTGTGCCAGTGGGAATGTGTATTGCTAAGATATCATTCGCCGATGGGATCGGCCCTGATTCCATTCGACAGCCAATCATCTTGCAGCATTGACCTCCGTGCCTAGCGCCTCGCCTAATAGGCCGTCCAAGAAATGTGCACGCACGCGACGCGTTCGTGAACACACTATATACCACAACAACCAGCCGCAATTCTATCGTCTTGCTCTGTGTCTACGTTTGCAACCTTTACTTTGACTAGACCTCCGCCTTCTACCAGAACGAAAGATCTGGACATGGCCTCGACTAGGAAACGCAAACGATTAACGGGCGACGTGGCGACTCACGCAGTAGCAAGCCCGAAATCATCGTCTCAACAGCGAAAGCAATATAGCGCCGCTACGCTACACCAAAACCGGCCGAAGGGAGATACAAGAGCTGCGGAAAAGAAAACATTACAAAGCCAGCATTGTATAGAAGAAGCAGAGGGTAATGCGTCTACTACTGCTACGGGGCTCCTCGCACTGCTCTCTAGCAACGCGCACCGCAAAGCCACGCCCGAGCCAATTGAACCTTCAATTCGTACGATACTGGTA
>Ga0265798_10012288_pt1 | contig 10342 bp, 14 predicted proteins | sample P3T30metagenome_FD_192430 | JGI IMG/M metagenome (GOLD analysis project Ga0265798, IMG submission 192430) | Plant litter microbial communities from East Loma Ridge, Irvine, California - P3 T30 | ecosystem: Environmental > Terrestrial > Plant litter > Unclassified | place: USA: California...
GCCGACTCCGCACACTTCTCCCACACTCCATCTCCCTCAAAGCCTCAACGTCAGACCTCCGTCTGGCACCCTCCTTCCTCTTCTCCAACCTCACAAGACTCTCAATCAGCCGCTTCATAAGCCACTCACTCTCACTAATACCGGACACCATGGGACTATCATCTCCGATCCAATCCCAATTCACCAACCCCTCTTCATTCTCGTCTTCGGAAACCATATTGTCGGTGTCTACATTGCGGTCTAGACGCTCTGGACTCGTCAGGCGGATGAGACGTGTGAACTCCACCCATTCTTCATATGTATAGCGCTTGTCGTTGGTTCTGAGGTCGAGAGATACTTTTTGGATGGACAGGGCGAGACGACGAGTAAGCGAAGTTTGAGAGGGAGGGCTGGTGATGTCGGCTTCGGCTTCGGAGGCGAGGGCTGGGACGGTGGGGTGGAGAGTCAGTTCTATATCGGTTGCTGCTTCGCGATCTTCCGGGTCGTTCGAAATGCTCTCTCTGTCTTGCGGGTCTGAAGAATCTACGATGCCATCATCAGACCGTGGATCCGAGACGTCGAAGCCCCTTATCAATCGCTTCTTTCTCGCTAGTTTATCTGTCCATCGCTGTAACCATCGCAGTAGCCAAGGATGCTTGTCAAGAAACGAACGCCAAATACCTGCTTTGGGCAGTACTGTAAAATCCGCGAGCTCGTCACTCCACTTCTTGAAGTTGGCGACAACAGTGTCGCCTAGATCTGAGACGAGAATAGTCATGGTCGGAACGGCAATCAAGCTCCAAATGACGAAGAAACAGCGCCCAGAATTGGATCTCGGGGCCAGGTCACCGTAGCCGATTGTTAGTAGACTAACATAACAGAAGTAAAGCGATTGGAAGTACGTCAAGTGTTGTGTCTCTTGTTCGGTGATCCAGAAGACAACTGCGCCCACACACCAAAGGATCGAGAAAGTGGTGATGGACCAGAAAAGCGCCATCCACTGCTTGAACTTCTTCGAGTCGGCTTGGATCTTGCGCATCGCTTCAAAGCGATCCTTCTCTTCTTTCAACAGCATGATCTTGGGCTTAGAGGAACCTATATGCAGCGCATCGGCGACACCCTGCATAGTCGATGTATGCTGGACAGACTCGCCCATGGGGGTTCGAAAGGGCCGTGGCTGACTAGGTCCTGATATCTTTGGAATGCCAAGTTTGCGTTTCCGAACCAGATGGTGGGCTTCTCGTTCCCGATGACGGAGGTCAAACGAGTTGGTAACTGTACGCTCTGCGACTCGTTCGCGCATGCGATCGACATGCTTTTGAACAATCTTCTCGTCGCCGAGCTCGCGAACTGCCGTGTAAAGCGAGGAGACGATGAGGGCTAGCGTAATCGTTCCGCCTACAGAGTACGGAAAGACAATCCCCCTAGTGACATCAGTCGTAGGTACTAGGTCGCCAAATCCAACGGTTAAGATAGTGACGTCGCAAAAGTACAAGGCATCGGCAAACCTCCAACTGTCTTCTCCAGCATCTTGCTCGAGTTTCGCAAAGACAGCGGCGCCACCGCCTAACCAGATGAAAAACGCCATAGTCTGTAGAATAAGCGTTCTTTGACTGTCGCTCAAAGCGAAGTTTTCGGGGTAGTGACCAAGAAAAAAGCCCAGCATGTTGACCATGAGAAGCATAGAACAAATGGTGTAAAACGCCGCAGCCGCAATGGCGTACCAAAATCCTTGGGTATATCCTTGTTCCGGTCGGATTGGTGGTTCGTAAGTGTTCATGCATATCGTTATCGCTATGAGGAAAGCAGATGAAAGATACCACAGAACCACAGTAACGGGTAGGGCAATGATATAACGGATCCTCTGCGTAAAGTTCAGAAGAAGGAAGAGATTGCCGAGAAAGCCGCAGATCAGCGATGCTACGTTGATCCAGTAGCACCATCTCGGGTCGCCGAAAGGTACGCCTTTAAAGTCTGAGATTCGTTCGCCGTTGATGATGTTTTGCTGTCTCCATGGAGTTACGAGTGCGGCGATTGAGCTCACATTTGCTAGGGGGCCGAGAGTTGCAGCGAGGAGCTTATTTGGTGTTAGCATCTGAACAACGTAGTTCGTCGAGTCGATTTGGAGGTTAAGAGCCATATGAACTTCTTGTGAACACATTTCAGTGCGAATCATCACTTACGGGTATGCCGGTGCTCGCGAACCACCAATCGCTATCCTGCCCTTCCCATTTCTTCCAGACATTCCACCATCTCTTCTTCTTACTGTCTTTCCGTGTCAACTGCTCTTTTCTTTGCTCTTCTTCTTCCTGGGCGTTATATTGTTCCGACGTGCTCGGCTGCCCCGATTCCTCATGTTCACGCGCCATCATCGGAGCGATCCGGCATCAGACATCGTAACCCCAGACAGTTAGCTGGGCCTTTGATAAACCCAGAAATGATAACAATAGTTCAGAACGCGAAGTATCCTCAGGCTCGTCCTCCACTGCAAAACTCGAGAAGGTGCGAAACGGCGATCAATATGTCGGGCACGGATATACGCGTGTGACTAGTTGCTGGGAAACTGGCGCTAGAGCGGAAGCGGTGGTGCTGGGAATGTGAACGCGTCTACAGTTGGGAGGAGACACGGAAGGTAACGCAGAAGTCGGAAGTCAGAGTCTGACTTCAGCAGCGAGTTCATAGCCGCGCGTTTCAGCAAGTCTCCAGCAAGATTGCCAGATTCGATGACTCGGCTATCGCGGCGCAGTGGAGACGAATGGTGGGTGCTGGCGTCGATCAGCCGTTGACGCACGCCAAGCTGCAAATGCCGGGGTTACTTGGAGATCAAAAGGTTAATATTTCACGTGCAGTTAGAGATTCTTTGGAAAGCATAGGATGGGCTTGTGTGCTTCATGCCGCGATCTGTGATGATTTTGAGAAAGTACCGGGATGTCTCCTGGTAGTTGACTTCGTGGCAGGTGTATTCCTTGTTTGGTCGATATATTGTTCAAACTATATACAACAGGTATCAATGCGCTCAGTGCTTATTGCGACTTGAGCTTCTCGGTCAATTCTGGGACCTTTTCGAATAGATCTCCAACAAGACCAACATCCGCGACCTGGAAGATGGGTGCCTCGGCATCCTTGTTGATGGCTGCAATAACCTTGCTGTCCTTCATACCAGCCAAATGCTGAATAGCACCAGAGATACCAGCGCACAGGTATAATTGTGGCGCAACGTTCTTTCCAGTCTGACCCACTTGCAAGCTGTTGTCTGCAAAGCCACTGTCGACTGCTGCTCTTGACGCACCAATAGCGGCACCGAGCGCGTCTGCTAGCGGTGGCATGAGCTTGTCAAACTCCTCCTTTGATTTCAGACCACGACCTCCGGAGACGACCTTCTCTGCAGAGCCGAGATCGGGACGGTCGGACTTTTGGAGGTCCTCAGATATCCACTCTGTTGAGCATTCAGCCTTGGGGTCGACGCCCTCCTCTACTGTTGCGTTTCCGCCTTCGGTCTCAGGCGCGGGGAATGCGGTGCCTCGGACGGTGATGACTTTGGTGCTGTCGGACGACTGGACGGTCATGATCGCATTACCGGCGTAGATTGGGCGAACAAATGCTGTAGTCTGGTTAACAACCCCTCGTGTACTCCAAAAGATGCCCACTCACTGTCCTCGCTCTCGATGCCGGTAATGTCTGATATTTGCTGTGTGTCCAGAAGTGCCGAGACACGCGGCATTATGTTCTTTCCAAATGCTGAGTGGCCGGCGACGACATGTGTGTATCCACCCTTCTTGATGTTCTCAACCAGGAGTGGCGCATAGTTCTCGGGGAGACACTGCAAGATGTTGTCAGCCGCGTGTCTTTCCATATCTCTTTAGACTACCAACCCTGTCGTACGCTCCATTCTCGACGTAGATGACCTTCTCTACGCCCTTTGACTTGGCTGCCTCATCTGCGGCCGACTTGACCCCACTTCCAGCAATGAAGGCTGTTATTGAGCCTCCAAGCTTTGTCCCTGCTGTGATGGCGGCCAATGACTGTGACACGATCTTTCCTTCCTTCTGCTCGAGAATGGCAAACGTCGACGCTAACCGTGCGAAGGCGGAGTATTGGGGTACGGCCGTGGGTTGCGACTGCCGAAGCCGTGTGCGAGCTGTGCGGAGGGCGGATTGACGAGCGGCGGAGAACATGGTGGGCGGGAACAGTGCGATGCCTCTGGGAGAAACAGACACGCTAAATTGGAGAAGGTGGTGTAGGACGCCTCGTCGAGCAATAGTGAAAGCAAGCCAACGGCGCGGAGAACTATGACCTCGGTTTGGCCAGGTTAGTTATCCGGCACTAGCCTTGCATCTGCATCGCCCGGGGCTGCAGGCTGATCACGTGAGACTACTCCATGCTCCTTAGTGCTCTTTTTGCTTAGGCGTTCGAGAGCATCGCGAACTTCAGACGCGACTCCAACCCACCCATCGCAGCCCCCCATCCCCACCCTCATCCAACAACGACCACGCGGCAGCACGTTGAAAAAGACACGTTGCGATCGCGCAATCGCTCCGAGTACTCGCGCCCGCGACTTCCCCTTTGCATTGCCGCATAGCGCCTTCCAGCTCTGTCGCATCGCACAACACTCCCCGAGCCATGGCCGACGACGCGACAGCAAGCGCAACTGCGCAGGACCCAAGTCTCACTGGTGAAGGTGCCACAGACACCAATGCGCTCGATCAAGGTAGGTCGCATCCTGATTCCAATCATCACCATACCCACCGCCCGTCGCGTCAACACCATGGACGACCTATTCCATGACGACGAGCTCCTAGGTGCACTGGATCTTGCCGACTTGGATCGCATGTTCCAATCACCGACCTTGAAAAACCTCCAAGTCGACAGTCCGCTAAGTTCCGTAGATACCAGCATGCTCGAAGACGCACCCGGCAAGGAGTCTTCCAACGATCCTGCTACTGCCACGCCCACAGCTGCATCAGATAACCCTCTCGACGCACCCGATGGCCCAAGACCGGAAGCGGAAGACGCCGATGGCCAGGATGACGAAGAGATGGGCGGCGTCGACGATGCGAAAAAGGAGAACGGCGAGGGTGGTGAAGTTGCTGACCCAGAGGCGCAAGCAAAAGCCGATTTGCAGTCAGCAGCGCGTTCACACTTTGTTACTCAGACATATGCGACCATCATCCCGAGCTACGCAACCTGGTTCGACATGCGCTACATCGATTACCGCGAGCGCAAAGCCCTGCCCGAGTTCTTCAACGGTCGCAACCGCAGCAAAACACCGGCCGTGTACCGCGATTACCGCGATTTCATGATCAACACATACCGCCTGAACCCATCCGAGTACCTCACAGTTACCGCATGCCGAAGGAATCTTGCAGGAGATGTCTGTGCTATCATGCGCGTGCACGCTTTCCTCGAGCAGTGGGGATTGATCAACTACCAAGTAAATCTTGCCGCTATATGATTACATTGAGTCGTGATTAACATATCAACCAGGTCGACCCTCAGGAACGCCCATCGAACATTGGTCCTCCATTCACCGGCCATTTCCGTGTCACAGTCGATACCCCCCGCGGACTGCAACCTTTCCAACCAGGACCAGGCTCAAAAGTCACGGACGGAAAGCAGCTCACAGCCACCGACCGTGCTGCGAGCCAGCAACCGACTGCGAAGAGCGAGACCAAGTCTTTGGCTGGACGAAACATCTACGAGGCCAATGGCAAAGAAGCATCCGTGGAGCCAAAAGCTGCTAACGGTGAAGGTGCCGCCAACGGCTCGGTAGACGTCAAGGATCTCGAGGCCGCCGCGAAGGAGCCAACCAAAGTCATCAACTGCTTCAGTTGCGGTGTCGAATGCACCCGTGTACATTTCCATGAAACGAAACCTTCCGAGCAGACTGGCCAGATCAAGGCTGCTGGTGGCTTGAAGCGCGACCTTTGCCCCAGGTGTTTTGTAGAGGGCAACTTCCCACAAGGCACATCCTCTGCCGACTTTACGAAGATCTCCAACCCGGAGAACTCAGCAGCGGCCGAGACGGAAGAGAAGTGGACGGAAGAGGAGACTCTTTTGCTACTCGAGGGCTTGGAGGAGTTTGACGATGACTGGAACCGTGTCGCCGACCACGTCCAGACGAAGACACGCGAGCAGTGCGTGATGAAGTTCCTGCAGCTCGAGATTGAGGACAAATACATCGAGGCGGATCTACCAGAGTCACAATCGGCAGCTCCATCAACCAAGTTCTTGCGTGATCTGGAGTACCTCAGCGAAGGCCGTGTACCCATCCACCACGCCGACAACCCAATTCTCAGCGTCGTCAGCTTCCTTGCTGGTCTTGCTCCCGCAAACGTCACAGAGGCGGCGGTAGCGTCAGGGCGCAGTGTCGGCGAGATGAAGCGCATCCTTCAAGAGAAGATCAACAAAGCCCCCACAGCACCATCAGAGAAGGGCAAGGAGAAGGAAGGCGAACAGTCCACACCCGCAGCCACCGCTTCGGACATGAAGCCCGAAGGCGGCGACGCTATGGACGTCGACCCCTCTGCCGAGTCCACTGCCGTAGCCACACGGGAATCCGACTCGTCCTCCAACCCTAACCCGCTAGCCACTCTCCCCTTTGCCCTCTCCGCAGCCCGTTCCTCAGCACTAGCCTCGCACGAAGAACGCCACATCACCCGTCTCGTCTCCGGCGCTGTAAACCTCCAGCTTCAAAAGCTCCAGCTCAAACTCGCGCACTTCAACGACTTCGAGAAGCTTCTCTCTGCCGAACGCCGCGATCTGCAACGCCGTCGCCAGCAGCTCTTCATGGACCGTCTCAACTTCCAGAGGAGAGTCCGCGCACTCGAAGACGCTACCAAGCGCATCAGCAGCTCCATGGGCGGCCAGGGTCTCCCCGGCAGCATGAGCAACGAAGACGCCGTCCAGGCGCTAACGGAAGCCATGCGCATGTTCGGCGTAGGCAAGGGCGAGGACAGCATGGGCGTCAAGCGCGACAGCGTCGACGCTGGTGTTGCTCAGCCCCTTGCCGAAGGCGCAGAGGGTTACAGCAAAGTAGAGATTTAGAGACATCCTAGCGCGCGCGACGTGTCCAAAACGTGGTCCTCTGAATTGAGACCGGGGTGTGCGTATGAGGCGCTTCCTTACTATCGCACGGAAACAAAGGCAGAACAGACAAGTGCTATTGGTGGTGAGGATATAGGACAGTGTAACTCACGTGTCGATTGTAAGCCTCACAACGGACACGGTGAAGACCACAAACGTCAGGATAGCATGATGCGCTGAATTGGATTGGGGATACGTGGTTGTTGGTCTCAAAGGGGTGTTTTCTGGCGTACTATGAGTTGGTACCTACGCTTATGCGGAACTAAGATTATGCTACAAATGGTCCGATGTGTTCAAGTTTTTTCTTTTCTGGCAGACGGGAGTGCCTGCTGTACAAGTAGTTCTGTTATCGAGAACGATTGCAATTCCTTTTCTTAGCACAGTCAAGAGTCTTTGATGTGAATGTTGCAGAAATGTTTTGTTGAAACTATATACTGTACATGATTTTCGTCAGTAGCAGAGAAGCGTTGAACACCACTGTATAAATGCCCCCCTTGGTTCTTCAAACATGCTGTACACGTAACTATATAATACAATGCCATCATCTCTTCATGCATGCCACCTTCATCACACATGCCTCACAACCCCTCTACTTCCTCTCCAGCCTCCCTGTACTCCTATCACTTCGCATCATGACTAGCCTTCGGCACCATACTCTCGCTCTCACTAACAGGTTCCTGGCTCTTAACCTGCGCCCTCGCTTTATTCGCTCGCTCGGTATCACTGTCGCCCTTTGGCTTCTGCTTGCTCTTCTCCTTCTCCTTCTCGCTATCCAGGCTGCTCATGTCGCCCCTTGCGTCGTTTACGGGGTTGTGTTTGGCGTTTGGCTTGTACTCTTCGGGGACAAGGCTGTTTTCTGGTGTGTGGGGTTTCGAGTTGCGTTCACCGGAGAATTTTCCCTTCGCTGATGCGGCGTGGTCGTTGGTGGAGGGTTGTAATGAGGAGTCTTGTTGCGCGTTGGAGGGGTTGGACGGGGTTTCGGCGGAGGCGGTCATGTCGTCTTCGTCGTCGGCGTCAGCGTCTAGCTCTGAGCCGTAGACTTCGGGGTATTCGCGGAAACAGTTTTGCATGTCCCTGAGTTTTGTCAGCTACTTGTTCAAACGTAAACTGCGCAGGCCTGTTACGGCTCTACTGTCTAGTGTGGACGTACTTGAACTTATCGATGCAGTCCATGCCCTTGGGCTCCTCGGTGGAGTACACGAAGCAGCTGAATGCCGCCTTGAACTGCTCACCACAAGGGCCATGGGCCATGCCTCCTAGACATGGGCAATCCCAATTGATCTCGCCTGTTTCCGGGTTGAATGCGCCCTGTTGATCTGCCTCTTCTTCGAGTCCTTCTATACCACCCTGGCCATCCTCTGAAGGCTTAGCATTCTGTTGTGCGCGCTCAGCCTCTTTTTGCTTCTGGGCCTCGAGTTGTGCCTGTACTGCTTGTCGTCGCTTGCGCTCTTCGGAGATGGATTCGATTGTGGGAAGGTGCTCGGATTCAACTTCGGTTTCTGGGAGGGGTTGGACAAGTTCTGAGGCAGGATCAGCTACTCTGGTTCAATTCGTCCGTCCATTGGCGTCTGAACATACGTCTTGGCTCCTCTGCGAAAACATCCGTGGTGTTGTAATAGTATATTATTGCTCCGGCAACACCCAGCCTAGCAACCAAGCTCTTGAAACTTCTCGACTTTTGTGATGGTGGTGCGGTGCTCAAGTACCGCATGGCCGGCGCGACAGACCGTGAGGGCGCGGCTCGCAGCGCTGGACGCGCAATTAACCGTGGGGCTGCACGGAACATGATGCTAAAAGATGTGAAACAGGAAAGAGATGCAAAGAGAGAGACGTGGCGGATGTCAACGGTACACGGAAGTGTCGTCACTACGTAAAAGTTATGGGACCTGCATTTCTAAGCGGAAGGAGCAGGGATCTGCGTGGCTGGAGATCTCGGATCACGTGGTGGAACTTCCGAGAATTCTGGGCATCGTCTCAAGTGTATCCGATATGGTAATAAGAACGCAGCCGCAAATCCCTCAAAAGTTCATGCGTAATCTGAATCAATTTTGTGTGGTCAAGATGGTGTTTGAACGGGTATATTGAACGTTGACCTCATATATACAGAAGTGGACTCATGAAGGCATCTCGCCTCAAGACCGAAACCGAGTAGAGAACCCCTTGCTTGCTGTATGGTACCGCGGAAAAGATGAAGACAACATAGCCAAATCGATACAGTCCAGACGATCAAGATTTCAGCATGATTCCGTCGTACGAGGTGCTATTGAAGTGGAGTACAAATTTGAACAAAGCGATCAGGCAGCACGTCTATTTCGGTGGGTTGCGCTTGAAGAAGTACCTGTTGCGAATGTTAGCACATATGCCACCAGAGCACTTCCTGCTGGGGCAACATACTGGCTGACGTAGTAGTCGCCAACGCCGAACAGTCCAATGACAGCAGCCCAGGCCGCGACGACCTTGCCGGTCAGCTCGCCGCGGGCATACTGCCTGTATGCGCCAAATCCAACGATGCCACCAACAACGGCAAGACCAACTGCGTTGCTCAGCACGACCGGGTTGTCGGCGTTCTTCTTCATCTTGTCCTTGGCTGCCTCCTTCTTTGCTGCAGCGCGGTCCTTGATGTGCTTGGCTTCTTCCTTGATTTCCTCTTCACGCTCCATGCGCTCGGCTTGCGTGTCAGTCTTGACGGATTGCGACTCGTAGTCCGAGGGGACCGAGGAGATGTGCGGGCTGTCTACGTCGACAAGGGAGTGTACGCTGTCGTCGGAAGCGTGCTCGATCTCAGGTTGGGCGGGGGCGCGACTGCAATGCTACGTCAGAACAACTCTAGCAGTTTCATGCCTCAGAACACATGTCTTGTATTTTGACCAAGATGCAACACAGGGTGCCGTCATGCATCGTCAAAGCTGACGTTGGAGGGGTAAACTCCTCCCAAATGAACGGGGTGACTTACGCCTATCTTCAAGTTAGCATTGGCACACATTGCAAGCGCTCTTCAACAACTCACCTCCTCGGGGCTCTGCTTGGGGCCCTTGGCGGCCATCTCTGCGTAAGACATGATGTATGAGGGGTATTGGTGGTTGGATAGAGAAGTGGAAAAAGTGCTGTCGCAAGGGTTGATGTGAGGTTTGCAGATCAGTCGATGGGTACCGAGAAGCTGCGAAGTCAATGGGCGATCGTGTGAGACCGGAAACAGGCTCCCTCACATGCCTGTTCGCTTAGTGGGCGGTGACCGACGTCATCCTGAGCGCGTTAGCGGCGACGTAGCGAAAGCGCCAAG
>Ga0265798_10012289_pt1 | contig 10342 bp, 11 predicted proteins | sample P3T30metagenome_FD_192430 | JGI IMG/M metagenome (GOLD analysis project Ga0265798, IMG submission 192430) | Plant litter microbial communities from East Loma Ridge, Irvine, California - P3 T30 | ecosystem: Environmental > Terrestrial > Plant litter > Unclassified | place: USA: California...
AGAGTTTTTTAGTGCGCTCCCATCGCCTCCTGCATCTAAATGATGATAGAGAATTGTTTCCCGAAGAGTGCTCGCTGGGCTAGCGGACTATTTACACGAGCGGATGGGCAAAGCGGAGCAGTAAGTAACAGGGGCCCTCGTGGTAGTGCTGGGTAGCTAGTTCCAACACCCGGTAAAGTGAATTTGCAGGCGCTTATGATCCAAGTCGCAGCAAAACTTGGAAGTGATTTCGTCGTCAAAGGAATAAGCAAAAGCCTATGCCATCAGCCTAGCGAAGAGGAGGCCTGGCGATCGAGCAGGCGTTGGACCTGCTTCTGACTAAAAGCCCCTCCCCTTCTGGCCGTGAAGCCGAGGGCGTTCAACTCCCCCGCAATCTTTTCACAGCTCAACCCCTGCGCCCGCCGGGCCAGGATCAAGGCCGTCGCCTGTCGGATGCCCCCATGCTCGCGGGCGTTGCGTTGCCGCGCCGCTAGGCCCAACTCCCGCGCCGCCGCCGTCAAGTTCGCCGGCGTACCGAGCTGCGCGCCCCGCGCCTTCTTCGCTTTCAAGGCATCCTTGGTGCGCTGGGAGATCGTCTCGCGCTCGTGTTGAGCAATGACGGCAAACAGCCCTACCGTAAGGGTATTGGCGTCAGGCATGTCGCAGCAGGCGAACTGCACCCCCGAGTCGCGCAGGGCCAGGATAAAGCCCGCGTTCCTCGATAGTCGATCTAACTTGGCAATGAGCAACACCCCACCCGCCGCCCGGGCCGCGGCAATCGCTGCCAGCAGCTGGGGCCGCTGGTTCTTCTTGCCGCTCTCCACTTCCACATACTCCCCCACCGGCGTTGCCCCCTGCAAGAAACTTGTGACCGCCGCTCGTTGCGCTTCCAGGCCGAGGCCGGAGTTGCCTTGCTTTTGGGTGGAGACGCGGTAGTAGGCGAAGTAGGCGGGCACGGGTAAAATCGACGAGTTTCAGCGAAGATACCGTCGAAAGACATTTTAAGAACGGTCGTTTTTAAAATGTCTTTTCTGCGTTCGCTACTGCTTTTGCTAGCTCACCCAGAAGATTCATGAGTAACGAGCCCTGGCCCCTTGGATTTGGGGTGGCAGTCGCGTCTCAGGGCAGCGGGCGAATTTTGAGGCTGCGAAACGAGACCTCAAAGCCATGATCTTGTAAGAGCAGATGCCCCGCTGGGGCCTCCCCAAAGTCGGGCCAGACGTGGTATTTGCTCCCGGCTACGAGGCTGCGGAAGGCCGCGGAGCCCCGGTCATATTCCAGCACTTTCACCCCATTGAGGTAATGCTCGACGTGGTTACTTGGATAGACCACCACCCGCCCCACGTTCCAAGCGCCGATAGGTCGTTGACTAGCCGCGGATTTGACGGCTGGCAGCAAGTCGTAGAGCGAGGCGAGCGTGCGGTTGCCGTTGTGGCCGAGGTGGGCATCAGGATGGCGGGCATCGTCGAGGAGCTGGTATTCCAGCCCGATGGGCGACCCGGGGGTCTGCTCGGCCAGGGTCACGAAATAGATTAGGCCGCTATTAGCTCCGGGCGTTAGCTTGAACTCAAAGCTAAAGTCAAAGGCGGCATAGGTGGCGGTGGTGATAATATCGCCCCCATTGGCCGCCTCTTTCCCCTCGGCCGCCAGCGTGGTGAGCATACCCTGGGCGATGCGCCAGCCCTGGGTGGGAAAAGTGGGGCCCTTGGCGCTCCGCCAGCCGCGGCAGGTATGCCCATCGAAGAGCAGCTGCCAGCCGGCGCGCCGCTCGGCCGGCGTCAAGGTATTGGGCTGGGGCGGCGTGCTAGCTGGCCGCGCAGGCACACGATGGGCTGGCGGCGGCAGGCTGAGGCCGACTAGACCAACGCTCCCGAGGGCGGCGTAAAGCAGCCAGGGCGACAGGAATCCGAGCATAGGCAGGAGCGAGCAGCTGAACCACTCTCCCGAAAGTAGCGCCCAGCGCGCGCACTAGTCGAGCCATGCTCTAGAAAGCCGGTGTTGAGCCCCCGCTAGGTCACAGACGAAAGGCCCGTATCTACACCTTTTTCGAACGCACCTTTATAATTCGAACGCACCTTTATAAACTGTCTTATCGGCTCTTGGTGCGTTTTTAAGTGGCGGCTCTCAACTACGAATCACCGACCAGCTGTCCGCTCGCAGCAATAGGAGCGCCTCGCTACGTAAGCTAGCTTTACCGTTCTAAAACTTGCTGTCTGCCTAGTGCGTCCTTCTTTTCTCCATGTTGCTACCTTCAGCGCGCACGAAGTGTACGTGGGATCGGATAATAACTGGGCCGTGAGCAATGGGCCTCATTGGTGCGACATCCCCGCGCTCCAGGCGAAGGCATCCCTTTTGTGGTTGACCTTATTAGAACACGATTATCGGACAGTGCACACTGCCCTGCTGATTGGTCTGCGCCACATCAGCCCGGAGCAGGTAGCCTCTCGCCTGGCGACCTTTCCCGTGCAGGACCTCCTGCGATTGGCCCTCACGAGTGGGTGTTCTGGGTACTGGGTGGAATTAGCCTTGGGGTGGGCCGCGCAGGTGGGGCTAGAGCCAGACCTACGGCGCGCGGTGCGCGCATTAGCGCTAGACCATACGGTCCCCCAGCCAACGCGCCACCGGGCCAAACGCTTGTATTACATGAGTAACGTGTAGCGCTTAGAAGCTGCTTTTCCTTCTTTCTTCTTTACATGTTTTCCTACTCCAGCCCCGCTTTTTTGACCCGCGCAGTCCTCCTGGCGGGGATGCTCCTGCCGCCTACGCTCACGCTGGCCCAGCAGCCGGCGGCTCCGTGGATCCCGTTCCAGGTTGATCACCAATTAGCCCTGGAGTTACCCGCTCCCCCTCGGCAGGCTGCGCAGGCGCAGGGGACCGAATCGTATGTTGCCCAGAGCCCGCGCAGTCCGCAGGTGGTGTGGATACTGGTGCGCAAAGAACTGCCCGCTACGGGGCCACTACTAGACCAAGATCTTTCTTATACCGGTTTTGTACAGAGCACCTTGACGCATTGGAAAGCGGAAGGAGTACGCCAAACCTCGTTTCGGGTAGGAACGCTTGAAGGATTGAGTCTGGACTTTCGGGTAGTAAAGCCGCTAGCAGGAGCCCCGACACATGGCACCCTGTGGGTGCTGCGTGTCAACCGGACGGTATACGTCGCGCAGTGGCTAGCGACGCAGGCCTTACCTGAGGCGGAGAGCACAAGTCAAAAGCAGCGCTTTCTAGCCTCTTGGACCCTCACCAAGCTTCCGACTGGTCCCTTTACCGCTAGTGATTTTCAGCCGTTTCATGTCGGGCAGTTCCGGGTGGTAGCGCCGGCGGGCCCCGGGCGTACACTGATCACGCGAACCGATACGGCCCAGACCGAAGTCAACACGGCGTTGGGGCTGCGCATCGTGTATGGGCTGAAATGGAACAAGTTCGGCTATGAGATGCGGCAGCGCAGTTCGACGAACACCCATGCGGCCTTGATGCAGCCCAAAGTTATTCAGGTCCGCATTACGGCCGTGCAAGGCACTACCTATTGGTACCGGGCCACCATTGACGGCTTGATTGGCACCGGACAGATTAAGCGGGAGAACTAGATGTTTGTCACTTTTCCCAAGGCTCGTTTAAGTAATGTGACAAGAGTAGAACGCTTTGTGTAAGCTGGCAACCAAGGTATGTTTGGAGGCCCTACTTGGGAAGTACTTTCGTCGCGTTGCCTACTCCCTACCTCCCGAATGCCTCCTCTCCTACCTGATGGCCCCCTACGCCTGGCTAGTCGGGTGGCGTTCAGCCTCGTGCTGTTTGGGCTGCTACAGCCCCTGTCCGTAGCTGGTCAGCGTTATGCCACGGCGCACGTCCGCGCCAAAGCCGACAGTGTGCTCCGTGCCCGTGTCGGCGCGGCGGTCTTTGCCCATGCCCAGTATGATACGCTCTCTTATTATGGCTTTACCAATCTAGTAGGGCATAAAAAGTATGTACGCTTCACTGGGCCGCACACCCGAGGCCGGTTTGTAGAAGCGCAGGTCCATTATACCGTACGCATTCCTTACCCAACTTGCCCCGCCTTCGACACGATTAGCGGGTTTACAGGTGTGCGCTTCGATCAGCACCTGCGCGTGGTGGGTGAACCTTATGTCGGCTTCATTCCCCCTTTTTATTGGAGTGGTAGCTCCTGTCAACTGCTGGGTGCTTCACAGGTGCTGGCTATCGCGCGCCAGCTGCCCCTAAAGCGGGGCATTCGGCCTCTCGTGGCGGACTTGACTTATGATGCCGAGACGAAGACCTTCACGTGGTCCGTTCTCAACTACTTGAGTGAAGTGCGAGACTTTGAGAATAAGCCCACGGGCGAAATGGAAGAAGTGCTGATTGATGCCGTGACAGGCGTAGTAAAAGCACAGCACGTAGGCTGGTATGGGCCGCTCAGATAAGTGTCCGAGAACGGGAGTTATGTAACGTTGCAGGAGGTCGCGGTACGTAAACCTTAGTTTTAAAAAACTAAGGTTTGTCCCAGTAGCGGCGGAACATTTCGGCTTCAGCTTCCAGAAGATGCTTATAATCGGGATTAGCGACGGCGGGAAGAAATTTGGAGCGGTGAATGTCCAAAATGCCCAACTGTACTTCGGGCGTAAGTTTAGCGCGGAGCTGCTGCTCTAGCAGATGATTAATAGCACAGACCCGCTCCTTGGTAAGGCGCTCTTGTCGGAAATAGAGCTTCAGAACGTGTACCTCTCCGTCGATAACTAGACCTACTTCGGGCGCGACGTTCACTACAATATCGGCGTGTTTCCAAATGGCCTTGGGCGGCTCTATCCACTCTAGTTTCTTACGGCCCCAGAATTTCTGGTAGCCTTTCACTACAGGCGGGTAGCACTTGGTTTTCTGCTTGTTGGTTAGGCCTTGTAGAGCGGTTTCAAGTTCCTTTTTAGGCTGGTCGGCTTTGTGGACGCGCTTGATATGATCGCGAAGCGGACCATAGAAATCGAATTGCTCATCGCGTTTCAGCTGCTCCACGAAGCGCAGCTTCTGGATACCAGTTTTAGTAACGAAGTTCAGGAAATTGGTGAGAGAGAGCGATACAGGTTCGGTCATAATGAAGCTGATGAAAAGCTGGAAAAATCAGGACAAGTAGTTATCAGCTGTGAATGCGTTGTTTAGGCTCTTTTTGCATGTTCTCTGAATTCCAAGATGAGCCAAGAGCAATAAACACACCATCAGCACCAAAAAACAGCTCACGGCTATCACTGTGTACGCTCTCCATATTATTTAATACATGATTCCTATGGAAGACCGTATACCATTCTGAATCAGCTGAATCAGGTAAATCAGATGACTCATTCATATAGAAATCCAGTGGTTTGTTCAGCAAACCGACGGTTACGTCCACTTCAGGGAAGAAGCGGGTGATAAATGTGTAACCCTCGTACTTCTCTTCTAATGTGCCAGGTGCTTCGAAGTCAATAAGGGTGCGGATTGGCTCATAGTATTGACGCAGAAAGTCAAGAGGCTCAATCACAGAGCTAGGGGCGTCAAGGTCAGTCTCCTCCGGGTCTTCCCATCGGGCAGACAGAATACCTGCTTTGCTGGCATAAGATGCACTGGCTACCCTAGCTATAATCCTCTGCTTTTTACCTGCGGAGTCATTTATGAAAGGTGGTTTCTTCGTTTGTCCCTTGGCTGTATTCATAAGTTCTTCTGTTGCCGAGCCGGTACGGCCTTTTGCTTCCATAATCACAAACCTCCCTTTGCTATTCATACCCAAAAGGTCGGGTCGTACTCCCTTTGCTAGTGGTATGTAGCCATCATAATGCTGCAACCAAGGCACTTTCAGGAAATGGCTGGCCAGGACTTTCGCAATAGTCAGGCCTGTGAAGTAGGATAGGGCCGTTTTCTCACTGGGATCAAGGCTTTTATAGACCTCGGTGTGCTGAAATCTAGCGAGTGCTGATTTAGGCTCAACTGTCTCCCTGAAGTTGACCTTTACCATGTACATGCGCATCTTTCGCTCATACCGTGAGAGGACGCCATGTTTATTCAGGTAGGTGGCATCGGCTTTACCTACAGTAACAGCAGCGTGCATGAGCTTACCCCAGGGTACCGGTAAGGTATTGCTTCCGATGAAATTTTTGCCTGTGTACGGAGCCTTGAAATTTCTAGAGGAATAGGTTATGTCAGGCATTAGCAGGTGGGAATAATATGTGGAATAAAGGCTCCGTGAAAGCAATCGCAAAAAGCATAGGCCAAATCCGCATTGAAAGTGGGCGCGAGAGGAAGGGCCACTTCACTCGGCTTACTAGCACTGGTTTCGATAGCACGGTTTCAACAACTATTTAGCAGCGGCAAAAACAGCCCCAGTAAGGAGAGAGAAAGCTTCACGTCGTACGCGTTAAAAGTCACGCACCTTCAAGCCCGATATAAAAGGTCCTACTCCTGGTGCGATACGACGCCCAAAGTACCATTGGGAGCCCTATAATCGACCTAGAGCGCACCTCACTAGTCCGAGAACGTAGATTATGATAAATCCTAAATCAGCACCATCATAGAGAAAGGACGCACAAGAGTTCGAACAGAAAACTCAGCTAAGCTACTTATAGCAGCGAAATGTACTCCTATGAAGTCTGTCGAACTTCGGCTGCTGCTTTATTTTTGTGTTCTCCCTAGCTGCTCCTTCTATGCAGCGCTTTCTAATGGTCCTCGACCAGACGCCCGCGTCAGCCCCGCCGACGACAAAATACCTGACGACCTACCAACTAAAGGAACGCGGTTGGACGGCGACCATGATTGCCTCGCTGTTGCCCTCTCACGATGCGTCGCGCGCAGCCTATACTCAGTTGCCAGGCAATTCCCCCGTTAAACTCTATCTGCGGGTGCGCGTCGAGGAGATTGAGCTAAGTGATGATTTTCTGATAGGGCAGGAAAAGGCCACGAAAGCGAAAGCGCGGCGGGGTTCAGCCGCTCGCACGGCGCAGCACCAAGCGTTATTGAAACGATGTGTGCAACACTTCCGACCCACCTATACCTGGCCCGAGCGCTGGTGCCAGCGTTCGGACTGGCAGTTGAGTTTAGTGGACGTGCGGGTGTTTTATGACCGTTGGGAGCCCAAGTTCATGGATATGGGGCATACCGCCCGCCAACGTGTATTGGATGCACTACATGAGAAAAACCGGCGGCTTTTTAGCAAGCGGTTTCCTGGGATAGAGCCCGGCCCACAACGCCCAGCGAAGTTGGGTAAGTAATGACTGCGTCAAAGCCTAGGTGTGAGCTTTCTATATGTTGAGGTAGTTCTTTCGGGCTCTATACTGGATGTTTAACTACTACCCTAATTTATTGCTGATTGTCAGCGTACTATACTTAGCCCTAAACTCAATTAACAGGTTTTGTACGTCACAGCTACAGAACTAGGTGTAATACCTCTCTAGAGACTTCTTAGTTGAGAAAATATTGCCTTTGGGACGCTCTGAGAGACGTTTTTGCGTCTACAAGCGTACAAAACCTGTTAGTTCGGCCTTGGTTTTTGTCTCGGTTGACCGATTTAGAGACGGTGTTTCGATTATTTATCCACCTGTTTTCCTCATCTGCTAATAAGCTTGCACTAGCTCCGGTACGTTGTCAACCAATGATGACAAAACCATGTGATATAGTGAAGCCATTCGACTAAGATGACCCATTTTATCAAAATAATAGTAATAAATAGTAGAAAAGTACAATCACTGTTTTTTACTATTTTATGCCGGATTTTTTGTTGTTTTGTCCTACTTAGACTCTTCTAACTGCCCTTTTAAAAGCCTCTTTTTTTTTTCGAACAACAATTTTGTGAGTATTTTAATCACTTGCTCTATTTGCAGAGGCTCGCAACGCATTATATACCAGTGAGTAGCGAAGATAAACTAACAGGTTTTGTACGCTAACTAACAGGTTTTGTACGCTAACTAACAGGTTTTGTATGTTAGCTAACAGGTTTTGTACGTCGAGTTAACAGGTTTTGTACGCTAACTAACAGGCTTTATTTTATTTCTGTTAATTAGCCTCCTAACCCTTACTTTTGTCAGGAAACCTATTCTCCTTTACTCGTGGCCTCTGCCCCAATTATCGCCTCCCCCATTACACCAACAGGTTCTGGAGTAATAGCATGCGCGCCTCCTGTTCCGGCAGAGATTCGACAGCATAACTCTATCACTACAGCACGCTACGATATGAGTGCGCTGGAAATGGATATAATCTTTGCGCTACTCTCCCGACTCAACAAAGATGATAAACCTGGTACGCTGTACCGGCTTCGGGTGCAAGAGTTAGAAAAGCTGACCGGACGGGAGTGGAACTACCATCGTTTGGGCCTAGCTGTCGATAGCCTGGTGGGTCGTAGCTATCATATTGAGGATGGCAAATCGTGGCTGAAAGTAACGATGTTAGCCTCAGCTGAATATCTCAAAGGGCAAGGCATAATTGAGTTAGAGGTATCAGAAAAGCTAAGACCTTACCTAATAAACCTCAAAAACAACTATACCAGCTATAAACTACACTCTGTTCTGAGCCTGACTAGTAAATATGCCAAGCGCATCTATGAATTAGCCTCGCAGTGGAAAGATGTTGGGGAAACCAAGACGTACTCACTCGATGAGTTTAAGTACATGCTCGCGTTAAAGGACCCTGCTGGTAAAGAGCCTGAACAATATGTGCAGATTTCCAACCTCAAAAAGTTTGTGTTGGATATTGCGGTAGAGCAGATAAACGAGCATACAGACCTGACTATTTCTTACGAATTAGTGAAGGAGGGCCGCTCCTATCAGAAAGTGCGCTTCTTCGTGGTGCCGCAGAAGTTAGAGCAGCTACCCATTCCTTTTGAACTTGGTATGGATGATGCCAAATTGCAGGCAGCCCGCAGAAACTTGGATACGCTAGGCATCAAGGAGCCTGCTTTAGTGAAGCATATTCTCACTACTAATCTGTTGCTAACTGCTTTATTCGATTTCATGTACAAGCATAAGACTGGCAAAATAAAGGCCGACAGCAATGCTGGCGGCCTCTTCCTGACGATGAATGGCTTGGTTAGCGCTAAAGCGAAAGCCAATAAGAAGTCTGTATAAAGTGCTTAGAATGCTTCTTGGCTGACACTTTTTAGTACGTCATTCTTACTTCTGCTTTATGCTACTAACAGCCGGAACTTGCGGAGCCCGTAGCTATAGTTCATCAGGGGTAGGACGCTGCGCATTTGGATTAACCGCGAAATAGGCACGCAGGGCAGCGTTGATAACGGACTTCTGAGTACCCTTCTTGCCTTCCCAAAAGACTACGCGGTCAAGTAGAAGCTTTAGGTCAGCTTCCAGCTCAAAACTGGTAAGCTTGGCTTTTACTGGCACTTCGGCAGCCTGGGGCGGCTGGGCCTCGCTAAAGATGTTGTTAGCTAGACTACCAAAGTTCTTAGGTGCTGTTTTTTTGGTTGCCATTAGATTATAGGCGGGTTAACAGTTTCGTAGTGATACTTAAGTAGTCGGCGGCGGCACGGCTTTCGGGAGCATAGTCAAACAGGGTTTGACGCATACCCTGAGCCTCTGGCACTACGGCATCCTGACGCACGTTGCCCAGCACACTCTGCGGTCCATAATGCTGCTGTACACCATCGAGCATCTGCCGACGTAGCGCGCCACGCACTGAGGGGTTGAACTTAGGTAGCACAAAGCCAACAAAGCGGAGCTGCTTATTCAGTTCGGTCTGTACGCCAGTGGCCAGTTGCATAATCTTGGCTAATCCTTCTACAGAAAATGGTTCAGGATCAGTAGCTACGATGTATGCCTGAGCAGCACAGAATGCGTTATAGGTCATTCCATCCAGATTACCTGGTGGGCAGTCCAACACTACATAGTCGAAGCGGCCAGCAGTGAGCCCGGCCAAGCGGTCACGCAGCCGGTAGTAGGGAGTAGCATCCTTTTGCTTACGCAGCTTCTCCAAACTTTCACCCAGTAGCTGGTGGCAGGGTAGCAACTCTAGGCCTGTAGCCACAGGCAGCGTGCGCCAGCCAGCGGCTTGCTCCACAGGTGCCAGTAGCAACGCCCCTACGTGATGTGCTGAGCTTTTACCAGCACCTAGCCAGCTGCTCAAGTTGCACTGCTCATCCAAGTCTACTAGCAATACGCGGTGGCCTAGCGTAGCTAGCGCCGCGCCAATGCTGCCAGCGGTGGTTGTTTTGCCAACTCCACCCTTATTATTAGCTACAGCTATTGTAGTCACTGGGTTCGTTTTATAGTTAAAATATCTACAATAGTACGCATTGGTGTCATTTATTCAAAATGCCGCATTGTTTCCATATGATTCATATGAATCATATGGAAACAATGCGGCATTTTGAATAAATGACACCAATGGAACAATGGATACTATCTAA
>Ga0265798_10012290_pt1 | contig 10341 bp, 7 predicted proteins | sample P3T30metagenome_FD_192430 | JGI IMG/M metagenome (GOLD analysis project Ga0265798, IMG submission 192430) | Plant litter microbial communities from East Loma Ridge, Irvine, California - P3 T30 | ecosystem: Environmental > Terrestrial > Plant litter > Unclassified | place: USA: California...
GCACCAGATTCATGGCAACGTCATCCAGTCCACCAGCCGGGTGCTCAAGGAGCGGGTGACGTTCGAGGAGTCCACGGTGGCGAGCAAGGAGTGGGGCGGCTACCCGATTCTGACCTTCCCCGAGGTGCCTAAAGTCGACGTGATGATGATGCCGCGCCAGGCGGATCCGCCCATGGGCGCAGGAGAATCGGCCTCGGTTCCCAGTGCGGCGGCCATTGCCAACGCGGTGTACGACGCGACCGGGATCCGTTTCCGCGAACTGCCGATTACCGCAGAGCGCATCCTTGCCGCGCTGAACAGCGCTGGCAATCAGGCCAACAGCCAGCCGCCGCAATCGCCGAAAGCCAAGCGCTCGAAGTGGCTGTTCGGTTCGTTGTTTGCAGCCTTGGGGGCGGTGTTGGGCATGGCCGCGACGGCGTTGCCATGGCGTGCGGAAATCGCGCCGATCAGGCCGCCCGACGTGGGCACCTGGTCATCGGCGACTCTGGAGCGTGGGCGTTTGCTGGCGGCCGTGGGCGACTGCGCGGTCTGTCACACCGCCCCGAATGGCGCCGACAATGCCGGCGGGCTGGCGATGCACACGCCGTTCGGCACGCTGTACACCAGCAATATTACCCCGGACCCTGAAACCGGCATCGGCAACTGGTCCTATCCGGCATTCGAGCGGGCGATGCGTGACGGCATCAGTCGCGATGGCAAACATCTCTATCCGGCGTTTCCCTACACCGCTTTCAGAAACATCGAGGACGCCGACATGCAGGCGTTGTACGCCTATTTGATGTCGCAGACGCCGGTGAAGCAGCTTCAGCCTGCCAATGACCTGCGCTTTCCGTTCAATGTTCGGCCGCTGATGGCCGGCTGGAATGCGCTTTACCTGCGCACAGGCGAGGTGCGGCCACAGCCGCAACAGAGCGCGCAATGGAACCGCGGCCAGTATCTGGTCAACGGTCTGGGGCATTGCGCGGCCTGTCATTCGCCGCGGGATTGGCTAGGGGCGGAGAAGGGCGGGACGTCATTTCTGGCGGGTGGCACCGTTGATGGCTGGGAGGCGCCGGCGCTCAACAGCCTGTCGAAAGCGCCGACGCCGTGGACCGAGGACCAACTGTTTAACTATCTGAGCACCGGGTATTCCGACGCGCACGGCGTGGCGGCGGGTCCGATGGGGCCGGTGGTGACGGAACTGGCGAAGCTGCCGAAGCGTGATGTGCGAGCTATTGCGGTATACCTGGCAGCGCTGAATGAACCTGCACCTGCGGGCGCTGATGCTCGTCCGGCTGCGGCTGCGGCTGCGACTTTGGATTTGGCATCGGCATCGGTTGATAACGCAGGCGTCTCGGCGCAGTCACTGAGCAATGGCCGGCGAGTGTTTGAAGGCTCCTGTCAGGGTTGTCATGCCGATGGTCTGGGGCCAAAGCTGTTTGGCGTCAGCCCTTCGCTGGCGAGCAATACCAACGTTCATAGCGCATTGCCGGACAACCTGATCAAGATCATTCAGCAAGGCATCGACAAACCGGCTACGGCCGATCTGGGCTACATGCCGGGCTTCAAGGATAGCCTGTCCGACACTCAGATCAGCGACCTGGCGGCGTATCTGCGCAGCCGGTTCGCCCCGAATGAACCGCAGTGGACCGGGTTGAACGACAAAGTGGCGTATCTCAAAGCCAATCCCGGAACCCATTGATCCCCGACGCACGAAGCCGCCAGCAAGCCGGCTCCTACAGATTTGCGTATGCCGCACATTTCAGAGGTTGCCTGAATTTGCGTATGTCGCAGATTCCCGAGGCTGCCCGGATTAATTGTAGGAGCGCGCTTGCCCGCGAAAATATCAACCCGCGGCAGCGCCAAACCTGACCCACCGCATTCGCCAGCAAGCCGGCGCCTACAGATTTGCGTATGCCGCAGATTCAGAGGGTGCCCGGGATTAATTGTAGGAGCCGGCTTGCTGGCGAACCGGTTTTGGGGGCTTGCGCAAGCGCGGACGATTGTCGCTCGGCCTACCCCGGCAGCACCATGACTCCACGCACCACCATGTCCTGTATGAACGCCAGCCAGTCGGTGCGCTCACTTGGCGCGGCCATGTCCTGCCCAAGGAAGGAGGAGAGGGTGTGGAGGTTGGAGTTATAGAAGTAGCAGAGCGAGGCGATCATCAAATACACGTGCTTGATGTCCACGTCCTGACGAAACAGACCCTGCTGTTGCCCGGCGTCGATGATCGGTCTGAGCACACCCACGGCCTCGCCGGACAAGCGCCGGAGTTCGCCGGACTGGCGCGCGTGCTTGCCCTTGTGCAGGTTCTCGATGCTGAGGATGGCAACGAATTCCGGGTGGCTGACGTAGTAATCCCACACGAAGGCCACCAACTGCCGCAGCGTTTGCACCGGCGTCGAGGGGTCCAGCTGCAAGGTGCTTTCGGCCCGGTTGAACTGCTCGTAAGTGTGCTCAAGCACTTTGACGAACAATTTCTCCTTGCTGCCGAAGTAGTAATAGATCATCCGGTCGTTGGACTCGGCCTCGGCGGAAATCTTCTCGATGCGCCCGCCCGAGTAGCCATCCCGGGTGAACACGGCGATGGCCGCCTGGAGTATCCGCGCACGGGTCTGGTCGGCCTGTTGCGCGCGCACGCCGGTGCTTTTGCTCATGCGCTTACAGAATCCGGTACAGCAGACGCTCGACCCGCACCCGGCTGACCCGACGCAGGAACGTGCGCACGCCCACCGGGTATTCGCTCAACGTGTCTAGCTCGTCGAACTTGCCGACCCGATGGGTATTGCGCATCAGCAGCGCAATTTCTTCGGCGCGCGGTTTCAGCCATTCGCCCTTGGGGTCATCGATCAGCACGGCGTTTTCCAGATCAAGCTGGAATGCCCGTGGATTGAGGTTGTTGCCGGTCAGCAAGGTATAGCGATCGTCTGACCACAGGCCCTTCAGGTGGTAGGTGTTGTCGCCGTCCTTCCACAAATGAATGTTCAACTGGTGTTTGGCGATCGCCGTCTGATGCTTCTGCATGAAGCGGCGCAGACTGATCTCGTACAGGTACGGCAGCGCAGAAATCACCTTGAACGGTTCATCCGGCGGAATGAAGAAGTCGTTGGCGGTCTTGTCGCCAATGATGATGTCGACCTTCACGCCGCGCTTGAGCGCGCGGTTGATCTCACGCTTCACCACCAGTGGCATGTTGAAATACGGGGTGCAGAGCGTCAGTTGCTCGTTGGTTTCTGCGATCAGGTCGCACAGGGTTTTGCTCAGCGGATTCTTGTTACCGATGCCCAGCAGCGGGATGACCCTGAATTCGCCGTTGTCGCGCACGCCCTCATTGATGTCATAGCTGGCACGCTTGAGGTGCTGACGAAACTGCCGGATTTCCCCGCGCAGGCTGCGCGAACTCGGCGGGGAGGGCAGGTCAAGGCGATGCACCGCCTCGGACGGCAGAATGTCCTTCTGCACCAGACGCTGGAACGAGTCCGCCAACGCTTTGTTTTCAATCAGGTGATAGCGATCAAGCCGATATTTGGCGAGCTTGTGCAGGTAGACATTGTTGATGCTGGCGCCGCTGTAAACCACGCAGTCATCGATGACACTGCCCTTGAGGTGCAGCACGCCGAACAACTCCCGGGTTTGCACCGGCACGCCGTAAACAGGCACCTCCTGATCGTGCTCCAGGTTTTGCGCCTGATACCACGCCGAGTTTCCCGCCTGCTTGCCGGCGCCGATCAGCCCGCGCTGGGCGCGAAACCAGTCGACCAGCACCACGACGTCCAGCTCGGGGCGGGCGGCCTTGGCAGCGTAAAGCGCATCGAGAATTTCCTGGCCGGCTTCGTCCTGCTGCAAGTACAGCGCGACGATGTAAATGCGCCGGGTGGCCGCGGCAATCTTCGCCAGCAACGTCTGCCGGTAGTCGGCGGCGCTCGGCAAAAGGGTGATGGCCGTGCCGGAGGATTCAAAACCACGCAGCGCCGCAAGGGTAGAACGTCGGAAGGGAGCCCGCATAAGCCTCTCGATGGGTCGGATCAACAGCGCACGAGCTTACACCAGAGTGCGCCCTCTGGTGGTTATGGCAGCGGTATCGATGAGTTGTTCAGCTGATTATCAGCGACGCATTACACTTTCAGGATCAGCTTGCCGCTGTTCTCGCCCTTGAACAGCATCTGCAGCGTCTCGGGAAACGTCTCGAGGCCTTCGACAATGTGCTCTTTGCTTTTCAACTTGCCCTGGGCCAGCCAGCCGGCCATTTCCATCCCCGCTTTGGCGAAGTTTTCAACATGGTCCATCACCACGAAGCCTTCCATGCGCGCTCGGTTGACCAGCAGCGACAGGTAGTTGGCCGGGCCTTTGACGGCTTCCTTGTTGTTGTACTGGCTGATGGCACCGCAGATGACCACGCGCGCCTTGAGGGCCAGGCGCGTCAGCACGGCATCCAGAATGTCGCCGCCCACGTTGTCGAAATACACGTCCACGCCTTTCGGGCACTCGCGTTTCAGCGCCGCATGAATGTCCTCGTTTTTGTAGTCGATGGCGCCATCGAAGCCAAACTCATCGATCAACGTCTGGCACTTCTCCTTGCCACCCGCGATGCCGATGACCCGGCAGCCTTTGATTTTGGCGATCTGCCCGGCGATGCTGCCGACCGCACCCGCCGCGCCGGAGATCACCACGGTGTCACCGGCCTTGGGCTGACCGACTTCCAGCAAGGCGAAATACGCCGACATGCCGGTCATGCCCAGAGCGGCCAGATACACCGGCAGTGGCACGAGCTTGGGATCAACCTTGTTGAAGCCCTTGGGCTCGCCGACGAAATAATCCTGCACCCCGAGCACGCCCTGCACGTAATCGCCGACCGCGAATTTGGGGTGCTGCGACTCGATCACCTTGCCCGCACCCAGCGCGCGCATCACCGCACCCAGCTCAACGGGAGCGATGTAGGACTTGCCTTCGTTCATCCAGCCGCGCATGGCCGGGTCCAGCGACAGGTATTCACTCTTCACTTTGATTTGCCCGGGCGCCAGTTCGGCAACGGGCACCGTCTGGAAGGTGAAATCTTCACGGCTCGCGGCACCGACCGGGCGACGCGCGAGTAGGAATTGGCGGTTGTCTTGAGCAGTCATGGCGGGGTCTCGAATAGAAGGTGGTGGCGTTAACGGCGGTTGGAAGCGGTTAACGACGGCAAAAGCGGACCGGTGCAGTGATAGACCGGAAAGGTCCGGACATCAAGGTTTGCCACTGTAACGAATGCCGGTCGATCCACGCTGATGATGGCAGGTGCTGCTCCTCATCACCGTTGCCAATGGCTGAGCAACCGGGCTTCTGATAGTGCTGACGTTGGTCGTGCCGTGAACGCTAAGCTGCGGCGCATTCCCGGCGTGTGCCGAGCCTTCTATCAATAAGTACAAAAAGGGACGATTCCATGAGCATGACGTTTGCCGGTCAAGTGGCATTGGTGACGGGCGCAGCAGCGGGGATTGGGCGCGCTACCGCGCTTGCGTTTGCCGCCCACGGCCTGAAAGTACTGGTGGTGGACATGGACAGCGCGGGCGGCGAGGGCACGGCTGGATTGATTCGTCAGGCGGGAGGCGAGGCGCTGTTTCTGCCGTGCGATGTGACAAAGGACGCCCAGGTGCAGCAGATGATGGCGCAAGCGGTGGACGCCTACGGCCGCGTCGACTACGCCTTCAACAATGCCGGCATCGAAATCGAGAAGGGCCGGCTGGCCGAAGGCAGCGAGGCGGAATTCGACGCCATCATGGGCGTTAACGTCAAAGGCGTCTGGCTGTGCATGAAGTACCAGTTGCCGCTGATGCTGGCGCAAGGTGGTGGGGCGATCGTTAACACAGCGTCGGTCGCAGGGCTCGGCGCCGCGCCGAAGATGAGTATTTACAGCGCTTCCAAGCACGCCGTCATTGGTCTGACCAAATCGGCGGCCATCGAGTACGCCAAGAAACGCATCCGGGTCAACGCCGTGTGCCCGGCGGTGATCGACACCGACATGTTCCGCCGCGCCCACGAGGCCGACCCGCGCAAGGCCGAATTCGCCGCGACGATGCACCCGGTCGGGCGGATCGGCACGGTCGAAGAAATAGCCGCCGCGGTGCTCTACCTGTGCAGCGACGGCGCGGCATTCACCACCGGGCATTCGCTGGCGGTGGACGGCGGGGTCACGGCGTTCTGATGCGTGAAGCCATGCGCTGCCCGGCGGGCCGACTGACACCACGCCCCGGTTGGCCAGCAAGCCGGCTCCTACAGTTGATTCAGGCAATTTTGAAACGTGCGGCGTACGCCAATCTGTGGGGGCTGGCTTGCTGGCGAAGGTGGTGGGTCAGGTTTGGCGATGTCACGGGCTGATATTTTTCGCGGGCAAGCGCGCTCCTACAATTGATCCGGGCTACCTCTGAATTTGCGGCGTATTCGAATCTGTAGGAGCCGGCTTGCTGGCGAACGCGGTGGGTCAGGTTTGGCGATGTCATGGGTGATATTTTTCGCGGGCAAGCGCGCTCCTACAGTTGATCCGGGTTACCTTCGCAATCTACGCCGTACGCATAACCTGTAGGAGCGCGCTTGCCCGCGAAGGCGTTGGGTCGGGCAACATGAGCGGTGGTGTCACACCCGGTTCGCCAGCAAGCCGGCTCCTACAGAATCGGTACCGGTGCCCTCATCAGCATCAGCATCAAAACCGGTACCGGTACCGGGATCAGCACCAGCACCAGCACCAGCACCAGCACCAGCACCAGCACCAGCACCAGCACCAGCACCGGGATCAGCATCAGCCTACGCCCAAATCTCTTCGTCGAAGCTCAGACTTGTGGTCGACTTCTCCCAGCGAGGTATTCAGCTAAGCTGCACGAGCTGTCTACCCTCAGGGAATTTCGATGGATCATTTGTGGTTCGCCTATCCGTTGATCAGCGCCTCGGTGCTGCTGGTCATCGACCTCACGCTCTGGCAGTGGCTGCACCCGCGCTGGCTGCGGCGCAAAATGCTCTGCCGCTTGGTCTTGTTCATTCTGTTCAGCATGGCGCTGCTCGACGGCGGGCTGAGCCCGTTGTATCAGGTGCCCGCCGACTGGTCGGTCCCTCGCCATGTCCTGGCCACGATTCTGACCATCGCCTGGTGGCTGTTTGGTGCGAGAACGCTGACGGTGCTTGCCGTGGTCGTCATGGAACCGCGCATCGGGGGCAAAGGTCACCTTCTGCAAGATGTGATGGGCGCGATCATTTTCATCATCGCCGCGGTGGCTGCCGCCAGCTACGTGCTGGACCTGCCCGTCAAAGGGCTGCTGGCCACCTCCGGCGCGGTGGCGATCATCCTCGGCCTTGCCGTACAAAGCACGCTGGGCGACGTGTTCTCCGGCATCGTGCTCAACGCGACCAAGCCTTTTCGGGTCGACGACTGGATTCGCGTCGACGACATCGAAGGCAAAGTGATCGAAATCGACTGGCGCTCCACCCATCTGCTCACCTCGGAAGGCAGCATGGCGGTGATTCCCAACGCCATGGCCGCCAAGACCCGTATCGTCAATTACAGCCGCCCGGACCACTTTCATTCGGTCACGCTGTCCATCGAACTGTCGACCCGCCTTCGCCCCAGCCTGGTCCTGGATTCCCTCGAAAAAGCCTTGCTCGGTTGCCGCGAACTGTTGGCGCAACCCAAGCCATCGGCGGTGGTGGTCAAGTCCGGTCTGCGCATCGTCGAGTACGAAGTCACCGGCTACGTCAAATCCCGCGACCGACGCGCCGCCGTGCGCAACCAGCTGTTTGATCTGATCCATCGTCAACTGGCCTCCACCGATACCCGCCAGGACCAGCAGCGTCCCGCGACGCGTCAGTCTGCCGTGCTCAACACCGTCAACGCCCTGCGGATGCTCAGCGACGCCGACCGTGCCCAACTGCAAGAGCACATGCACCTGAGCGCCTATGCAGCGAAGGACATTGTGCTTGCCGAGGGCGTAGTGCCTGAGGCGCTGTACATCATCGAATCCGGGATCATCTCTGTGTCTCTTCAACGATCGGATGGCTGGCTGGAAGTCGGCCGCATGGGCCCGGGCGAGTTGATCGGCGAGACCGGTTTCGTCGACGCAAGCCCGACGCTGGGGCGTTTTTGTGCGTATACCGACTGCATGATCTACCGCATCGACAAGGCCGATCTGGAACCGTGGCTGGCCGAGCACCCTGAGCTGCTGGGTGCGTTGGCCGGGCTGGCGAAATTTCGCGCCAAGGCGCGTGCGGCGCTGCTGGAGACCAAGCCTGTGGTGGCGGATGCCAGCGGTTTCATGAGCTGGCTGCGCAAGAATGTGAGGCGGTTTGAGGTCACGCGCGGGCCGGGAGCTGATGACAGGAAGGGCTGATGAGTCTCGTGGTTGAAGGCTAGTAACCTGGACGGGGTAACCTGCAAAACAAACCACGACCCATTGGAAGGCCACGCCATGATCGATCTAAGCACCTGGAACCTGACCCTCCCGGTCGGCACGCCTGCCCGCGTCATCGAGACGCCGCGCCTGGTGGACGGCTACTCGGATTCGTACTTTCGCTCAGGCAATACGCTGTTTTTCTGGGCGCCGGTGACGGGCGGGACTACGTCCAAATCGGAGTTTCCGCGTAGCGAACTTCGCGAAACCTACAAGGGCGGGGAACTGCGCAACTGGACCTACCCTGAAGCCGATCACCGAATGACCGCCAGCTTGTCGGTCAATCAGGTGCCGTCGGAAGGCAGGGTGGTGATCGGGCAGATCCACATCTACAAGGGCAAGGGTCCGCTGCTGAAGGTCGAGTATGTCTATGACAAGGCCAAAAAGACCGGCAGCGTGATCGCCAACTACCGCCTCAAGCCGGGCAGCGCGGACACCAAGGTGGTGATTGCCGAGGACGTCGCACTGAGCGAGCGGTTCACTTACGAGGTTCGCTTGAGCTCGGCGGGTTACCTGCATGTGATCGCGCAAGGCAACCGATGGGGCAAGCAGCTCAGTAAAAGCTGGCAGGGCAAACAGCTCTATTTCAAGGCGGGGGTCTACACCCTGGATAACACCGGCTACAAGAACGAAGGCGGGCAGGTGACGTTCAACACGCTGGAGGCCATGCACAGCAAGGGTTGACGAGGCACGGCAGAGTGTCCTGCTGGACGAGCGCCAACCCGAATGCACGACTGATTCGGGCCAGCACCTGGCTTTAACGTGATCCTTCTTCACAAGTGGCGCCCACAGGAGCTGTCAAATACCAGAGCACCAGTGCCGCTGCGCTGGTCGATGCACCCAAGAGGCAGACCGCGACCCATCCCCAGCGTGCATACACTTGGGTCGCTGCCACCGCGCCGACCGCGCTTCCGACCGAGTAGAAGCACATGTAGGCGCCGACAAGACGGCTTTGCGCGTCAGGGCGCGCGGCGAAGATCAGGCTTTGGCTGGTGACGTGGACGGCTTGCACGGCGAAGTCGAGCAGTATCACCCCGCAGACCAGCGCGATCAGCGAAGTCTGGGCAAAGCCAATGGGTACCCAAGAAAGAGTCAGTACGCACAAAGCAAGGCCGGTGACGCGCTGCCCTAAACCCTGATCGGCCCACCGACCGGCCCTTCTGGCGGCCAGTGCGCCGGCCATCCCTGCCAGACCGAAAAGCCCTATTGCAGTATGCGACAGCGACAAAGGCGGGGCGCTCAGGGGCAAGACCATTGCCGTCCACAATACTGAAAATGCGGCGAAGATCAGCAACGCCAATAGCCCCCGGACCTGCAGTACAGGTTCGCTCACCAGCAGCTTGAAAAGCGACCGGATGAGAGCGGCATATGAGTCCCGAGAAGGCGGCGAAGCAGCCTTTGGGATCGTTCTCCACAGCACTGCGCCAAGGATGAGCATCAAGCCTGAAGACAGAAAATAAACGGCGCGCCAGCCCGCCAGATCAGCGATCAGCCCGGACGCGAAGCGTGCCAGCAGTATCCCCAATACAATGCCACTGGTGACCGTGCCGACGGCTCGACCCCGTTGGGAGGGCGTTGCCAGCGACGCTGCATACGCCACGATCACTTGAACCACCACGGCCATCAAGCCCACAACGATCAGGGTGCCCAGTAGCACCAGCCAGGTAGGTGAAGCGCCGACGCCTGCGAGCGCCATTGCTGACAGCAGGATCTGACCGAGGATTAGCCGTTTACGATTGACCCGGTCACCCAGCGGGACAATCAGCAGCAAACCCGCTGCATAGCCCGCCTGCGTCGCTGTCACTACGATTCCGATCACGGCCGGCGCCACCCCCAGGCTCTGCGCCATGGAATCGAGCAAAGGCTGAGCGAAATACACGTTGGCAACAGCCAAGGCGCAGGTGACAGCGAACAGCACGGTCAGAGCGGATGAAAGCCCGGTGTGATC
>Ga0265798_10012292_pt1 | contig 10341 bp, 7 predicted proteins | sample P3T30metagenome_FD_192430 | JGI IMG/M metagenome (GOLD analysis project Ga0265798, IMG submission 192430) | Plant litter microbial communities from East Loma Ridge, Irvine, California - P3 T30 | ecosystem: Environmental > Terrestrial > Plant litter > Unclassified | place: USA: California...
CTTGTATTAAGCTATGCATTATTCTGTTCCCCATCGTAGGTCCAGATTACGTGCGCGCTCTGTCGTTCGCTCGCCGAGTCCGGGTATATACACATATCGACAAAAAAAGTAAAAAGAGGAGAGAAAAGGCGAAATGCCGTGCTCCATAATCCTGCCCGATACACTGTGCGTTGGGTAAAAAGCAGTAAGCTGTGGGAAAAGGTAAACCGGAACTCCAGAGCCGCCCCTCATCAATCCTCCTCTTCATCCTGCTCTTCGACAACCCGCCCAGCACTATCCTCGCTATCCACAAGCCTAACCTGCTCCCCGTCGCTCGCGCCCTTCGCCACTAGCCTCTCGATTTCATTACTGATCCCTAGGACCCAATGGTCTCTCTCCGCGCGGCTTCTGGCTTTGAACACCACACTGCGGCCCGTGACACCAAGTTGGCTGACTCTGGTGAATTTGGAGTTCTTGCTACTGTTGCTGGCGTTGTCCCTACCATCACCACCGCGCGCAGCCTGCTTCTGCGAGTCCTTGACGTCGTCGCGATTCTGCGAGCTGCGGAACCAGGACTTGCTCTTGGAGTGCCAGAGGACGAACGTAGTCATTGAATCCTCGTCAGTCGACGTCCAGCCGTCTTCGAGATAGATTTTGGGCAGAGCGGTGCGGCCAGGGGTGTTTGAGTCGAATGTGCGATTTTGGTACAGCAGGTCGTTCTCCGTCAGCAGGCCTGAGTAGATGTAGCAGCCGCGCAGATCCATGGAAGCGATGCGTTCGTGATGGATGTGCACTAGCTTCTTGCCCGAGGTCTTGCGCAATGTGTCTTGGTAGATGAGCAGGTGGCCGTTGGAGAGGATTACATGGCAGCGGGTGAAGGTGCTGTGGCGCCGGGGTTTGCGGAATAAGAGGCCGGAGAGGTGAATGGTGCGACATTCTGCGATTCCACAGAGGTTGTAGAGAACTGGGGAGGCGTAAGATTGTGAGACTTCCCATTTGTAGGCGAATTGACCGACGACGGCTTCGGCGCGTTCATCAATGTTGAGGCTTTTGAGGTTTTGCTCGCGTACGGTCTTGTAGATGTCCATATCTGCTTGGGCGCGTTTGGTCCAGTAGTCGACGAGCGCGCGGATGCGGACCATCCATTCAGCACGTGCGTTCTTATTGTAGGCTTGAAGGCGGACAACGAGGCCGTTCTTCATCACTAGCTCGAAAATTCGGTCTTCGTCGACTTCAGTAGTGGCGCCGTCGTCGGTGCGCTCATTTCCTCTCAGTTCGTCTTCGTCGATGTGGAAGTCAACCTCTTCGCCATCGTCTAGGTTGGCATCGGCAGGCGAAGCACCTTTTTGCATTTCTCGCACGCGAGTGACATTGCACAGATTGATGAAGCCGTCAGCAGCAAGCAGCATGTCGACGTTGCGCTGTGCCTCCAAAGCGGCGTCTTGATCATGCTGGGGAATCTCATGGGATGGCACACTGCCTTCCTTCAGCCAGGATAACTTGCCATCTTCAACTGGGTAAGGATCGACTTCGTATGTCAAAGGTACAGCCTTGGTGATTTCTTCCGTTGTCGGTATACTGCCGTTGCCATTTGCATGCATCTTTGGAGGAGGCGGCGGAGTGGCTTTGGCAGGCCTGATAAAGAACATATAGTTGTCCAGCGTGGAAAAGTACAGTCTCTTGAAAAGCATCTTCCCCAATCTACGGTCTTGTCCTTTCTGGCTCGTAAGTCGGATAAGAAAACCTTCAACAGGAGGCGGCTCGTCGATGCTTTGCTTCTCTCCACGTGGCGTTACGCTGAGCGGATAGTGATCCTTGGGACGGAGTTCCAGATCGTGTGTTCTTTGCATCGCAATGGTTCCATACATCTTCGCTTCCACGGTGCCGTGGATCCATTCCAGCCGATCGTATCTCTTCCATGCTAGCCCAACACGGCCGGTCTTGGCCCAGGCTTTCAACACGTCTTCCCAATCTGGCGAGTCTTTCAACATCTCGAGACAGCGTGATACTATCATCCCAGCGGCACCTGACTCGTCTGTGAGTGACCGATCGAGATGATCAGGATTGTAGACGTCTCGACCGGCGGCTTGCGTTTGCGCATTCTCAATCGCCTCAAACGGATCTTCGAGACGCAAGCTTATACTAAGATCTGGCACGTTGACCGTGAGAGATTCTGCACGTTTCCATCCCATGATGCTTGTTAAAAAGGTGAACCACTCGACGGCAGTGGAAGCTGTGGTTGCTCGCAGATAGTATATTGTCGTGCGTGATTTTTCCTTTGCCCAGATGCAGAGTGTCTTATCCAGTGTAGAAAATAAGGAGACCCTCGCATGTCGTGTGCTGAGTAGAATCTGTGCTTTCGGCTTCTTCTTGATTTTACCATTATCCGACATGTCAATGACTCTTGTCTGATGAAGCTGTAGCACGGCCGTGGCGTCGTCTTCGCTATGCTTCCTGCACACAATCATAAACTCGCGCCACTTGTCGAGTGGTCTTGTCTCTACTCCTTGGCTGACTCTTTCGTCGAATTGTTCCGGTAGCTGCTGTTGCGTGATGTCGATCCGCACAAGCATCTTATCCATTTTGATCACCTCACCATCCTTGATCTTGCTACTTCTTAGGCGACCTTTAGCCGCCAGCTTCTGTGCCCGGGCTCGAATCTGAAGGCGTGAGGGCTCGTTGAAGCGAACTCGAGGTACGTTTTGGCGTGCGCGATCGAACAGCATCCCTCCGCTTGACCGTGTAACCAGAGTCGGGCCATCTTGCCGCGCAGAGTCGGTTTGGGATAATTGAGGCGCCTGTTCCGCCTCTGCGCTCGCCCTTGAGCTCCGTAACAAAGACGTGGACGAATGTGCGGTATTGTTCATCAGGGCGGACTGCGAAGACAACCTGACAGTATTTTGACGCGGCGAAGTCTGTAGTCCATTTTGTTGTGGGGTGTTGTCATGCTGCTCGTGTGTTACACTCTTTCTTTGCTCCGGCGGTTGGCGCGGTTCGAAGGTTGGCCGCGCTGTTGGTGTAGTTGATGCTGCTGCATCTTGCCTTGATGTCTCGGGTACGTGTGCTGGCTGCGCGGCGATAAAAGTGTTCTGCCTGCTGTCGCTGCCGCCAATCGGCAGATACTTGTTATACCACTGCTTCCTATGACTCTTGAGCCAGCCCTCCGGAATGGGCCCTATGAAGGTGCGCTTGCTGGTGTGGTGGAGATGGTCTGGGGTAGCATGTTCGAGGCGGCGGGCCGTATACGAATCGGGCGGGAGTCTGTTCATGATGGCGAAGGGTGAGATGCTGGGTGAGTATGTTTCCGTGGATTGTATGAAGCCGGCAAATCACATGCTCCGTGTGTCGTAGGAAGTGGCATGTTCCGTAGGGTCTGTTGTAACTTGCAGGTTGCGTTAGTAGCAGAGGGGGGAGTAGGTCGAACCTTCAACCCCGTTAAGGTTGATCGCGTACATGGCGATCGGCAGTCGCTGATGACGTGAGCGGCTTTGTTGGTGGCAGTTGCTCCTGTGTCTTGGAGTCTTGTTCTGCAGGCTTGAAGTAAGTGAGGTTGTCTCTTTTTGGGGAAAGTATTACACAATCAGGCTAGTATCGATCCTACGAGTGAGCATCGACATATGCTACAAGCAATCGACCATAAATTCAGATCTTCCTTGGACGAGGAAGATAGCGTAGCCCGCAAAACATGGATACCTATGCTTTCGAGCAAAAGCTGCATTGTAACAACACTAAAGTCACTCTTAAGATCAAAGAAGCAGAACGAGATTCGCAACCATTATGTCGTTGTTGTGAGACCATGATGAGCTGTGAAGGAATACGCTGACAACCACATCGGGATTACGCATCTGCTGCACTTCCTTGCGTCGATCTGAGATCTGTTGACAACCGTTGACACTAGACTCCAAGAGGAAGCTTGCGTATGCACGGACACTCGAAGTCGATTGCTTTGTCTGGTACCAAGTCATTGGTTATTCCACAAGGAGGTTCGCATATATGAGGCTGGTTATACCCTCATCTCTCAAATAGCTGATAGAGAGAAACCTCTTATTTATACATAGAGACGCGGGACAATCAAGCTTTTCCTTCCAAACTCCCCTTCCCAAAATCGAGCTCTCGTCCAATCCACTGGCAAGTCCAGGTCAACCACCGCCAAATAATGGCCGACTCCGGCAGACCTGTCCAAGGCTACATCGATCCGAATTTCCCGAACCCGATGACAGAGTCGAGCGCGAGCATCATCATCTATGGGTGCGACTGAAAGACAGCAACCGAAACATAAAGAACCCCAAAGCTAACGTCACCTTCCAGATACACACCTTCGCTCGTAGTCGGCGTCTTAGGCGTCGTCTTATTCGTAATCGGACTCGCGGCCCACTTCTTCCTACTACTGCGCTATCGAACCTGGTATTTCAGCACTGTAGTCGTGGGGACAGCGATGGAGATTGTAGGGTACGCTTTCCGTATCCTGTCGAGCCAGCAGAACCCTTACTCTGTGATCTGGTTCGTCGTTCAGGTATGTTCATGCTCTCCTTCTTGGTGATCGGCAAAGATTCCGACAAGCCGACTAATCCTGTCTATAAAACAGTATTTCTTCATCGTTGTTGCGCCTGTTTTCTTCTCGGCAGCGATCTACTCCCTGGCGTCCGTCATGATCACCATCTACGGCCGAGAGTACGCGCCGATGCCGCCGAAACTGGTCCTTTGGATCTTCATCGTATGCGACGTCGTGGCGACAATCGTCCAGATCGCAGGCGCGGCTTTGGTGGGAGTGGCGTATTCCAATCAGGAGGACCCGACGACACTCAACAGCATTCTCTTGGCAGGCCTCGCCTTCCAGGTGTTTTCCTTTGCAATCTTCCTGGTTGTATTGTTCTGGACTCTGATAAAAGCCAGAAGAAGTCCCGCTTCGATCAGCAGAAGCTTCGTCATTGCGCTCATCATTGCGACGCTGGCCGTGTACTTGCGGACATGCTTCCGGTTGGCGGAAACTGCTGAAGGCCTATTGGAGACTCTGTCGACTCACGAAGTCTTTTTTGGCTGCCTGGAATTTGCGCCGATAGTAGTGGCGGTGTACCTGCTCGTGTACTGGCATCCTGGCCGATGGTTACCGGGATCTTCTCCGCTGCACAAGTCCGAAAGAGAGGCCGGGCCAGTGTCTGGCTACTACTAGTTTAGGCCATATATCAAGCGTAATGTTAGTCCATGTCATCTCCCCATATCCAAGAGATATCCGCCGTGCCAAAACTGGCTGGATAGTCTAGGAGGGCCTGGACTTCAGGGTCAGGTATTGGGGAGAGGTGCGCGACAATGCTCTTGCATGATTCTCGCGCCCATCCCGTAATCCACCACTTATCGGCTTGTCGGAACAAGGCAAGCCACCAGGAGAGAAGCAGAAGCGTACGTACGTCTCTTGCCAGAACAAGAGGCCGAATGGTGGCATGGAGTCTTCCACCAAAAGCGAAAATCTTGTTCATATTCCGAGAGTCGAGTTCCATCTCGAGCAGGGGTGTGAGGTGACGGAGGATTCGATGGTAAACATTGTCATGCGAGGAGGAATTCTGATCAAGTTCGCAAAATTGAACGAACGCCGGTGGAAGGCCCTTGATTCCTTGTTCGTCACTGGTGAATTTGAATGAGCTGTTATCGGCGGCATGAAAGACGGGAACCCAGAGCGAGTCGCGACTTGGTCCGGTTCCAGTGGCTTGTAACGCTTTGAAGCCGACGGTAGATGCCATTGGGTTGAGAATTTTTCCCAAGAAATCGTCGTCGCCTGTGGTGGAATCGTCGTCTAGAGTGCCGTCTTCAGAGGCAAAGGAATAAACGGTAGTCAGAAACATTGCAGCGATCATGGAGTCGAAATCCGTTCGAGCTGGGCCAGGAGGCGGATTTTTGCGTTCGAGTTCCCTCTGGTAAAGCTGCAGTCCATCTTGCCAATGGCTGGCTTCCACTATACCCAGCTCGCGAAGTTGTCCTTTTTGCCCATGTGTCTGGAGCAAGCGTCGCTGATGGCCAGATGACACGGCCAAGACCATGTGCATGAGATAGGGCGAGCTCCAGATGTTCTTCGCCACCACCGTATGCATGACTTTGCTTAGGTGGGCACCAACGAACGTATTACAGGTAGCCGTTTGAAAGTGCCGTAGAGCATGAATGCCGGTCGTCTGCCCTTGAGAGCCAACAGCATCGAGTCCGAGATAGTCATCGAGTGCAGTCTGAGCAGATGTTACTGCCATACTATACTCGGTCGAGGTTGGACTAGGAGTTGACGATGCATTCTTTTTATTAGACGCTGTATCGGGGTATTCACAATCGATGCCCAGCTTCGCGCATCTTATGCAACTCGGTTTGTCTTCATTACACTTTACAAGTCAGTGATTCCCGGTGCCGTCGAGTCCATACATGTCGCCTCTTTTTTATGCCTACCTTGATTCTTCGCTTCTTACAGGCTGCGCATCCGGCCCTAGACTTTTGGTGCGTCTTACGGTGAAAGAAAGGGCGTTGTTTTGCCACAAGCGAGCCGTTCGCGCGATCATGTCGAGTGCCAATGGCAATCTGGAACGTAGACTCCATCTATGGAACGTCCCAGCATTTGCTAAGAGAGTTTGTGTTTGTACATGTATGGTTCCAGCGTAGTGTGGATGGATGGTGAAGACTGCATGAAGAAGGTGGCATTGCAAGCGTCATGATGCCGCGGACATTGAAGTGGACCCTGCCCAGGAGTGTTTCTTGGTTGGCAAGACTCAGCCTTGCAAGAATCGTAAATGTACATCTATCTATCTCCTTGCCGGTGTTTGTGAATCAGAGTGTACATGGTCACGATTGGAACCGGCCATGCAAGATTGGACAAAATGTTGCTTGCCTCTTGATTCTTCGCAGGATTTTTGCGAAACGAAGAAGTACTCTACATCTTAGTCTACATGCTTTATCGTTACAACAGCCCACGCTTGCATTCTCTACCTCCCACCCTTTCTCTTCATCTTTTCCCTCTGGTATTCCTTGGCCTCCCGACCCTCCTCGCCCTGAATCTCGGCGATAAGCCTCTTGTGCTTCTTCTCGTACGCGGCGTCCTTCTCCCTCTTCTCGCGCAACTGTTCGCGCGCAATGAAGTTCGCGTCCTTGCGCAGCTCGCGCACTGCGCCCTTGCGCTCGCGCTTGTACTCTTTCTGCAGCTTGGCAGCATCGGAACGCTCCTTGTCCGGGTCGTAGTGCTTCGTGGGGTCGAACGTCTCTTCGAACTTGGGAATGGACTGGCGGATGGAAAGAGGTTTGTGATTATGCAGAGTCAGAGGTCTGCGGCGGAGACGGGCTTGCGAGATGAGAATCTTGAGGTTCTGGAGGTATTTCTTTGCGGCTGCCTTCTTGAGCTCAGGGAGAAGTGGTTGGAAGATCTCGTTGAAAGCAGACTTGTCTTTCCATAGATTCGCCATGGCGGTGATATTCTCAAGGTGTGCTTTCTTCTGGGAAGCGTCCGGGGAATGCTTTGCGGCGAGAGCGCGGACGGAGAATCGAACAGCTTCTGGCACGTAGCGCTTACTGAGCTTCTGATAGCTCAAACAAAGGCGCACAAGATATGCGCCTTGAATGTGATGGGCAGAGGTCGTAGGGTTTGTGATTCCCAGCCAGCGAGCCATGAGTGTGATAGCAGGTGTGACTACTTGGTGGAAGTGATCACTTGGCGGGTAGACAGATCCGATGGCGGTGAGGATGATGAGGTCGCCAGCTGTGGGTTGTCCGCGCTCTTGGAACGCTTGGAGATGCATCCTGAAAGCGGTAGCGATTTCTGTAGGGTATGTTCGGGAAAGAGAATGGAGATGTCTGATCAGCTGCTCTGTTGTTGCAAGGTTTTGATCATTGTTCCCCATGTATGCAATGTGATCGACGAGTGAGGTCGAGAAGTCTGCCATGGCTTCCTTGTTGGAAGCAGACAGCGAAGGATGGTGTAACGCACGAATGCGCTGAACAATTGCGGGAATCTCCGAGACCTCGACATCTTTGACCACTTCCAATAGTTCGGCGTGCGAGCGGGGGCAGGGATATGTGTATCTGACGCCCAGAGCGACTGTGTTGGCGCCTGTGTTTCCAGCTCCTACGCTTCCGTTCGAATCACCGAGGACTTCTTTCACAAATTCGTCTTCTTCGCCAACCGCGGGCTCCTGTTCATTGTCGTCGTCAGAGTCGGACTCGGATCCAGATCCGGACTCCTCGCCTTCCGATTCGTCACTCAAGTCAGCGTCCATGTCAGAACCACTGGCGATCAGATCGTCGTCAAGAGCGAAATCGTCTTCATCAGGTTGTACAGCCTTCTCTTCTTTCGCGGGCTTCTGTTGGGCGTGAGACGAGGTGAAACCAAACTCGGCCGTCTCATCGGGCATCTCGTCCTCGTCAACATATTGGCCTGGTCTAGCAGCATCGAAAGCCTTCGGCGCTACAGCCTTGGATTCATCCTCAGGTTCGTCATCTGAAACGTCCTCGCCATTCATGCGCTTAGCTCGCTTCTCTTCTAGTTTCCGCAGGCGCTCTGCTTCGGCGGCGGCTTTTTCCTCTCCTGTCTTGGTCCGATCGGAAGGCTTTGCACGAGTATCCTGCGCGTACTGGCGCATACGGATGTCGTACTCTTTATCGGCCTGCACGCGATCCATGCTGTCGATTAGCAGTTGGCGGTCGGGGTTGATGCCAGCAGCACCGGCCTTCGCCTCAGCTTTCTCGAGGAGTTGGGCCTTAGTAGGCGGTTTGTGTCCGCCGAGCAAAGCAAGCATGTCCGACATCTCCTTGTCAATCTTCTCGCGCAAGTCGTCGTCCTCTTCTTGGACCTTTTGTCTCTCGTACTTGTGCTGCTTCGACTTGGCAATTACTTCTTGCATGACTTCGTTCTTCGTCTTTTTCCTCTCAGGCTCTTGCGGCTGCTCCATAGGTTCAGGGCCTTCGTCGTCGTCGTCGTCGTCGACGTCGGACCTTCGACGCTTCTTGCGCATGAGTTCTCCGTCCGAATCATCGTCGGAGCCTCCCGACACATCGTCTTTGAAATCGTCGGTCGCCAGATCCTGGATCTTCTTGCCACCGTGCGTCAAGCCGAATCCACCGTCGTCATCGCTGCCCTCGAGGTCGAACATAGAGCCTCCCTTCTTGCGCTGCTTCTCCAATGCGTAGCGCTCCATTGCGCGCTCTTCCGGAGTCATGTCCACATCACCCTCGCCAATTCTGCGGTCCACAAGGCCTCCAGTCTTGTTCCTGCTGTGCATCTCCGGTAGCAACGTAGCGCGGCGCATTTGCTCACCGGCGCTCTTGGAGACGCCAGGTCGGTGCAAGACATCCTTGTATCGGCCAGTCTTGGCCGGTTGCTGGCTGGCGCTCGGGAATTTGGCTGGTCGAGAGGCCTGTCGCATTTCGAAGGGGTTGAAGGAATCGCGAATCTGTTGCATGGCGACATTGCGGTCGACGCGCTCCTGACCAGAGCGGCCCTTGAGCTCTTTCTTTTGCTTTTTGGATTTCTGAGGTCCTGTGACGCCCTGCTCGCGCAGGGACGTCTTCAGCCGTTTGAGTTGCGAGGCCGGCATATTGTGGTGGTTTGTGTCGAAATCGCCTCGTTCTCGGCCAGCGCTTTGGAGTCTTGAACTTTTCTTGAACTCGACCGACAAATCTGGGGTCTCGGAGCCAGCCGCTCTGCTCCACTTTTATTTGGCCGAGGATTGCGAGATGCGAAATGTTGGCTGAAGGGGACGGGAATTGCAGATGGATGACTTACAATCAAGAAGTGGTGTGCTTTCACTTCTCTGTGAACAGTTGAACGAGTAGTTCCGCATACGTTACATTCAGATACGTGACTATGAGCCGACACCGCTAGAATTGTAGTGGATCGGAACACATCAATCGGATAACCCCTCTGAAATCACAGATTAATCTATACATCCTACTGTAGACAATGTAGCAGCACGTAAGATTTGCTCGTCTCTAGTCACATGGGCCACCCGCATTCAATTCTTCCAGTAACTCCGTCGCACCCCTATGGTAAATTCGCGTCTCAAATTCTGGGGCGCGTATACCTGGTCCGTATTTGGGCCAAGAGCAGAGGGGACCCCGATGGAGTCGTACGTCTTTGCATTAAGCCGGCGAAAAGATGTATTGGAGTCTCCCTGGCGCTCTCGCTAGATGCTCAAGGCTGGTGAATTCGGGCATATTCTGGGACGGCAGACACGTCCTGGGCGCTCATATATCAGGTGGCCGCCCCAACCCCGCACATAGCAAGATTCATCTGTAGCAAGTTTGGGCATCTCATGCCTTGCATAGTCCATAGAACAGCGTCCAAGTGAGCACAAAAGACATCAGGCCACCAAACAGGTCGCCAATCCAGAAATCGCCGACTGG
>Ga0265798_10012293_pt1 | contig 10339 bp, 10 predicted proteins | sample P3T30metagenome_FD_192430 | JGI IMG/M metagenome (GOLD analysis project Ga0265798, IMG submission 192430) | Plant litter microbial communities from East Loma Ridge, Irvine, California - P3 T30 | ecosystem: Environmental > Terrestrial > Plant litter > Unclassified | place: USA: California...
GATAAGGTTACCTACGCACACTTTTTAGGCACCAACGTCGACCTGCTTGTAGCGCAGCTTCATTGGCAGAGCGCATGCAGCCTCTGTTGACTCGTCGTTATCTATTCTTTCTGCTTCCAAAGCTCCTACTCCCCCCCATTCCCCCCATCTCCGCCTCAACCAGCCTAAAGACGTCATTGGCTCGGACTTATCGATAGCGGTGGGCACGTGTGGTCCCGCCGGCTTGTCATTCATCTAGCGTGTTGTCTTCGGTTGACGCGTCGACACCAAGGTACTGAATGAAGGGGGCGCAGGCAAACATCACCACGAGAGAAGATACCGCAATCACGACACAAAAGGCACGAGGCTTATTTAAACCTTGTTCGTCATTATATGTTGTTATGATAACCAGAATACCTGAACGATTACCGCCTTGGTACAATTTGAGCCGAACGCCGTCCTTTGCCTGGCGACGCTTGCAACGTCATGAGGGTTGATCTCTCAAGAGACCAATAGCTTCCTTGACACCGAGAGTTTCTTACTTGGCCTTTGCGAGACCGACAGCAGAGTTGCCAAGGTCATACACAGAGTACCATTTCCTGAGGAAAGCATCGCCAAGAATGGCCAAAGGACCTACGGGCTCAGGGAAGTCCATGCCCATCAACGCAGAGATGCAAGATCCTTGCACCTCGAGGATGTAGTCGTAGGCGCTGATGGTGAAGTTGTGACCGGTGAGCGTGAAAGTAAGATCGGGCAGGCTGTCGCGCTTGTCGCACTCGACAGTGTACTGGCCGTTGAAGCTCTTCTTGGCACCAATCTCCTTATTGCTATGCATTGTTAGTATGAGTATTCGCATGGGCACAGAATAGATCTTACAGAAGCTCGGCGATGGTCGAGGGAAGGGCAATCAGAGATGTACCGGTGTCCAGAATGATTCCGGTGTTGTCCATCTCGGCAGTCTCCTTGCCAAAGGTCAGGGCATCAAGCTCAACCTCCCAGTAGGCCTTGCGCCTCAAAGGCAGCTTGATCATCTTGCCGGTGTACTTGCTCTCGTCGATGCCACCAAAGGTGGCCTCAGACTCCTGCTGCTGGTTGGTATCGCCCAAATAAAAGGCGAAGACAGGCTCGTCCAAGAGGCCTTGGTCGAGCATGTTGTAGAAGGGAGGAACTATACCCTTGACACTGATGGTATCATAGCCAAGACCCATGATGCCGTCGAATCTGCCAAAGGCAAACGCGAGACCTGGCTCAGACGTCGCCTCAGCGAAGTCTTGGTTCTTCACCTTGAGGTCGCCAATCTGGAACACATCGTTGGAGACAAAACCGCTGAGCGAACCGGATCCGTAGTGGATCTCGAACTCGGTGCCGTTCTTCTTGTAGGTAGACGAAGATGACGAGTCGTACTTGGTGTGGAGGTAGCAGGCAATCGAGTTGCAGGAGGTTGAGGGAACCCAGAGGTTAGAGCTGCCCGTGTCGAGGACAACCTTGAAGGTCTGAGGAGGCGTTCCGAGAGAGATCTCGGAGAAGTCTGGAGCCTGTCAGCATGCGCCACACGATACTGGGCAAGGCGCAAGCCTTCTGCGACTTACACTGAGCGTTCAAGAAGTTGCTGACAGGCACAGGGTGCGATCCGTCGGCGATGTAAGGCGCCTTGAACGCAGCCTGCATGTGAGACTCGGCCTTGAAGCCGTTCATGTGCTGCTGCGAGTACTTCTGCTTCAGGCCAGCCATTTGAGTCTCGATGTTGGCAAATTCCTGTTCATGGTTAGATAACACTGCGATCATGTGGTTGCGATCATGGCGTACCAGCTGCTCAGACAGTGAGACCTTCTTGAGCGGTGTCTTGTAGACGGCCGCAGACGCCGAGCCGGCTGCGGCGAGAAGCAACGCCGTCTTCATGATGACTGAAGATGGGGTATGAAGGAAGGAAGGATAGAGATGGGAAATGGATGGATGGGACGGGATGGATGCTTGGGTGGGGAGTGTTGGAGAGATGGAGGGTGGGTGTTGGGGGAGGAAGCTTAAGCTCGAGCTGGCTGGGAGCTATCTATGGGGCGGCTGGGGAAGGCGCGGCGGGCGATTGACGCAATGCGACTGCCTAAGACGCCCCGTGCCCACTACCTACGTCTAGCGTGTCACATTCCCTGTTGCGTACCTGCGCCTCAGGAGCCGAGGACCACCTCGGCGCGCGTTGCTGTCTCTAGCTCCCCTCCCTCTGCGTTTGCGGTGCATGCGCATGCAGTATGCAGCCAACATGCGTCGAGTGCGACGAGTGAAGGCATGGAGAAAAACGCAGACGCTTCTTTTAATGCTGCGAAAACCATCGAGCCATGTCGTCACAAAGGCTTCCGGCCGCAGAGATTGCGGAGCCAAAGCTACGTGCCGGCCCATTGTTCGTGCCAATCGCGTTTCAATGACCTCAGCACTCGAGACTAACTAGTTTATTGGCTTTTTCTCATGAACTTGGATAGTCCTAGACATGGACATTGCACTTTACTCCCATCCTATCACTGTGGCTCGGAAACAAATGCATTACAATATCATCACACAGCCGCATCTGGCTCATCCGTGTACTGTGGCGCCTGGGCCAAGTTCGCCTCGCGCTCTCTTCGCGCCCTCTCTAGGTCTGCCGCCCATAGTGCAGAGCTTGCTGGTGCGGTCAAGAGGAAGAACATGCTGAATGGCGGTACTAGTTGCAGGAACAGATAAACTGTGCCATACCTGTCTCTGTCAGCCGCTACCGCCTATAGGTACATGAGGGGAACCTACCAAGTGTATTGCCAGCGCCTGCTCTTGACTACGGCGTTTCTCTGCTTGCGGTCATAGCCTAGCAGTTGGAAATATCGCCAGTGTTGAAACGGGCCTGCTCGGTAGCCTGTCAACAGGAGGAATATGGGTACCCCAACGTATGGTATGAAGTTGACTGGTAGCAGGATCACAAATTCGGCGATCTGGCGAAAGGAGAATGGTGCGTAGACCGAGGAGCGTGTAGGCCTGCCGAGCCGGCGGACAGGATCGTTCAGCGCATCTTCGGTGACGGGGCGGTGTTGACGGACCAAGTCTTCGTAGCCTTTGTAGATTAAGACTGCGTCAAATATGTCGACTTGTGATTCATCCTGTGTCATGTTAGTGTCTACGTTGACTTTGTGCAAGGCTTGTGCTGTGCGAACAGCTGCCTGCCATTTTTGGGGGGCACATAACGCACCACGAGGAAAGACTCAAAGAGCAGAGCCACCACAGCAGCCCCCTCTCCAAGCACCAGAAACACTGCGTTCACCCAAGCACTCCCAACCGTGTGGAACAGCTTTAGGAATAGAACCTGCGGCAGTAGTGTCCAGAAGAAGAGGTTGAAGTATACAAAGACACTGAGTAGGAAGGCGGGAAGTAGTCGCGCTTTCAAAAGAGGGTGTAGAAACGGATGAAGCAGGAAGAAGACGATTCCCTGGTCGGTGGTTAGCAGGTAGGCGGGGCCCGACAAAACAACCTCTAATACCTTGATGAGGTAGCTCGATGCTACTACGTTATCCCACGTAGGTCGCAATACTACTCTTGGTATGTTGCCCAGCGCCGACTGCGATCTCTGTGGTGACATTGCTGGTGTTTGGCGTTTTGGAGCGAGGCCGAGGTCTGTCTGCTGTGGAAAAGACGCGTCGCAAGTCAGCCGTTTCAAGATGACGTATCACCCCTCCATGGTAAAAGCTAACCCATCTAATCCCATACAGTGTAAAAGCGATAACCCTTGATTAAAAACATATGCTGTGCCGTAAACACATGTATCAAACGACGTCTATCCTAGACCTCATATCTCTTAATGACGGGGTTGCCATCTTTGACCCTGGACTGAGCAGCAGTCCCCGCATCCCCACGCTGAGCTTGACCAAGTTGAGCGCTGTCCGTCAGAGAAAAAAGGCAAGCTACAATGCTGAGAGACAAGCATAACAATACGAGCGATCTACAGTTGGAGTGACATGATTTGAGCCGATTGTCAGTAATTGTCAGAGAGATTTGTTTTCAGCAAAACCACTACAGATACATGAAATGTTCCATAATCCCTCAGCAGCATCGTGGAGATACACAGGCTCCTGCGCAGACCCAGCCGTCGAGGCTTTCCATCGAACTCTGCCAGACTACGCCGTCACTCCCCTGACACCCCTACCGGAGCTGGCTCAGCAACTCGGCATTGGTCATGTATTTCTCAAAGACGAATCTAAACGCCTGGGTCTTCCAGCGTTCAAAATCTTAGGCGCGTCATGGGCCATTCACAAGGCTGTGGCCGCAAAGTGCGACCTTGCAGTAACCGCTTCCTTGGATGAGATGGGTGCAGCAGCACAGAAAGCAGGGATCAAACTGGTCACGTGCACTGAGGGGAACTGGGGAAGAGCGGTAGCAAGAATGGCAAAGTACCTGCAGGTCAAAGCTGTCATCTTCGTGCCTGAGTTCATGGACGAAGCCACGCAAAAGAAGATTGAGGGTGAGGGGGCAAAGGTAATTGTTGTGGATGGAGACTACGACTACTCGATTGCAAAGGCCAAAGAGGAGGCGGACAAAGGCGGTATGCTGGTCATGGATGTATCGTGGAAAGGATATGAAGAGATTCCCGAGGTGATGTGGTACGCGCTCTTATAATCGGGTTGAGGCTGATTAGTATGCAGTGGGTCGTAGAAGGATACATGACCATGCTCACCGAAACCGACAGACAACTACAAGATATGCGCATTGATAGAGCAACGCATGCTATCGCAGCCGTGGGCGTGGGCTCGTGGGCGCAGGCAGTCACAATGCACTACAAAGCTCAATCACCCTCTGCCACTGTCATCACAGTCGAGCCAGATACAGCAGCAAGCCTGAAGGCGAGTCTTGAAGCTGGGCGTATCACACCCATCTCCACCGGAAATACCATCATGAATGGCATGAATTGCGGAACAACTTCAACGACGGCATGGGATGTCCTAAGGAAGGGAGTGGATATGAGTGTCACTGTGGCAGATATTAATGTTCACCACGACTTACAATATCTGCATAGTCAGGGAATCAAGAATGGACCATGTGGCGCAGCCACGATAACTGCATTGAAGAAGCTGTGCAAGGAGCAGAAGTTGAAGCTAGGCTTAGACGAAAAGTCGGTGGTGGTATTGTTCAGTACTGAAGGCGCAAGGGATTATGTTACTCCACCCGAGGCTTAGACTTGGTCCTGATGGGAATGCGGAAGCCCTAGATGCACAACTACTCCATCATCCCATCAGCCGAGTGGCTTTGCCTTCTTCTCCTTTTGCCTCTCCATCACGTTCAGAACATCCTCCGCGTTATTCTTGTCCCCCTTTCTCTTCTTGCCCCCGCGTTTCCGCTGCTTCTTCGGTCCTTTCCCACCATCCTCACCTTCATCGTCATCCCCCTCTGCTCCCAAGCCCTTCCACTGACTGAACTTGATCTTCTCGCCTTCTCTCTCCATCTCATCAGCATCGTCAAACCGTGACGCGCCAAAGCCCATGTCCATATCTTCCATGTCTCGATCTGACGCCGCCAACTCCATGGCGCGCTTTTTGAGGCGCGCTTCTTTCGATTGAGGGTCGTCCGGATCTGTTGATCCCAAGTTTTGTAGTAACGTTGAATTCTCGTCCAGGTTGCGGACCTTGGCGAGGGCGGCACGAACAGTGGCATCTGCAGCGGCAAGGTTAGAGGGTTCTTTCGTATTGGTACTGGCAGTCGTAGACTTGAAGTAGTCTCGTTTGGGAGGCACGACGGGTGCAGTAGCTTTCGGCTTCTCTGGGACATGCTCTCCTGATTCCGGAGATGAAACCTCGCCTTCTGATGGCTGCTCTCCAGTGTTGATCTTTGGCGCAGAAGATTCCGCCTTCGTTTGCTCGTCGTCCGAATCGTCCGAATCGTCGTCTTCGTCGGCGAGATTCGCGAGCGGGTCGTAATTCGACCCAACCCCTGCAAAGATGTCTTCATCTTCGGACTCGTCCTTCTTTGGCTCTGGCAAGTTGTGCATATTGATTGGCTTGGCTGCATCATCCAAGTCGTGACGCACTTCGGGCGCGGGCTCCTCGACTTTCTGCTTCTTGACCTTTCTCTTTTCCTTGCCATCTGGGCCAGTGATAATCAGGACTTCGCGGCCCTTGTCGTCCGTCTCGATACGATGTGTCTCGCCGTTGGGGTTGATCTTGCGGAAACCCGGACCCAGCGTAGGGAACCTCTTCTCGTGCTCTGCCGCCGCCGCTGCCGCTGCTTCCTCGCGCTGTCTCTTGAGCTCCTTTAGGATATCGTTGCGGCTCCGCTTCACACCAGCGATCGGCGGCGGTGACTTGATCTTCTCACCCTTTTTCTCCGCCTTCTCGCGTGCAACGGGCCCAATTTCGGCCTCGGCCAGCTCGTCGAAAGCCTCCTCGACTTCTGGTACTTCTTCAGCTTGCTCTTCCTCTTCCTCCTCCTGTTTCTTGTCCTTCTCAGCCAGAACATCCTCTCCCCGTCTGACTCTATCAAGCAGCTTTCTGTCCAGTCCTTTGACCAGATGTGTAGTGCCAACATCACCGCCCGTTATCTCCTGTACCAGCTTCTCGAATGTCTCACGGTCGATTTCGCCAAGCTTCATGGATTCCTCGAGGTTCTTGATGCGTTTTGCAATCTCGTTGTCTTCGTCGTCAGTACGCACTTTGGTGCGGTCAATGTAGCCTGCGGCAAGTTTTGTCCCTTTTGGTGCTGAGACTCTGGCCTTCTTCTGTGGGTTGTTTTTGGCGTTGCGTTCAGCGAGCTGTCGCGCAAAGTCGGCCTGAATCGACCCTCTGCCTACCTGGCGGCTGCATATCTATTAGCATCAGCCTTGCGAGACAGTGGGAGAACAAGACTTACGGTGTCATTGGTATACTAGAGTGCTTGCGCGCACCCAACACCGCCCTCGGGGTCCCTGCCGCGGGCGATTTGCTCTTGCCATCATCCTGAGATTTCGGCGTCTCAACCAACAGTCGTCGAAACTGCGAGTTGTTCATGATGCTCTGATGCGCGCGTGTCGTCGAGAGTGTGGTGATGCGCAAAAGTCGTGCCAAGCTTTCGTCCTCGGCTGATGTCGCGCCTGCTGCAGAACGCGGGTCGGACTACGCTAACGAAGCGTGGCTGGGCTCAAGGCGGGGAAGCTTGTGTGGTCCGTCGTAGTGTCGTGGTCCAGTTCAACACCCGCCTTGCTGAGCACAAAATGCGACTAGAAATTGATCGCCCATATGGACGCGATAGTTTTGCTCTTCAGTTTAGCTCGTACGGCCGACTCTACGGAACACATCATCTCAGTCTCGGGCCTCACGAGCCTCTATTCGGCAGAGGTACGTAGGTAGAGACTAGAAAATGATCCCTGTAATCCTGCAATGCATGATTAGAAAACTGACAGAGTGCTAACCAAGTTTTTGAATCAAAGTTACGCCAGATCGTCATGGGAAATGCTCATTTGGGACTCATTATGCTTTTGTGCGCCTTTCCCTCTCTCACTTGCCTTCCGCTCCAGTCTCCACCACCCCGCCACTCTGCATAAATAGGTACTTGGACCGGCTGATTTCTTAATCAAGCTCATCCACCTCATCTCAAATTCTCTAGTCTCTTGGAACTCTCCGTCGCCAGTATGTTCAAGTTTTGGATGGCTGCGGCCCTTGCTGCTGTGGGTGTTGCTCAGTACACTCCGCCGCCTGTTGGTAACTCGAGCAACTCGACGACGACCTTCACGAACCCAATCGTCGAAACCGTTGGAGCAGACCCGTAAGTGTATGTCTACGCAAAATGTAATCCATAGCTCATCACGGATGCCATAGCTGGATGTTCCGCCACGATGACTACTACTACATGACCTACACCAACAACGTCAACGTCACGCTCTGGCGCAGCAAGTCTCTGACAGACTGGGCGTCTGCGGAGTCCAAGACCATCTTTCAGCCAGAACCCAACATGCCCTACTCGACTGATCTCTGGGCTCCCGAGATCCACAACATCGATGGCAGTTGGTGGGTTATCTTCACTGCCGACCCCAACTACGACTCTCCCCCACCCGAGGTTGAGATGTGGTGCGAGTACAACTGCCCGGCCGTAAACCACCGCATGTTTACTGCTGTCGGCGATGGTGCAGATCCGTGGACGGCTCAGTACCGTTACCATAGCGAGCTTGAGACATATGACCAATTCGCTATTGACGGGACTTACTTCCAGCACAAGGATCAGCTGTACCACATTTACTCGTGTTGGTATCACAAGTACGATGGCTGGCCAGCTAATCTCTGCATTACCAAGCTTTCCGACCCGTCTACGACTGTTTCACCCTTCTCTGAGCGCCAGGTCATATCGGTGCCGGATCATGCATGGGAGAAGACGCCATTTGGCCGCGCGACCAACGACCGCCTGTCTTCCAACGAAGGTCCTCAGCAGCTGACCAACCCCACCACGGGCCAGCAATTTCTCATCTACAGTGCGGCGCGCTCGGATAACCGCAACTACTGCCTTGGGCAACTTGAGCTGGTTGGCGATGATCCGATGAATCCTAGCGACTGGCGCAAGCACCCTTACCCTGTCTTCTACCAAAATCCCAGCGTGTCCGCATATGGCGTGGGTCACGCGTCTTTTACCACATCTCCGGATGGCACCGAGGACTGGATCGTTTATCACGGTATGAGAGACCCGACTAATGGTTGGGGTGCACGTACGATTCGCGCTCAGAAGTTTGGTTGGAACGCAGATGGCACCCCGAACTTCCCAAGGCCGGGTTATGGACCATACCAAGTCCCCAGTGGTCAGTAGAGGCCTGCTTGAGTTGAGATATCGGGGACATGGGCAAGCTAGAATAGTTGCGGGGGGATGTTCACAGTGCCTATAGCCGACGCTCGTGTATCTACGGCTGCTTGCTCTCTACCATATGATAATGATGAATGAAAATGATCATGCATACGCGTATTTCTATGAGCTGTGAATGTTTTTTTTGCATCATCATCACTCGAGTATATGTGGATATGTCGTGATTTCAACCAATGGTCTACATGGTCGCGCAACCGGCTGTGTGGTGATTATGCACGCGTCGCTTGAGCCATGCAGCACATGAAGCTCACCACCGCCCTGCACGCGTTATAACGTGATATAGACACTGCAACACGCGTTTTCTGCACCAAGGAACTATGCTGTTATATTTGCAAAACAAATATTTGGGGTTTTTGTGATTCACGTTGGACGGATGTTCATCGTGTTCAAGGAAAGCTGCAAGATTCTGTAGCAATAATGTGCATTTACCACTTGACATGTAACATTTCAAAAAATTCCAACACAACCACTTTTCATTTGAATCACTCGAAACTTCAGGATGACGATTATGGCATATTTGAAAATGTATGGCTCGAGTTTGAGAGGTTGATTTCATCATCTAGACAAGTTGTGCACTTGCAGCCAGATGTACGAGTGGCGCATTTTCCACCCGACTTTCAAGTTGAATTCCCCAACATAGGTCTCGACATTCCAAATAAATACAAGCGGCAAAGGTTATTAGTGGTCAATAGTGATGTACTCGAGACACTCTAAGAGCCCAATGGCAAACCATTCGTGCTTGCAGCAGGCAGGTGTGTGCATGTATATGGGACCCTGAAGTTGGCATAGACTACCAGATCCCCAGACGCAGTGGCAAATACACAAGTCACGACTTATTTATCTAGGCAACAATGAATGAGTCACAGCGCACTAGATGGTCCGATGCCAGTGTCAAAGTACCCTGCAGACGACATACAGTAGTCAACGAAGAACATAGAGGGATATTCATATGGCTACGCCGGATACGCTAGACCTATTGCAGAGACGCGTACCCGACGTCATATCAAAGCTGCTATGACCACCGCGTCACAAAGACAAGAGACTAGTCGCGACATCACAAGGCACATGGACAGACAATTGAAGTATTATGGTATCATTCCATGCAAATCAGAACCTGACTGATATAACCGTAAACTCCGAGCCTTACTATACTGTACAAGGCTATGACCATCCCACCAAGCACCGAAAGCCGACCGTGGACTGAAGAAGCCGGCAGAAGTCGTAACATGAAAAGCGTGAAGAAAAGCATCTAACCACCGAAACCGTAGAGAGTGCGGCCTTGTCGCTTGAGAGCGTAGACAACGTCGAGGGAAGTGACAGTCTTGCGCTTGGCGTGCTCAGTGTAGGTGACGGCGTCACGAATGACACCCTCGAGGAAGGTCTTGAGAACACCGCGGGTCTCCTCGTAGATCACTAGGTGGGGTTAGCTGGGGCGTGTTGGAGAGGGAGAGTGAGTCGACATACTGGCTGAGATACGCTTGACACCGCCACGACGAGCGAGACGACGGATAGCGGGCTTGGTGATACCCTGGATGTT
>Ga0265798_10012294_pt1 | contig 10338 bp, 7 predicted proteins | sample P3T30metagenome_FD_192430 | JGI IMG/M metagenome (GOLD analysis project Ga0265798, IMG submission 192430) | Plant litter microbial communities from East Loma Ridge, Irvine, California - P3 T30 | ecosystem: Environmental > Terrestrial > Plant litter > Unclassified | place: USA: California...
TTGGCATCGCCAAACGCCTCGAAGAGTTATTCTATCCTGGAGACCAGTACCCTATGTATTTGGATAAGCGTTCGGAAACCTTAAAAATTATTCAGCAACTGCGTGATGAGGCACACCGTTTTGGGATTACCGCCCACCGTAAAAAACGGGATAAAGGCACCCTGGCAACTGAACTGGAATTGATACCAGGAGTAGGCCGCTTATCGGCCGAAAAGCTATTGAAGTACTTCAAATCGGTTAAAAAAATCCGAGAGGCTAAACTCGAAGAGCTGCAGGAAGTGCTGAACCTGAAACAATCGCAGGCTGTGCTTAATTACTTTAAGCAGGAGGCAGTTGATGGCGGAGATATTATCGAGCGATAAAAGAACTATGTCATTTCGAACGATAGTGAGAAATCCTATTGAACCATTTTTGTCGTATAATTTGCATTTCGAACAGGATCTCTCACTGTCTTTCGAGATGACAGCTTAAATAGGGTCTTCTCACACGTAACAAGTTTATCACACAAGGTGCCAATGGGTTACTTTCTTGCCTTTCGTAGTATCAATATAAAAATCGTTTAAACTTTAACATTATGAAAATGAGTAACTTATTGATGCTCCTGGCCGTGCTTTGCCTTTTTGGAGCCTGCAAAGGAAGTGGTAATTATGAGCCTGTTAATAACAAGGATATGAGCACGGCCGACACGGTGGCCACCGACTCAACGGCGAGCAAACTGGTTAAAACCGCCGAGATGAATGTAAAGGTAAAAAGCGTTCCGGCGGTGAGCGAAAGCATTGTGAATTTAACTACCAGATATCATGGTATGGTAATGCATCACCAAATGCAGTCAGACGAGGTGCGATCGCAGGATATGCCGTTCAGCAGTGATTCGCTGGTGCGTGTATCTGTTGTCCGTACAACGGCGGGTATAACGGTTAAAATCCCTTCGGATAGTTTAGAACAATACATGACGCGCGTAGAAAAGCTGGGTTTGCATGTTAACGTAAGGCGCATGGACATTGAGGATAAAACGCTGGATTACCTGTCGGCACAACTGAAGCTAAACAGCAGGAACCAACTGATTAGTCAGCAAAAAGCAGGTAAGGTAAAAATCAAGAACCCTGCTGATGTGCTTTGGTTGAAGGATGATATGATTGATGAGAAAATAAACAACAAAAGGATAGACGATGCCGCTAAAAACAGCGTAGTGGAAATGAGCCTATATCAAAGCGATAGTATAGTTAAAGAACACATTGCTAATGATGATCCGGCTGCGTACCAATTATCGTTTTTTAAACGCCTGCTATTTGCTGTCAGCAACGGCTGGAGTTTGTTTGCTGCTTTCATGATAGGCGTAGTAAACCTATGGTTGTTTATACTGGCAGGTCTTGGGATATGGATGCTAATCAAGCTTTATAAGCGCAAGACTGTGCCCGCTATAAGTACAATTTAAAATATCTGCATCAGGATGAAGAATATTAGCCAAACATTTTTATTTTTGCAGCAACATAATTGACAAAACTATGAACTCAGTAGAGAAAGCTAATTCATTAAATATATATGTAATCATAACCTTAGCTGTTATGGTAGGCTTAGCAGGTGTATTTTTCCGTTTTTTGGATCAAGCATTTGGTCATGGGTTTATATTTACCAGTGTGTCTAACATCATCCTGGTGATAGGTATTTTAATTGCCCTAAAAGGTGTTTTCGCTATTTTAAAAGCGTAATTACATTTCATATAATAAGCAAAAAAGGCTTCCTGAATTCCAGGAAGCCTTTTTTGCTTTATGCCTCTTTCGCGAAGACTTATTTCTTACTCAGCATATCGTTAACTGCATTTACCAGGTAAATGTAACTGGCCCCCAGGTTAACCACATACTCATTCTCGCCCCATAAAAATGGCCAGTCTTCTTTGTTTTCGGGGAAGTTAGGGTTTAAGATCAAAGCGCCGGGTACGATGCCGCCTGCAATAAAGCTAAAATCGGCGCGATTGTTACCATAGGCTACTTCTTTAGAAAGGGTACCCACCGCAGATACAAACGATATGTTTGAGCCCGGATGACAGCCGAAAATGTAGTTCAACCCCTGGTAAACGGTTTCGGCATCAATTATTTGAGGAAAAGCTTTATGTAAGGCATAGTTAGTTATAGCTGCACCAATTATTTGTCCGTTACCTGCCCAGCCAGCCCGCGTAATAAAAACGCCATAAGGGTTTTGTTTAGCCAGTTCGGTGAGTTGCCCTTTATAGGCCTTAACCGCCGTCTCCACTTTTTTTGCATAACCGGCATCCAAATAGGGCATTGCCCTTACAGCTAACTCGGCATTGCGGGCAAATCTTTTTTCAATAACAGGCCACATGCTGTTTATACGGCTGGCATACTGCTGGTCTTTAGTAGTGATCAATAGTTCTACCGCCGCCCTGAACTCTTCATCATCCAACTGCCCGCCGGTGGTATTGCCATGCGAAAACAGGTCGGGAGCATGACTATGCTCGTCTGCCCACACTTTTCGGGCGCGGGTTAAACAGGCAGTGGCCAGCGTGTCGTTATAACCGCGCAAGGCCCTGCTGGCTGCCGCCAATGCCGCTATTGAACCGTAATTAAGCGGGGTAGACTTTGTGGTAAAGGCCAGCCGGTCATCATAAGTGCCACTGGTAAACCCGTCGGATTGCAACGAGTCGAGTTTAGGGTTATAAACAAGGTTATCAGTTTTGGTAGAAGCATCCCCCAGATGGGTATACTCTGTCAATCTTGATTCTACAATACCGTTAATGGCATGACCTACCGCTTGATGCTGCGCCAATAATTGCAAAGTGCCGTGTTCTATTTGCTGCAGCAGATCGGGCTTGCCATCGGGCACGTGCAGGTAAACATGTTTGGTATTTTGGTTGATGCTGGTTTCATCGCGCTTAATATTAAAACTTTCCCAGCTTTGTACAAGCGACATCACCACCGCATAGATGGTTTGCGTTCGGATATCGAAATCGCCTGCGTCGTACCAGCCGCCCACATTAAGTCCGGGTATATGTTGCAGTGGCTTGTAAGGCGTATGGGTTTCAGGGCCCTGGGCATACAGGTCAAAATGTTCATGGTTAACAGGTGCCTGCAAGGCATCATCCATGTGAGAGTTGCCATGCCAAACACGGTATGCTTCTTTCACATACATGTGGTCCATGGCTACGGGAAAATATACGTCCAGCGTGGGGTTCCAGGCGGTTTGGTAAATATCGGCTGCTATCCTGAATGGTTGGGTACGCGTTTTACCGTATTCAATTACATAAATGCCGTTTTCTTTTACCTGAGAAAAATTGAATTTTGCATAATTGTACCGCAGATAACTTCCCCAGCGGCTGGTTGCTCCCTGGTATTGTGTTGTAAAGCTCCCGTTGGCATTCAATTTTAACAAACGTGCCGTTGGTAGTGGCGCATCGTTTTTATCCAGCTCAATTACCGCTACTTTTTGCTGGTTAGGATGATAGCCTAACTGCGAATACTCAATAACCGGCTGGCGCAGCCATTGTGGAATTACATTAGCGGTTAAGTACCACGCGGCAATTTTACCGGTTTTACCGGCGGGCAGTAAGCTGCGTACTACAAACCATCCGTTTTGAGCTTTGTTGCGGCCATCATATAACTGCAGATCGGCGCCTTGTTTTACCGTTATGGTTACCCGGCGTTCGGCATCTTCCGGAGCCATAATCAACGTTTTACCTTGTGTAATAGGTAGTGGCTGAGCGTTACCGGCTTTATCAAGCATCATGTTACTGCCGGGGTAAAGTGGTAAAACGCCGCTGGCTTTATCCATTAAATAGGTTTTGCTGAAATAAGCCGAAGGCAAAAACTCAAGACTAAAACCTGCCTGACCCACCAGTTGCTGCGGCAGGGGCTGGTTGGTATTTACACTAAGCAATACGCCCTCCTGGTAGGGTTTAGCCTCCAGCGTAAATTCAAATTTATAAGTAGGATAACTTAAATAAACCTTAACAGTACCTGTAGCCTTATCAACTTCCTTTTTTACAAACTGTGGTATAGGGTCCCATTGTTCGGGGGTAGGGCTCAGGCGTACATCGCCGTTGGTCACCGTTCGTACACCATGATGAATAAGTTCTATACCGCTTATTTTGGAGTCGTTAAAACTCTCGTTATAGCCGTTATTGTAAACTAATACATCAAGCCCACGCGTGGTAAAATAGCCTGCAGTATCCAGTTTAAGTAAAGGCTTGCCTACTTGTGCATGGCCGGTAAACGTACCAGCCAGCAGTATTGAGCAGCATAGTGCCCAATGCAAAAAGGAAAAGTTCTCATAGGTTACAATCGATTGCAAAGAATGAGTAATGATGAGGTATTTTTTTAGCAAAAGCAAGAATAACCTGTAAATCTTTTACTTAAAGCGGCTTCAATTATTTAGGATGGTATCCTGCCTCGTTTAAAATCTGCTGTGCATCCTGTATGGCTAACAATTGCTGGATAGTTACGTCAGGGTGCTTAATTACGTATTGCCTGATAATTTGCCAGCCAATCCAAACAGCCAGCTTAGGTGCCGACTCATTTTTTTCGCCCAGGCCGGGAGTAAAAGGTGCTTCGTTCAGGTACTTTTGAAGTTTGGGATAGTCTGTTTCGTACAAAAGGTTTTCTTCCATAAAAAAGCCCCAAATATTGGCTTCAAAGGCTTGGCTCCATTGCATCTGCTGAGAGGTGTAGCCTATCTTAATACTGTCGGTAACGTTGGGTAGCAGGAGGTCCATCAGGTACATCATCTTGCCTTCGTACACCATTTTAGACAGCAGGGATTTATCACCACTCTTTTCAGGAAACATATCTTCGCGTAAAATGCCTTCGATTACGCGCGGCGTCATGTTCTCGGGTGTAAACCGGCGCGACAGGTAGTGCGGAAAAGTGTTGATGAGTGCCGGGTAAAACTTTGATTTTGCCCCCAAAAACATATCCAGCCCAATCCCAAAATAGCCATTGCCCAACGTAGTTTGTGCCTGGAAGCCCGAAAAGTAGGCATATACTTTAGGTAGCTGCTTTTTAGGAAAATAATATTTGATGCGTTTAAAGGCATCGGTTAGTTCCTCTTCCTGCTTGTCTAAATTGGGGTAAACAGAGTCAACCTCGTGTTTTAGGTCTTGGTAGGGCTTGCCGGCAAAAACCTGGCGCAGGTTGGCAAAATAAGCAGTATCGGCTATGGTGCCGGCGTTTAAGATACGTTCAATATAATCTGTATAAAACGGGCCATATTTATGTTGAAGTGCAGCCGCTTGCTGAGGCATGGGTTTTTTACCCAATTGGTCAAAATCGTGGTCAAAGCGCTCAATATGTACACTTAACTTGATATTGCTTAGGTCTACCTTGTTCTTATCGCTTTTGCACGATGCGAACAGGACTGCTATTAAAAAAAGAGCGCAAAAATGTTTTAATTTGCTGCTGTAGAGTATCGTCATATTACTTTCAACAAAATTAGAGGTTTATGGTTGCATTTATACCGGCAACCACATAACAAAAGTATACTATGAAAATTGCACTGGCCCAGCTTAACTACCATATTGGGAACTTTGATTCGAATACCGCTAAAATAATCGAAACCATACAAACGGCCCGTTCGCAAGGTGCCGACCTGGTTGTTTTTGCCGAATTATGCATAAGCGGCTATCCTGCCCGCGATTTTTTGGAGTTTAAAGAATTTATTGGACTGTGCGAGCAATCGGCTCAAACCATTGCTAAACAGTGCACTGGCATTGCCTGTGTTATAGGCATACCCACCCATAATACCAACCGCAGCAATGGGGGTAAAGACCTGCATAACTCCGCTTATTTTATTGCGGATGGCAAAGTACAGCAAATAGTAAATAAGGCCTTATTGCCCAATTACGATGTATTTGATGAATACCGGTATTTTGAGCCCGAAACGGAATTTACCTGCGTAGAATACAAAGGACACCGCATAGCGCTGACTATTTGCGAAGACCTTTGGAACGATATAGAAAACCCCCTGTACGTTACCCGCCCCATGGATAAACTTATAGAGCAAAAGCCGGATGTAATGATCAATATTGCAGCGTCACCTTTTGCTTATAACCATGATGAGGAGCGTATTGCCATATTAAGCGACAATGCTAAACGCTACAAGTTGCCCCTGTTTTATGTGAACCATGTAGGTGCTCAAACCGAAATTATCTTCGACGGCGGATCGTTAGTATTTGATAACCAGGGTAATTTAATTGATGAACTGCCTTACTTCAAAGAGGTAATTACCTATTATGAAGTAAACGAGGATGCTACCATTACCCCTCAGCAGCCCGCTACTTTGATGCCCGAGCGCCAGAGCGATATAGAACAGATATACCAGGGATTGATTTTAGGTATTCGCGACTACTTTTACAAATCTGGCTTTAAACAAGCTATATTGGGTTTGTCAGGGGGAATCGATTCAGCAGTAGTGTGTGCTTTGGCGGCCGAAGCCTTGGGCGCTGAGAATGTTATGGCGGTATTGCTGCCCTCCAAATACTCTACCAGTCACTCTATTAGTGATGCCGAAGACTTGATCAAAAACCTGGGCTGCATGACCGAAACGGTTGAAATAAAGTCGATTACTGATGCCTTTGAAACCGCCCTGCACCCGCAGTTTGAAGGTTTGCCCTTCAATATTGCCGAAGAAAACCTGCAGGCGCGCAGCCGTGCGGTAGTGTTGATGGCCATGTGTAATAAATTTGGTTACATTTTACTCAACACCTCCAATAAAAGCGAGGCTGCCGTGGGCTATGGTACCTTATACGGCGATATGTGCGGTGGTATCTCCGTATTAGGCGATGTTTACAAGACACAAGTCTATCAGTTAGCTAATTACATTAACCGCGATAGGGAGATCATCCCGCAAAACTCTATCAGTAAACCACCATCGGCAGAGTTAAGGCCCGACCAAAAGGATAGCGACTCACTACCTGAATATGATGTTTTAGACACCATTCTGGCAGAATATATTGAGCATCGCCTTTCATCGGGCGAGATCATACAGTTGGGTTATGATGAGGCCACCGTGCGCCGGGTAATTAAACTGGTGAACACTGCCGAGCATAAACGTTACCAAACACCGCCCATTTTAAGGGTATCGCCTAAGGCATTTGGTATGGGCAGGCGTATGCCAATTGTAGGAAAATATCTTTCATAAAACCTTGCTAAACTTCATGCATTCTTCAAAAAAGTAGATATTTCCTCAAATAATTAGATGGTTAAAAGGGATGAGCGCCGACGGGGTAAATCAAGGTCGGATGGTCGCTGTTTCATGTTTTTTGTCGCCTGATATTTATCTATGAATTGTTGACGATCGTGATAACAAAATGGGGGTGTTGATAGTTGATAATTAGTAGGCTTTTGGGTCAAAAAAAGTTGAATCTTATATTAAACCTTTGGGCATTACGTTGTCTAACATATACTATCAAAAATACATCATGAAAAAATTACTGCATATAAGTATGGTGCTGGCGCTGATTACCACGCTGGCCGCCTGCTCAACCGGTTACCGGTATTACACTGCCGGTCACGATGAGCTCAATTTACAACAATACAAATCGTTTGCTTTTGCACCCCGCCTTGCCCCACGCAGGCCTGAAGGTGCAATAGAAGACAAGCGGGCTTTAGGGGCAAGGTTAAACTATGTAAATAACAACCGTTACTACAACAACCCCGAGGCCATGCAAAAAATTAAAGCGGCCACCCAGGCTGGCTTGCAAAGTAAAGGCTTAACCCTACAAGAAGGTAATGCCGATTTGCTGGTACGCTACTCAACCCTGGTTGACCGCGGTACACGCACCACCTACTACTCGCCTTATTACGGCGGCTTTTATGGCTGGGGCTTAGGTTACGGCTGGGGCCGTTATCGGTTTAATCCGTATTGGTACGGTGGCTGGGGCGGTGGTTCCGGTTATGGTGGTGGCTACCCATCGCAAGAGCACTTTAAAGAAGGAGTGCTGGCCATTGAACTTATTGATGCCCGCACCAAAGAACCGGTTTGGATAGGCTACGGCAGCGGCGAATTAAGCCGTGATCCTCAAAAGGTGATTAGCCAGTTGCCAAAGATTGTGGAAGATATTTTGAAGCGTCTTCCGGTGAAATCTTAAGCTGTAAATTTATTACAACACAAAAGGCCTGCTCATAAAGCAGGCCTTTTGTGTTTAAGATGCTGCCCAAGCATTTTAAACACAGCATTGTAAGCAGTTGTAATAAAGGCAGCGGCAGTGCTGTAATAAAAATTTAATTATGTATGCCTGATTTTGTCGGCCACTTTTGTTCCTAAGCCCTGTTTGATTTTTAATTCGATTATTTCATTGTCTTTAGAAATAAATTCAAGGGTCATATCCTCATCACTGATAAAAAATACACCTTTCCGCTCGGCACAAAGCTTTATCTTATTGCCGCTATTAACTTTCATAAAAAGCTTGTTGCCCTCTTTTATGATTTCTACTTTGTAAGTTTCAGACACTATATAAATTCCCGTATACTTTTGAAGTATTTGCTCGGCTATCTCAATTTCCTTCTTCGGCTGAGGAACACGGTATGGTTTGTTTTGCAACGCAGCGTACATGGAGTTACCTATGCGTTCTAAAGACGTTGAGGTTATATTATTCAAAAGTATAATGCAGGTTTTGTGCTCCGGCATCATCAAAAAATAGCTGGTGGCACCTGCTACGTTTCCGCCATGATCAATTACTCTGTCTTTGTATATGGTGTCAATAAACCAGCCATATCCGTAACCGCTTAAATGAGGTGTGGTGGCTTGCTCAAACGTTTTTGCAGAAACAATTTTGAAATCTCTTAAGCCCTTGTAAAAATTGAACAGGTCGTCTGTCGTACTGTACAATGCGCCGGATGCGTAGGTAAGGGTTCGGTTCCAGAACTTAGTTTCCACTTGTTTTGCAGATGATATATAGGAGTAGCCGGTTACTTTGTTCTTGTCTTTTAGCTCCTGAAAGTTAAACCCGCTATGGCGCATTTTTAACGGCCCAAAAATATACCGCTTCAACGCTGTTGCATAGGAAAGGCCTGTTACCTTTTCGATAATTATTCCTAACAAATCATACCCCGAGTTGGAATAGCTAAATTTACTGCCGGGCTCAAAGTTAAGCGGCTCATCTTTAAAAAACGCCATTTTTTCTTCTGGTCGAAATACATGAGCAGTATTTATCGCGTCCAGGTATTTTGGGTTCCCAAATGGATCATAAAGGCCGGCAGTATGTGTAAGCAGGTGTTTTATTTGTATGTCATTCCCTCTGGGGTAGCCGGGTATATACTTGCCGACAGGATCGTTTATGGAGAGTTTATTTTCTTCCGCAAGTTTTAAGATAAGCAGCGCAGTAAAGGGTTTGGTTAATGAACCTATCGGAAATACACTATTGCTGGTAATGTGGCTTTTGATGGCTGCATTTTGATAACCGAGGCTTTTTTCATACACTTTTTTACCATCTTGTATTATTAACGCCGAACCATTGAACTGGTGAATAGCAACATAGGCATTAAGTAAACCATCAATTTTTTCCCGGTTACTTTGAGCCTTAACAGATAAGCCGGTTAGCAAAAATAAAACGATGGTTCGTAATTGTCTTCTCATATAAGCGTACAGGGTTTAAGTGCGGGTTTCTGCAAGAGAAACACCTAAATAAAACTAAAATATTTATAAAGCGATCCAATTATTTATAAACAACTCAGGCATTGAAGAAATATGCTTGATGAATTAAAAGTGTTATTGTTCATTACATCCATATAAAGACTTCAGCGAAAATGTAACCTTGCTTGCCAAAGCATGCCTTTTTAATTGGAGTGATACATTTAATTTGGGCAGGGCAAAAAACTTAAATACTTTAATCAATTTATCATTTAAAAAACTACCTTAGCCACATACTTGCACGGGGTGCTTTCTTAATAAACAGAAGGCTGAGATAATACCCGATAAACCTGATACGGATAATACCGGCGTAGGGATGCATGGGCTCAATAGTATTGCAGCACAGCTGTTTTATAATATAAAGCCTTGTTTCTGTACCCGTGTTGGCGGTAAAGGAGCAAGGCTTTTTTTATTTAACCGCTAAACAAATGGAGCTCGAAAAAAACAACAGCTTTGGCCTGATGACCAAAAGCCTTACCAACTGGCAGGGGCGTAAAGAATGGTTTTTTAACCGCGAACACACTGATACTTACGAGCAATGGTACGAGGGCCGTTATAAGCGCGCCGAAGTATGGCAAAAAAAGGTAATGGGCCAGTTGCTGGGTAAAGACCCGCGTGTAAAAGAACTGCTGGAATTTGGCTGCGGCACCACCCGCTTTACCCGCTGGTGGCACGAAATAGGCATTGATGCCACCGGCG
>Ga0265798_10012295_pt1 | contig 10338 bp, 7 predicted proteins | sample P3T30metagenome_FD_192430 | JGI IMG/M metagenome (GOLD analysis project Ga0265798, IMG submission 192430) | Plant litter microbial communities from East Loma Ridge, Irvine, California - P3 T30 | ecosystem: Environmental > Terrestrial > Plant litter > Unclassified | place: USA: California...
ATGCAGCGACCCATGTGTCTAACACATGATTGGTTAGCCGAGGATACGGCATGCACACCTCCCACAAACTCAGCCCAAAAAAACCTTAAGATGGAACCTACTCGGTAAAGCCGCCGTATACATTGTCATTGATCTTAGCAATCTTGTGCGCGGGGTGAATGGTGATGGAAGGCGTTTCGCTCTCCTCGATCTTGGTGAAGGTCGCCATGGTCGATTGATTGAAAGATACTCTGGTATCCCAGTTGGTGTGTAGAAGAAGGATCCAAGAATTCTAAATGTCAAAGTGATAGAGACACGACATACCCCACGTCGTCGTGGAAAGCCTCATGCCGTTCTGGTATGGTCCGACGACGTGCCGATCTTACCACCAACAGGGCTGGCATTTCCGACCCGGATTTTTGCTCTCATTCGTGGAATTCCAGCACCGTACACTAAGGCAACGCGCCTCGGACGTCTGACGCGCTACCACCTCTTCCAGCAAGCTATCCGTCGCCACCCATGCGCAGCCAAGTGCCGTTGAACCAGTCGCAGAGCGGCGGTTGTGGCACTTCAGCCGTCAATAGGCTGACACTAGCTAGATTGCGTTGGAGAACCAAGGTCAAGTCGGCTTGTTATGAACCGAGCGAGTGCCGCAGCCTTGGTGATGGCACGAGCAAGTGGTGTGGCAGGGATGAAAACGCGGGTTGCGGAGGTAATAAACGCGGAGTCGAGTCAGACCCCCCCGCTCTTTGTGGGGTTCCTGGAGTAGCGCCGTTGGATGCGTTCCCCAGACCATAATGCCATGTGAAATGTACAGGGAAGCAGGAATGTCAGAAGGCGAAGTATAAAAAGCTAGATTGCTCACAGGGGGGAGGGTTGTCACGAATCGCATCTTTCCATCTTCTGCAGTAGTTGTCAATCCCATCTGCAGTCGCCATGGCGCTCCCTCCCAAAGTGTACCAGTTCCTCGTGGGTCTTTTTGCCTCCCTTGGTTCGCTGTTGTACGGTTACGATCTCGGTGTTATCGCCCAGGTCATCGCTTCAAAAGCTTTCGCGAGAAAATTCAACCCCACCGACAATGAGACCGGAGCGGTGGTGTCGGTTTTCACAGGCGGTGCCTTCTTTGGTGCCGCCTTCGCCGGTCCAACTGGTGATTATCTAGGCCGACGATTGACTATCATGATTGGTGCTATTGTAAGAGCTTCTGAATATTCATTTCCTGAACAATGGTTCCTAACCATGTTCATGTAGATCTTCTGTCTCGGAGGTGCACTACAAACTGGCGCTCAGAGCCTCGGATACCTTTACTCCGGTCGCATCTTCGCCGGAGTTGGCGTTGGTTTCCTGGTCATGATTATCCCAATGTACCAATCGGAAATGACTCATCCCAGCATTCGTGGCCGTGTCACTGGTCTCGTACAGTTCATGTTGGGTATTGGTGCCCTTGCAGCTGCCTGGATCAGTTATGGCGTCGACATTGGGTTTGCGCCCACCAACGACGGCCAGTGGCGTACGTCGCTTGGAATCCAGGTCATTCCTGCTGTTTTCCTTGCCCTTCTCATCATGGTCTTCCCTGAATCACCTCGGTGGCTTATAAGCAAGGGCAAAGTTGAAGGGGGTCTCCACAATCTGGCTAAACTGCACTCCAACGGCGACGAGAACGATGCCTGGGTCCAAGCCGAGTTCTCCCAGATCCAGGAATCGCTGGCCTATGAGCGTGAGAACGCGGCCAAATCCTACATGGAGCTTTTCAAGGACAAATCATGCTTCCGCCGCCTTTTGCTTGCATGTGCTCTCCAGGCTTCAGTCCAGATGACTGGTGTTTCAGCAATCCAGTATTACTCTGTTACCATCTACAATCGCATGGGTATAAGCAGCACAGACGCTCTCAAGTACCAGGCAATTTCGTCCGTCCTTGCCCTTTGCGGACAGGCGCTTTGCATTGCCTTCATCGATCGGTTTGGACGGCGTTGGCCTTTGATCCTTGGTAATCTCGGCAATTGCGTTACTTTTATCATCGCAACCATAATGCTGGCTGTTTTCCCTCCTGGCGCTACTGGAAATGCTGCTGCCTCATGGGGCTTCATCGCCGTCACCTGGACGTACAATTTCTGCTTCAGCTCCACTTGCGGACCGCTATCTTGGATCATTCCTGCGGAAATGTTCGACACAAAAACTCGATCTAAGGGTGTCTCCATAGCCACAATGGTGTCTTTCGCATTCAACACCATGATTGGACAAGTCACCAAGCCTGGCATGGAAACAGCTGGCTGGAAGTTCTACCTACTGTTTGTTGTAAGTACCCCCGCTATCAGTATTTGAACCGCCGATCGCTTACAACGAATAACAGGTATGCAATCTTACCAATGCCATCTTCTTCTACTGCTTCCTGCCCGAGACTGCCAGGCGCCCACTCGAGGAGATGAACCACCTCTTCACCCACGCTCCTCTATTCGTACCGGGAATGGACAAGCGCGACTGGGTCCCCGATATCGAGCGCCGTGTCGAAGAAGTCGCTGCGAAGCAAGGCTCCATTTCTCATGTGGAAGAGACCAAAACATACTAGTGTTGGAAAGGCGCAAGGGACGAAAGTCCCTTGCGAGATATTAATCAGTTTTGACAAGGCCGGAGATGTACTTTAGCTTTGCAAACTCAGTGCGTCGTAACACAATGATACCAAACTGTTCAAACAGAGTGTATGTACACTGTACAGTTTTTTTTAAGAGGTGCTTCAGTGTGTTGTCCAATTACCACGTCTTGATCATGTGTAGCGACGGCAATGTGTCTTTCGTGCACATCCCAGTTGGCTCGACATCTGACATGGAGTCAGGGTGTGTAGATTCCCATGATGATGAGTATGTGGCGTTCAGTCCAGTGACCCAAGTCTCCTAGGACTGAAAGCGGAAGCCGGCCCTTGCTCGGTTCTTCACAACAACTATACAGTGGGCACTAAGGTAACACTCGTGACGTTGGTTGATGGGTCATCGCACGCCGAGGTTGGTCGATCAGCTCGGTGTAGGAGGTGTAATAGCGACCTTTGTAGTTCTGTATCAATGGCACGACGTGAGACACAGACAGCTATGCCTGCTATTTCTGACGAAGATGAACTCGAGCACTGACGGGTGTCTTTTGGTCGTGGGCGTCTGCTCTTTCTCGACGTGAGGGTGGAGGGGCCTGTGCTGCCGAGGCAATTCCCCCTCCCCCCACTTTGTCCATATACGGCAATTAGCGAAAACCATTGACCATAGCGGAGTGTTACCCTTTCCCCGGAGTGTTACTGTTTTCTTCACCCAGTACTTTCACACATTTCCAATGACCAGCACCAAACAATGCTTACTATTTCACAGCTGCGATTTGGCAAGGCAGAATGACATGATGCATCACTCCAGCAACGCTATCGCTCTCTCTGACCGCAGTTTGATGCGAAGTTTATCACTCGACCGATCATGCCGACAATGCGCAGTTCTTAGAACGTTCACTCGTTCTATAACAGCACTCCCCGAGAGGGTGAACTTGCATGTGCAGTTGGTTGTGGTCGCTGGTTTGTAGGAACTCCCATTGTTTACTCACAGTGTGACAAGCCGAGAGTTTGGGTTCCTGTGCACAACGTTGCACGATGACCCTCTTATACATCGTCTGGGTCTGTTCCTTTCTTCTAGTCCAACCCAACTTCATAACGACGCAGACTGTAGTAAGTATAGGACTCTGCCATCAATTGCCACACAACATGCCAGTTCTTCCGAACCTTATACGCCGCAAGGCGGATGTGCCAGTGGCACCTTCCTCCGAGTCGTCAACTGCCGCGAACTTTAGCCCAGTTATAATTGCTGGTAGTATCATTGGCTTCTTTTTTCTGCTCTTCATGACGTTTTGGCTGGTCAACACGGGCATACCATGGTACAAGCGGACTCGCAATGTGCGGAACGCACGAAAGAATGCAGTCATTGACCAGGAGGCCGTCTTTGGTTCAACCCTCAGGCCACCCGTCCAGCCTATGGAAGAGCCAGAGCTACGGGAGATCCCAACGATGACGTTGGAAGATGAAAAGCTTTCCCATAAAGATCCACAATCTACTGTAGATGGGTCAAGCGAAACTTTCTCGTCAGAGATGTTCGGCAATATTGTGCCTGCGAACGACAAGACGTTGAAGGAAACTGGGAACCAGCTTGCCCTACCGGTTGATATTGACCATGAGTATGTTCGAGATTCGTTCGATCTCTCTTATGACAACGTGCGCAACAGTGGCATATCGACTAGCACAGTAAACACTCGTGCTACTTCTATAGGCACGACGCTTTCCTATGGAGTAGCAGTCCCCATGCGTATAATCCTACAGAAAACGGTCCTGTGTTAGTGTTTTAAAGCTATCATATTGGGCTTCTATTTACATTAAACTGCCAATTGTTGCTCAGTGTAATTATTGACTTTTAGGATAGTCTAACCCTGCGAATGAACCATCTCTTGTACCACTTTAATTTCCATGATATCTACTTTTTTGAATCAGTAGTGTGTCTAATAATGTCATTTTTCTTCAGAACACTCTGACTTTGATGTAGTCTGCAGAGGCTTCCACTGTTACAACCCAATCCTACTGATATTTTATGCCCCAGAAATTGTGTCCATCTCATCCACTCCAAAAGGACTCTTACTTCACTTCCGTAGAGATCCTTCTTGCCTTACCAGTAGATACGCGGGCATCCAAAACTAGTATGCTCTGGCCAAGGTAACCTATACTTCCGTCTCGACACACATAGCGAGCATTGTGAATACACAATGTAATGAAAATATCTAGTACTGTGTAGAATGTTCGAATCTGGTACATTGTAAGTACATCCTATCCACTTACATCGTGAAGTTGTCCAGCACAACGCACGAGTTGCGAAATACAAATAGAACATTTCATTACTCCCCAGTACAACCAAATCAAAACACAGTTCCACAGTACAGCTGAAGCTTCTGGCAAGCTTAGCAAATATGGACACCCGTTCAGTTTCAGCACGTGGTCTCGTCATCGTCACAGAGTACACCACTGTATATCCCACAGGTCCAGCACAGGTTTCGACCGCATCTGCCATCATTTCATCTGCCAGCCAGACTTTGAGGACGGCTGCTAGCTCGACTCTTCAACTGAGTAGCATTACACCTGCCTCGACGTTTTCTACTTTGGCCTCGTCTAGCTACGCTGTAGGATCGATGCCCACGTTTTCGACAACCAGCATCACGCCCTCGTCGTCTATGACAGAGATGCCCACAGGGATGCCGATCGGATCCAAACGTCAGTTCAACGATACGAGCGTAGGCATTTTTGCGGCAGCCTTTGTTGTACTAGCAGTCCTGCTGTTGACAATGGTTGGGCATATGATATACCTTCGTTGTAGAGGCAAGTGTCCGCGCTGTCAAGACATGTCGAGCCAACTTGAAAAGTGGCAATCCGGCGAGCTGAAGCGCATTACTCCTCAGATGGTTCGTCAGCGTGAGGCATTCAACAAGTCTGCTTCCTCCAGCAACACGTCTTCGGATATTGATATTGAGATGGGTCCTTTCGGAGGAGCTGCAGCTACGCGTACTTCAGCCTTGGATCAGCCAGGGGCGAACGCGCAGCCATCGTTTTGGGAAAAGGTAAAGGGCAAGTTTTCCCGCACCGGCAAGGCCCCGGCTTGTGATCTAGAGTCTTCCCCGGAGGTTGAAGGCGTTCACTTCGTCACCAACCTGGAAGCTACGCATAACGATGCAAGCCCTTCACGTCGTGTCTCTTCCGAACACCCTCTTTCCCCCCTAGATTACGAGCCGAACCTGAACCATCTCTACCAGCCGCGCGTCTCCACATATACTTCCGCCTCGACATACTCTCAGCCTGACGGTACTCAACAAGATGACTCTCGTCAGTCACGTATCTTCATTGATTTCGCCCCCGCAGATCTGAGCCATCGTCGCGGTCCCCTTCGCAAGGAGGACGACGAGCCATCGCGCTACACAGCCTTTGGTGCCGCCGAGAGACAGCGTCGTGTTCAGGTCGCTGAAGATGCTCTACAAAGCGACGAGTACAAGCAAGCCGAGTCGATTCTCAAGCGTGGGACAGCTTCAGAACACCAGCTCCGACGTGCTCTGAGCATTGTGAACCTGGCTGACCAAGCCTTGAACATGGCACGCGCTCCGAGCATGTACTTGAAGTCTTCTTCGCTGACAGAGCATGAATATGCGCATCATCAAGCCGAGCCTGCTCAGGTTGAGCAGTATGAGATGTTCGAATGGCGCAAAAAGGGCAACAAGGCACCGGAGTCAGATGACTTCTGATTGTAGACCGCCCTCAGTTGGCCTTTTTTTTTATCCATCTTCCTTTGTTTTGGTGGGGTGCTTAGCTAGTACTATAGAGTGCAGTGTCTTTCCCCATCAATCCAACTCTTGAATTTAATTGATCTCATTTGGTAGCATGAAATGTGAGTCTCCAGCGCAACTGTGTTCATGTTGCGGTACAAGGCTCGCCTAAGAAGTTGGGCGACTTTGTTCCTCGTGTTCACTACATCTTCTCTTTGTCTTGCCACTGCTTTGTAAGAGGCCCCTGAGCCAGGATCAGTTTTATTTGCTTTGCTGATCAAACACCCAATGCCACAATGATACCGTCTTGCCAAAGCATGTAGCGCAATGTTTTAACGCTACCCTGACCCTTGCCCTAATATAATGCGAATAGGTCATAGCAGGCGACGACTTCGGAAACGGATCTTTTGCTATATTGCGCATCCTATTTACGGGTTTTAGTCGGGTTGACTTTTCTGCGAGGGTGTCAGATCAGGCGAGGAGGGAGGGGTGGAGATTGGGTTGATATTGCAGGGGCCTTCGCGGGTCCTGCATGCATCTGCGCCGTTTACCCCTCACCCTCACCTCATTGATGTCCCACAACCCAGAGAACTCGCAGGTAGCTCCATCTTCCGGTGCTTGACCACATTTCATGCAATTCGTGCAGAATGCCCACGGAGAAAAGGCGAGACTTTGTCTTCGGGTTGCGATACAGCAGCTGTGCGCGGGACACGAGCTCCAGGGCTGTCATCGGCGCGCTAGCCATGGGCCAATGTCCTCACGCGATCAGCCCTCACCGTCGCATGCTCATTCACCTCCATCATGGACATGTATAACGGCGTTGGAACGGCATTATCCTTCATTAGCCTACTATGGGTCCCTGCCACACTTCTCTGCTGTATACCATGGGTCCAAAAACGTTAGGCGATCCTTGTGGCGCAAGTGCCTTGTCGACCTCTGCTGACAGCCATAGAACTGCTTTATCTCCACAACATCACCTTTTTCCCAGGGAAATGGTTGACTGAGCCTGAAAGAGCTGGCTTCCTTAGTGCGTTCACACCCAACTGTGTCATGCTCAAGAGCAGGGTGCCGTGACGCATTCCTACAGCATGCTTATAAGAGTAGAGAATCAAGTGGTACCTTTCCGCATCACCACAAAGGATCAAAAGCGGTTGTTCGCATGGCTTGTTGCGCCCCTAGGCGTATATGCCGCGAATGCCGATGCATTCATTCAAGAGAAAACAGGTACCGGCATTGAGGATTCAGTTGCATGGAGCTCGTTGCGCAACGACTCAGAAGCCCGGCTTCTCATTTATTTTCATGGAAATACTGCGACGTTGGCCCAAGAACGCCGCACTGTAGAGTATCGCTCCTATTCTGCGGGGGCTTCGGACAAGATATACGTTTTAGCATTTGACTATCGCGGCTTCGGTCTCTCAGAGGGAGATCCGTCGGAAGCTGGCCTCCTTGACGATGCAGAGGCTGTGGTAGACTGGGCTCTAAACATTTCCTGCATATCACCCGAACGGATTGTGCTTCTAGGGCACTCGTTGGGGACCGCTGTTGTATCCGGCGTAGCTCATCGCTATGCCACGACTCTCGGTATCGAATTTGCAGGCCTCATCCTATGCGCCGCTTTCGCAAACGCGGGCAACGCGTTCTCGTCGTACTCAATAGGCGGTGTGGTTCCGGTCCTTGCTCCGGTCAAACTTTTTCCACCTTTTCAGGCGTGGTTTGCGCGCAGGATAGTAGACAGCTGGCGTAGCGACAATCGACTGGCTGCAATGGCGCGTAAGTTGCCCCAATTTTTCTTGTACTATGCAGGCCAATCTCGGTGGACAATTTCGCCATACGTCGCTTGACCGGTACTGATCATCCGAGCAGGTACTTGCTCAAAGTTCAGGCTGGTCCTTGTTCATGCCCAAAGCGACTCGACAATGCCGTGGCACGAAACGGAAGCGCTCTTCCAGTCCACGCTTCGAGCCGCCAAAGACGCGAGTCCTGGCACCGACGACGTGAAAGGCATCGAAATAGTCGACCTAGGCGAAGCTGGCAGACAGGAGATATGGCGCAGCAACTCGCGTAGTGTATCCAAGACAATTGCGAAGCACGGCGGTACGTACCTATTTTAATCTTCCGACTCAGCGCGTCGGCGCGCTTCGAGACTGCGTGGTCGCATGTTTCGGTTATAGTTAGAGCGGATCGGCCCACAGCCGTCTAACATGTCCGACACAATCTGCTGTTCCCGCCATCCTTCATCTCTGAACACCAGCTCCATCTGGCTCAACACCGGGAACCTGAGGCCAATGGCGCTGCCTCGAAGCCTCGAAGTTGATTTCGCACACTGCAGACCCTTCCCCACACATGGCGCATCTCTCTGCCAGCGCTAGGCAGACAGCCATGCGGTCATGGCCGACTCTTCCGGTCCCACTAGTTGAAACAAGGCTAACGCTTCACATTAGGGCACAACACATCAATGACATGGGCGCCTGTAGCGCTCACTGTCCTCCAGATGTTCAGGCTCGCGGTTGATACGGCACGAGTGTAGCGCAGTGTCAAAGGACACCTCAGCCACACATGGCCGATCCCGGACCCCTGTTTTCTGTAACTACAATGAAGCCCGAGTACGTACCACAATCAAAGCTGTCGAGGATTGCATTGCAAGTGTGAGTTGAAATAGCAACTACGTAGGTGATGATGAAATGACGGACTGCTTGCAATACGTAGACCAAGAGTACACCAAGAAGGTAGCGCCTGTTAGTACATAAACGCCACGGGAGTCTCGGCAAGGCGTCCATGTGCGTCACGTTGGTTCTCGACAACCCATGACGTCCCAAGAGGGTGGCTCCATTGAGACCCGCATACAAAGCGCCTCATCTCTGCTTTGTGTTTCAGCAGCCACCCTTTGTCCCAGGCCGCTTCACGCGTTCACTCCTCGCTCTCGACAACGTCCCGCATCACATCCTTCCCTGTCGCTACCATTGTTTGCTTACTTTTCGACCTGGCGTGACTAATCGCTAGCATTGATATAGCAGCGAATACCAACCCCAAGGACTGTTTATCGAGTACCCGCCCAAAGGACCAAATCTCGCCTTCCAAACATCATGCCTGCTATCGCCCATCTCCAAGCTCGTTTCCTCGAAAACTCTGGTAGCAGTGGCGTCTCCGGAACTGCCATCGCCCTCATCATCATGCTTGGAATTCTGCCAACCATCGCATTATTCTGGGCTGTGTGCTTTCTCTTCTGGGCCTATCCAAACGACCGCAACTGGTGTTGCATGAGGCGAAAGCGCCGCCCAGAGCCCGAAAGCGTGCTGACCCAGGCACCTATGACCGAAAAGACTCTACATGAGAGGCCGGGCATGGCGCTTCCGCAACGACCCTCCTCTGCTCAGTTCCGACCGGAGTCGGGGAACACGAGCAACACTGGCCGTCTACAGAAACACCAGAGGCAAGGTAGCTGGATCGACAAGCGGGCAAGAGCAAGCACGCAAAGCTTTGGAAGTGCAAATGGTCAGATGGTGCAGGAACCAAAGCCCTTTGTATGAGGCCTGAGCGAAATCAAACTCGAATCCACTGCACACTTCTCAACTGCGGGGAACCCAGCGACTCAAGAGTTCACCAAAGAAGGAAACTCTATGGCCCTTTGGTCAATATGACCATTATCAAGCGCCGACACCAGTTCATCGGAGCTGATATCCAATGTCGAGCAAGTCTCCATACTGGTACCTGGCACACCAACGAAATTTGGACAAGGTGCGCCAACGCATTCTAGAGGCTGTCTCGTTTGCCGCAGCTGTACTCCTAGGACCACGGGACAAAGACGGCTGTACCGACACGGAAACGGCATGCTTCTGCTTCATGTGTAGAAAATAGAGGGATGCAGGACGACGAATCGCGACCGGCTCGGCTCGGATGGCGATGGAATTGGTCTCCACTGTACACTAGTTGAATGCGGGACATTTGGAAAGAGACCGGAGTTCTCTTCAGTAGGACACGAAGGTACGACACATGGCGAATGAGAAACCCTTGGCTATTCCAACTGTGGCCAGAACCAAAGACTGC
>Ga0265798_10012301_pt1 | contig 10335 bp, 13 predicted proteins | sample P3T30metagenome_FD_192430 | JGI IMG/M metagenome (GOLD analysis project Ga0265798, IMG submission 192430) | Plant litter microbial communities from East Loma Ridge, Irvine, California - P3 T30 | ecosystem: Environmental > Terrestrial > Plant litter > Unclassified | place: USA: California...
TGCATGCTCAACACCATGCCCTGACCTGCCATGTCACCAAGCTTTATGACGTCGGCCTTGTTGTTGCACTTACGCTGGTTGCAGTCTGTCATGTTTCGTCTTGAGCATATCACGTGTCCTGACCCATCACTTTTCCCCCGACCATCTCTTCTGCTGCATTGCCTTGTACCGTCAAATTTCCTTCCTCCTCGTATCTCATGCGCAATGCTCGTGACTGTGTATCGAGCGGTAGTAAAAGGTGGTGTCTGTGGTCCGTGCACAACCGTTCGCGGGGTACCCCACGTCATCTTGATATAGCATTCTACACGTCAACACCAAGTCGGATTGACAAAATACCATGATGAATGTTGTTTGCAGATTTTCCCTTCACATCTACTCAAAACACATCACTACAAACCTAGCGGGTAGAGTGGGCGAACCAACGAAGAACAATTACATGACAGTGGGGGCTGGGGCAAACATGTCTGCATATGACTCGTCCATTCTGCTGTCGCCTTCCTTATTCATCACATGGCGCCTATGACGGACAAGCCACTGCCCCGAGGCCGATTCATCTTTCCTTCGCCTTCCATCATGTTTCGTGTCTTCGTCACCTCCAAACTTCAGTCGGGAATTCTCTACAAGGCACCATGGCCCAGCCACTACTCATGAAAATGATCGAAGGCGATGATAGACCTCCGCAGCAATCTAACGGGCATCAAATCATTGATGAGCCTGCCCTTAAATCCGGGGAAACTCCCGGGGATACACTAAGGGTCAACCGCGGGGCAATCCGCATGCCGTCCCCGGATCCGTCAGCTATATCGATAGACGATTCGAACAATATACGACTTGGTCAAACCTCAGTGCATGTTCCTTTCTATGGTGAGAGTTATGATGGGCCCTCGCCAGCCCCTCCGGGCACTTTGAAAGGCAGAATACAGGCATCGTGGATAGCCAACAAGGGGCTAGCTCTTGTTCTAATCTCGCAAGTGTTTGGTACTTTGATGAACGTCACAACGAGAATTCTGGAGATGGAAGGAAATGATGGTAAGATACCTCGAAGCAGTCGGCGTGTCAACGTGCTAACAATTCATAGGCAGAGGCTATCATCCCTTCCAGATTCTCTTTGCTAGAATGAGCATCACGGTAGTATGTGCTTCTTTCTACATGTGGTACCAGAAGACTGAGCACTTCCCGTTTGGAATGAAGGAGGTACGCTCACTGCTAGTAGCTCGCGGCTTGCTTGGCTTCTTTGGTGTCTTTGGAATGTATTGTAAGTCGCCCACCCTCGCTCATGGGACCATGTGTGGGTATGGTAACCTTATCTAAGCCCTTCTGATGCTGGTTTGTTGCCGAAGTTACTCGATATTCTGCTATTCTTGGTTAAATCCACAGTAGTTCCCACGAGGCCTACTATTGGCCATTATACTGACTTTGACAGATTCTCTGCTATACCTTCCACTCGCCGATGCCACTGTCATCACCTTCCTTGCGCCTAGCCTTGCATGCTGGGCATGTTCCTACTTCATCAACGAACCCTTTACTCGAATGGAGCAGATGGCTGCATATGTCTCGCTTTTCGGAGTTGTCTTGATTGCAAGGCCTGTATCCCTCTTCACCGCTTTTAATCACTCGGAGGATGCAGTGCCTCCTGCAAGCGCCAACTCAGACCTGATACCATCGAATACTAGTACTACTGTCCCCGATCGTCTTGCTGCCGACTATGATGCGGTGACGCCTACACAACGAGCAATGGCAGTTGGCATAGCGATGCTGGGTGTGCTGGGAGCAGCAGGGGCTTACACAACCATACGGTGGATCGGCAAGCGAGCGCATCCGCTCATCTCTGTAAACTACTTTGCTGTCTGGTGCACAATTGTCAGCGTCATTGCAATGCTCGTACTGCCCGGCGTCGGCTTTCTGCTTCCGAATAATCTCAGAGACTGGTGTTATCTAATCTTCCTAGGCATCTGTGGATTTGTCATGGTTGGTCAAACCCTAATGTCAATTGCACGTCCTCGCACTAACTTGGCCCAGCAATTCCTCCTTGCGGCCGGCTTACAATATGAGAAATCTTCGCGCGCTACAAACATGGTCTACATGCAGATGCTCTTCGCACTGACATTCGACAAGCTGGTTTGGGGTACGACACCCGGCGCCCTATCCATTATTGGATCGTCGCTCATTCTAGGCTCGGCGATCTACGTTGCGATCCACAAGGAAGATCCCAAGAAGAAGGTTGAGCTCAGGGAAAGTGGTGCTAGGGATGAAGAGAGAGGGCTCATGTCGCCTGGTTTTGACAGCGAAGAAAGGGAGGGGCTTTCAGACATTGCAATGGGTCGGCTGAGATGAGTTGTCGGGATTTGCACTTGTCATTTTGGAGGTTGGATTTTATGCATGATGACTTGGTAAGAGCCTGGATAGATTTACACAGAGATACAGACGAACATGGATGCGTCGCGATATCTCCAGTGGTCAAATCTGGTGTCATAGTAACGAGGTGATCGACCAACATTCGAAGAAACATTCTCAACGTCAAAATACTTTGCTCACCGGAAAGCCCGACGATCATACCCATTCCCAAATTTGACTTTTTGCATTTTCCCGAACCCCAGAAATACTATTTTTGCTATACATAGCCAGCCCCCTCGCTTTCGTATTGTCATCCCGTCAGTTTTAGTCGCCGAGGTACACACACCCGGTACCCTCCGCTCGGAAACTTTTTTTGCTTTCTAACCCCACACACATGTTTCGTCCAGACTGCCCCACCAGTGCACACGCGGTCAACCCACCAACACCAAACCTTATCGGCCATGATACCCAATTCTCTGGCTTCAAACAGATGTAGTTATTTTTACAACCGACGTCATAGCATAACATTATCATGGATTTCCCATCAGTCAATAATCCTCCGTGGCGCAATTGGCTAGCGCGTCTGACTGTTACAGTGCTGTGTGGCTCATCAGGAGGTTGAAAGTTCGAGCCTTTCCGGGGGAGGAGTCATGTTTTTTTGCTGTTTCAAAACTGGCATTGACGGATGCATGCACTTACTACTTACTGCTTGTAATAGGATTTGTTGAATAACCAAGTGTGCTTATGCGGTCTATTTTTTAAATCTATTTTTTAAGAGGGCGTGATGGAAAAGCGTAAAGATGATTTTGGGTGTCTACAGAAGGGGGACTGTAGAATAATTGGTTGGTCTTGGTGGTTAAGAAGGATATAAGTAAAAGAGAACATAATCGTTACTTTTTACGTAGTTTACTATTCATCATTTTGTGCGTGGAGGAATGCTGGGGTAGGTAGCTACTGGATTTCTACGGTAGCTCTTGTTCTTGCACGGTGAATGGCTATGCCCGAGAACTCTTTCTTTCCTTTGTGTAAGAGATGTTGCTCCTTGGAAACTCGTTGGCCAGGAAGTTCTCTATCCCCTAACCTACTGTGGTATTATTCGACTCACCGGTCCTCTTGATTTCTTCTTCTGCTCTTCGCATAGTTACCACTATGTAGCCTCACAGCCTCACAGCCTCACTCCCTTTCTTTCTTCTTTTTCTTATCAAGAGGCAAAACAAAGCATACACCAACTACTCTATTTTATCCAGGGAACATCTTTCATCACGCTTCTACGTTAAGGGGGGAAATCCAAACAAGTTTACGAATTTCTTGCGTATATACCTTGTCTAAGTGCTCTTTGTATATATATATATATACTACTTGTTACAGAAATAGTCTGTGTACAGTTCCTATACAGTATCTCTACACCCCCAGTTTGCACTATTTGTAGAGTAGAAAGCAAGGAAGATTATCATCCTTTTCTGTTTTATGATATACATGTGTAATAGTAACATGAATAGAAGAAGAAGAAGAAGAAGAAGAAGAAGACGAGTAAAAGCCCATACTCTACACTGTTTCCTAATTCTTAGACAATGGTGTTGTAGCCTTGAATGTCTACCTTTTTTCTTCTCTCTCGTAGAGTCCTTTCCCCTAGTCATGCTCTAGGGGGACTTTGTTCGTTCGACTCCAACTTGATTTTATGATAGTTCACATGGTAGCAAGAATTCGTCAACCTACGTTTTAAAATATAAGATCATCTCAAACTGCTAAATGAGGTCAGAGCCGGGCTTGAACACGTTACGGATGTAGGAGCAGCATGTTTATCCATATTTATTCTGTTAGTCTTACGAACCGGCTACTTCGAAGATCTGGAAACTGTGGATGATTTGATTTGAATGTCAATGTCATGCAGACACTATGTTCAATCCTGGTATATATCGCTGGCAGATGTCACAGTATGCTACAGATTTAATTGCCTCAGTCCGTACTTTGAATGGGTGCATGTCACACCCAAGGCCAGGGACTAGTTCCATCCGACCATCGCTTCGCGGTGTATATAGTAGCAGTCATCATGCCGAGTCTGTCTTTCCTAAAAAAACCCCCGTGTAGACTTTGACTGCACGTCAGATTTTAATGCAATAGTGACATCATGCGTTAGATGCAATACTTATGCGCCAAACGAACGGGCGAGATCTAGACCAAACGTATCCATCCTATTTTCTAACGCTCCTCAAGCACTGGCAGGAGCTCATGGAGACGTGGACAGAGAGAAGCGGGAGGTTCCGGAATTTTCTGTACCTGAGGCTTCGGAAGGCCTCGGCTCACTTTACGGAAGAGTTGCATTACGAGACGTATCCGAAGAGGTCTGTGATGCTAAGAGGAAATAGGAAGGGCCGTTGACATACAAGAGTACAATATAGTCATGGGGTCGTGTAACTGTGTAAGCCCTAGGCTACAATGATACATGCGGAGGAGCCAATATGCGTAACAGTTTGTCGTTTCCGTGACATTGTTTTTTTCCCTCATACGTGCTCTTTTTCAGAGAACCGATCTTGCCGCACGCTGCTCGAATCAGGGGCAGGCGTTGGTTGTCTGTCAGGGTTGGCTCCACGAAGAGGCCGGGCGGCCGTTGGGTTGCATCGATTATGCCTGTATCCACGACGTGGTGGAGAATGAGGCGATCGCCGTTAGGTAGCATGCACCATGGGTTGCCGAAAGCGTGCTGTTTAGCCAGAATGTCGGCCAACGTGTGCCGTCCAAAGTCGACAAACCGGTCTTGTTTGGTGGTCTTGGGCGCGTGGCTTACGGGGCCGTTGGAAGTGGCGTACCATCCGGCGGGCTCATGCGGAGAGACGAATTTGCGCGACTTGAGTACATGTGTGAGTAGTTCTGCACCTGCCGCGGCCAACTGTCGCTCCAATTCCGAGGCTGTTGTTTGGCGGGAAATGGCAACGCCCGGGTGAGGTGTTTGGGCAAGGATGGTACCCTGATCGAAATGGCGTGGGTGCAGAGTCTGGACAGTGACACCGGTGTATTGACGTCTTTTGACTATGGCATGTTCGATCGGGGCTGGGCCATGGAGGTCTGGAAGGAGCGAAGGATGCACATTCAAGCCGCCGTACTGCGCATGGCTGAGAATGCGCGGCGGCACGAGGAGGCCAAAGGAGACGGCAATCACAAGGTTGATGGGAATGGGCGGTGTCCAGCCTGTAAAGGTGTCGACTGCATGGGTGGGCAGGTTGAGCTCGTCGGTGGCTACTTGCTTGATGGGCACTGCGGTGTGTTAATTGATGGTTGCATGTGTTGGTCTACGGTGTGATGTCATTGCGCACCCTCTCTCAGCGTCTTCAGCCCCCGGCCGGTAGGCTTCGCTGGCCGATGGAGGACATGGATATCATGTATGAGGCCTGGCACATGCCGCTGCGCTGCTACTACGGCGCGCAACGACGCGATGCTGAAGTCGTCGGCGCCGCAGAACAAGATGCGCAACGGTTCCGAGGTGCGGAGTGAAGCCTTGACAGAGCTACATCGGCGAAGCGTGCCATGCATCAGCGTGCGCACGGAGCCCGGCAGCGTCCAGAGCATGGTTCAAAGATGATGAAGATGCTCGGTGGGTGCCCGCAGAGTCGCCGCAGACGAGATACGCCACGATCGCGATCTCGTGGGGCATCTTTCACCACGACAAGCGGTGGCATCCTTGCCGCAAATGCGCCGCATCGCCCTGGGCTGACGTTGACGTTGCCGTTGTCGTTGGGCATGGTCTACAAATAGGTTTGCCATGGCGTGGTGTTGATGCCAGCGCCGACATTCTTCCCTTTCCGTGTTCTCGTACGTGCGTGTGACGCAATCCGTCCATACTACCCGACGCGTCTGCCACTGGCACTTTGTAGCATGCACGAATGTCGTCCACGGCAATCCCAAAGGTCGTTCCGGCGCAACTCTCCTTCCTGGCCATATACAGTCCTGCGCTCGGTACATCGGATGAGACTTTCCACCAACAGATTGTCTTCTACCACTCAAAGGCCGCCAAGGCGCGCTCCAAGCTGAAGGATGGCGACACACGCAGAGAGCAACAACTGCGCGACGAGGACAACGAGAAACTGCGCCAGGTTGGGCTGGCCCAAGGCATGGTTGGCTTTGCAAAGTAGGGCGCATGCACGACTGGAACTTCACCCACCGCCACTAATCTCAACCCCAGAAGCTTTTCCAATGGCGAAACAGTCGACTCGGTCGAAACACAAAAGTCGCGTATTGTGCTTCGTGAACTGGAGGAGGGGTGGTGGATACTGGCTGTATGCGTACTCTGCTGGTTTCACATGTCCATGATTAATCCCACCATAGTCGATTGATCTGACCCAACTCCCCGCTGCCACCGGCCTTGCGCGAACCGACTCGAGCACCGATACTACAGAGCCCGTCATCGAGTACTCGGCACGCGAAGTCAGCCCACCCGCGCTCCTTATCCAGCAACTCCTACGCGCCCAATCAACCTTCCTGCTCCACCATGGCTCCACCATGGAGGCCATGTTTGCAAAGTACGGCCGCACCAAGTTCTGCAGTATACTGGACAAGTACTGGTCCCGCTTTTCTGCCAGCTGGGATGTGCTTCTTCATGCAAGTCCTGCAGTGGACATATACGGCGGCATGAAGCTGGCGGCAGGTGGAGAGTTGGGCATGGGCGTGGGCGAAGAGGAATGGGGCAGCAGTGAGCGCGATGTGCTCGAGGACTTTGCCCGGAGAACAACGGGACTTGTCGACGTCATGGTGTCGCGTTTCGGTGAAGCCTCGCCTCTACAACAAGCCAAGACTTCGACAGACCCCAAGACACTCGAAGCATCTGAACTAGAACCCTGGCTAGGAGCGGGAAGGAATGTACATGCATCGGATGGAGTCGTCTTTTCGGGTTTGGGGGCAGTGAGCAGGAAATCGCTGCGAGATCTCTCTCATTGGGTAGAAACCATCTACTGTCATGGCGAGTATGCCTACGGCGTACGCGACAATCCCACTTCTGATCGGAGAAAACGGCGGAGGAGAGATGTGAAGCCAGTGCCCGAACCACAAGCGGAAACACCAGAAACTCGGTCTATACGAAGCGAAAGGCCGCGCCTCACTGCATCAGCCCAGGCTTCGATGCTACCACTGGGCATCCCTCCACCTATTGTCAAGGCTGCCGAAAACTCCCTTGACAAGGCTGCCGCTGCTGTTGAGAACAAGACCCAGGCAGATGCACCCGCACCCGAATCCAAGCCGATGCTGGCGTCTCTGGGTGATACCGAGACATGGATGAAGTACATGACGCTTGGCTATGGTACAGCATGGGGCGGTAAGAAGACTGCAGAGACCTCTCAACCTGCGGCTCCAGCTCCTTCGCACACACGTGAACGGACCCCTTCGCCAGAAGCCATGCGTTATGTCGAACCAGCGCCAGATGTGGACCCGGCTGAAGAGAAGTTGAATCTACGGATACAACTGGAGAACGATGGGTATTTCCTCATAGGACTCAAGGGCGATTTGCGAGAAGTACACGATGGTGAGGACGACGAGAGCGACTGGAACAACCGAATACCACTGCGAACAATTCATGTCGAGATCGATCGCAAGAACTCTTCAGTGAGATCAACTGATATCGACTCAGACGACACACCACAATACGAGAAGGATATGAGTATGCAGTCAGCAGCCATAAGCAAACTATCCCGGTTACGGCCTGTGGTTTACGTGGTGAGTTCCTACCTTTGTATCACAAAAGTAATCTGTTAATGGACCTTTAGCATCGTCCTTTTGTCTACACGTTCCTCTTCGAACACCGAACCCATTCCCTGGGTGCTGCATCCTTTTACCGCGACATTCACAACTTCTTCTCTCCCCTCCATCGCTCTCTAGACAAAAGCACATCGCCTAGCAATGTCGCCGCGCGCCTCTACGCAGTTTCCAATCACTACACCACCGAAGCCTCAGCAGGTGGCTCAGGGCCCAGTTCTGGCCCAAACACACAACCCATCTATGACCTCGTCTTTGACCCCCGCACATACACTGTGCATTCCAGTCTTCCCAATATCCCGGATCCAGGAGTACTGTTAGCTGAAGGCCTTGATGAAAATGGGTGGAGTAGGGTCGAGGCTCTCAACGTCCACTCTCAGATCCTAGCCACCGTCTTGTCCACACGTCGCAACCTCGCAGAAATAGAGCGGACTTGCAAGACGTCACGCGGCTGGTGGGTCGTCTGGATGCGATTACCGCCTTCTCAACCCAGCGGCAACGATACCGAAACACTTACAAGTCAAACTTCAACATCAGCTCAGTTTAATACAGATGAGCTTAGAGAGGCGTTTTTGGTCAGACGTGCGAGGGACACATCGCATTCCAGTACCGCGAGCACTTCTAGTCGGTTTGCGAATGGTATGTGGAGCGGCCTTGGTATGGGCGGTGGCCAGAGTCAGAACATGAAGATGGGGGGCAAGGCAGCAGGATGGGGACCCAAGGGGTTAGCGGAGGGAATCGGCATTGATGCGCGGAGATATGTGGAGGAGTTGTTGAGTTTGAATAGGTAGATGGCAGGATGAGAGCAGCAGATACAGAACTAGGAAGTAATAATAAAAGACTACACATGCCTACTTCTTCCTTGCTAAAAGCCAAAACACCATTTCGAGATAAACAAGCAAAAGAGGCTCTCCGACAAATCGCCTCATCTATCGCGAACCCCATTCGGAGCAGTCATGCCCGTCATCTCTGGCAAAGCTGCAAGGACGAGGTTGCTAGCAAGCTGAGATTGCGTGTTCATGCCCCCGTTGATTGGCGTGCCTGACATGCACCCGCTGTTTCAAACCTGCGTTCGGACAGATCCGGCCTCTTGGTATACGGTCCCAGACCCCACACTAAACTCCGTTGGAAGGGGCTTAGCTGAACCAAGGCCCAGTCGGTCTGCTCCGCTCACTCTCTCGGTTACGCGACTCAGCGCTGGGACGTCATGTTGGGGGTGCGGCTTGCATGAGGCTGAGATGGAGGAGGGATGCTGGGTGTTTCTGTCCTCAGCCTTTCTCTTCGAGTCTTACCTTCTTCCTTCTCCATCCCTTCCGCACGTTGCTCGGGTTGAGAGGGCGCTGTCCGTTCGTTCGTTCGTTCGCTGTTTATACTACCTTACCTTGTAATCTATCTCGCAAAAAGGGACGGGGCCTGATCGACCTCCAACCCGCGTTTTTTTTTCAGTTATCAGTTCCCTCACTTCGTTAGGGTGCCACCGTTTTGCTTCTTCGTTGGAGACGGGGTCTTCATTGCCACAAATTTACTGGGCCGGGCTTGCAGATCGCTTTTCGCACCGTCGCGGGACAGGTCAGATTGGGTTTAACAAGTACGCGTCGTCGGTCGCCCGAGCAAAGATATACAGTTTGACAGGTTTTACTAGAAAGAAAGAGGGTATATTAGGAAGACGGGCGGCTCAGGGTTTGGGAAACGTTGCGTTTTTTTGACAAGACGGGGAAAACTGCGGATTTACAACACCATGTACACACCACTACCATCATGGCTCGCTGTCTCGACCTTACTACTCCGCCCCGCCTACGCCTTTTACCCATACTCACCCTCCTCTCCCAATAGCGCCGCGCCGCCATCCTCGCGCTCTCTCGGCACCGCCTCTCCCAATTCCAACACGCGCTCACTTACACTCCCTATCCGCCGCGTCCCCATACGCCGCGAAAACACGTACAACATTGTAAACTCGCGCGACCCTACACAATCCAACAGTGTAGCCATCGACCAAGATGGCAGGGACATAAGCTACATGGTCGCCGTATCTTTTGGCGATAGCAAAGAAGAATACCATATGTTGCTTGATTCAGCGGCGAGCAACACATGGGTCATGAGCCAGGATTGTAGCATGGAGGCGTGTAAGACGCATGCATTGTTTGGCAAGGGGGATTCGAGCACTCTCAAGGTGAGTCCCTGTCTTGTTTAAACTTGCGTTTTCCTTGTGAAAAGAAAAAACACAATGTTGCAGTTAGATATGCTGATGATTGTTGTGACATA
>Ga0265798_10012302_pt1 | contig 10335 bp, 10 predicted proteins | sample P3T30metagenome_FD_192430 | JGI IMG/M metagenome (GOLD analysis project Ga0265798, IMG submission 192430) | Plant litter microbial communities from East Loma Ridge, Irvine, California - P3 T30 | ecosystem: Environmental > Terrestrial > Plant litter > Unclassified | place: USA: California...
CTTTATGCATAGCAGACGTTCGCTCGTGCATAAGGAAAGATTACCGCGCTCCACTTCGTTGCGCTCCCAATGATAGCAGTGGAATTAGCGCACGCCCTTCTCCGGGAAGCGGCCTTTTTTGGTGCGGTAGAAGGCTTTTATTTCTTCTAGGTCCTTTTCGTAGTCGCCGGTGGGCCAAAAGACAGGGCCTACGCCGGCATCCTTCTTTTCGTAATCAAGGAAGCCTAGCAGAATGGGCACTTTCGCTTCAAGAGCGGCGTAGTAGAAGCCTTTACGCCACTTGGGCTGGTAGGCACGGGTGCCTTCCGGGGTGATGAGAATAACCAGTTCTTCGTGCTGCTTGAAGAGCTGCACCATGCCATCGACCAAGCTATTGTTGCGGCTGCGGTTCACGGGCAGGGCGCCAATGGCTTTTACCAACCAGCCCAACACGGGGTTTTCGGTCCACTCACTTTTCACCGTGAAACGCACGTCCACATCCATAATGTAGAAGGCGGCGCGGGCCATAATGAGGTCCCAGTTGCTGGTATGCGGAGCCGCAATCATCATGCACTTCTTGATGTCGGGCGGCACCTGGCCCGTCTGTTTCCAGCCAGCCACGCCGAAAATAGCCTTAGCAATGTAGTACCAGAAGGTAGAGGTTTTACGGGCAGCCATCTAAGCAAAGCAAATTTTGGAACCCCAAAGCTAGGCAAAAACTGCCAGTGCAAACGTGGCACAGCCATCCGGGCTTTTTATCAGACCTAGTAACTCATGGCATGCACGTTGGCGCCTCTCGGCTAGTTACCCGTCAGCAGGGCTTGCAGCGCGGCTGCGCGGCTCAGCGTGTGGCGGTAGCCAATCTCGAAAAGCTCATTGGCCTTGCGGAAGTCGAGCGGCCGGTATTGTCGCAGTTCGGGCGGCTCGAGCAGCAGCGCGCACTGGGTTTTGCGAGTGGCCACATTAGCGCTGAGTGCGATTTGTAGGGTGCGCTCCACCACCCGGCGCAGATTGGGCAGCCGGCCCTCGCAGTTGATGGGGTTGCAGTGCACGCCCACAATGGGCGCCCCTAGGGGCAGCAGCGGCTCCACGGGCAGGTTGTTGAGTAGGCCGCCATCTACGAGCTGCCGCCCTTGGTACTCGATGGGCCTGTACACGATGGGCACCGCCGCCGAGCCCAGCAGCGGCAGCAAGAGCGGCCCCTCGCTAAAGTAAACCGACTCGCCGGCTTCGAGGTCAGTGGCTACCAGCGTCAGTGGCAGCCGCAGGTCTTCGAAGCGCAGCCCCACCCCTAGGTGGCGCTCTAGCAACTGCCCTACGGCATCCAGCCCCAGCAGCCCCTGGCGCCCAAACACAGGCCGCGTGAGGCGCGGAATACTGGTAGCCTGCAGCAGGCGCAGCACCTCACGCGGCGCCACCCCTGCCGCATAAAACGTACTGACAATGGCACCCGAGCTAGCGCCCGCCAGGGCCCCTACCGGCAGGCCCAGCTCGTCGAGGGCGGCCAGCACGCCTAGGTGCGCAATACCTCGTGCCCCGCCCCCTGACAGGGCTAGGCTGAGTTTGGCTATTGGCTTATCGCTAGCAGCCTGCTCCGTATTCATCATATTTAACAGCTTACGGCGTGGCACACCCGCAGTACTGCGGCGGCCGAAGTATTACAGCTCCGCAACCCGCAGCGTGTCGGCCAGGCGCACGCCCTTGTCCGTGAGTTGCACGGTGCAAGCTTCGTTAGTGGGGTCGTGCTCGAGCAGTAGCACCCAGTTTTCTTCGTCGGCACGGCGTAACACGGCTTCTTTTTCGCTCATTGTCACGAGCGGGCGCATGTCGTAGCTCATCACGTAGGGCAGCGGAATGTGACCCGTGCTGGGCAGCAAATCGGCCATGTACGCCAGCGTGCGGCCTTTGTACTTCATCACCGGTACCATCATTTTTTCGGTGTGGCCGTCGGCAAATAGGATGTCGTGCAGCATGGGCAACGCGGCCGGCACCCCTAGGGCCGGGTCTACAAACTGCAACTGGCCGCTTTCCTGAATGGGCAAGATATTCTCGCGCAGGAAACTGGCCTTTTCGCGCGGATTGGAGTGCATGGCCCAGTCCCAATGCGCTTGGTTGCTCCAGTAGGTAGCGTTGGCGAAGGCCGTTTGCAGGGTGCCATCGGGCCGCCGCACCACCGAGCCACCGCAATGGTCGAAGTGCAAGTGCGTCAGGAGCACGTCGGTAATGTCGGCGCTAGTGAAGCCCAACTTTTGCAACGATTTCTCCAGCGTGTCGTCGCCGTGTAGGTAGAAGTGCCCGCGAAACTTCTCATCCTGCTTGTCGCCAATACCGTTGTCAATGAGTAGCAGGCGGTTGCCATCTTCTACCAGCAGGCAGCGCATAGCCCAGGTGCACATGTTGTTGGCATCGGGCGGGTTCAGCTTTTGCCACATACTCTTGGGTACTACGCCAAACATGGCTCCCCCATCGAGCTTAAACAGGCCGGTATCGAGCGTATGGATGTTCATTTAACAGTTATCAATTAACATTTAACAAGCTATCAGTCACCATTTTGCCATTCATTAAACGAAGGCCGTTACATGTTAATTGATAACTGTTAACTAATCTACTCCACTACCACACCCATGGCCGAGAACTTGTCAATGCGCTGCGAAATGCGCTCCTCAGCCGGAATCGCATCCAGTTCGTCTAGCGTATTGAGCAGCGTTTCCTTCAGCGTCTCAATCATTTGCTGCGCGTTGGTGTGGGCTCCGCCCAGCGGCTCTTTCACGATGCCATCGACCAGCCCGGCCTGCAGCATGTCGTTGGCAGTAGGCTTCATGGCCTCAGCGGCCTGCTCCTTGTAGTCCCACGAGCGCCACAGAATAGTCGAGCAGTTCTCAGGCGAAATAACTGAATACCAAGTGTTTTCCAGCATCAGCACGCGGTCACCGATGCCGATGCCCAGCGCCCCACCGCTAGCGCCCTCACCGATGATGACGCAGATAACGGGCACCTTCAGCATGAACATCTCCTTGAGGTTGCGGGCGATAGCCTCGCCCTGGCCCCGCTCCTCCGCTTCGAGGCCTGGAAAAGCCCCCGGCGTATCGATGAAGGTGACGATGGGCTTGTCAAATTTTTCGGCTAGCTTCATCAGGCGCAGGGCCTTACGGTAACCCTCGGGATTGGGCATGCCGAAGTTGCGAAACTGCCGCTGCTTGGTGTTGTGCCCCTTTTGCTGGCCAATCACCATGATAGTGCGCCCCCCTATTTCGGCAAAGCCTCCTACCATGGCTTTGTCGTCGCGCACGGTGCGGTCGCCGTGCAGCTCCACAAACTTTTCGGCCATACCGCTCACGTAGTCGAGCGTGTAGGGGCGCTCGGGGTGGCGCGAGAGTTGCACGCGCTGCCAGCGCGTAAGGTTGGCGTAGGTTTCTTTTTTGAGGTTTTGAATTTTGGCTTCCAGCGCCAGCACCGCCTCCGTTACATCAACGTCGCTATCGGCGGCCAGCTTCTGCATTTCGTGGAGCTTGCCCTCTAGCGCGGCGATGGGTTGTTCAAAATCGAGCAGCATAAAGTCGGGAACTAATTTCCTAGGTTCTGTATAGAGTAGCGGGTTTGGCAAGGGCGCCTGCTTGCGAGCGCTTACGCCGCCAAACACCGGGCGGCAAAGGTAAACCTAAACCTTGCCAGCTGCCCACGCGAAAATAATTGACCTGAGAAACAACCATCAACGTGCGCCAGCTGCTCAAATACGCACTTTTTTGCTGGGTTTGCTTGCTGCGGCAAATTAATTCGCTCTACCTTTGCAGCACCAAAGCGGAAAACGGCAACGTTCTCCGGTCGCGGTAAACGGTTTGGTAGTTCAGTTGGTTAGAATGCCGCCCTGTCACGGCGGAGGTCGCGGGTTCGAGTCCCGTCCAGACCGCAACCGTTAACGTAAAAAGGCCCTTCTTGGTAGCAAGAAGGGCCTTTTTACGTTAACGGTTGCGGGTTTAGGCGCCCTAGGCCTGCTCCTATCCCTGCGGGTTCATTTTTAAAGCCGCTCATTCGCACAGCTTTAGCTATTACCGCCATTTATTTTTCATTTTTTGCTTGTAAAAGCAATTTTTGTACACTTACCTTTGCACCACCAAAACGGAAAAGCACATCGCTCTCCGGCTCGGTAAACGGTTTGGTAGTTCAGTTGGTTAGAATGCCGCCCTGTCACGGCGGAGGTCGCGGGTTCGAGTCCCGTCCAGACCGCAACCGTTAACGTAAAAAGGCTCTTCCTGTTCAGGAAGGGCCTTTTTTATTATCTAGGCCGCTTAAAGCACTAGCAATACTGTGTTTTCTTCTACGTAGCTGGCCACTAGGATACTGGTTTAGTGATGAGTTTGGGTGCAGCTTGTTTTCACTGAACTAAGCCTTCGACTGCAACTAATTGTGCGTTTTTTGTTTCTTTAGTGCCTACGAACTGCTTGTCAGCCTTTTACCCTTACGGCAGCGGCACGTTGCTTTTCCCTCACCTAGCTGCTCGCTTTTATGAAAACGCTCCTAACTCTCGCCACTAGTCTTGCCCTTGCTACGCTGCTACTACCGGCCCGGGCACAAACGCCCGCCACTACGCACGACAATCCACGACCCGCCCAGCCGGCCCCAAAGCCTACTACCCAACGCGGCACTACTTATAAGCAGACTACTGCCCCGGCCGCGAGCAAAGCGATAGGACGCAAATTTGTTGAAAGAAGCAAGCCCGCCGATGTACTCCGCACCCCTGTTAGGTAATGAGCAGCCTCCTCGCTAGCTAGGAATAAGCGCTAAAATGCTCTACCCTAATGACCACTTTTTGCGTACGCAGGTCAGCGGCGTTAGTGCGGCCGACACTAGCGCTACCTCTTGAGTCCTACGTTTGGTAAAGGCAATAGTGCACCTAGCCAACGCCTTTTATCACCTCCTAATCCCGCTCCTATGAGAACGCTCTTGTTTATTACGGGCATTCTTTGCCTAGCTGCTGCGGTGGCCTCAGGCCAAACGCCCACTAAATCAGCCCCGGCCAAACCAACGCCGAAAACGGCGGCAAAACGCGCGGCCGCTTACAAAGGCCCCAAGGTGGTAAAAGATACGAAGGCCCTAGGCGACAAAATGATTCGTGAGAGTAAGCCTGCTCCGCCCTCTCCGGGTAAGCCGACGCCAAAATAAAGAGTACTGCTGGCTGCGGGCGACTAAAGTCTTTTGGGCTGTTAGACGCCCGTCAGGTTGCACTGTTTGCTTAGTTAGCTTGCTGTGTTATAATCTTAGTTTTATGGAAAGGTTTTACGATGTGACTGTCAATGGACAGGCGATGCGGCTTGGACTCCACTCTACCACTGTGGTGCCCGATGGCAACCGGGCCCGTATCGAGGTTCATGCTGACGCTGAGACGCTCACCGAAACGCTGCCCGCCGATGCGGTCCTGTATTTTGACGCGGCGGCGCAGGCGGCGCGCTCAGCCCTGGCCTCGGTTGCTATGGCTCATTTGTACCCCGACCAGTCTTACGAGGAAATTATGCGCCGTCGGGAAGCAGCCCAGCACAAACCGCTGCATTAGCAATCTGTGGCCGCCCAAGTGGGCCCCTAGGTAGTGAACTGCGGCCCGGCCTAGGTCAAGCGCCTGCCTAGGGTGCGCCTTACTATGTGTGTCCATATTTCACCAAAAAGGGCCTTTCTCGCCTTGCTGGGTTTATTACAGCATCTGCTATCGCGCCGTGCGATGGGGCAAAAGAGGTGCTGGGGCAAGCTTAGCAGAACTGCTAGCTAAACACCCTCGGTAAGAGAAGCCTCCCTATTTTTGCTTCTACATGCTCAGGTGCTGGGCTTTTTAATGTGCCCTTACTCTAGGCTATGCGCGAGCTGCTTATTGATGATATCCGTGCGGAGGTAGTTCGCAAATCGGTGCGCCAACTGCGGCTTTCTATTTTGCCGCCGCTGGGCAGCTTACGCATTACTGTGCCGCTGCGCACTACCGAGGCCACTATTCGCGAAGTAGTGCTGCGCAAGCAAGGCTGGATTCGGAAGCACCAAGCGGCTTTTCAGCAGCGCGTGCCCGCCCCGGCTCAGCACTATGAAACCGGCGAAACGCACTACTACCAGGGCCAAGCCCTGCGCCTGTGTGTGCACGAGCAGGCCGGGCGGACCCAGGTACGCCTGCTGGCTGGCGAGCTACACCTGCACGTGCCCCTAGGTGCCACTGCGGCGCAGCGGGCACAGGTATTGGCGCGGTGGCGCCGGGCGCAGTTGCAAGCACAGGTGCCAGGTTTGCTGGCTAAGTGGGAGCCCGTGGTGGGCGCGCAAGCGGCGGCCTGGGGCATTAAGCAAATGAAAACACGCTGGGGTACGTGTAGCATCCGCGCGCGGCGCATCTGGCTGAGCCTGGAGCTGAGCCAGTGGCCCGTGGCCTGCCTCGAGTACGTGGTAGTGCACGAGCTCACGCACTTGCATGAGCGCCTGCACTCTGCGCGCTTCTGGCACCTGCTGGCACAAGCGATGCCCGACTGGCGCCAGCATCACCAAGCGCTAAGGCAGGGCCAGCTGGCCGCACTGGCCGAGGCCGCTACTCCTGCAAACGGCGATTTGTAATTGCCTGGGCCGACTACCAGGATGAAAACTTCGGCCCTGAGCTTTACTTATAAGCCCCCACGCCCAGCAGTAGCATCAACACCTTTGCCGCGCCGGGGCCGCCACGGCTGGCGCCCAGCCTACTACGTGCAGCTTTTCTCAGAGGGCGGGCAGCGCCACCGCTGTCTTCGATGTGAAGCCTGCGCTGTAGCTGCCCGCTTTTCTGGCATCGCTACTTGGTTTTTTTGGCGGGTTGTGGCTTCGTGGGGTTGGCTTTTGGCTTGTTTACCAGAAATGCCTTGAGAGCCGGCGTAGGCTTGCCATCGTCGCCCCAGGCGCTGAGCTGGTAGCCGCTCCAGCTTTTGGCACCCTCTGGCTCCCAGTAGAATACGCCCAAGCCCCTGCCCTTGGGCACGGCGCGCACGGCCTGCTGGGTGGCTACCAGCATGTCGTAGGTGTTTTGTACGGCGGTGTAGTCGCCGCCGACTTCGGCCACCACTACCTCTTTGCCGGGGTAGCGGCTCACCATATCGAGTAGGTTGGCGCGCAGGTTGGCAATAGAGGCCGTGTAATCTTGCTTGAGCCAGTACGGGTAGTACGACATGCCAATGACGTCGAACTTGCCGCCGTTGCTGGTGAGGTTATCGAAAAACGACCGGTACATGGCGTTGTCGTTGCCGCGGTCTAGGTGCACGATAACCTTCGAGGTCGGGCTCACCGCTTTCACGGCCTCGTAGCCTTTGGTAATGAGCTGGGCGAGCTGCGCAAAGTTTTTGGTGCTGCCTTCGGGCCAGAGCATGCCGCCCGGTATTTCGTTGCCTACCTGCACCCACTCGGGCGTGACGCCTGCGGCTTTCAGCATGGTCATGGTGCTGAAGGTGTGGTCGTACACATCGGTCAGCAGCTGCGAAAAGGGGTGGCTGGCCCAGGCGGCGGGCTTGGCCTGCTTGCTAGGGTCGGCCCAGGTATCGCTGTAGTGAAAGTCTATCATGACGCGAAACCCTAGGTCGTGCGCCCGCTTGGACATGGCCACTACCTCGACGGGGCTGCAATGCCCGCTGGCCTTATCATCAGACGGGTTGACGAACACCCGCAGGCGAATGGAGTTAATGCCATGCGCTTTCAGAATTGCAAAGCAATCCTGGGGCTGGCCCTGCTCATTGTGAAACACGTAGCCAGTGGCTTCCATTTGCTGGAGCCAACCCACGTCGGCACCCTTGGCAAAGGTTTGGGCGGTGGCTGGCGCAGCCAGCAGCGAGGCCGCGCACCAGGCGGCTCCCAGCACTAAGCCCGTACGCCGGGCGGCTAAAGCAAAAAATGTCATAAGCAGAAGGGCAACCAAGTGCCACAGCGGCTGGCTGCGGCAGCCACAGCACCTGGCTAGTTTGTAGTAGTAAGGAGGCAAAACTAACCGCCCCGCTTTCTACAAAAGTTGCCTTGGCCTTACTCGCAGTCGCCTCGCCTAGGTAACCAGGTAGGCGCCAGGCCCTATAAGGCGGGCCTGCGAGCGTTACCCTTGCGCCTCGCCCTGGCTACAGCGTCTCCGAACAGGCGTCGGCTAGCTTGCTGTGCAGTTCGTGGAGCCGCCGGCCTATCAGCGCCAGCACATCGGTGGGCACCGGAATGTGCGTACCCGAATACGTGGCCAGGTACCGCACCAGCGCTATTAGGGCTTGCACGTCCCAGGCTAGCTCGGTGCGCACCCTATTCCAGTGCGCTTCTCCTTGAGCCATGTGCGCCAGGCACTGCTGCCGCACGGCAATGAGCGCCGCCACCAGCTGTGCATGTTGCTCTAGCAGCTGCTGCTCGGCGGCATTGAAGGGGCGCGGCTTCCGGTCGATGATGCAAAACGTGCCAATGCAGTGCCCATCGGAGGCGCGCAGGGGGGCGCCCGCGTAAAAGCGCAGGCCCTTTGCATGGGCAGCTACCTCGGCCTCCAGCGTGAGGGCATGGCTGTGAGCCAGGTCGGTAAATACGACGGCCTGCTCTTCCTTAACGGCCAGTGCGCAGATGGCCTCCACGCGCGGCTGGCTCCGCAGGCCGGGCAGGCCATGCACCGCTTTGTACTGCACTTCGTCGGCCGCTACGAGGGCTATCAGCGAGATGGGCACATTGAAAAGGGTAGCCGCTAGCTCGACAACCTCAGTAAACAGCGTTTCCGGCAGTGAATGCAGAATACCGTAGTTCTGAAGTGTTTGCAAACGTCTGGTTTCATTGGCCGGCAGCAGAGAATAGGGAGTCATTGTCATGACAAGTAATAACTAATTGATAGCAGGAAAAAAATATAGAGAACCTTATTTTAATGACTTAAATATAGGGGTGGCAGCCTGAATATAACAACTAGTAGTGGCTGGTACCTGCGCAGCGCACTAGCTACTTAGCTCTAGCTGCCCCACGACATTAGCTGATTTCCTAGGTGGCGCTTATCGGACGGGTGCCGTATACCGCACAGCTGGCTGGCCCCGAAGCTACCCAGCTGGCTATTATCTCTCATTTAACGCACCATGACCAACCACCCAAGCCGCCGGCCAGCTACCCTGCTTGCGGCCGTAGCCGCTGCGGCCACTGCGGGGGCCGCTTATTTATACCTGCGGCGCAAAAACTACGCGCCGCTGCCTACCGTGGCGCACGTCGAGCTGGACCGCTACTTCGGCCGCTGGTACGAGGTGGCCCGCCTGCCCGTGCGTTTCGAAAAAAACTGCGAGCACGTAACGGCCGAGTATTCGCGGCGCGCCGATGGCACCGTGCAGGTGCTCAACACCTGCCACAAGGGCGACGTGAACGGCCCGGTAAAAAAAGCTACTGCCACCGCCCGCCCCATTGATGCGACCAACGCCAAGCTCAAGGTGCAGTTCTTCTGGCCTTTTGAGGGTGATTACTGGATTCTGGACCTCGACCAGACCGACTACCAGTATGCGCTCGTGGGCGAGCCGAGCCGCAAGAGCCTCTGGCTGCTGAGCCGCCAGCCGCAGTTGGCCCCCGACATTAGGCAGCGCCTCATTGGGCGGGCCCGCGACCTGGGCTTTCCGGTAGAAAAGCTTCTCTTCACACCCCAGCCCTAGGGTGCAGCCCAGCGGCTGGCTCTAAGCAAACGGCGCCCTTAGCTGTTGTTACCTCTTGCAGCGGCGCACAGCCGCTGGTCAACCTTCTAGTTTAAGTAAGATGAAAATTGGAATTATCGGGGCCGGCTACATTGGCGGCACCCTCGCCGGCCGGCTCACCAAGCTGGGCCACACTGTATCTATCGCCAACTCGCGCGGCCCCGAAACCTTAACAGACCTGGCCCAAAAGACGGGGGCTACTGCCGTCACGGCCCACGAAGCCGCCCGCGCCGGCGAAATTGTTATCGTGACTATCCCGCTGATAAGCATCCCGAAACTGCCCCAAGACTTATTTGAAGGCGTGCCCGCTGAGGTGCCCATTATCGACACTAGCAACTACTACCCGCTGCTGCGCGATGGCCAGGTGCCTGAGTTGGAGCAGGGCAATCTCACCGAGAGCGAGTGGGTGCAGCAGCACCTAGGCCGCCCGGTGGTGAAGGTGTTCAATAATATTTCCTTTAAAAGCCTCGAAAGCGCGGGCAAACCCGCCGGTACGCCCGGCCGCATTGGGCTGCCGGTGGCCGGCGACGATGCTACCGCCAAGCAAAAAGTAATGGCGCTAGTTGAGGAGCTAGGCTTCGACGCTGTCGACGACGGCAGCCTGCACGAGTCGTGGCGGCAGCAGCCCGGCACGCCGGTATACGGCGCCGACCTGCCGGGCGCGGAACTCAAAAAGCAGCTGGCCGACTTAGGCACCCAG
>Ga0265798_10012303_pt1 | contig 10334 bp, 5 predicted proteins | sample P3T30metagenome_FD_192430 | JGI IMG/M metagenome (GOLD analysis project Ga0265798, IMG submission 192430) | Plant litter microbial communities from East Loma Ridge, Irvine, California - P3 T30 | ecosystem: Environmental > Terrestrial > Plant litter > Unclassified | place: USA: California...
CGGTCGGTGCGGCAAACAGTTCGGACAAATTGGGCGCGCGGACGTCGCGCGACGTCACCGCGCGCAGGCGGATGCCGTCGAGCGGCGTCTCCCAGGTGCCGCCGATCTTCCACGCCCAGATCGTCCCCGACGTGCTGTAATGCGTGACGCGGCCCGCACCGTTCAGGTTCGCGCGACCGATCGCATCGCCCTTGAACAGCGGCAGGTTCAGCTCGAGAAAGCCTTCATAGACCTCGTATTTGCCGCCACCATTCTTGTAGTTGCCCGCCGCCCAGTTGCTGCCCAGCGTCGAATTCAGCAGCGGGTCCGCGGGATAGTCGGCGCTGTTGAGGCTGAGCGCAGTGACGCCGGCGCCATAGGGATCGCCGTGGACGCGGTAATATTCCCGCCGATATTCGCCGCCGAACGCGACCGCGAGCGGCCCCGCCCAGAGGCCGAGCGGCTCGCCCGAGAAGTTGAGGCTGGCGACGTCCTGCGTCAGCTTGGTCCGCTGCAACGGTCCGTTGACGGGCGTGACATAGGCAAGCGCTGCGGCGGAGGGGGGCGACCCGCCGAAGATGTTGATCGGCTGACACCCTGCAGCGCGCGCGGCGGCGTCGGCGCAGACGATCGCGCCGTTCAGCGTGATCGCGTTGGCAGCCGCGACATAGCGGTTCTGCAACACGGTGTTCTCGACATCGATATGCGCGATCGTGATGCCATGTTCGTAATAGCCGTCATAATTCCAGTCGGTGCCGGCTAGATCGAACCGCCCCTTAAGCCCGCCCACGAACCGGTATTGGCGGCGGTCGGTCTGCACCAGCGGATCGGGGAAATTGCCGTTGCTCGTGCCGAAGCCGAACTGCGTGATCCCGGCGGTCGCACACCGATCGCGGATCAGCTGCGGCAGATACGGATTGGCGCACTGTACGGTCAGACTGGGGCGATTATAGCCTGGGCTCGGCTGGTTGCTGGTCTTCACCTGCGCGAGGTTGACGGTGACATAGGCTTCGTTGTTCTCGGCAAAGTCGAAGCCGACGCGGGTGAAGCCGTTGAGGCGTTCGAGCGAGGATTTGAGCGACGCGCCCGACCCCGGCGCACCCGACAGGTCGCCGCCGACGCAGAAGCTGTTGCCGGGGAAGCAGCCGGTCACGCCACCCGTCCCGGTCGGGCGCCCGTTCGATCCATAGTTGAAGTTGAACGGCGCGCCATTCTGGTCGAACGCGATCCCCTGTAGCGGGCCGTTGTTGATCAGCCCGAACCGCGCATATTGATAGGGCTGGGCATAGTCGCGATAGTTGAACTGCGGCAGGCCGTTGTTCGCCTGGCCGGTATTGACCAAAGTCGTCGCGCGGTACCAGTCGCGCCCCTTGGCGAGATCGGTGCCGAAATCGCCGGGCCCGACGCCGTCCTCATGATCATATTCGGCGCTGACGATCAGGTGCAGCCGGTCATTGAACAGCGATTTGCCGAACGCCGCCTGGACCAGCGCCTGCTGATCGTCGCCGTAATTGGTGATGCCGCCCTGGATATTGCCCTTGAACCCGGTGAACCGCGTGTCGGTGATGAAGTTGACCACGCCGCCGACCGCGTCCGAGCCGTAAGAAGCGGACGCACCGCCTGTGACCACGTCGACGCGCTTGACGAGCAGTTGCGGGAACATGCTGATGTCCGGAACGCCCGTCACGTTCGCGCCGACGACGCGTTGCCCGTCGAGCAGGGTCAGCGTCCGGATCGGCCCGAGGCCCCGCAGCGAAAACGAGCTGAGCCCCTGCGTGCCGCTCGACGTGCTGAACGTGCCGGTCGCCGCGCCGGTCGAGCCTTGCAGCGACGGCAACTGCGCGATCGCGTTGAAGATGTTCGGCTGGGCATTTTTGAGAATCTGTTCCTCGCCGATCACGGTCGTCGGCGTCGGCGCGTTGAACCCGCTGGTGGTGATGCGCGTGCCGGTGACGACGATATCGACCGCGGACGGCGGTGGCGGGCTGTCCTCGGCGAGCGGCGTCGCCGGCGTCACGGTCGGGGGCGGGGCCGGGGGGGCGGTCTGGGCGAGAACGGGTGTCCCGATCAGCGCGATCGCCGACACCATCATCCCGGTCGCGGTGCCGCCGATGCGTGCGGCAAAATCTCGGTCGTGCCTGGCCATCGCCATGATCCCATCCCCTTTCGGTCATGGCCCAAGCCGTCTGTCCGGTCCGGGTCCGCAATCCGTTATGCGGCGATCCTATCGTGGACCGGCGGGGGGAACATCTACGACCATCGTCGCAACGTTCGGGGTGCAACTCAGGGCATGAGACGTTTGCGGCCCTGTGACAAATGCCAGCGCATCGCCAGCGCGGCACCGTCCGCGTCCTGCGCCCGGATCGCCTCGACGATCGCGTCATGCTCGTCCATCATCGCGCCGATCACCTCCGGCGCGCGCGATCGCGATATGTCCACGCCGGCGCGCAGGATCCGCATCACCGCATCTTGGAGATGCTCGAACACCGGCAGGAACGCCGCGTTGGCGGTCGCCTCGACGATCGCGCGGTGGAGCAGCCAGTCCTCGTCGTGCGCGGGCGCGTTGGACAGCAATGCCGCGCGCAATGCCTCGAGCGCCTGCTCGATCGCCGCGAGCTGTTCGTCCGAGCGTCGCTGCGCCGCCAGCCGTGCCGCCTCCGCCTCGAGCACGAAGCGGACCTCATAGGTGCCAAGCGTCGCGGCGAGCGCATCCATCGGCATGTGCGTGCCGAGCCGCGCGGACGGCCGCCGCTTGACATAGGAGCCCGCGCCAAGCCGCGCCTGGGTGATACCGTCCGAGGCGAGCCGGGCGAGCGCCTCGCGGACGATCGTCCGCGACATGCCGAACATCGCCGCAAGCTTCGCCTCCGATGGCAGCCGGTCGCCGATCGCGAGTTCCTCGTCGGTGATGATCCGCACGATCGCGGTATAGGCGCGATCCGCCAGCCGCCCCTCGCTCACGGGCACCCGCCCCCTCTCGTCACCGCGTCCTGTCCCATCTCAGACGACATAGCTCAGCGCCAGGACGAGGACGAGGCCGACGACCGAGATCGCGGTCTCGAGCAGCGACCAGGTGCGGAAGGTGTCGGCAGTGCTCGTGCCGACATAGCTCTTGACCAGCCAGAAGCCGGGATCGTTGACATGGCTGAAGAAGACCGAGCCTGCGCCGATCGCGAGCACGACGAGTTCGGGGGAGACGCCCGAGTTCGCAACGACGCCGGGCATGATCCCGACCGCGGTGATGGTCGCGACCGTCGCCGACCCCGCCGCGAGCCGGATCGCGACCGCGACAAGCCAGCCCAGCAGCAGCGGGGAGATCGCGTACATCAGCACCGTCCGAGCGAGCAGGTCGGACAGGCCGGCGGTCACCAGCACCTGTTTCAGCGCGCCGCCCGCTCCGATCGCCAGCAGGATCGCGCCCGCCGCGCCCATCGTTTCATGCCACACCGCGTCCTGGATCGCCGCCTCGCGCAGCCGTCGCCCGAACAGCAGCGGCAGCGCGACGAGGTTGGTCAGCAGCAGCGCGACGACCGGGTTGCTCGCCGCGACGAGCCAGCCCGCCCCCTTTAGTGCCGGCATCATCTGGCCCAATTCGCCCGTCGCGATCATCAGCACCGGCAGCAGCACGATCAGCAGCGACCAGAGCCGCGGCGGCGGTGCTATGGCGAGCCCGGCGTCGGTCGCGACCGGTGACGCCAGCCGGACGCCGCGCGTCGTGATCTTCGCCAGCAGCGGACCCGCGATCACCGCGGTGGGGATCGCGATCAGGATGCCGTACAGCATCGTCCGCCCCAGATCCGCGCCCAGCGCCTCGACCGCGAGCAACGGGCCGGGATGCGGCGGGACGAGCGCATGGACGACGCCGAGCCCGGCCAGCGCGGGCATGATCAGCCGCAGCTTGGCGGCATCCCGTACCGGGCCGTCCTCGCCCGTCATTTCCTCCGCGGCGGCGACGACGATCGGCAGCAAAAGGACGAGCCCGGTTTCGAAGAACAGCGGCAGGCCGACGACGATCGCGATGCCCAGCGTCGCCCAGGGGGCGGCGCGTGCGCCGGTCATCTGCAGCGCACTCCGGGCGAGCGACGCCGCGGCCCCCGACAGATGGAGCATCGCGCCAAGCGACAGGCCGAGCGCGACGACGAGCCCGGTCCCGCCGATGATGTCGCCGACGCCCTTCTGCACCGCCTTGGCGACGTCGGGCAGCGGCAGGCCGGCCAGCAGCCCGACGGTGAACGCACCGCACAACAGGCCGATAAAGGGATGCAGCCGGCCGCGGACGATCATCACGACGGCCAACGCGATGCCAGCCAGCGCCGCGATCACGAGCCTCAGGTCGCCGCCGATCACGGATGGGTGCCGTTCGTTCGCGTGCGACCGCGCTGTGACTGCATCATCGACATCACTCCCAATGATCCGACGACGCGTTCGCCTGCCGGTTTGATAACAGCTGTAGGACAGGTTTCTGTCTGACGACACCGAAAAGGCTTGATCACCGCGAAAATGCGGAGGCATAGTGACGACCTGTCCAACCGACTCCGCAAGAGAGATGGATGGGCCGGCACTGAGAAGCCTTTGACCGCGGCGATCGACCGGGGCGTGAAAAGCCGACAGCAGAGGAGGATGACCATGGACGGGACTGCCCAGACCGCACGGCAAATCCAGCACGCCCCCACGACCTCGAACGCGATCTCGAACGCGGGCCAGGCGCTGGCGATGCGCGCGCCGCTGCCGCGGCTGACGCCGACGCAGATCAAGGTCCTGCGCGGGGTGCATTCGGGATTGCTCAACAAGCAGATCGCCTTCGATCTCGGCATCGCGGAAGCGACCGTGAAGGCGCACATGACCGCGTTGATGCGCAAGCTCAACGTGCGCAACCGCACGCAGGTCGCGGTGCTAGCGCATACGCTGATGCTGCAGGCGGCCTGACCCGGCTACGACCTTTGTCGCGCCTGAAGCGATCAGCGGCCTGCGTTAGGCCGGCACCCGGGCGGCACTCACGGAGAGATGAATGATGGACGTGAAATGGCTGGCGGGCACGGCGCTGCTGCTGCTCGCGACCCCGGCGGTCGCCGGGACGACGTCGGTCTATCGCACCGCGCCGGCCGATCCGCGGGCGATCACGGTCCGCGGCGTCGGTGATGGTCGCGCCGATGACAGCGCCGCGATCCAGCAGGCGATCGACGCGGCGGCGGCGGGCGGCAAGGGCGGCGTCGTCTTCCTGCCATCGGGGCGGTACCGGATCAGCCGGACGATCTTCGTCCGCTCGGCGGTTCGCCTGTTCGGGGTGGGACCGACCCGGCCCGAGATCCTGCTCGCCGATAACAGTGCGGGCTTCGCATCCGGGGTGGCCGCGATGGTCAGCTTCACCGGCGAGGATCAATACCGGGTCGGCAAGGCACCGGTGCCGCCGCGGACCAGCGTGCCGTTCGATCCGAGCATCTTCGACGCGACGTCGAGCACCTTCTACTCGGCGCTGTCGAACATCGACTTCCGGATCGGCGCGGGGAATGCGGGCGCGGTCGCGGTGCGCTTCCGCGTCGCGCAGCATGGCTATCTGCGGCATGCCGACTTTCACATCGGATCGGGGCTGGCGGGCGTCTATCAGGCGGGCAATGCCTTCGAGAATCTGCGCTTCTTCGGTGGGCGCTATGGCATCATGTCGGAAAAGACGTCGCCCGCCTGGCAGTTCACGCTGCTCGACTCCGAGTTTTCCGGGCAGCGCGATGCCGCGATCCGCGAGCATGAGGTCGATCTGACTCTCGTCAACGTCGTCATCCGCGACACGCCGGTCGGTATCGAGATCGATCGCGGCTATTCAGATTCGCTGTGGGGGAAGGACGTCCGGTTCGAGAAGGTCACGCGCGCCGGCATCGTCGTCTCGAACGAGGGCAGCGTCTTCACGCAGATCGGGTTCGACAATGCGGTGGCGGTCGACACCCCGACCTTCGTGCGGTTTCGCGACAGCGGCAAGACGGTGGCGGGATCGAGCGCGCGCTACCGAGTCAGCGATTTCTCCTATGGCCTAAAGCTGCCGGCGCTGGGTGCGATCGGCGACTATGCGACCGATGTCGCGATGACGCCGCTTACCCGCACGCCCGCGCGGCCCGCGCGCGCAATCCGGGCCATGCCGCCGGTTCGGGACTGGGCGAATGTCCATGATCTCGGCGTCAAAGGTGACGACGAGACCGACGATACCGCCGCGTTGCAGCGCGCGATCGACACGCACCGCGTGCTGTATTTCCCGACCGGGCGCTACCGCGTCACCGACACGATCCGCCTCCGGCCCAATACCGTGCTGATCGCGCTGCATCCCGGGCTCACGCATCTCTATCTGGCCGATTCGACACCGGCCTTCATGGGGGTCGGGGGACCCAAGGCGCTGATCGAAAGCGCCAAGGGGGGCGATGCGATCGTGTCCGGGCTGGGGCTGTGGACCGGTGGGGTCAACCCGCGCGCGACCGCATTGCTGTGGAAGGCGGGCGAGGCGTCGATGGTCAACGACGTCAAGATCCAGGGCGGCGGCGGCACCGCGCTGACCAAGGGCAGCCCGATCGGCTTCGGTGATCCGCGTGCGCGCTTCGACGGGCAATATCCCAGCATCTGGGTGACGGACGGTGGCGGCGGCACCTTCGCCGCCTTGTGGTCCCCCAACACGCTGGCATCGGCGGGGTTTCACGTGTCGAACACCAGCACGCCGGGCCATGTCTACCAATTGTCGGCCGAGCATCATTATCGCGCCGAAATCGTTCTCGATCATGTCGCCAACTGGGAATTCCTCGCGCCGCAGACCGAGCAGGAGGTTCGCGACGGCGTCGACGCGATTTCGACCGAGATCCGCCATTCGCGCAACATCCTGTTCGCCAATTATCACGGCTACCGCGTCACCCGCTCGATCAAGCCGATGGACGCGGCGATCAAGCTCTACGAGTCGGGCGATATCCGCTTCCGCAACGTCCATGTGAACGCGGAGAGCGGGTTTGCGAGCTGCGATGCCAAGGGCTGCGGCACCTTCCTGCGGGCGAGCAAATATCCCTTCGAAAACGCGATCAAGGACATCACCGGCGGGCAGGAGGTCCGCGAGCGCGAGTTCGCCCGGCTCGACGTGCCTGCGACTCCCGCGCCCAAGGTTCCGGCTCCGGCGGCGGTCGAGAAGCTCGCCGACGGCTTTTATTCGATCGCCGGCGGTGCGGTCGACGCGAACGGCAAACTCTACTTCATCGACCGCCATTTCCAGCGCATCCACGGCTGGTCGAAGCGCGAAGGTCTGTCGATCGTCGCAGAGGCACCACTCGATCCGGTCAATCTGATGGTCGATCGATCGGGGCGGCTGCTGGTCCTGTCGTCGGCAGGGCGCGATGCCACGGTCTATAGCATCGATCCGGCAAAGCCCGCCGACGTCCGGGTCATCGCGCCGACCGCCATCGCCGAGTCCGGCCCGGCGAACAGGGACGCCGCCACCGTGCTGCCGGTCAACGTCTGGGAAAACGGCGAATTCGCGGACCGGATCGATCCCGTCACCTATCAGTATCCGACGATGGCGGACCTGTTCGCGGCAAAGATGGGCGAGGCCAAGGCGGCGCACTATGTGTCGCCCGACGGTTCGCTCGCACTTCCTGCCTTTCGCGTGTGGAACCAGGGGCCGGACGATCATCAGGGATGGCGCTGGTCGGATACGCTCAACGCGAACGGCTTCGTCGCCGCGCGGCCCGGCGAGCGCGTCGTCCTGACCAATGCGTCGGAGAATCGCACCTATAGTGGTCTGGTCGGGGCGCAGGGCAGGGTCACCGACCTGAAGCCGGTGGCCGATCGCGGTGGCGAAAGCGTCGCGCGCGATGCCGCGGGCCGGCTCTACGTCGCCAATGGGCAGGTGTTCGTCTATGACGCCGGGGGCGCGCTGGTCCGGCGGATCGACGTGCCCGACCGTCCGCTGCAGCTGGTGATCGGCGGCCCCGATAACCACACGCTCTTCATCCTCACCCACCATGCGCTGTACGCCACCGCGATCTGAGGGCGTGCGCGGTGGTGCGGTCGGGTGGAGGAGTGGTGCCGGTTGCAGGAATCGAACCCGCGACATCCAGTTTACAAAACTGGCGCTCTACCAACTGAGCTAAACCGGCAGCGGGCGCCTCATGCGTCAGGTGACGCCGAACGTCCAGCCTTCGGTTGCAGCAATAGGCGAAGTCATCGCCCGAGGACACCAGAAATCGGCGTTCCGCGCATTGGCGCGGAGCCACGCCGCGGTCAGGATCGCGTCAGTCGCATGGTCGTCATAGCGCGCGAGGGGGCGGTGCGGTGCGGAGCCGAGCGCTGCGAGCGCGTCGTCGAGGGTCGCGCCGTCGCGCATCTTGCTGCGGCCGACGGGTCGCCCCGCGGCGCGCGCGGCGATGCTGGTATAGATTTCGACGATCGCGGCGCCTGATCGCGGCGGCGCATCGAACGGCCAGACCGGGATCCGCCCGTCGAGACGGTGCAGCAGGCGCATCCCGGCAAAGCTCGCCTTGGCGACCTGCGCCGCGCCGATCGCGTCATACACGGTCGAGGGTTTGCGGCTGCCGTCGTCCGGCATCTCGCACCGACGCCAGTGCAGGAAATCCGCCTTGGTCCCGTCCGACGCGCCGAGATAGAAATGCGTGCCCCGGCGGCGCTCGATGAACGATGCGGCGCCGAGATCGGGATCGTCGCTTTGCGCGTCGACCATTGCCCAGAGCGCGCGGGCATCGGCGGTCGGCGGCTCACCGGGCAGATGCGCTCCACGGGTCACGAAGGGGGCGGAAAAGCTGAAGTCGAACCCGGCGAGCAACGGCAGGTCGCGGCGGGCGACCAGCCAGTCGAGCACCGCCTGGCGTGACCAGATCCCGTCCGGCGCGGGGACAAGCGTCGGGGCAGCGTGATCACGGCCACAGATCGCAACGGCGATCCCCTTGTGCCGCTGTCCTTTCGCGCCGGACCAGTCGATCGCGACGAACTGCGCGAAGTGATCGGGGGTCATCGAGGACGCACGCAGGGCAGATCGACCCGGCGGGGCGCGGGAAATCCGATCGTCTCACACGCGTTCATGCGCGGCTAGGCATCCTTGGCCTGCCGGCGTTCGTCCCACCAGGCGAGGCGCTCGGCAATACGCTTCTCGAACCCGCGGTCGGTCGGCGCGTAGAAGGTCTGCGGCGTCATCTCGTCGGGCCAATAGTCGGACCCCGAAAAGGCGTTCTCGGCATCATGATCATAGGCATAGCCCTTGCCATAGCCGATATCGCGCATGAGCTTGGTGGGGGCGTTGCGGATCGCCGCCGGCGGCATCAGCGACCCCGTCTCGCGCGCCGATTTCCAGGCCGCCTTCTGCGCCTTGTAGACCGCGTTCGATTTGGGCGCGGTGGCGAGATAGACGCAGGCCTGGGCGATCGCGAGTTCGCCTTCCGGACTGCCAAGGAAATCATAGGTGTCCTTGGCGGCGATGCACTGGACGAGCGCCTGAGGGTCGGCGAGACCGATATCCTCGACCGCGGCGCGTGTCAGGCGGCGCAGCAGGAACAGCGGTTCCTCGCCCGCTGTGAGCATCCGCCCGAGATAATAGAGCGCCGCCTGCGGATCGCTGCCGCGGATCGATTTGTGCAGCGCGCTGATGAGGTTGTAATGCCCTTCGCGATCCTTGTCGTACACCGCGACGCGGCGCTGGAGAAAGTTCGACAGCCCCGCGGGGTCGAGCGGTTCGGGCAGCTCGACCGAGAACAGCGTCTCGGCCTGGTTGAGCAGGAACCGTCCGTCGCCATCGGCACTGGCGATCAGCGCATCGGTCGCCTCGGGCGTGAGCGGGAGCGGACGGTCCATCAGCGCTGCCGCGCGAGTCAGCAGCAGTTCGAGCGCGCCGCGGCCCAGTCGCTCGAGGATCAGGACCTGGGCGCGGCTGAGCAGTGCCGCGTTGAGCTCGAAAGACGGGTTTTCCGTGGTCGCGCCGACCAGCGTCACCGTGCCGTCTTCCACATAGGGAAGAAACCCGTCCTGCTGCGCGCGATTGAAGCGATGGATCTCGTCGACGAACAGCAGCGTACGCTTGCCCAGCCGCGCGTGGTCGCGGGCTTCGGCAAACGCCTTTTTTAGATCGGCCACGCCCGAAAACACCGCGGAGATCGCGACGAACCGCAGATCGACCGCGTCGGCAAGGAGGCGCGCGATCGTGGTCTTGCCGGTGCCGGGCGGTCCCCAGAGGATGATCGACGACAGCCGTCCCGCCGCGACCATCCGCCCGATCGCGCCGCCTGCGCCGGTGATGTGATCCTGCCCGACGACCTCGTCGAGCGTCCGCGGGCGCAGGCGATCGGCAAGCGGTGCGTTTTCAGGATGCGCGTCGGGCGGGGGGGCGG
>Ga0265798_10012304_pt1 | contig 10334 bp, 10 predicted proteins | sample P3T30metagenome_FD_192430 | JGI IMG/M metagenome (GOLD analysis project Ga0265798, IMG submission 192430) | Plant litter microbial communities from East Loma Ridge, Irvine, California - P3 T30 | ecosystem: Environmental > Terrestrial > Plant litter > Unclassified | place: USA: California...
CCGTACGCGCTTGGCCTCTCTCAATGTTGTAGCCTAGAAAAGTGGGGAGGGTTGACGCCACAGTAGCTAGTGTCGGATCAATACGAGGGTGCAGCGATTATTCGCAATTGTATGTACATACAATGGCAGCCTCCCCTGCTGTACTGGAAACGGCCGTTGACGTTTGGAGCTAGCACGCGAGCTACGCACCCGTTCATCGTTCACCGCACTACCAACACGGCCAAAGACAGAGGCCCAGGCGAGAACGAGAGGCCAACGCCCTTGGGACGGCGGTGACAGCAGCACCCTAGCCAGAAACCGGTCAACTCGAGCAGCGCAGGAATGGCAGCTAGTGCATTGGTCGTCACTGGTTAATTGCATCAGGCGCCCTGCCCAAGGGCTCAAGGGCTCAAGGGCTGTGCATGCGGCACGGCATGGCACACATTCACTCCGCCGCCCTCAGCAACAATGGCGGAACCCGGGCCCCCAGCAGCTATGTAAGCCGTCGCTGCTGATGAAAAGGCCAGTTCCGCCCGCTAGCAATTGCACACTTGCCCCAACGCCGTCCTGCCCGCGCCCTCCCCCGTCGCCTGTGTCCACTGTGTCCTGAGGTTGTTGTGGGTGAGCGCATACGTGTGCAAATGGTGCTCACCAACCCTCACCAGCTGAGCTCACCGGAATCGTGGGGGCCAAAAGCACGTCGTCAACATGCGTTTCAACTGGCGCCATGTAGTAGGGCTGCGCATGCAGGCCTGAGTGCACATTGATAATCAGGGGAGTTAGGCCGGGTATAGTGGCGGCGAGCTCCGGGTCCCAATGTGCCATTGACCACCATTTGCCCACCCTGAACAGCAGTGCGTAGCTATCCAGCATAACGTCAGAGCGGTGCAAGGATCGGCCAAGCTTCCCTCTCTCTCTCTCTCTCTCTCTCTCTCTCTGTTTCCTCCCGGGTATAGTGTTGCGCCTCAGAGAGCAAACGATAATAGTCCATGTAACATAATCCCAACATGCTCACCCGGCTTCTCTCACTGCTGGAGCCACTGGCAGTGGTAAAGCGTCAGACGGCTAGGATGGGCTGAGCTAGCTCCGTATACGGTAAAGCGCATTGCGACCTCCACGAGTCCTCGAATACACAACCAACACTTCCTCCAACCACTACTCCAACATGGCTTCCCCGGCAGCCCACAAACCGCGGCGGCGGCGCAAGATTGAAGAAGGCTCTCTGGCTCAGGTCGCACACGGAACCCTCGATCTCGACCAATCCACAAACGAGCGTAAGCCCGCATTCCCGCTTGTCGCGTTTCTCTGGCCTGCAAAGGGCACCGTCTCGCAATGGGTCACCATCCCCCTCATCTTGATGGCTGTCGGCCTCTTCCGATGGACGGTTAGCTTATGGGGATATTCGGGATATCAATCGCCGCCAATGCACGGCGACTTTGAAGCACAGAGGCATTGGATGGAAATTACCAAACATCTCCCCGTCTCGAAATGGTACTTTTACGACCTGCAATGGTGGGGGCTGGACTATCCGCCTTTGACCGCCTACCATAGCTGGGTACTGGGTGTAATGTATGTGAAATCATTGGTCGTCAATTACAGCTACTTACACATGTATTCATAGTGGCTCTGCTATTGACCCTGACTGGTTCGCGCTCGACGAGTCCCGGGCTCTCGATGACCCTTCCCTCAAGATATATATGCGAGCCACCGTCTTCGTATCCGAGTACCTCGTCTACGTTCCCGCCCTGGTAATCTTCCTCCGCCGATACTCGCGACTAGAAGGCGTAAACATCTGGGAATCGTCAATCGCGTTGGTGGCTATACTGATGCAACCTGGCGCCATCTTGATTGACCATGGACACTTCCAGTATAACACTGTCATGTTAGGCTTTGCAGTTGCAACCCTATCGAGCATGGTGGCTGGAAGGCCGTTGTGGGCATGTGTCTTCTTCGTTGGAGCGCTTGGGTTCAAGCAGATGGCCCTCTTCTATGCGCCTGCCGTTTTTGCGTACCTCTTGGGCATTTGCCTTTACCCGCGAATCAACATTGTGCGATTCCTTGCAATTGCATTAACCACAGTGGCCGCGTTTGCTGTACTATACCTCCCATTCTTGCTGGGCGTTGCATACGACGTCTATACGGGCTTCAACCACGCGCCTCTGGAATATCCACCGCTGATGAATCTGGCGCCTTTTACTTGGGATATGGAGGCTTGGTACTTCCCCTATGTTCTGGAGCTAGGCCAGACTATCCACCGCATCTTTCCGTTTTCCCGTGGACTATTCGAAGACAAGGTGGCCAACATTTGGTGCACGATTCACACTGTCCACAAGCTCCATCGCTATCCAATTGAGTTGCTGCAGCGGCTTGCGCTCCTTGCTACATCCGCTGCTATTCTACCGCCTTGTCTAATCATCTTCTTCAAGCCGAAGAAGCAGCTTCTTCCACTTGCATTCGCAGCTGTATCTTGGGGCTTCTTCCTCTGCTCATACCAGGTGCACGAGAAGAACGTCCTGCTTCCATTATTGCCTATGACACTGCTTCTGGGCGGAAGGGATGGACTCCTACCTTCTATTCGCGCATGGGTTGGTCTCGCGAACATGCTTGGAATATGGACCATGTTCCCGTTGCTGAAGAGGGACGAGTTACGGGTACCGTACTTTGTTGTATCTCTTCTATGGGCCTATCTACTTGGGCTTCCCCCGGTCTCGTTCTCAACTTACCATGGAGGTAGTCGAGGCGGGCTGAACGTGTTCAGTAAGATGCTCCATACCAGCATATATCTTGCCATGGCTGCATGGCACATCGCGGAGGCTTTCTTTCCTCCGCCCGCTGCCAAGCCGGACCTTTGGGTTGTTGCGAATGCCATTGTCGGAACTGGCGGGTTTGGAATTTGCTACCTGTGGTGCTTGTGGCAATTGGTGGTCAAGAGCGAGTTGTTTGGAGGAGCGAAAAGCAAGAAGCAGTAAAACTAGGGAGGGCTGTACATTATCGCGTTTCTGAATTTCTTCAAGATACCCCGGCTAAAGGTTTGGAGGGAAGATTCCGGTACTCCAATACACGAAGCCGTCTATTGCTTAACGCCACGCATATGCCTCTATTGTACAAGTATTGTGTATTCGCCCAGTATCATACATGACCGCCATGTCCGGCTATATCTTGAAGCCGTATCCGGCCATGCACTGCTTGTACTGGCCAACGAGGTCGGCGCATTCCTTCTGCGCATCGTTCGAGGTGGAGAAGAGCATGCACTCGTCGCGTTTCGCTTTCTGGTCGAGACATACGCAGCAGGGCTTGAAAAGAAGTCAATGTTGATATCTTCAGACCACCAACATCTGGACCGTCTATACCTTTACTTTGGCTGGCGCGGCGGTGTCTTTGAGATCTGCGCCCATGTTGGCGGCGGTTGGCGGTGCTACATGCCATCAATTAGTTCATATGCGTCGCACACTTGATTCAATCGGCGTGTTTGCGTACCTGAAGACATGTTATGTTGGGTGTGTGTGATGGTAGATTGACGGTGCTTAGCAATCGGTTTGCGCTCCAAAAGTTCCCGCCATCATGTCATCGGACGGCCATTGCTTGGCACGCACTCCCGCGGCCAGTCCAGGCGGCTCGAGCCAACAGGCGAACCCTGCAGAATGGCAAGGGTCTAGACAATGAACCCCCACTACGCCCACCAAAACATTGCGCCTGCGACTCATACAAACCCGCGCCCCCTTTGTTTACTCACTCCGTTTTCCTGAGTATTTCTTACCACGGAGAGGCAGCGTTGAAGACAACATGGCTGGCGCAAAAGTCTTTTCCATCGAGGGCAAGGGCCTCAAGCTCACCACCGCCGAGGACATTGAGCCCCACATTCAGGACTTGAAGAGCAATGACAGTGTAGAGGAGATCAAGTTTCTAGGAAACACGCTGGGTATTGGTGCGAGTGAGGCGCTGGCCAAGGTTCTCGAGAGCAAGAAAAGCTTGCAGGTACGCATACTCCACCACCTCAACCCGTCGCCGTAGTTTGGAAGTACTCACACGACAGTAGATCGCCAACCTTGCCGATATCTTCACTTCGCGTCTTCTCTCTGAGATTCCGCCTGCGCTATCGCATCTTCTCACTTCGCTTCTTACACTACCAAACTTGCACACCGTCGATCTTTCCGACAACGCCTTTGGCCTCAACACCGTCGCACCGCTAGTGGACTTTTTGTCACAACATACGCCACTTCGCTACTTGTACCTAAACAACAACGGTCTCGGCCCAGCTGCAGGCGTACTCGTCGCTGATGCACTCACCGCGCTCGCAGCAAAGAAGGAAGCTGCGCGAAAGGAGGGCAAGGATGTACCAGATCTTGAGCTAGTCATCTGCGGTCGCAACCGGCTGGAAAACGGCAGTATGGCCGCATGGGCAAAGGCCTACGCGGCCAACAAGGGAGTCAGGACAATTAAAATGACACAAAACGGTATTCGACAAGAAGGTATCTCGCATCTCATCACAAACGGCCTTGCCCACCTCTCCCAGCTCGACACGCTCGACCTCCAAGACAATACATTCACAGCCATGGGCGCAAACGCTCTCAGCAAAGCCGTAGGCAACTGGACCGAGCTCCGCGAGCTCGGCGTAGGCGACTGCCTCCTCAGCGGCCGCGGTGGTATCGCTCTCGCTGCCGCCCTTGAAAAAGGCAAGAACAAAAAGGTCGAAGTCCTCCGCCTTCAGTTCAACGACATCAACGCAAAAGGCCTCGCTGGCCTCGCTTCCGCTTCCTCAACTGCGCTGCCCCTTCTCCGCCGCGTAGAAATCAACGGCAACAAGTTTGACGAAGAGGACCCCAGTATCGAGAAACTCCGCGATGTGCTCGATGCACGGAAAGAAGAGTCGGGGAAACATGCTGATGACGAAGAGTACTGGGGCCTCGATGAGCTGGACGAGCTCGAGGACGAGAGTGAGGATGAAGAGGAGGGTGATGATGACGACGAGGGCGGTGTGGAGGTCGAGGAGAAGGCTGCGAGACAAATTGCAGATGACACAAAGGCGGAGGAGGCCAACGTGCCGCAGGAAAAGGACAACAAGGTCGATGACTTGGCGGATATGATGAGTAAGACGGAGATTAAGTAGGCGAGGGTAGCCTGGGGGAATTCTTGGGACTAGAGGAGGAGGCGGTGTCATGTCATGCATTTAGCGGCGGCTTACACTTGTCGTTGAACGACCTTTTGGCGTGTATGTATTGGCTACATGGGAATTGATACCATTCAAAGTAATTGAAAAAAAAATCTGCCTTTTCTTATGCACATACACACACACACAAACACACTCGATGAGCTTTCAGGTAGGTTGGGTAAATTATTGATGTATGAGGGGAGCAAATATTTCAATTAAGATGCCAGCTGACTATTCGTGCATGTATACATGTCTTGTAATGCGCTGAAAGAAAATGCCTTGATGTATGTCGTATTTTCCCCGATTCACCATCCCCGTTCTCATAAATACTCGCATAATCATTCAAACGAAACCGAGCCTAGAGGCTGCATGCACTTGCCCAAGCCCTTTACAGAAGGCCACAGCATGTGTCCTCACTGCGCTGAGCGTACTTCTTCTCCAGTTCCTTCAGGTCCTTTCGCTATTATGCTAGCGGGCCTTGATCTTCTTTCTAAGACTTTTCAGCTTTGTCAAGATCCTGGTCGTTCAGAGCCTTCTCCTCCTTGGTGTGCTCTAGACCAGTCTCTACGGAAGAAGTGTTGAAGACATCATTGAGAGGTCCACCCTTTTCGGCACGCGCCTCGCGAGACTGAGGCATATCTGGCTCTATGGAGGTGACGGTGTCCTGGTCCATCTTGGGCGGATGATGAGGCAATGTAAAGCTCCTGCTGTTGGCGCGAGATCGTCCGCTGGTAAGGCTCGTAACGGATCCAGAAGCGCTGCTTAATGACAGCTGACGTTCACGTCTAGCTACGATAGACTGAGCTGCAGCAGTAATGCCACCCTTCTCAGTATGGCCATGGGCACGGGCCTCGAGTGAGTGGAGATGGTCGGCTTCAGCCTTGGTGACGGTGCCTTGCGTAATCTTGGGCTCGATCTTAGCGATTTCCTCTTGGAGCTCAGCTTCAACTTCGGGGTGAGGGGCATTCATGTGTCCGACTGCCTTTTGCATCTTGCTGACGACACTCTGGGTTGCACGAAGGGTCTCGGTTGTAACTTCCTCGGGATTGGCGTCTACAGTGGCGTTGAGATTGTTGACAGCCATCAGTAGGGAGTGGGGAGGAGTCTGCGTAGCATTGGCGTTCATGGTGTTGGATGGATATTTGGAGCTTGTTTGGTGGTGGTGTAGAAGAGCTGGTGTGTGAAAGTAAGGGGAGAAGAGACGGCGTTCAATTGGGATGTGGTGATTGCCTATATGTTATGATATTGATGACGTTGACGTATTTCAAATGTTAGGTAAGTGCAAACGGCAATCTGGCATATGTGTAAAGCTCTTTCCCCCAGGTATACAGCATGCTTACACAATCAACCCGCCAACCCATACATTCATCTTCATTCCATTAGCGCCGCTTCGACTTCCGGATCATTTTGTTACATGTGCGAATTCAGGCTCCGCTTTCGCCGGTACCATGCACCGTCTCATTGCCGTAGGTCTCGTAGTTGTACTCTTCTTCAGAAAGATCTTCCTCTTCCTCTCCAGGTTCTGAATCGTTTCACTGTCACCGTCGCTGATTATAACCTGATCGTTGATCCGAACATTTTCTGCGCTGATTGCATCGATTAAACCTGTCCCTTGCAAATTATATTTGAATAAAGCGATGTTGCGTTCATCATATTGCAAGTCTGTAAGGTTTAAGAAGTCTGGTGAATCAAGACAGGATATAAGCCTCCCCAATGGAAAAAAGTAAGTGCATAAATTCAAGTTTAGCGAAACGATGACGATGACGGCAAACATCAAGGGTTCGTCACGGAATTAGTGTATTCTTGTGAGTTGAGTTGATGTGTCCAAATATCAGGTATGGAATGGAAGCCCGATGATATCTCGCCGATGCTGTAACACTCTGTCAAGAGTTCAGGTGCATGGCAAGCTCTATCGCTCTTACGTCGTTTTTGCTTATACTGCGTGTTTTGTTTCGCGTTCGAGAATTCGTATTAACAGCCGCGCAGCTCTCTTCGAACTTCCTCGTCCTGTTTCCCGGACAATTGCCCATGACAGACCTCCCCTTGGTATGATTCCTACGAGCGAACTCGCAGCTGAGCCATATATGAAATGTATGCTGTGCAGTCGCAGTCATTACCATGCAACCAAAAAAAAGAACCTATGGGGCTTAAGCAGGCATATGAAGGCTTGTCTGTCAGGTGTGATGCTCTTTAGTATTTGACGAGGCCGAACGACGAGAGGACCTCTGCTCCTACTTGTTATAGTCAACTTTAGAGTGAAGTACTGAACATGGTATCCCTAAATATCACACAAGTCGCATTTTGAAGATCATCGGCTAGCCTTGGTCGGCTATCAATGGAGAAAGCTGCCTTGCTGGGGTATGCTGCATATCTGTGGCGTCTTCCAGGATTTGCGACATCGTGGCCCTCTACTATACGTTGTCCTCTCCTATAACCCAACCTGATTTTGAAGGCACATATTGATAAGCCTTATCTCTCCACTCCTATCTACTAGCCAAACGCCACAGTTGCACGAGCACTGAGAATCGGTTATGCGCCTAAAGCTCCAAACTGCTGCCTATGGTCCATTTTTGCGGTCCTCATCCGGCTGTACTTTGGGGATATGGACGAATAATGTGTATCGTAGGCTGAACCATACAAGATATCAATGTGAGTGCCGCAGCTGCGCATATGCACAGCCAGGTGTCGCCTGTCGTGCAACACCAATGGCCAATGGCAGATTCAGCTAGCGGTAACTTCATATGCCTGACCTCAGCCTGGTCAACACCCCACACTTGATCTTTAAAGTATCCAGATCTTCATATACAGTTGAAATGCTCTACGAGAACATTTATCTGAACATACGATGGAGGACGCTTATTTGAGACTAGCCGAAAATGCCGCTCTGCTTTACGAGATAGGCAACAAGCCTATACCTCCAGGACGCAACGATCCAATTGCAGCCAACAGTCAAAAAGGTCGAACTTTCGGGCTCACTGAAGAGATGAATATCACCAACTGCATCACTTATCTTGCCAGTTACAGTGACCATCCTGGAGAGGTCATGGCCTTGTGTGTTGAAGAAATGTCGGATAATGCGGGTCTAATTATATCGATCGCGAACAATACGATATCTACATCGGACTTGGAAGAAGGTACCCGCGGCATTGCTGATATACTACAACAACAAAGCAACGGTTGGTGAGTCCATCTCTTTGATTATGCTCAGCAGCTGATTTGCAAAGACCCCCTGACAGACAGATTAGAGGCATTACTCCATCAGGTCATATTACGACACAAGAATCGGCTCGCAAGACGGTTGGGATGCTTATCTGGCCTGGGACAACCAGCGGAAAGTACCACAGTTTTGCGCCTGAAGACGGTCTTGAACTATGCAGCAGGAATCAACCCTGAATTGAAGCAGTCACAAAGCAAACTTTTTGTCCTTGCTGAAGAATTCTCCCGCCTTTCGCAGCTTTATACTGTATCTGATCATGGTGAAGATGCTACAACATCCGCTGTTCGAATTTTAATTGCGATTACCAAGGTTGTAGCCAAGATTTGCAGACGCTATGGTGAGTTGCTTCACCGGCTCATCACCAGCGTGCCAAACTTCCACATGGATCCATGTACGAAAGAAAGTCTCGAAATTCGACTCGGTCATATAGGACACTATCAACCTGCAGCGCGTCGGCTGTTAGGTTATGCCAATACATTCAATGTCTTTCGCTCCATACAGATACGGCCGATCCACATAAGACCGTACAATCTCGCTAGAGATCTATGTCAACATCGACCAGAGCTTCAAAAGGCACGATTAATTGCTGAGACCCAGAATGGGGAAAGGAAGGATGATTGGGAAATGAAGTTGACACATGTGGTGTCTAACAGCCAAAAGGAAGTGAAAAGTCACATCGCTCGTGCCCAAACCGAGGGAGATTACAAAGTCCACGCCGAGATCCAACTAATATGTTACTACGAACAACATCCGAACACAAGATTCCCTCCTCGTGTACTCAAATCCAGCAAGCACGCATGCTTCCTCTGCGATTTGTTCATTAAGACGCATGGCAAATACTACATATCGAGGACCCACGGAAAAGCATACTATCTCTGGATGCTTCCAGACATTAATGAGCTCAAACTAGGCAAGAAGACCAAGAAAAATCTCGTAAGGGTGATCGGCGAATTCAACAAGTCTGTAGAGAGAGTCATCATCTCCTCAGTTTTGCAAGCGAAGCGAATAACAATACCAGAGCCATACGAAAGCGGCATATTCAGCATTATGCCTTCTTCTCATGCTGCCTCCAATACCACAGTTTATCAGCGACCAGGGTCCGAAATCGCGGCTTGTCTCGATACCCCCTTGTCCACACCGATAGCTAGCACCTCAACATCTCGAGAACCTACTCCCACTCCTGTACAGAGTGAGGAGCTAAATCAGGAATTGGAGGATCCCATTCCCGTACCAAGTAGTCCTCCCTCACAGCCGGAGCTATCCCAGCACACAAACGAAGCTCAACAGATAGCTACTCCAACCTCTCCACCACCCACACTCGTCCTCCAACAAGGCAAGCCTTGCACATACATTTTCGACAAGACCAAACCCATCGCACGCTTCCACACACCCAAAATTCACGTAGAGTTATCACACGAGGAAGCGCAACAACTAGCCGATATCGACCCATCAGCCACGGACGAAAAGGCGGCTGATGCAATCACCGTCGAAGTCAGTTGGCTTGGGAGTCAAGACAGTAACCAATCATCGACACACAAGGATCATACAGTAAACTTGGGCTCTAGGTGGACCGAGCTCACGGCTACAGATGACATATTATTTACAGATGAGGGCCTGCTTATGAGGAAAGGGGTTGATGTTGTTAGGGTACGAGCATTGCATGTTTGCTCGCGACACCGTCAACGGATCGATAGTATACACAACTGAAACGCTTTTCACATTAGTTTGTCATTGTAAAACTTATTCCAACACCAACCATGTCCCCTCCTACCCGAGGGGGTGTGGATTTGGATTCGGGGTTTTGGTGGGCAGATAACAGGGTTGGTGTGGGGAGGGCGCAGGGAGAAAGGTATAGGTGAGACGTCACAGAAAGACGAAGGATGCAAGTGCCCGTCCTGAGTATTTGATGCAAGGAGAATATGAAATCTACACGTTTCTTTGTAGTCATGAGGTACAGCAAGTCGAGAGGGATTGCAGTGGGATTTACAG
>Ga0265798_10012308_pt1 | contig 10331 bp, 8 predicted proteins | sample P3T30metagenome_FD_192430 | JGI IMG/M metagenome (GOLD analysis project Ga0265798, IMG submission 192430) | Plant litter microbial communities from East Loma Ridge, Irvine, California - P3 T30 | ecosystem: Environmental > Terrestrial > Plant litter > Unclassified | place: USA: California...
CTGACGTGAAAATCGGCGTGGCGGGTCCAATGACCGGTGCCAACGCATCGTTCGGTCAGCAGTACATGAAGGGTGCGCAGGCTGCGGCTGATGCCATCAATGCCGCAGGCGGTGTGAATGGGGAAAAAATCGTCCTGGTCGCGGGCGACGATGCCTGTGAACCCAAGCAGGCCGTGGCCGTTGCCAACCGTCTTGTGGATCAGGAAAAGGTAGTGGGCGTTGTCGGCCATTTCTGCTCGTCCTCGACCATTCCGGCTTCCGAGATCTACAGTGATGCGGGCGTCATCGCTATCACTCCTGGCTCCACCAACCCGCAGGTTACCGAGCGGGGCCTGAAAGAGATGTTCCGCATGTGTGGCCGTGACGACCAGCAGGGTGTCGTCGCCGGTGATTACATCGTGGATGTCCTGAAGGGCAAGAAAGTCGCAGTCATCCACGACAAGGATACTTACGGCCAGGGCCTGGCCGATGCCACACAGACGCAACTGAAAAAGCGCGGTGTGACACCGGTCCTGTATGAAGGCCTGACCCGTGGCGAGAAGGATTTCAGCGCGCTGGTCACCAAGATCCGCTCGACCGGTGCCGATGTGGTCTACTTCGGCGGCCTGCACCCTGAAGCCGGTCCACTGGTTCGTCAAATGCGCGAACAGGGCCTGAAAGATGTCCGGTTCATGTCCGATGACGGTGTCGTGACCGACGAACTGGTGACCACCGCAGGCGGCGCTCAGTACGTCGATGGCGTGTACATGACCTTCGGCGCCGACCCTCGCATGCTGCCCGACAGCAAGGCGGTCGTGGACCAGTTCCGCAAATCCGGCTACGAGCCTGAAGGCTACACCCTGTACGCCTATGCTTCCGTTCAGACGCTGGCGGCTGGCTTCAATGGTGCCAAGTCCACCAAGGGCGACAAGGCAGCCGAATGGCTCAAGGCTCACCCGGTCAAGACCGTCATGGGCGAAAAGGCCTGGGACAGCAAGGGTGACCTGAAGGTCTCCGACTACGTGGTGTATCAGTGGGACAAGGACGGCAAATACCACCAGCTTGAAAAACAGAAATAAGACGGACGTGTGTCGACCGTGCTCGCTCCAGGTGAGCACGGGCTGACAAATGGATGGGCTCGCCCATGAGCGGGCCTGCATTTTCTGTTGCTTTCGGACCCGTTCGCCGCGCCTCACGAGGGCCCGGCGGACGGAATGCTGAGCTGCCTTTCAAGTGTGTGAGCGTGCGTGATGGACGGTATCTTCCTGCAGCAAATGATCAACGGACTGACACTCGGGTCGGTCTACGGTCTCATAGCCATCGGTTATACGATGGTCTACGGCATCATCGGCATGATCAACTTCGCCCACGGCGACGTGTACATGATTTCCGCCTACCTGGCCGCGATCGGTCTGGCGGTACTGTCTTTCTTCGGACTTGAGTCCTTTCCATTCCTGATCCTCGGGACGCTGATCTTTACCATTGTTGTAACGGGCGTTTACGGGTTCGTGATCGAGCGTGTGGCCTACAAGCCGCTGCGCAACTCGACCCGGCTGGCACCGCTGATCAGCGCCATCGGTATTTCGCTGATCCTGCAGAACTACGCGCAGATCAGTCAGGGCGCACGGCAGCAGGGCGTTCCAACATTGCTTGAAGGCGCCTGGCGTTTCGAGATCGGCACCGGCTTCGTGCAGATCACCTACACCAAGATCTTCATCCTCATTGCCGCCTTTGTCGGCATGGGCGTGCTGACCTACATCATCAAGTACACCAAGCTGGGCCGCATGTGCCGTGCTACCCAGCAGGACCGCAAGATGGCGTCGATCCTGGGGATCAACACCGACCGGGTCATCTCCTACGTGTTCATCATCGGTGCGGCCATGGCGGCACTGGCGGGCGTGCTGATCACCATGAACTATGGCACCTTCGACTTCTACGCAGGCTTCGTGATCGGCATCAAGGCGTTCACTGCCGCCGTATTGGGCGGGATCGGCTCGCTGCCTGGCGCAATGCTTGGCGGTTTGATTCTGGGGGTTGCCGAGTCGCAGTTCTCCGGTCTGATCAACTCCGACTACAAAGACGTGTTCAGTTTCGGCCTGCTGGTATTGATCCTGATTTTCCGTCCCCAAGGCCTGCTGGGTCGCCCACTCGTGGCGAAGGTATAAGTATGTCCGCTCCTATCGCTAAACCTATAGATATCAAGAAAAGCCTGATCAATGCAGTGGTGGCCGGATTGCTGGCGCTGATCGTGTTCGGTCCCATCGTCGGCATCGTGCTCGATGGGTACAGCTTCAACCTGCAGCCGACCCGTGTGGCCTGGCTGGTGGCAATCGTCATGCTAGGGCGCTTCCTGATGAGTCTGTTTCTGCAGACGCCCAGAGGCGTGCGTATCTCCCAGAGCTTCGAGAGTTCGGGGTCGGGCGTGCACGTGCTCAAACCCGATCACAAGTCGAGCCTGTACTGGATCATTCCGCTGCTGATCGTGATCGCCATCGTGTTCCCCATCTTCGCCAACAAATACCTGCTGACCGTGGTCATTCTCGGGCTGATCTATGTGTTGTTGGGGCTGGGCCTGAACATCGTGGTCGGTCTGGCCGGGCTGCTCGATCTGGGCTACGTGGCGTTCTATGCCATCGGGGCCTACGGTCTTGCGCTGGGCTATCAATACCTCGGGCTGGGATTCTGGTCGGCGCTGCCACTGGCGGCCATTGCGGCGGCGCTGGCGGGCTGCATTCTGGGCTTTCCGGTGCTGCGCATGCATGGCGACTATCTGGCCATCGTGACGCTGGGTTTCGGCGAGATCATCCGTCTGGTGCTCAACAACTGGCTGTCGTTCACTGGCGGCCCGAACGGTGTGCCGGTGCCCTCGCCAACGTTTTTCGGCCTGGAGTTCGGCCGGCGTGCGAAGGACGGCGGGATTCCGATCCATGAATATTTCGGCTTCGATTACAACCCGGACCTGAAATTCCTGTTCATCTACACCGTGCTGTTTCTCGTGGTGCTGGCCGTGCTGTTCGTCAAGCATCGCCTGACGCGCATGCCGATTGGCCGTGCCTGGGAAGCGCTGCGTGAAGACGAAATCGCCTGCCGCTCGATGGGCCTCAACCACGTGCTGGTCAAGCTGTCGGCTTTCACTATCGGTGCGTCAACGGCGGGTCTTGCGGGCGTGTTTTTCGCCAGTTATCAGGGCTTCGTCAACCCGACCTCGTTCACCTTCTTCGAATCGGCGCTGATTCTGGCCATCGTGGTGCTCGGCGGCATGGGTTCAACGGTAGGTGTAGTGATCGCAGCCTTTGTGTTGACCGTGGCGCCGGAACTGCTGCGCAGCTTCTCTGAGTACCGCGTGCTGCTGTTCGGGATTCTGATGGTGTTGATGATGATCTGGCGACCTCGTGGCCTGATCCGCATCAGTCGTACCGGCGTAGCTCCGCGCAAGGGCGCGCTGGTCAAGGGAGGAGCCACGCAATGAGCAATGAAGTGATTCTTTCCGTCGAGCACCTGATGATGCATTTCGGTGGCATCAAGGCCCTCAGTGACGTGAGCCTCAAGGTTCGCCGCAACTCGATCTTCGCCCTGATCGGCCCCAACGGCGCGGGCAAGACCACGGTCTTCAACTGCCTGACCGGTTTCTACAAGGCCACGGGAGGGCGTATCGAGCTGCACACCCGCGACAAGACCACCAACGTCATCAAGCTGCTGGGCGAGCCGTTCAAGGGCAGCGACTTCGTGTCGCCGAAAGGCTTCCTGAGCCGCGTGTACTACAAGATGTTCGGCGGCACCCACCTGGTCAACCGGGCGGGTCTGGCGCGGACCTTCCAGAACATTCGCCTGTTCAAGGAAATGTCGGTGGTCGAAAACCTGCTGGTCGCCCAGCACATGTGGGTCAATCGCAGCCTGATCAGCGGGATCCTCAACACCCGCGGCTACCGCAAGGCCGAGGAAGACGCACTCAACAACGCGTTCTACTGGCTGGAAGTCGTGGATCTGGTGGATTGCGCCAACCGTCTGGCCGGTGAGTTGTCCTACGGGCAGCAACGCCGTCTGGAAATCGCCCGGGCGATGTGCACGCGTCCGCAGGTGATCTGCCTGGATGAACCTGCTGCAGGCCTCAACCCGCAGGAAACCGAAGCCCTGAGTGGCATGATTCGTCTGTTGCGCGATGAGCACGACATGACCATCGTGCTCATCGAGCATGACATGGGCATGGTGATGGGCATCTCCGATGACATTGTGGTGCTGGACCACGGCAACGTGATTGCCGCAGGCGGACCGGAGCAGATCCGCAACGATCCGAAAGTGATCGCCGCGTATCTGGGCGCTGATGAAGAGGAATTGGTATGAGCAAGCCGATCCTCGAACTGAAAGAGATCGATGTGTTTTACGGGCCGATCCAGGCCCTCAAGAAGGTATCGCTGCATATCGACGAGGGCGAGACGGTCAGCCTGATCGGCTCCAATGGTGCGGGCAAGTCCACGCTGCTGATGTCGATTTTCGGTCAACCGCGTGCTGCCAGCGGGCAGATCATCTATCAGGGCACCGACATCACTCAGAAGTCGTCGCACTACATCGCGTCCAACGGCATTGCGCAGTCGCCGGAAGGGCGGCGGGTGTTCCCTGACATGTCGGTCGAGGAAAACCTGATGATGGGCACCATCCCGATTGGCGACAAACACTCGGCCGAAGACATGCAGCGCATGTTCGACCTGTTTCCGCGCCTCAAGGAGCGTCGTAACCAACGCGCCATGACCATGTCCGGTGGCGAGCAGCAAATGCTGGCCATCGCCCGTGCCTTGATGAGCCGTCCGAAGTTGCTGCTGCTCGACGAGCCGAGCCTGGGCCTGGCGCCAATCATCGTGAAGCAGATCTTCGCCACCCTGCGTGAACTGGCCGCGACCGGCATGACGATCTTTCTGGTCGAGCAGAACGCCAACCATGCGCTGAAGCTGTCTGACCGCGCCTATGTGATGGTCAACGGCGAGATCCGCCTGTCCGGCACCGGTCAGGAATTGCTGGTCAATGAGGAGGTCAGGAACGCCTATCTGGGCGGTCACTGACGTTCTGGCAACTCGTGCTGTTTCAACCGTGCGCCCCGGGTGTTTTGCACTCGGGGCGTCGCTTTTCAGAATTGTGGAAAACAATTTTGACGGACCTTGGAAGTGCGACATAAAACCGCTGCAAACGGTTGTTTTGTCACGCTTTCGACTTGTTCAGGTTTACTGTGGATCCGACTGTTAATAACTTGGGAGTATTTAGCTGCAGGCCTTTATGTATAAGGGTTACAGCGAAGTGTTCAAAAATCGTACAGGCAGTTTTCAGCTTTCATTAGGGGCGTTTGTCAACTGCCTGAAGGCTGGTTGTTCATACAGTTTATCCGCTTGTTCAACCTGTGGATAACTCTGTGGGCAAGCGTTGGAAAGAGTGGGGTAGGCGGCACGGATGCTGGGCTGTAGGCCATCATCCGTTCACACGACCGTCATCGTTCGTTTGCCCTGCTGATCAAAGTCAAGGAAAAAACTTTGCATGCCTCGCTACAGGCCCCGGTCTGCGGGTGATGCAGCGTTTCAGAGTTGCCCCCGGATTTTGTGGGTCTGACTGTGGATAACGTGGGCAAAACTGCCTGCAGGCCTTGCTGCGTATGGCTTTGCTTGAGGTGTATGTTTTTTGTACAGCTGATTGGCTTGGTCGCGGGATTTATCCCCAGGCTTGATCCAGAGCATTCGTGACGGGCATGCTTCCTTTTTCGCTTTATTTATTAACAGGCTGCGCCGCTTTACCGAGCAACAGGCTGCGCCATGTCAGGAGAACGAGATGACTTCCACCGTATTCATTACAGGCGCCACTTCCGGGTTTGGCGAGGCGTGCGCGCGTCGTTTCGCTGAAGCCGGCTGGTCGCTAGTGCTGACCGGCCGCCGCAAGGACCGCCTGGACGCGCTGAGCGCCGAGTTGTCGAAGCAGACCAGGGTTCACACGCTGGTGCTGGACGTGCGTGATCGTGCGGCCATGGAAAGCGCTATCGCCGAGCTGCCGGAAGCGTTCGCCACGATTCAGGGCCTGATCAACAACGCAGGTCTGGCGCTGGGCATTGATCCTGCGCCCAAGTGCGATCTGGATGATTGGGACACCATGATCGACACCAACGTCAAAGGCCTGGTCTACACCACACGCCTGCTGCTGCCGCGCCTGATCGCACATGGCCGCGGTGCCAGCATCGTCAACCTGGGCTCGGTGGCCGGTAACTACCCGTATCCGGGCGGCAACGTGTATGGCGGCACCAAGGCGTTCGTCGGGCAGTTCTCGCTCAACCTGCGCAATGACCTCGTCGGAACAGGCGTGCGAGTCACCAATCTGGAGCCAGGTTTGTGCGAAAGCGAGTTCTCGCTGGTGCGTTTCGGTGGTGATCAGGCCAAGTACGATGCCACCTACGCCGGTGCAGAGCCGATCCAGCCGCAGGACATTGCCGATACGATCTTCTGGATCATGAACACACCGGCCCACGTCAACATCAACAGCCTTGAGTTGATGCCGGTCAGCCAGACCTGGGCGGGCTTTGCTATCGACCGCAATCGCGGCTGATCAGTTTTCCTCGGGCGTAGGCGGCGGGAAGGCCGTGACAAAGCGGTTTTCCAGATAGTCCGCCAGCCCGATGTAGCAGGTAGCCAGATGGTAGGGTGTGGTCGATGGCATGTCGCTGCGGCTCACCGTGCCATCGGTGTCGACACACTCGTTCCAGCCGGTCGCATGCAGAAAGCGCTGTTCGAAGTCGAGCAGTTGCTGGCTCAGCGCTGACTCGCACTCCGGCCGCAAGGCCATCGCCCGCAAGTACTCAGCCTGCGCCCAGATGCGCTGGGTGCTGTCCTGCACCTTGCCATCCAGCGTCAACGTTGCCGTGACGGCTCCGTTCTGTGGATCCACGCCCTGTGCCTGCGCATGGGCGAACGCACGGGTCATGGAGTCATGCAACGGCCTGCCGTGCATCTCGGGTGACGATTCCAGCAGGAAGAACCACTCGAACTGATGTCCCGGTTCATACCAGTTATCCACAGCGCCCAGCGGCTTCTCGAGCATTACGCCCGTGGTTTTATCCACAAAGCGCTGTTGCATGTTGACGGCCAGCGCGTCCATCGCCGCCTGCGTCGCCGGGTCGGCACGCACCGACAGCGTGGCCAGAAAGGCCTCTGCCAGGTGCATCAGCGGGTTCTGTAAAGGGCCGGTGCCGAGCGTTGACCAGTCTTCATCCAGTTGCGCTTCGTACAAGCCGTTGCCGTCGGCAAAGCGCTCGGCAACGACGTTGAGCGCTGCGTTGAGCACGGACTCAGCAAGCGGATCCTTCGACTTCGCCCAGTAATGGGCGCAGGCGAAGATGATGAAGGCGTGGGTGTACAGGTCCTTGCGCCGATCCAGTGGTTTGCCCTGAGGGTCGATGCTGTAGAACCAGCCGCCATGCTCGCCGTCGTGGAAGTGCTGCTGCAACGATCGGAACAGGGCACCGGCGCGTACAGCAGCGTCCGGTATCTCGTCGTGATCGATCAGGCTGGAAAACAGAAACAGCTGCCGCGCGCAGGCCATGGCCCGATAGCGTTGGGGTGGCAGCGGTTGATGGTTGGCATCCAGGGCTTCATACGGCAGCGCCAGTTGCGCATTCCAGCCGGGGCCTTGCCAGAGCGGCACGATCACCTTCAGGAAGTGCGCCTGCAAGGCAGCGAAGACCGAGGTCATGTCAGGCGTGGGGGCGGAGCTGGAAGCATGGGGCATCGGCTGTCGTCGCGGCTGTATCGAGATGCGCGACATGTTAGCAGGATTGCCGGGCAAGTCTCGATGGGCCTTGTGATCGTGCCAGTAATGCAACCTCAACACCGGACGCGGAGCGTCCTGAGAGGCGTTCCCACGCGGAGCATGGGAACGATCAGTAGAGGCGTGATCAGGAAAGAATCAGCCTGCCAGCAACCAGACGCCTGTCGCGGCAGACGCGGCACCGGCCAGGCGCACCAGCGGCGCTGCGGCTTGCGGCAGTACGCGAACGACCGCGTAGCCAACGGCGTGCAGGGCTGCGGTGGCGGCAACGAAACCGGCAGCATAGGCCCACGGGCTGGACATTTCCGGCAACTCAAGGCCATGCGCCACGCCGTGGAACAGTGCGAACATCGCGGTCGCGGCAACGGCAAGAGCCACTGGTGGACGAACGGCCAGCGCGACGGCTAGGCCCAGCGCCAGTACCGACGCCGCAATGCCGCTTTCCAGTGCCGGGAGGTTCAAACCCTCAAAACCCAGTACACCGCCGATCAGCATGGTGCCGACGAAGGTGCAGGGCAGAGCCCAGCGTGCGGAGCCTTGTTGCTGTGCGGCCCACAGTCCGACGGCGAGCATCGCCAGCAAGTGATCCAGACCGCCAATCGGGTGGCTGATACCCGCAATCAGGCCGTTGTCGCCGTGGCCGGGATGCGCCAGCGCCAGGGTCGGGATCAGCAGGAGGGCGAGGGCGCCGAGGACTTTTTTGTAGTTCATCGAGGGTTTCCTTGTCGTGGGATCAGGCGGCCGCGTTCAGCAGGCCCTGGCGTTCAATGAAGGCAATGATCTGTTCCAGACCCTGGCCGGTTTTCTGGTTGCTGAAGACGAACGGCTTCTCTCCACGCATCCGGCGGGTGTCGCTGTCCATCATCTCCAGCGAGGCGCCTACCAGCGGGGCGAGGTCGATCTTGTTGATCACCAGCAGATCGGATTTGCAGATGCCCGGACCGCCCTTGCGCGGCAGCTTGTCGCCTGCCGACACGTCGATCACGTAGATGGTCAGGTCGGACAGCTCCGGGCTGAAGGTGGCGGACAGGTTGTCGCCACCGGATTCGACGATGATCAGATCCAGACCTTCGAAGCGGCGATTGAGCTGGTCAACGGCTTCCAGATTGATCGAGGCGTCCTCGCGAATCGCGGTATGCGGGCAGCCCCCGGTCTCCACGCCGATGATGCGCTCGGGCGCCAGGGCCTCGTTACGCACCAGAAAGTCGGCGTCTTCGCGGGTGTAGATATCGTTGGTCACGACCGCGAGGTTATAGCGGTCACGCAACGCCAGACACAGAGCCAGGGTCAGGGCCGTCTTGCCGGAGCCGACCGGGCCACCAATGCCGACGCGCAGGGGTTGGCTGTTCATTGAGTTCTCCAGAGGTACTTATCAGGACCGGAATAACCGGCTGTATTGACGTTCGTGGGCCATGCTCGCCAGTGACAGGCCAAAGGCCGCACTGCCGCAATGGCGGGTATCCTGTTCAGTGGCATTGGCCTGCGCCTGCTGCAACAGTGGCAGTAGCTCGCTGGTCAGGCGTTGTGCAGCCTGCTGGCCGAGCGGCAGTGTCTTCATCAGCACCGCCAGCTGGTTTTCCAGCCAGCTCCAGAGCCAAGCGGCCAAGGCGTCCTGCGGGCTGATCTGCCAGGCACGGGCGGCCAGCGCCCAGCCGAGTGCCAGGTGCGGCTCGGCGGTTTGTTCCAGAAAGCGGCGCGCGTAGCGGTCCAACTCGGGCAGGCCGTTGAGTAGCTGTTGCAGGGAATAACCCATCTGCCGGCTTTCCAGATGCAGTTCGCGGGTTTCCCGGCTGGCGCGATGTTGCTCGCTGAGTTGCAGCAATTGCCCCCAGTCTTCGTCCGCCGCCGCCCGGCAGTGCGCCAGCAGGAGCGGCGCTTCGAAGCGCGCCAGGTTGAGCAACAACTGATCGCCTATCCAGCGGGCGGCTGTGTGTGGATTGGTCACGATGGACTGTTCCACTGCCATCTCCAGACCCTGGGAATAGCTGTAGCCGCCAATCGGCAACTGCGGACTGGCCAGGCGCAAAAGCGCCCAGGCGCTGTTCACGTGCGCACGCCGAACTGGTGCAGGCGAGGGGGATAATTGAAATCCTCTTCGCCAGCGCGTGAATGGTGGTGCCCGCCGCCATAGGCACCATGTTCCGGCTGGAACGGCGCTTCGATGGTTTCGGTGGTCGCACCCAGTTGATCGAGCATGGCCTTGAGCACGTAGTCGTCGAGCAGTCGTAGCCAACCGTCGCCGACTTGCAGGGCCACGTGGCGATTGCCCAGGTGATAGGCCGCGCGGGTCAGTTCGAAGGTGCTGCTGCAGGTCACGTGCATCAGCTTTTCCGGCCGGGCGCAGACGCGCACGATGCGACCATCCTCAGCCTGCAGAAACTCGCCGTCGCGCAGCGGAGACTGTCCGCGTTGCAGGAACAGCCCCACGTCTTCCTTTTCTGCACTGAAGCAGCGCAGACGGCTCTTGCTGCGCGCCTCGAAATTCAAGTGCAACTCGGCGGCCCATTCGGCCTGAGGTTCGATTCGGTTGTGAATCACCAGCATCAGATAGCTTCCAGCCA
>Ga0265798_10012309_pt1 | contig 10331 bp, 9 predicted proteins | sample P3T30metagenome_FD_192430 | JGI IMG/M metagenome (GOLD analysis project Ga0265798, IMG submission 192430) | Plant litter microbial communities from East Loma Ridge, Irvine, California - P3 T30 | ecosystem: Environmental > Terrestrial > Plant litter > Unclassified | place: USA: California...
GAGCTGCACGCCGGCGGCGTGCAGGCGCGTTATCTGGGCCTGGTTTTCGGGCTGCTGGCTCCACAGGGCCACCGAGTCGGCGGTGATGCCGCCCACGTCGGGCACGGCGGCCAGCTCGGCAGCGGGAGCCGCCATGATGGCCGCCATCGTGCGGTAGTGCTGGGCCAGGCGCTGCGCGCCGCCCTCACCCACGTAGCGAATGCCGAGGCCGAAGAGCACCCGCTCGAAGGGGACGGTTTTGCTTTTCTCAATGCCCGCAATGAGATTGTCAATCGACTTTTCGCCCAGGCGCTCCAGGCCCACCAGCTCGGGGCGGCGCTGGGGCAGGTCGTAGATGTCGGCGGGCGTGGCCACCAGACCGAGGTCGAAGAAGCGGCCCACGGTTTCGGCCCCCAGGCCGTCGATGTTGAGCGCTTTACGGCTCACGTAGTGCTCTAGCCGGGCCTTGAGCTGCGGCGGGCACGCGCGCTCGTTGGGGCAGCGGAAATGGGCTTCACCCTCGGGGCGCACCAGCGGCGTGCTGCAGGCCGGGCACTCGGTGGGGAAGCGTACGGGCACGGCGGCGGCGGGCCGCTCGGCCAGGTCTACGCCCGTGATTTTGGGAATGATTTCGCCGCCTTTCTCCACGAAAACCATGTCGCCCAGGCGCAGGTCGAGCAAGGCTATCTGATTGGCATTGTGGACGCTGGCGCGCTTGACTGTGGTGCCGGCCAGCGGTACGGGGGCGAGGATAGCTACGGGCGTGACGGCCCCGGTGCGGCCCACGTTGTAGATGATTTCGCGCAGGCGGGTGCGGGCCGCCGCCGTGGGGTACTTATAGGCTATGGCCCAGCGCGGGCTCTTGGCGGTGAGGCCCAGCTGGTCTTGCTGGCGCAGGTTATCTACCTTGATTACAATGCCGTCGGTATTCACGGGCAGCGTGAAGCGCTTCTGCTGCCACTCGTGGATGTAGGCGAGCACCTCGTCCAGATTCGCGCAGCGCTGCCAGGTAGGCGACACCGGCAGACCCCAGGCGGTGGCGGCCTCCAGGCTTTCGCTGTGGCTGGCGAAGTGCCGGCCCGGCGTGAGCACCGAATAGGCGTAGAAGCGCAGCTTGCGGGCCGCCACCTGGGCCGAGTCTTGCAGCTTGAGCGCGCCGCTGGCGGCGTTGCGGGGGTTGGCCAGCAGGGCCTCGCCGTTTTGCTCGCGCTCCTGGTTGAGGTCGTTGAAAACGCTGTTGGGCATGAACACCTCGCCGCGCACCTCTACCTCGGCCGGGAAAGTGCCATGCAAGTGCAGCGGCAGCGTACGGATAGTGCGCACGTTGGCCGTTACCACGTCGCCGCGGGTACCGTCACCGCGCGTCACGCCCTGGTGCAGGTCGCCGTTTTCGTAGGCCAGGCTCATGGCCACGCCGTCGAATTTTTGCTCGCACACGTAGCTATAGGGTGCGCCTTCGAGGCCGCGCTGCACGCGCTCGTCAAACTCGCGCAGGTCGTCTTCCGAGTACGTGTTGCCCAGGCTCAGCATGGGGTAGCGGTGCTGGGCGGTGGCAAACTGCTTGGTGATGGTGCCGCCCACACGCTGGGTAGGCGAGTTGGGCAGGGCCAGCTCGGGGTACGCTTTTTCGAGCTGGTTCAGCTCGGCCAGCAGCGCGTCAAACTCCTGGTCCGACACCTCGGAGATGTCGTGCTGGTAGTACTGCGTGTTGAGGTGGTGTAGGCACTGAGCGAGTTCCTGAATGCGGGCTTGGGGGTCCATAGGGTGGGGCGGAGGGCTAGCAAAAAAGGCCGGCTACTGAATACTTAACTAAAGAACGTCATGCGGAGCTTGCCGAAGCATCTCGCTCGCATCGCCAGGCTAGTAACCCCAACGGCGCGAGTAAGATGCTTCGGCAAGCTCCGCATGACGTTCTTACAATTTTTTCGAGGTGCGCCGTGCTTACGCGGCGTTCGACAGCTGGTGGCCGGGCAGCACGAAGTAGGTGCTGCCGCCCTTCTGGGCATCGGCTTCGCCTTGCTCCTCGGTGCGGGCGGGCGGGGCATTTTCCTCACCGGTGCGGCCCTGGGCCTCCTTGGCCCCGTCGACGGGGATAATGGGCTCGGCGGGCGCCTGGGGCTTAAAGCGGGCGATGAGCAGGAAGGCGATGGTGGCGACGGCGAACCAGGCGAAGAATTTCATGAGCGTAGAAAAAACGGGCAAAACCAGATATGGGGCAAAAATACACCTTCCACGCCAACGGCAACCCTGGCCCGGCGGTTGCGTTTGGGCTTTTGGTGCCCGCTGGGCTTGCTTTGTACCAAAAGCCGGCCCGCCCGGCGCCCCATTTTACTTTTTACCCAAGCACCCCATGCCTGACCAATCCGCCACGTCCTGGGCCGAAACGGCCGCCTCGCTGCTGACCAAGCTCTCGGGCGGCGTCGAGCTCAACCTCGCCTTCGACCAGGTAGAGCTGCAAGTACCCAACTCGGCCAACCCCGCTGGCGTGCCCGCCACCTGGAAGCTCAACGGCTCGCTGCGCATCCGCACCAAGGGCGAAGCCCCAGTAGCCAGCGCCCCGCTCATTTCCCCGGCTTCCGACGCTGGCGCGCCGCGTGGCTAGCGGCCTCGAAGTAGAGGCCCGGTTGGTGCTCACCTGGCCGGGCGGGCACGAAATCCAGCTGGCGGCCGCCGGCTCCTACCTCATTCTCAACGTGCCCAGCCAGCAGGTGCTCGACCTCATCACGAGCGGCCCGCCCCAGCCGCCGGGCACGCCCAAGGCTCCCAAAAAGCCCGGCGCCGACCCCTTGGAGCAACTGCACTGGCTGGCCCGCCGCCTGGGCCTGGTACTCGACCTGCGCGTGGCGGGCAAAACCTACGCCACTTTCGGCCTGCCCGACCGCAACGGCCCCAAGATTACACTGAGCGCGGTGCTGGGCAAAATCGGCTCGTTTTTTAAGTAAGAGTGCCGCTTGCCGGACGAACAAAAAGCCTCTTTTTCGCCTTAGACAAAGAAGTTTCTGTTGCCTAAATCACCTGCCGTGCAAGCCCCCCGCGACGACCGTAATCTTTCTTCTGGCACTGGCCGCCGCGCGGCGGGCGGCACCGCATTTGGCCGCATCGAGCGCGTGCCACCCCTGCTGATGGCCTTGTACCTGGGCCTGCTGGGCATTAGCATGATGTTTATCACGCTGGTGGCGCTGTACGTGGCCTCGCGGGGGCAGAGCGGGGTACCGCACGGGCTGCATCCGTTTCCGCGCTACTTTTCGCTGAGCACGGTGGTGCTGCTGGTATCATCCTACACGCTGGCGCAGGCCCCGCGCCTCTACCGCGCCGACGACCTTACCGCCCTGGTGCGCTGCCTGGGCGCCACGCTGGTGCTGGGCTGCGTGTTTAGCGGCTTACAGGTGCAGGGCTGGCGCGAACTGGTGGAGCAGGGCGTGCTGTTTTCGGGCGAGAAGAGCGGCACGTTCGTCTACGTTATCTCGGGGTTGCACGTGTTGCACGTGCTGGCTGGGCTGATTTTTTTGCTCGTGCAACTGCTGCGCACGCGGCACGCCAGCCGCGATGCCGTGCGCACGCTGGTTTTTATCCGCAACCCGTATTACCTGCGCCAGTTGCGGGCGCTGCTCACCTACTGGCACTTTATTGATGTGCTGTGGGTGGGGCTGTTCGCCATGTTTTTATTCTCGTACTAGCCGCTTAGGTACCCCAGTTTTCGGTGCCACAGATGGGGCATTGGCTTAGCTTGCTCGAGCTATAGTCAGTGGGAGGCGCTATTACTTCAATATCGTAGCCCGCTGGCTCGGAGCCAAAGCCAGCAAAGTAGCCAGCCTCGGCAATCACTAGTTTAGATGCGCCGCTGGGCACTTGGTCTTTGATGGCCTCGCCATGGTAGTAGTCGCTTGGAGACCTGGGGAAGTCTCCTAAAATCTCGTAAAACAGCGTGGCTAATTGTACCCCGGTAAGCTGTTTAGCCCAGGCTACGAATGCGGAGCGCTCCATGTTAAAAGCGTAATTACTGCATCACCTCTACCCAGCCCTTAAAGCGGCGGCCGGTAGAGTAGGTGAGCAGGTAGTAGTACATGCCGGCCGTGTTTTCGCCGGCCCAGTGGAAACTACGGTCACCCGACTCGTACACGAGGCGGCCCCAGCGCGAGAAAATTTTAATGCCCGCGAAGCGCGCATCGCAGAAGTCGGGCGGCAGGTTGCTCATCGTAAACACGCGGTTAGCCTGGTTGGCCCCGGTGGGCAGGATGATGTTGGGCGGCGTAAAGGCTACCGTGTCGGGGTCAACAACCTGGAAGCGGACGGTGCGCGTCTGGGGCACGGGGCGGCAGGTGTTTTCCTGAAGCTGAAAGGTGACGGTGAGAATCTGCGGCTTGCCATTGACGACGCTGGCGGCATCGCAGGTGGGCAGCCACGAAAACGTGCCGGCGACCTCGCTAGCCGGGCTGGCGGCGGGCACAAAGCGCATGCCCACGCTGGCCAGGTCAAAACCCTGACCGGTGGCACTCAGCGTCAGCTTGTCGGTATCGGCATCGCGGCCAGCGAAGTTGGCCGTGTAGAGCCGGCCCAGCGGCAGGCGGATGAGGGGCGGCTCGGCGGGCGGCGTCATAGCGGGTGGCAGCGTGGAGGTAAGCACCGGCGGCGTATTATCATACTCTACAATAACCGGGATGCTGAGCTGAGCCGAGGTTTGGCGCTCGCCGCAAGCCGAGGTCGAGCTAGCCGTGAAAAGCAGCTGCCGCGGCTGGCCCGCCGGTTCGGTAATGGCCCGGCAATCGACGGGCCAGGTAAAGCGGGCGCGGCGCGTCTGGCCGGTTTGGGCCTGGGGCACGAGGCTGGCCCCAAGTGCATCGGGGGCAAAGCCCGGGCTGCCCGCCAGCGTAAACAGCAGGGGGTCGCCCTCGGCATCGACGCCCACGAGGTCGAAGGCCAGCGACTGGCCGGGGCGCACGCGCAGGGGAAGGGTAGGGCCGACGGTGCTGGTGAGCGTGGGTGCCGCATTGGGTGGCAGCGTGCCAATGAAGGCCACGTGTATCGTGTCGCGCTTGGGCAGTGAGCAGCCGTTGTCAGCCACCAGCACGTCGATATAAGCGACTTTGCCCCGGGTATTGGTGCATTCCGAAAAGCAAAGCGTCGTCACCAGGGTATCGGGCTGGCCCGCCACATGCACCGTACCGCTCGTGGCAGAGGTGAAGGAGGGCAGCGGCCCCGAGTAGTTGACCGGCCGCAGGCTCAGGCTGAGTTGGGCATTCTGGTCGGGGTCGGTGAAGCGCAGGCGCACGCAGCGCGTGCCGCCGGGCGTGATGCGCAGCGTGTCGCGGCCGGGCCGGTAAAGCGCGTTGCCGGTGGCACCGGCCAGCAGCGCCAGGCTGGGGGCCGCGTTTTTGGGGCAGGTGAGCACTTGCAACTGGAAGTCGCGGCGCGTTTCGCCAATCTTCACCCCCTTGCGGAATTCCTGGCAGCGTACCCCAAACACGAACAGCCCCGTGGCCGCTGGCCGCACCGTAAGCCGCCCCGTGCGCGCCCCAATGCCCAGCACCGGCGTGCCCGGAATCTGGCTGGCCTGGCTGCGGCCCGTTTCCCAACTAATCTCGGTATAGGGCGCGCTGAAAGCCGCCGTGGGCTTGGGCTCGATGGGCGTGGAGTGGCCGTTGAGCGGCGTCACCATATCGTACACCAGGGAGTCGCCATCAGGGTCTTGCCCGGCAAAATCATAGGTAAATAATTCGCCCAGGCAGGCGTAGTCGGCCAGCGGCGGAAACACGCGCGGCGTGGAGTCGCGAAACTCCTGGCCATTGCGCACCACGGCCGGAAACTCCAGGTAAAACGTCTGGGCCGCGTCGGCGGGGCCCACAATGTTGCTGATGGAAATATTGCGGCAGCAGCGCTCCACGGCCGCGTAGTAGCCCTGCGCCCCGTTGTAGGTGCCCGGCGGCAGCTCAATGGTGCTGCGGTACACCAAGGCCTTGGTGCTCAGCGAGCCCACCGTGCACACCGGGTTGGTGTAGCTGACGAAGGTGGTATTGATGAGCGGCAGCACCACATTGGCCATACGGCGGTTAGTGGCCTTGTCAAAAATGCTGGCGGTTAGCTCGTTATCCAGCGCGCCAGGGCTGCCCTTCACCGCATCAAAGTACAGGTTGAGCGTGAGTTGGTAGGTGTTGCCGCGCAGGTATTGCAGGTCCATTTCGCCCCCCACAATGTGCGTGGCCCGGGCTATCGTTGCACTCAGCAGCAGGCATAGTAGTAACAGCGCGCTTCCGGCACGGCGCGCGCCGGCGCGCCCCGGCCAGCCGGTAGTAGTGAAAGGCGCAGCGTAGTGTTTCGTCATAAAGAAAATATAGAAGAGCCCTAAGCAGGCGGCCCTGGCACCCCGCCCCGTCTGCCGAAGATAAGCTTCGCGCCGCAGCCAGCCGCATCGTGCTACCTTGCAGGTAGCTGCCTGGCCCAACGCCGGTTGTCCGCAGCCCCGTATGCCCTATGCACCAGAAAGTACGCCTGCTGTTTCTGCTGATTTCCTTAGGTGCGTTGCGGCCCGCCGCTCTACGTGCCCAGGCCCCCGCCGATGCCGCCCAGGCCTGCCGCCAGGCGCGGCTGGGCACGGCTGCACGCACGGCCGCCACGGCGGGCGTATCGGTGCGCCACCGCCTCCAGATGGACCGCTACGATGTGAAGTGGTACAAGCTCGACCTGGCCCTGGAAAATAATTCGCGGGTGCTGGCCGGCTCGGCGCTGCTGCTCGTGCAGGTGGGCGCGCAGCCACTCGATTCGCTGGCCTTTGAGCTTTACCAGGCACCGGCGGGCGCCGCGCCCGGCGCGGCCACGCTCGTTATCGACTCGGTCGTGGCGGGTGGCCAGCGCTCGCCGGGCGTGCGGCGGCGGGGGCAGGAGGCCACGGCCGCGCTGGCGCAGCCCGCACCAGCCGGCTCGCGGCTGGCCGCCCGCATCTACTACCACGGCACGGCGCCTAATGGCAACACCGCCGCCATTGGCAATGCTTTCAACACGGCCACCTCGTATCGCCGCGACGGCGTTAATTACCCCTACAACGTGACCTGGAGCCTGTCGGAGCCGTTTTCGGCCCACGAGTGGTTTCCCTGTAAGCAGGTACTCACCGATAAAGCCGACTCCTCGGCCGTATCCGTTACCACCACGCTGCCCAATAAAGTGGGGTCCAATGGGGTGCTGCGCCGTACGGTGCCGCTGCCCGGCAATAAGGTGCGCTACGAGTGGAGCACCCGGCATCCAATTGATTACTACCTGATTTCGGTAGCCGTAGCGCCCTACGTCGAGTACCTGACGGCCGCCAGCCCGGCCGGCGGCCCGCGCGTGCCCATCGTCAACTACGTCTACGACCAGGCTTCGCTCACGCGCTATCGGGCCGATATTGACCGCACGGCCGGTCTGCTCGAAAACTTTTCGCAGCTAGTGGGCACCTATTACTTTGCCGATGAGAAGTATGGGCATGCGATGGCGCCTATGGGCGGGGGCATGGAGCACCAGACCATGACTACGCTCCAGGATTTTAGCTTCACACTCGTGGCGCACGAGCTGTTTCACCAGTGGTTTGGCGACAACGTGACCTGTGCTTCTTGGGAAGATATCTGGCTCAACGAGTCTTTTGCCTCCTACGGCGAGTATCTCTCGCTGCAAGCTTTCGACACGCCCAACAGTGCCCGCAACTGGATGAACGACGCCCAGGCTCGTGCCCAATTGGAGCGTACCGGTACCGTACGCGTGCCGGATACTACCAACGTGAGCCGCATTTTCAGCTACAACCTGACGTATAAAAAAGGCGCGACTGTGGTGCACATGCTGCGCAACCTCTGCCACGACGATGCTCGTTTTTTCCGGGTGCTGCGCACGTACCAGCAGCAGTTTGGTGGGCGCACGGCCCGCACCGCCGACTTGCAGCGCCTGTTCGAGGCCGAGCTAGGCCAGCCACTCAGCTACTTTTTTCAGCAGTGGTACCGGGGCGAGGGCTTCCCGGCTTTCAATGTGCGCTGGAACCAAGCCGGTGGCTCGCTCTATCTGCAAGTGAGCGAAACGGCTTCAGTGCCAGCCAGTACGCCATTTTTTCAAACCGAAGTAGACTATCAACTGACCTTCCAGGATGGCAGTACGCGTCGCGTTCGCCTTAGCCAAATGCAGGCTAGCCAGGGGTTTACGGTGCCAGTGAGCGGCACTGTCGCGGCCATTGCCGTAGACCCCGACGGCTGGCTGCCCGACCTGCCGGGCACCATTCAGCGCGATAATGCGCTGGTGCTGGCCACCCGTGTCGCCAGCGCGCCAGTGCTAGCTATGTTTCCAAATCCAACCCACAATCAACTGTTTATCGACAACCTGCCCAGTGCCGCGACGGCCGAAGTCTGCGATGCCACTGGCCGCCTGGTACTACGCCAGCCAGTGCCAGTGGCTCGGCCGCAGGTGACTACGCAGGCGCTGGCCCCTGGGCTGTACCTGCTGCGGCTACTGGGCCCGGCAGGGGAGGTAGTGGGGCAGGGCCGCTTCGTAAAAAATTAAATACCCGGCTAACCCTTATAATATTCGCCGATGCGCTCGGTGATGGCCGCATCAGCGGCCGGCTCGTCAAATACAGTTTTGAGTAAGGCCTCAAACGACTGGGCCGGCGTGAAGCTCAACTCTTGCACGGGGTTGGTACTGAGCCGGATAAAGAGCGGACGGTCATTTACCCCCACCAAGTCGAGTGTGATGAGACCATAGCGCTGGTTACAGCGCCCGGTTTCGGTGCAGTTGGTGGGGGTAGGTTTGAAAAACTGCTTCACCGTGTGCTCACGCAACTGCTCGCGGTGGCGCTGGCGGCAGTCGTGGCAGGCGCGGCGGTAGCCCAAGGCCGTGATGCGCTCGCCCAGCAAGTGGTAGAGGTGCTCAAAATTGCCCGGCCCGATGCTGGGGTCATAAAAAAACAGCGCCCCCTGGCGACCTTCCTCGTGCAGCAGCTCCACGCGCAGGCCGCGCTTGCCGCCGGCCCCGCCCTTGCGCAGGTGATAGGCCTTAAAATAAGGCCCCAGCCAGTTGCGGTACACACGCTCCGCTACCCACGCCTGGTGGCGCTGGGCTTGGGCGGGCGTGGGCTGGGCAGCAGGCTGCCAGTCGGCACCCGCGCCGCTGCTGCGCCGCTGAAAAAGCTGTTGGATGAGCTGAAGCACTGGAATAGAAAAGCAACCTGAACGGATAAAAAACACTGCCCCGGGCAAATAGTTTCGGCCGGTAATCCGGCAGCTGACCCAAAAAATCAAAAAAACAGCGGCCCTCCCTCTCGGAAGAGCCGCTGCCCAAAGAATCGGCTAGCTAGCCAGCAGGCTTATTTCACCCGCGTCCAGGTCTGCGACTTGCCGATGAGCGAGAAGCCAATGTATCCTTTCACTTCCATCGTATTGGCCGACTCCATTTTCATGTAGCACGAGTAGGTTTTGCCACTCTCTGGGTCGTATATTTTACCGTTATCCCATTTATTATCATCATCATAGCTAAAGCCCTGCATGAATACCATGCCCAGGCGGGGGCGGCTGCGCAGCTTGGGGTCGGGGTTGGGGGTGTCAGTCTTGGGCTTGCCGGTGGCGGGGTCGTTGGGTACGGCCAGGCTCACAATTTTGCCGCACAGCTTGTCGCCACACTTATAAATCTCAAAAGTGGCTTTCTTCTCGGCATTAGTCCAGATACCGAGCGGCGACAGCGTTTGGGCCTGGGCCGAGGTGCAGGCAGCGCTCAGCCACAGGGCCAGCAAAAAGAACAGGGACTTATACATGGTTTTCAAAGGTGAAGAAGTAATGAAGGGTGGATGAGAAGGGAAAGCTACGGGAAAAAACGATTGCAGGCTGAGAAACGCAATTATGCGGCCAGCTTTTAGCAAAGCTCCCCTTGGTAACAGCGGGCACCGGCCGAGCCGGACGGGGGAGGCGAACGCGTATTTAGTAGAAAAATGAGCGCCGGCCCCAAATTAAGCGCCTTGACTCTCAATGGGATGCTAAAAACAGTGGCCCGGGGCCTCTAAAATATGTGGGAACGCTTGGAACCTCGGGGCCGGCAATTAACTTTAACATTCAGTAGCGAGTGCTACGGCCCCGGACGAGCCGCCCTAAATTGCTGGGAAGCGACCCCGGGGTTATGTGGAACCATAAAGAAAGGAGGTACAAAATGTCTAGTAGTCCCAACCAAATCCTGCCGAGCCTGTCCAATGTAGTACGCCTCACCGCCGTACTCGCCTAACACACACAGCTCGGCGGAGGGCACTGCAGTGTTGCGGTCCCCTTTCGTTGGACAGGTCTTGCCGTGAGACGGCGGCGCTGTACCCCAGCGCTCTCGCTCGGTAAGATTTGAAGGATTAGATGCCCGGTTGGCCC
>Ga0265798_10012312_pt1 | contig 10329 bp, 8 predicted proteins | sample P3T30metagenome_FD_192430 | JGI IMG/M metagenome (GOLD analysis project Ga0265798, IMG submission 192430) | Plant litter microbial communities from East Loma Ridge, Irvine, California - P3 T30 | ecosystem: Environmental > Terrestrial > Plant litter > Unclassified | place: USA: California...
TATGATTGATTGGTAATCGGAAGATGAAAGCTTATTTTTTTGTATAAAATCTGCAGTGATATAGGAACTTTTACCTTTTTCTAAAAACTTACTGTCTTTATGATACATATAACCATCGGTTATAATAACCAATATGTTTCTATGTTTATCTTTGATACAGTAATCCTCAACCTTATTCTTGAAAAAACTCCAAATATCAGAACCTATGTAATGATTGTCTTTAATAGCAGATTGATAAATTTTCATTGGCAAGGTAGAAAATATTTTATCTACATTTTCAATATTACTTTTGTTAGATTTACTATTAAAACTTACTTTTAACTGCTGGCTTAACCGATTTATCTCTGCATTTTCTGGCTCGGGATCAAAAAAAACCTGCATTTGATCATTTAACTGAAGTATCCTTTTTTGCTTAATATGATTAACAAATGCGCGTTCAATCGATCTTATATACTGAAGATCTCTTTGGTAATATTGCATTGTAGCATTTGGATTCTTTCGAGGGCTAATCCGATCAGATAAATCGAGTAAAAAACTGATATTAAGGTTTTGTTTCGCGGTTTGGGCTTTAGCCTTGCTTGCAAAAACACATGTAATTAAAATGCCCAGCAATAGGCTTGAAAATTTTGAATTCATGGCTAGGGGTCTATAAAGTAGTAACATAAATAGAATTTTGAGAATCTTCATTGGCGCCTACGCTTTTCAGGTTTTCATTGTAGCAGGCAATGCATTCACTTTCCAGTGCGTTTTTTTCATAATGAGAAATATGCAGCTTTTGGTTAATGAAGGTAATCCACCCCTGCATATATTCTGAAGCATAAAGCACATACTCTTTAGTGGGAATAATCACTGCATCGATGATGCGCTGTAGGGTTGCAACACGCCCCTGTGCCTCCAGCGAACTTTTCTTAATGTCGCTGAGCTCTTCGAGCAATTTTGCTTTTTGAATTTCAATATCGCTTATCCTATCCTGATGGATCTGGATGTCTTTTTTTCTCCTCGATTGTTCATGTTTTATTTTGTCTTTCTCCCGATGCTCTTTCATGATGAAATCGAACACGACTCCCCAAATCAGGTATACTACAAAACCAGCAAAGATGATTCCCCAGAACTGGATTTTGCCAAAAGCAATAGGGATATTAAAATCTTGACTATCAACAGTTCTATTCAGTTCATATATTTTTTCTTCAATCTGATAGGCTAAAATGGCATCGAAAACAAAGGTGGTAAGTAATAGTAAACCAACTTTAATGTAGTTTATAACACTTTTAACCTCTCCAAACATGTGGATCAAATAACCCAAACCTAAAAATACAAAAGGAATAAAAGTTACAAAAGCACCTTCCAATGACCCATCTTGCCAGGCCTTTTCAAAAGCTTTGGAATCGAGCACATTCATAATAATGGTACTATTGGCATCAAAGGGTTTAAAAAAAGCAGAGTAAGAAGTTGAAATATAAAAGGTGAATAAATATAGACTAAGCGGCAATAGAATAACTAAACCAATCCAGAACTTACTTGAAGCACCTTTTGAAGCGCTAATGTGATATTTTTCAGGATTCCGGGGCAGGTCGTTGATCTCAAATTTTAGCTCTTCTATATTGTCTTTAACTACCCTGATTTCTGCTTCTACCTTGGCAATCTGTTGTTCCTTACTTTCTTTACTGATTACCAGTGTTTTTATTTCGGTTTCTTTTGTTTTCTGCTCGTTGATATAAGGCTCTTTCGCCAGTTGCTGCTTTTCAACCAACTCCTTTTCTTCATTTTGGAACCTGGCATAAATGGCATTTAAGCATATTGAAAGCGCCAGTGGGCTGCCACTGTTTCTTGATGCGTCCCTAAAGCCGGTTTCGTGGTAAGTTCTTTTCCTTACTTCCTCTGTTTCTTCGCTAACAGGTTCCCTGATTTCTACATTTTCATCCTGAGGTGGATCGGCTGTTTTCGGTTTAAAAAATTCTTCTATCTGGGCAATCATAATGTTAAGTTTTAAGTTTGATTTATTATTTCATGATTATATTTCTCGCTTTACCGAAATGATCCGGTCTCTGGCGTATGTTTTTTGCTCAGCTAAAGTTTCAGCCACTTTTTCTTCTTTTTTCTCAGGTTCTTTTTTGCGATAAAAGGCAATAAGCAAAAACAGCAGTCCGGTGATTATATCCAATGGAATCCAGACACTTTTCCGATGCAGGTAAATAGGGAGTATGGGATTAAAAAGAATGAGTACGAGAATAAAAATGAAGGCTAAGGAATAGTTTTTTTTGATTATCCAGCTGTAAATCAGCAGCGCTGCCCCCAATGAAACAATGGTTCTGAGAAAGGTATAATATGCTATGGGTAACTTAAGTATAGCAATGAAACATGAGATTGCGCATACAACGAGTATAAATTTCTTACCTTTCATTAAACACGCAATAGAATTTCATTTTTCTTGCTATCAAATTCATCTTGAGAAAGAATTCCATTTTCTAACAAAGCTTTTAGTTTTTGTAAAACGGCAAAAGGGTCTTCTGATTGGACAATATTTTCATTTGGTATAGTTGGTGTATTATTTACAACAATTCCACCCCCTGCCGCGGCTCTTTTGTCCTCTAAGTCCTTTTGCCTTCTATATTCTCGCATTTCTTCCTCTTTCTCTTGAGCGTACTGGTAGAGTTTTCTTGCTTGATTTTTTGGAAGATAATCCATCATGTCATAGAAATTCCTTACTGTTATCATTGTGAATGTTGCTCCTAATATTCCTTCCTTAATGTGACAATCAGCAACATCCTTCCAGTTATAATCTTTGAAATCCATAGATAAACCGAAGTTTTTAGGTTTACAGAAGATTATTCTTTTATTTGTTAAGGCAATACAATCGGGAGAGAAATTTATAGCAGGTTTTCGTTGCACAGCAATATATTCAACCTGTTCGTTCGTAGTTAGAAGACTATTAATCCGATCTAATATCTTTTCTACGGCTTTTGGATCTTGTTCTTCATTCAAGAACTTTTTTAAATCATTGATCATAATGAATTGTTTTTAAAATGTTAATTATATGTATCGCTAGTCTAATCGGCATTGATATGACATGAAGTCTCTTGAAGAAGCAAATCAATTTATGCATGAAAATTTACCCTAGTATTGAATCTCTACATCAATACTATCTACGCACGTTTGAGTTCTTGAATGATTATTTGCCGTTTGAAAAAAATCATTATTTATGCAGAGATTTTCAATTTTATCAATAGGGACGCATCTCCAGTTTTTAGTTGGATTTGTGCTTAAGCCAGAACTCGATTGACCAGCGTATTGATAAAAATGTGCCTGTTGCCTGCCATTTTTTGTTCCTAAAACATGGGGCGTCATTATACGCAAGTAGCCATTATAGTTACAGGTTACACATTGTTTATTTAAAATGGCTTGTTTTACTAAATCGTAGGTTGTCATAACTTAATAGCTTTTGATTTAATTTTCATATCAAAAGTATCGACATGCTCTACATCAACCTTACGGGAAACCGTAATCAAAAAACTATTTTATAATGCTAAAATCATAGCGTACTAGTGAATGAATTATGTATACATTTTAAATTAGATTTCTCTACTATAGTCAAAATAACGATCTCGTGAGACCTATAGCCTACCATAAATTGCTAATTGTTTTATATAAATTTTCACGGAATAAATATTCCCTCGACTTCAGATCGTTTTCCAATTTCTTTTATTCACCAATTGTTACCCGGCGTTTAACGGAAGAGAAGGTTAAAAACACGTCCATTAACGGAGAGATAATGTTTTTTTATAGGCGGTTGCTATCGCAGATGTGATTTAATTATTTTAAAATAAGCGGCTACTCTGTCGGTTCGTAAACGGCTATGAAGCAATCTCTTACATTTTCTTAGAGATGAACAGATAGTTGATATTGCCCTATGGTTGATTGAAATGGTTTTTGTAGATATAAAGCTAGTCATTTGGTAGCACCTTCGGTATTGGTTATCTTAATCCTATCACATACAGAAGATGTTGTCCAAACCTTAATGTAAGTTCTATTATTGTCGAGATTTAATTACCCATTAGCCCTCGTTTGGTTGAGAGTAATGGGCATATGGATATTATCCTATCCTTATGGATACCGTAAAATGAAAAAGTATTTTAGAAATTGTAGTTGAGAGTCTTGAATGGACTAGATATACAAAGTATAAGAATATCAGGTAAAGCCACTTTAAGGAATGGCTAGGTTTAGATGATTTTATTAGCAATGCAATGGGCGATTAGTTGGCCGTTATTTGATATGTTCAAAGTTGTTTTAATATGATTAATGCGCTTTTCAATACTACTGAGGCCAGACGGTTCAAGTTTTTTTTGTTTTAAAAGATCAGGCATTTCTTTTTGTGTTTTACCTTCTAATAATAAAGAAATTATAGCCTTGTCGTATTCGGTAAAGATGTGGGCATTTACATGTTTTTGCCTAAGATTGGGTGAATGGTATTTCTTATTTTTATAGATACTTTCTATAGCCATTTTCAGGTCTTTTGCATCATGCCTTGCTTTCGGAACAAAGGCATCAATATTCAGTTCTTTAAAAAGTGAATTTGCAATTAATGCCCTATTCTCAATCGAAAATACCAATACTTTTAAATCAGGTTGTATTGCCCTTACAGCTTTTATCAATGCTCTACCATCAGCTATTTTTTGTTGAGATGGTTCTTCATCAAAAGAAAGGTCGGTAATGATCAGTTCGTAAGGATTATCCTCGTTTAGGGCTTTTTCAATGCGCGTTAACGCATCATCACAATAAAATACATAATCTTGATTAGTGATCATGATATTCAGATCGGTAAGCGCATTACGAAGGGAAAGGTTAACAATTTCATGGTCTTCGGCTATCAATACTTTTTTGAACATAGCTATACTTTTTTAAATTGGAAATGAGAATTCAAGTGCAAGTCCTTTATCAGGCTTGGTGTCAAAAGTAATACGACCTAAAATACTTTCAATACGGGTTTCCGTATTGCTTAAGCCATTTTTTTTGACTGCCCCCATCATTCCTTTTCCATTATCGAAATATAAAACCGTTATAAAGTTATCTTTCCGCTCAAACTCGATACTTACGCTATCTGCTCCACTGTGTTTATCCATATTGGTCATTAGGTTTTGTAGAATCAGATAAACCTCATTTTTTATATGCGCTTTAACATTTGCCCACAGTTCTTCATCATTACCTTTGATTATAATATCAACATCGGCCGACGAATAAGCGTATAACATTTTCAATAGTTCTTTGACAAAACCTTCTTTAGTATCAATTTCATTGTTTTCGTATGAAAGATCTCTGGATATTTTATAAATAACTTCAAGTTTGTCTGCGAGGGTAGTTTTACTCATTTGATGATCATTTTCTACTTCTGACATTACTTGGTATATTTTATTGGCAACACCATCATGAACTTTTTTAACGTATTTTAGTTCTGTTTTTTTTACTTCTATTTCCTTTTCCTGCCTTAAACTTTTTTGTCTTCTTTGATATATTAGATAGCCCAAGACTAAACATATAACCAAAGCGCCAATACCTATATTTCTTAAGAGTATGTCTTTTTTTTTCTCGATATTCTCTGCCTGAGCCTTTAGAAAATCGGCTTTATTCTTTTCTGATGCATAGCGGATAACCGCGAATTGATTTTTAGCAGCTGAACGGACAGTTTGTACACTATCATTAAGATCTTGATAGGTTTGAAAATATTGCTTTGTAGCTGTTGGTGGGCTAAGCTTTATAAGTTTTTGCAGTGCTTCTAGGCGGTCATCAGGACTGCTCAATTTTTGAGCAGTTTTATACATTTTGATTGCATAAACCAAAGCTGAATCTGGTGACTTGATAGAGTAGTAGTCGGAAAGATGTGAATAACTTGCATTAAGCCCGAGCAAATCATTATTTTTTTTTCGTATTTCTAATGCGTTTAATAATTCGGGAGCAGCCTTGTAACTTGGATTTTGAAGCCATTTGGCGAGGGCAAGGTTTGATAATATTCTAGCAAAAGTTTCCCTATCGATTGATTGATTTAAAATACTTTGATAAATCACTATGGCTTTCTGGTAGGCCTTTCTTTTTCTGTAAATATTTGCTATATTATTCTTGAGGACGGCTTCGGGAATAGTACCCGTAATGTAATTTAATGCTTCTGTATAAAATTCAATTGCCTGGTTATAATCTTTTAAATTTTCAGAGGCAAAGCCCAGGTTGTTTAGGTTCGACTTAATAAATATGTGCTGCTTTGATGTCCTTTTATCAAAAAATGGCGATGCATTAATTGATAATTCTTGCCCACCAAAATAGTCGCCGCTATCTGTTGAAATAATGGCCATGTTTAAAAGGCATTTAGCAAAACCCAAACTATCTTTTTGTTGAAGAAACAAGTCTTTTGCTTTATCGAAATAGAAGAAAGCACTGTCATTTTTTTTTTCTTCTGAGTATTGATATGCCTTATCGTATAGCAGGTTATCCTCCTTTACTTTGGTCTTTATATCGGGACGTTTCTCAGAACAAGAGAATAGGAGTAAAATGGAGATTATTGTAATATTGAGGCGCTTCACTTTTTTAGATTTTAATCTAAATTAAAGAAATTTACCTTGGAATGTACCTATTGTTGCATATTAAAAATGTTGAGCGTTAATTGGCTAAACTTTCAATGATGTTAGAAATTAGTTAAGGCGGCAGATTGCCGCCTTAACTTACTCTTGTTATTTAGGTGGTTTAATTTGGCCACCTTCTCCACCAGTATCGTCACCTGGAGGCTGATCACCAGGATCTCCATCTTCACTATTGGTTGCATTAACAGTAGTAGATGTTCCTCCAGTGCATGACGTATTTGAAGGACTTACAAATCCTAAGAAAAGAGCAATGAAATATGGTAAAAACATGATTCAAAAATTTAAAAAGTGATGTACACGTAGTTCCCCACGCCCCTTGCGTGGGGGTTGCTACAAACTGTAAATCAGAAGGCCTTCTGAAATTTTTGGGAAGTGATGAGTGTCTGTCACGGGAGCTAGTAACTGCTTCCCAAACCGGCTAATAGCTACCGCGATTTCTTCTCTTTTATTAATCAGTTTTTATTTTAGCTTTGATAATGAATCGCTGCCTGTGCTGATCAACGATACAAATATGGGGGCTTCAAATCGCTAGTGATCAAAAGATTCCGTTCGTTCCTGTCATTCCGTTAGAATTCCGGTTAACCGTAAAAATTCCGGAAATTCCACTCTATTTTTACGCTAAATTTTTAATGAAATGTTTGAGGACTATAAAAAGGCAATACTTAAGTACTATAGAATAAAGAAAGAAAGTCATCGACTTTCTCTTAATTTAGAGGCGCCACGTAGGGATAGATTAAGAGTAGAGTGTGCAATAGTTTTTTTAAGAAAAAACTCCAGAGTAGATCAGGATTTTATCCGATCAGTTTTTGATCCAACGAATGAATACGAAGATCAAATGAGAAGTATTGAAAAATTTGATTTAGATAGGTTTAGACCGCTAATAAGTTTTTTAACAATAGAAGGAAGAAGTATTAGAGATGACAGGCTTGTTAAGCTCCTTGCTTGGTTAATAGATTTTCCATCCTACAATGAATGGAGAGAACTTAGCGAAGAAGAACTATCATTTATTTTTGAGGAAGCAGCTAAGAGGCCTGAAGAAGAAATAACTGAACCAATTATATCTAAACCTACCGGAGATATTAAAGTCCCTGACATTATATCCCCACCGCCGCCTCAAATAATTGTTCTAATAGACAAGCCTACGCAAGGAGATGAAAGTATTGATGTGATAGAGCCAGAGTCAGAGCGAGACCCAAAGCCAGAGCCAGAACCAATTTACGCCCCCCGCTTTTCACCCCGCTATATCTCCATTACCTGCGTGCTTTTACTTTTCACCGGCACTGTTTCTTTTTATGCCTGGGAAAATAGCACCGCTTCAGTTAGAACCCCTAATAGAGGCGAGAAATCTATGTACTGGGATGGAGATCATTACGAACCCGTAAAAAATGGGGAACAAGCGCCTGGAGTTACCATTATACCATTAAACCTTAAAGCGCTACAACAGCAAAGAAAAATAAATTTACCTGATACAATGACCAGCTATTCATTAGGAAAAGTATGGTATAAAGGCTTTGTAAAAGACCACGAATTTTTTACCGATAGTGGTGCATATCCATTGGATACACAAAGAGTGCTTAAGCCACTTTCAAGTACGATTTTAACTAAGTATATTTCTAATTACAGGTACAAGCTTACGCGTTTGGTATGGTTTTTAAGTGCTGCGTTTTTTATAAGTCTTTGCGGCTATGCGGTAAGTAAGCTGGAGAAAGCAGTAATAGCAAAAGATGAGCTGGAACAGCAGGATACGGGAGTAGTATCCGCATTAGCCGAGGAGCCCGTAGCTGAACAAACCGAAAGTTCCTTAGCACTGTAAAAGCTTAGTTTAATGTTTTGGCAGGGGGAAAATGGAAAAAACTGGAAGCAAAATGGAAAGTTAGCGGCTTTTACAGATTTGATGTGCCAGCTTCAAAATTTCATCCTGCCACTGAGAAAAGGCTAATGACCAATCATGGCCATAGCGCCTGATATAAATGATTTCGGAATTTAATCATGAAGATAAGCCGATAAGTAATAGAAAGGCGTGCGCTAAAAGATGAAAAAATCATCATGATACCACAGCCATCGATATACTTTCAGGGTTAGTCAGTTTTAATCAATTTGGTTAGCTTACCCAAGAATAATTAAAACTTGCGGTGCCACACACCAATAGGAAGGAATGATTGAGGTTACACCCTTGGCGTACTTCTTCACCATATCATCAATAGTTTTGGCATATGGTTTTATGCGCTATTCATTCTTAATTTCAGCCCAAGGAAACGTGACCTACAGGTTCTGATCCTTCTTGCCACTCATTTTATTAATAATTGGGAGTATATAGGACTCAGGATTCTCCTTAGGTTTTGTAAGATAAGTTCTGTATTTTTTTTGTTAAAAAAGTCTTTTTATTGGTTTCTCTTATTACATTCTATATCTTCGCAAGCTTCAGGTAAATCAACTATTATGTTTAGCAGTCCATTGATCTTAGTAATTACACCCCAATCCTTTAATAAAAAGGATAGCCTTATTAACCTTCAATATCTAATCAATTATCGGTCTAATCAGGAATATTTGTTCTTTACACAAGCAATCTCTGTGTCTTCTAAATAACGTAGGCTGAATTATCTTAATTTATAGCCGCTTGCTTATATACCTTAAACATCCTTTATGAAACAAACATCTTTACAAAGCCTCTTAGGGCTAACCATTATTACAGCATTACTGTTTAATTCGTGTGCTAAGTCTGAATTACCCGATTCAAAGAATACAGCAGAAACAATTTCCAATCCCATGAAAATGATGGGGCTACCATCGCCTAACTTGGCATTTGATCAACTATCTGCATTTCCTTTCGGGCCAACTGAAACGGTTCCTGCGCCATGGGCCGGAGGAACAGGAAGGTCGTTTCCCGTTCAATATCTTGATGATTATAGAAGCGCTGATGGGTGGGAATTATATTATAATACTTTTACTACAGCAGGGAAAACAAATGATCCTTTTTTTATTATTTACAACCGGTATCGCGGGCTTATGCGGTTATATTACTATATGGTTCCAAAATCTGGTGCCTCTACTGATGTTGTTACCTTTCAACTTGATTTAAGAGGTACCACCAACACCTCAAGCATTCTTAATTTTGAGCAAGGTGAACTGGTAAATTTTGACCAACTAAATACCGTATCTACCAAGGTGCAAAATGAAAAAATTGTTCAAAGTGGAACATGGTATGCGGAAGAGTTTGAATTGGCTTATGACCCAATGCTTGCCAGTACAAGCTATGTAGCAAATCAGTTGAGATGGGGCATGTACTCTACTTCTGTAGGCAAAATCACACTTAATGGCACTCAAAAAGGGACCATTGATGGCACTATCCAGACTCCTAATCCAACAGGCGGTGGTCTTTTTGGAGCACTTTTAAAAGGTGCGATATCTGTTGGTGTTGGTCAATTGGGTATTTTAGCAACGGGTTCTAAAGCAATTGGAAATTTTTTCTCTAAAGATCTAGGGCCTTTAAAATTAGAAGATGTAAAAAAAGGGGTAGAGGAAGCTGCGAAGGGAGAAAGTAAAAGTGGCGGTAAAAGCATTTTTAATGCGGTATTGGGCGCTATTAAAGGAGGGAGTAATAACCCTGGGTATAGTGAACAAAAAGTCAATTTAAAGCTGAATACAAAAATCGAGCTCCAAGGCAGTATTACCCAGAGCCCGGAAGGAATGTTTAACCCTGTAGTCT
>Ga0265798_10012313_pt1 | contig 10328 bp, 14 predicted proteins | sample P3T30metagenome_FD_192430 | JGI IMG/M metagenome (GOLD analysis project Ga0265798, IMG submission 192430) | Plant litter microbial communities from East Loma Ridge, Irvine, California - P3 T30 | ecosystem: Environmental > Terrestrial > Plant litter > Unclassified | place: USA: California...
CCCCGATTTTGAGCAGAATTATGGTAGTTTCAAAAAAGCCCTCAATGTCCCATTTTCTAGCGGTCAAAAAGCTTTGTGGGAAGGAGAGATCTATGACTCTTATGACCCAAATAACGCGTGAGTCCCGTAGCAGAGCCTCGTTGGCTGTGAAGCTTATGTCAAAGGCTATTCGTCACTATGGCGGGTATCGTGGCCGAATCGCTATTTGCTGATAAATTGGATGCAGATGTTCGAAAGCGGTTGCACAAGGCAATGCACATTGCTTGCTTGGGCAATGCGAAACGAGAAGGCGATTGGCATGGTGATGACATGTGGCCATCATATTCCAACGTGAGTCAGTTGGCCAAGTGTGAGCTCAAAGTCTAGCCTTGGTATCTGCGTTGTGTCTGTTCAGCGTTTGTCGGCCACCTCGTGGGCGATACGGATCTCGTAGAAAAGTCTGATGTATGTCTGGTCAAGGATTAATTAGATTGAGGCTGAGTTTTGCAGCGCTGGACGGCTGAATCAACAGCATTATGGGAAAAGCACGACTCGCCAGGGGAATACAACTCTCCTACATACGCAGGAATCACCCTGATGGCTCTTGGACTGGCTCAATACTGCCCGAAGGATTCGGCCATCTATCGTGTGGCCCCTAAACTCATTCGAAGCGTTTGGACCTCCCTTGGTAAGCGAATCTCGGAAACGGAAATCGCGACTGACATCCAGGCGAGACCTATAATCCGTCTCTACTCAACATAGCCGGACCTTGGGACAGAACTTATGGTTACTGTATGACCCAATACTATGCTTCTATCGCTATACCTATCGCTGCTGTGACCGGTCTGGACATTCCTTCACCGATGCCTGTTCCCCTAAACGGATCAAGCCATTACTCTGACGGAGCTCTGATCCCGATGCAGATCTTGGTCTCTCCTTTTGTCGAAGAGCCAATCATCAACGACAAAGGTTTGACATCTCACTTTACCAAATTATACGGATCACATACCTATCGGGCTAGATCGATCTTCCCTCCCCACGACAAGCGGGCCAGAGAATATAGTTTCTACCTGACGGAAGGCCTGAGTGTTGGAGGAGTGTCTTTCGATGAGGACCATCTGGGTGGTCCGAAAGGAATTCCCGCTCAATTCGTCCCCGGAACTATTCAGTGGGATTCCGGTCGGCACGGAGGTGGCGTCGGTTGGTTGGCTGTAAGTCTGAGCAGGCTGATTCATGGGCGATACTGAAGCGACAGGTCTGGCCGACATCGGCTTGCGCTTCCATCATCGCCTCGCCAGATTCATTGATCATGACTTACCCAAAACCTGTCGACTTCGTAAACTCACCCTCGAGCAATGTAATGAGGCTACATATCGGAGCCTTACCCTTCCTTCAACTCGATGGCACTTCATTCGCATCCGATAAAGAAAGCCTACCCGGTCTGGATATTCGATTCAGTGGTAATGTGGTCGAGAAAGGTAAACGAACACTCAAGTTTGGCACCGAAACTAGGACACACGGGGCATATCACTACGTGCTGGAGTATAGCTGGGAAGGAGATATTGGCATCCCCGAGCTAGTTATAGGTTTTAAAAAGACAACGCCGCCGCAGTACCCTTTGAAATTCTAGATATGCACGTTGAGTGTGTGTTGAAGACGGTGTGGTTTAAGCGCTAGCATGACTCACTCTCACGTACGGCCTGCAAGCATATGTCACATGTTTATAGTATGCACATAGTGGGATTGCATCAATGATACTAGGAGCCAAAGATCTCCCAGAGATCGCTCAGATCATCGTCCAGACCATACGCCCGATCCGATGGCCACTGCTGACTACATTAGCTCCCTAACCTCGACATCCCTTCCCTGACGTACATTCATGTTTTGTAAAGATATCATGTCGGATTCCCCGAATTCTGCACCCCAAGCAAGTCCGAGAGTAGTCGATAGCTCATTAGTAGAGCTCTGATCGGCATCGTGCGGTTCAACAGATGACACTCTTGGGTTCTGGCTCGCTAAAGTCCCTCTGAGAGGCGTAGCTCTTCCAGAACTAGGCGGCAGGACTCGAGCGTGACGAGCTTTCAGTAGCGTCTGCCGGATGCGATTGACAGAGAGCTGACCGGGGACTGCAGAAAGATGTCAGGTGTTGCCTCATTGTCACTTACCATGCTGTAAGACAAAGACGAATTTATCTATCCTACAACCAACTTCACGCAGATCAATATCGATCGGCGTCAGGGTGACAAAGCGCAAAAGCAGACGAACTGCAAAGATGACGCCAATGTCTGACATGTCAGCTATCCACAAATTTGGGCACTCGTGGCCCATATCATCTCACGGGTCAATGTATTTGCTGTCAGATCAGCAACACGGCTTTTTACGAATGGATATCAGAGTCAACTCACAACTGGCGAATTGAGAGCCATACTGTATATGTTTACGAAAAAAGGACCTCGTTCAGCGAAACGTTCCATTTGTAACTTGATACTCACGCCTTGTTCACTGGTAGCCATCTGAAGTAGGGTCCAGGCTGCATGTACCGCTTTTTGTAGTGCATCGTGTTGAGGTGGAGAAAGTCGAGTCCCATGATTCGCAGCTAAATTATGTAGTAGGCGAGAATTCGTAGTGAGCCTTGAGGTTCAGCTGTGTTGTAAAGGGGAATTATCTAAATGAACTGACATGGCATGACACTTTGAGGTCACGACTATAAGTGATTAGCCGGGGTCCAGGTCATTGATAGTGATAGGTGAATAGCAGACTAACGAATATCACGGATATAACTGCCTTGTGGTAAACCAATCAGATCTTCGATCAGTGCTCGTCTCGATTAGCTTGACCTACTGTAATACACATCCCATTCGGTGAACCAGCGCTCGAAAAACTCATTGTCCTGTTTGACCTCTTCCGATATCCTGTCTTCAGTCATTTCGATCGGTCCCCAAAACGTGAGGTGACTTCTAGCTAAGAGTGTCAGAGATACACTGCGTGAGGGCATGTCAGCATTTGACTGGACTCACTTCTACCGCTTAGCAGCTCGACAGAAGAGACCAGACGAGCATCGGTTGCCATGCTCATGGGATGTTGCAGAAAACGACGGCCAAGAGAAACACTTGGATCGTCACCTAGCAGTAGTGGCCGACAATAGTTGAACGCCATCCTACCATATGAGTCGCCTATCCCCTTCAACCAATTTCAAGGTGAGGACTTACTCGTATTCCATTTTGCAAATCTGTCGACCAAGTCAGTCTCGGTCATGGTGTCGTGAAGCTATATTTGGACTTACTGCAAGCCATAATCTTGCTCCTATCACTTTGGCCTGTTCTCCCGCAATATCTCCTGGATCGACGTCGTCCGAGTCGTTGTCGATATACATTAAGGTAGGCAGACATCGGTGGAGCTGCGCCTCCAGTCTTAATATAAGCTAGTTCAAATACTTACACGTACCCTAGCCTAAAGGCTTGTCCACTGAATCTCCAGCCGGCCTGGCCCCAACCAGAGAGGATGACTGATGAATGAGCTTTCACACGTCTTCCCGACTCACGAAGCGCCTGAATGCCTTCTACGCCCGACGTATTAGGGCTGGAGGGAACAAGTATCTCGGTCGCTGCTACAAGAAGGATCAGCTCTGTCTCAATGCTGAGCGCAGTGCATACCTAGGGACATGATATGCGATCGAAGATTCCGCTGTTCGTCTCGCGCCGGAGCTGAATGTTCAGTGAAGGAGCGACGATATCATGATATCGATATATCAAGACCTACCGCCTTTTCCTTCTACGATCAATCCGACAAATAACAGAGCACTGAAGAGTAGTGAAGATCGGGACCGCACACTGACTTAATCAGCGATGATGTCGGATTGCGGATCGAAACTTGCCTGTCCCATGTATCAAACAGAGGATCAAGAATAGGCAAGGACTGGTGGCTTTGCTGATAGTATCTGACCTCATGTCAGTTCATCTCATCCTGTGGCATGCTACGGATTCTAGCACCTACGTTTCTAGTAGTATACGGCCTCGCGCTTCACTGAGAATACCCATGTTTATTGGGTCGTCGGGGAGCCGTGCCGTATCATCATCTACAGGATGGCTCGAGCTTTTACCACCTTCAGATGCGATACTCAGCGGACTTACTTGGTACGAGCCATGCCTCATCGATATCGATCTCGGCACCGTCTCAGCATCAGTGACCATCTTTCTCAACGGTGCCATGGTTGCCAGCTCCTCCAGGGGATCGTCCTCAAAACCGTCATGTTCCCGAGGTTCCGGCAGACATGAGTTGTCGGAGACGAAGACTTCAGATCCCTTTGGGATTCGACGGGACGGTACACAGACTTCGGCTCGAAATAATTGATCACGACCGTTTCTGTCTGGCCCGAGAGGGAAAGTCGATGCTGAATGCGGATCACGGCGAGTAGATGACGAAGCCAGTGAATTTACCGGCAAGTCAGGAAGAGAGTCTAGTTTCCGCTGCATCGTCTCCATTTGACCGCGAAGTCGTCCAAGTTCAGAGACTAACGATTTAACCTGGCTGAAGGATGAGCAACAACCGGTATTTCTCATCTTTCCAGCTTACTCGTCAATGCGGCCAATCTTTGATTTCCGACGACCATCATGGTGGCATTGAAGTCCATTTGCAAGACATCTTGTGCATTCCTCACCTTCGATACCGTCACATCTTACTTTCCGATGGTAACATGCGTCCTTGCTTTCAGCTCGTAATCTAGATAATCACGCCACGATGTGATTTCCCGAAAACACTGACGTCAGGTGACGAGGTTCACTTACGCAGGCTTCTGATAGGTATAAGCTTATATCAATATTCCTTGGTGTACTTACTGGGCATAACGAATGATGCGCGACGTTACATGGATGTAGTGATTGCTCAATTGGTTTCATATCAGGACACATATCCCGCATCACCTTAACCGGCGGCTCGGGCCGGATTTATCTAATCCGGCGCTATTTCAGGCCTGTCGGGAAAGACAGCAGTGGAATTTGGAACTCAAAGGCCTCGATATCGAGTGCTACAGAGGTCATCTGTAAAGACGAAAGCATCACTGAGGACCTAAATTAAGGTTTGCTGTAAATTATGGTTTGATGTATGATGATCCATCAAACGGTATGCTGTGATAATACGATTACATAACAAAAGCGTGTCTATTGTAAATCTAGTCCGATCCATGTGTATCCATACCAGTGTCCGACCATACCTCATAATATCTTAATATATAATACACTCCCTAAGACTCATGCTGAACATCCATCCTGAACTCGGTCTCAGTCTGCGTCTCGTCCCTCTCCTCTCCTTCCTCCCCAGGGTATTTAGATCGGGTAGACTCGATATCATCAAGCATTGAGGTGTAGGCCCATTCGACGGCTTCTGCTGCCCAGTAGAAATCGCAGTGCTGGTTGTCAGCGCCCGAGCAAGGAATACAAGACGAGTGAGGGGCATCTGCGTCATACTCGACGCGAAAAGAGAATCGGATGGTGGAAAGAACAGAGTGTAGGGGATGAGAGGGTAGAATGAGGAAGTGAAAGAAACCAGGAAGCAGTGATAGAGATACAATGAAAAAGAACATACCTCTGACAAATCCAATTTCGTAACTTTAATCACATTAACATCCTTCTCCTTCATTTTCATCCGTTCAATAAGCGGTTCAGCAAGAACAAGGTAATCCCTTCCACCATGATATATTGATAATGGGGGGAAACGATTATCGAACCATCTGTCGAGAGTATCGTCGAGGGTACATTTCCGATCTGCGAAACCACCTTTACCGCACCACCTGGTAGTTAGCTATCTGTGCGAAACGAAGCAGAATGAGGGTTGATGGTTAGCTCAGGATATAGAGGGTTGCATGACGTTGACGGATGATTGTCGTATCATGAAAATAGGGAGAAGCTTAATGTGGGGCCGGGGGTGGGGCTGAAGGTGATCGGACGGGGGAGGAGACCATACGAATAGGAAGATGGAAGAAACATACCAGAAAATACTAGCTGAACTGACTGGCGTTGGTGTAAATCTAAACATTTTCGTTTTTCGTCTTCGGAGCCTATGTGTCAGTTTTGATCACTCCGCCATCCAATATCTTCCAGCAATGCGAGTGACAGCCTCAAGAACGAAGTGGATAGGGAGTGGAAGGGGTGTAGAGAGAGGAACATACCAGTTGGTATCAGTCCATGAGAATAGGAAAGCAAACATGATACTACCCATCAGCTACCCTTTCTCGACTTAGCCCAGTCCCAGATCCGATCAACTTACTACCCCAACATTGCCTTTTATCAGCGACCGCATTATAAGTTCGATCCAACTCACAAAGATCTTGGCGGGACAGTAATTATATGCCCATCTCATGAGGGGTATGAAATCAAGTACACCAAAGAACCTTTTCCAAGTACTCCATTCTATCCTGTTCAATGCGGTGAATGGGAACCCAGTAGTCAACGGTCCAGCATAGACTGCTGGAGCTAGGGCAATGAAGACAGATAGCTTTTTGCCTAGGGATGGACACATTCCTAGAGATAGGGAGATGAATGCTAGACCGTTCCCTTGCGAGTGTCCGATGAATGCGATCTATCATCAGTTCAGTTCGCGCTAGGAACGACGGTATGCGTATGTCTGGCGATATCGAGTTGAGGAAGGACATACCTTATCATATCCAGTTTCCTGACAGACATGTTCAACAAGAGCAGGTAAATCGTACATGGCCAATTCACGAATCGTCCAATCTGCAATCAGTATCGCGCTCCTAGACTAGCAGTACCCGAACTCACCCCAGAATCTAGGATCATTCCTCCCGAAATTCCTATGTCCCATATCGAATATCCCCCGTGTATTGCCTAGATAAACTTGATATCCACCTTGCTTAGCTAGCCAGAATGCTAGTGAGCGGTCTTCGGATGTGACGAATGAACCTGAGGATTGGAAGAGACCGTGGAGGATTAGGACTGGGAAACCGCCTGTATATCAGCTCGAACGTCATTCCGAGGAAGGAATGGGTCCCAGCACGAGGTTAGTGGGTGAGGGCTCGATGGTCAGGACGGAGGAGGGCCCCATTGACAATTGTAAGATTGACCCTTGGTCCGAGTTCGAGGTGGAGTAGTCAGGGATATGGACTTACCTCGTCCGTCGGCGTGGGTTGTTGCTTCTGGGTCGATTACGCGGTGCATCCTGATAATCAGTCAAGTCCACATCTGGTAGTGTATATTTGCGAGAGCAGTGTGGGAGCGTATGTGGCCAATATACCCAAGGCCTATTTGGCAGAGACGGGAGTGATGATGAAAGAAGTCGCAGAAGGACGAACGACCAAACACTCGACTCACCTCAAGAAATATCCATCTTCAGTCTCGACCGTCTGATTCTCAATATCCATCCCAATCTGCCGAGCATAATCCCTTGGCTCTTTGCTGATCTTTCTCCCTTCCTTCTTCCAATACTTCTCGTCATCCCAAGGGAATTTCTTGCTCTCTCCACCTTTCAACCACCTCGGTAATATCCTACTCATCTCAGAACCCAGCGCCCATGCTACGACGAATACGAGAAAGAAGGTCGAGAGGAAAATTGATATTGTCTGATTAATGAATAAATTGACTTTACTGAGTAATGTCAGAGGTCGATGGGGGATGGGAGAGTATGTTGATGAGGAAGGTGGTGGGAATGTTGGGCGTGATAAATGCTGTGAAGGGGTTGTTGCTCTATCTATGAAGATCCTTCGCAGGATGCCTCGGTTGGAAGAGGTGGAAGCCGCTGAGGATGATCGTGATAAAGCGGGTCGGTTCTGACCTGGTCTCATCGGTGTTGGCGATAGGAGCGGTACACCCTCATTATCATCCCCTCTCTCATATTTCGCTCCTAGCTGACCACTTTCAGCCCCAAACTCGTATTCCGGCGTAGTACTACTCCCCCTTACGGCTCTTGCCTGACCATGCGCCGTACTCCCATTGGGTAAATTCATAGCGGCTCTCGCAGGCGCGTCGAGCAATTGACTTGGAATTTGAACAATGTGTGGTCGCGTATTAACGCTACTGGCTTTCGCGTATTTTGGCGGTATAAGCGTACCTTGCCCAGATAGAGGAGCTCCGTCGTGTGGATTAAGAGGAGATCGAGCTTCAGAGGGTGGAGTGGTGGATACGAGGGATGAAGCGGAGGTGAGGAGTGTTGGAAGTGTAGGATTCAGCACTAGATTATTGTCAGGTCACGTAACTTGACGCGAAGTCGATAGACGGGAGCAGATTACTCACTAGTGAGATTGTAACCTAGTTGCAGAAGGAGAAGTGCATATGGGCATGAATCTGTTGTCGAATGATCATACGGTCCAGAAGCTAATTTGACGAAGTACAAAGGACGAGTTTAAGGTATGGGAAAAAGAGTGTATGGCGTCACTGTGTGTGCTGGATTGATCGTCGTTTCAGCTTAAATGCCGGTGATACGCAAGATACAGCTGTCTCAACCAGTGATCAAGAATGATGGACTTGGCTTCGCTCGGGCAAACACTTTCTCGCAGCCTGTCTGACTGCGATGCATAGCACCTTATTACCCTAAATTGAGTGACTGATAAGGACCCATTCCCCTGGCAGGAACACAATTATCATGTGAAGCGGTCATCGCCGCTGTGTTCTGGCGGTGGCAACTTGTCAATAACAATAATCATCATGTACCCCAATTACGTCACTGATACTACCATTCCACTGCTATTATACCACTCGTCGTATACCACTGCATGTCGGGACACAGCAGCTCAGACCCTCTCACACCGAAATCTGGTCCTAGTGGGATCACCAAATCCAGTGCTCGGTCGAAAAAGGAGGATTGGGAGGATCTGGTGACAGATTCAGAAGAAGAGATGTCGTCACTGACTCCGAAGAAATCGAAACGAGCGGATACAGACAGTATGGCATCATCCATTAGTCGAACATCGTCCCCTGTGAAATCACGCACCACCTCTCGTGCTGCCCCTTCTCCTCGTCGCCGTATACCTCGAAAAGCAATACCACCTCCCTCACCTCGACCACGGGATAAACCTGTCCCTGCGCGACCGCCCTCGCCTTTACGGAAAGCATTCGGATTATTCTTCTCGACTATACGTATAGCGTTCTCGATAATCGACTGGATTATATCACCAATCAAGCCGTACCTCCTCCTGGGAGGAATCATAGTTTCATTCGCCTATATCACATATTGTACCATCATATACTACCTTCTTCCCCGCTTACCGACCTTCCTGCTTCGCACTATTGGTATCATCCTGAGACCGCTAGGAGGATGGTCGATACCTTTGCCCTCATGGGAGTCTCTCAATCTATCCGCACCTAGCGACCTGGACGTAGGAAGAGGAATCGCGGCTTTATCTTTACCCCTCTCCGGACTCGCTACTGGGTCATGCGCACTGCTAGGTATTGGATGTCAAGCATCTCTACTGAATAATGGAGAAGATACTGCCAAGCCATTTTGGAAAGTAAAGAAAGTGGAGAAACCGAAAATTGGAGAAGCACAGATTGCTTGGGCATTAACCCAGGAGAGTCGAAGTGCGAGGACTATCTTCGAAAGTATCAGTACGTTGGGGAGTAAGGCGGATGTCTTTGAGCATATCGAGTGAGTCTAATTTCCGTTGGCCCCGTAGGCTTCGTCGAGATAAGGAGTGGAAACTTATGGCAGGATCTGGAAACATGGGGTTGCAGTTACCGTTGAATCAAAACTCGATGATCGGAATGTTCTGGGTAAACAGCTCTTCGAGGTATGTTGCCTGACTCAATGCTTGAAGCTCAGTTGACAATGCAGCTCGGCGACGCGTCGAAGAGTCTACACGACGAAATGAGAAAGATCGATAGCATGACCGTAACAACATTCGGAAATCTCCATCTCGAGGTGAGTTGCTACCCAGAATCAGAGCTGATATCAGTACAACGACTTGGCTGGTCAGCTGATGTCGCATCAACTACTTGATCCCCCCGACCGTGCAGAGACCAGTATCACCTTAGCTCGCCGATTTGACAATACTCTCGCCCGTCTCGATCCTAAACTTGACGAACTCATCTCTCGTGTCGAACATGCGGTCTTTATCGCCCAAAACGCCCTCGATCAATCCAAAGCAATTACGTATCATTTGACGGAAATATCGCATGATCTCAATAATGAAATATCCTCTGTACCAGCCTGGAAAAGGGTTCAAGATCAAGTAGGACATTACATCAATGGAGGTGATGTACCCAGGTCCAAAGTGGTCAAAAGAGACCTAAAACTTGTCAACACCGTCGCTAAGGATATCGAAGCGTTATTGGATAATCTCGTACTAGCTCAGTCGGGGCTCAAAGACTACCAGAGCCACACTGCTGGATTTAAAGCTAGTTTGT
>Ga0265798_10012314_pt1 | contig 10328 bp, 5 predicted proteins | sample P3T30metagenome_FD_192430 | JGI IMG/M metagenome (GOLD analysis project Ga0265798, IMG submission 192430) | Plant litter microbial communities from East Loma Ridge, Irvine, California - P3 T30 | ecosystem: Environmental > Terrestrial > Plant litter > Unclassified | place: USA: California...
CATACAATGGCTGACTTCGGCATGCGCTTGTCATCTTTTGTGAGGACCAGGCTAACGATGGTGACAGCAGCGATGATGGCGGCGAACGGAAACGAATAGGCAAAGCCGTAAGCCAGCCGGTGCGGGTTCATCACGCTGATCCAGATCCACATGACGACGCCGAACCAGGGCCGCTTGAAAATGTAGGGCAGGGAGCCGAGCACGATGAGCGTGATGACGATGTCTCTCATGGGATAGGCCAGTGGAGGGTGAGAAAAGAGGGCGCGGCGCAGCTTGTCTGAGCATTTTCAACCAAAGCGCAAATATTTGGCAACACATAAGTGATATTGTTCTTCCTCAAGTGTTACGGTTGTCTCGCGATTTTTGCTAAGATTATTACGTGGCATCAATTGCTAGTTGCATTGCTGCTAAGAAAGCTCCTTAAATTGCACCAAAATGGTGCAATTTTCTTGTTCCGGCTTCGTTTCCTCGCTTTTAAGGTCAGTAATGAGCGTTTTGATCCATGACTTCATCTTCCGGTCGGCCCAACGCACGCCCGATGGGGAAGCACTTGTGTACGGCAAACAACGGCTCGACTACCGCAGCCTGGCCAGTCTGCTTGATGCTACCGCCAGCGTACTGCTGCGTAGCGGCTTGCAGCGCAGCGAGCGGGTGGCGGTCTACACGGAAAAGCGCATCGAAAACGTGGCCGCCATGTTTGGCGCCGGCGCGGCCGGCGGGGTGTTCGTGCCAGTCAATCCCTTGCTCAAGCCGGAACAGGTCGCCTATATTCTGGCCGATTGCAATGTGCGCGTGCTGGTGACCTCGCATGACCGCCTGCGCCAGCTGGTCGGCGTGCTGTCGCTGTGCCCGGATCTGCGCACCGTGCTGGTGGTCGATGCCAAGGGTGAGTTGCCAGCCGTACCCCATGTCGAAGTGCTGGACTGGAACGCCGCGCTCGCCGAGACGGCCAGCGCGCCCGCGCCGCACCGCTGCATCGACGCCGACATGGCCGCGATCCTGTACACATCGGGCAGCACCGGCAAGCCGAAGGGCGTGGTCCTGTCGCACAGGAATATGGTGGCGGGCGCCGAAAGCGTCGCCAGCTACCTGGAAAACACGGCGGACGACCGCCTGCTGGCGGTGCTGCCGCTCAGTTTTGACTACGGCCTGTCGCAGCTGACGACGGCCTTTTCGGTCGGCGCCACCGCCGTGTTGATCAATCACCTGATGGCGCGCGATGTGCTGCGCGCGGTCGTCGCCGAGCGCATCACGGGCCTGGCCGCCGTGCCGCCCCTGTGGATTCAGCTCGCTGCCCTCGAATGGCCGGCGGATTGCACCCTGCGCTATCTGACCAATTCCGGCGGCGCCATGCAGCGGCCGACCCTGGACGCCCTGCGCGCCGCGCTGCCGAATGCGCGGCCGTTTTTGATGTACGGCCTGACCGAGGCATTCCGCTCTACTTACCTGCCGCCGGCCGAACTGGATCGCCGCCCCGACTCGATGGGCAAGGCCATTCCAAATGCGGAAGTGCAGGTGCTGCGTCCCGATGGTTCCGAGTGCGAGCCGGGCGAACCGGGAGAACTGGTGCACCGCGGCGCGCTGGTCTCGCTGGGCTACTGGAACGACGTCGCCAAGACGGCCGAACGTTTTAAAAAGGTCGTCTCCGTGCACCACGGCCTGACCCTGTCGGAAATGGCCGTGTGGTCGGGCGACACGGTGCGCAAGGACGAAGACGGCTTCCTCTACTTCATCAGCCGCAATGACGAGATGATCAAGACCTCCGGCTACCGGGTCAGCCCGTCGGAAGTGGAGGCGGTTATTTACGGCGTCGACGCGGTGGCCGAAGCGGCCGCGATCGGCGTGGCCCATCCGAGTCTGGGCCAGGCTATTGTGGTGATGGCGCACCTGAAGGCGGGCACCGATCTCGATGACGCCGCGCTGCTCGCTGCCTGCAAGCCCCACCTGCCGGGCTACATGCTGCCGGCGAAAATCATCATTGCGCCGGCGCCCCTGCCGCGCAACCCGAACGGCAAGATCGATCGCAAGATGCTCAGCGTGGAGCTCGCGTCCATTTTTATTGAAAGCGCCGCATGAGTGTTCGACCGCCGCACGCGCCCCTGGTGCAGTTCCCCATCGTCGACGACGTGCTCCAGGTGGGCGGCATTCCCTTGCCGCGCCTGGCCGAACGCATTGGCGCCACGCCCTTTTACGCCTACGACCGCGCCGCATTGACCGAGCGGGTGGCCCTGCTGCGCCGCCACCTGCCGCCCACCATTCATTTGCACTACGCGATGAAGGCCAATCCCATGCCGGCGCTGGTGCAGCATATGGCGACCCTGGTCGACGGCATCGACATCGCTTCCGGGGGTGAACTGAAAATCGCCCTCGACACGCCGATGGCGCCTGGCCTGATCAGCTTTGCCGGTCCCGGCAAGAGCGACGCCGACCTGCGCTGCGCAGTAGCGGCCGGGGTGGTGCTGAACATGGAATCGGAAGGCGAGATGGAACGCCTGGCCGTTATAGGCGCGGCGCTGGGCATCACGCCGAAAGTGGCGATCCGCGTCAACCCGGATTTCGAACTCAAGTCCTCCGGCATGAAGATGGGCGGTGGCCCGAAACAGTTTGGCGTCGACGCCGAGCGCGTGCCCGCCATTCTGCGCCGGGTGGGCGAACTCGATCTCGACTTTTATGGCTTCCATATCTACAGCGGCTCGCAAAATCTGAAAGCGGCGTCGCTGCAGGATGCGCATGAAAAAACCTTTGCGCTGGCGATCCGGCTGGCGGCCGATGCGCCGCGGCCCCTGCGCACGCTGAACATCGGCGGCGGTTTCGGCATTCCATATTTTCCCGGTGAAGAGCGGCTCGATCTCGCCGCCGTGGGCGAAAACCTGGGCCGCCTGCTGCCCGACGTGTATGCCGCCTTGCCGGGCGTGCGCATCGATATCGAACTAGGACGCTACCTTGTGGCCGAAGCAGGGGTCTACGTCAGCCGCGTGATCGAGCGAAAAGTCTCGCGCGGCCAGGTCTACCTCGTCACCGACGGCGGCCTGCATCACCACCTGTCCGCGTCCGGTAATTTCGGCCAGGTGATCCGCAAGAATTATCCCGTCGTTGTGGGCAACCGCGTGCGCGAAGGCGAGCGCGAAACGGCGTCGGTGGTGGGGCCCCTGTGCACCCCGCTCGACCTGCTGGCCGACCAGATGGACCTGGCCAAGGCTGATACGGGCGACCTCGTGGTGGTGCTGCAATCGGGCGCCTACGGCCTGTCGGCCAGTCCACGCGAATTTCTCGGTCATCCGGCCGCGCGCGAAGCGCTGGTCTGACACCCGCTGGCCTAACTCATCTACCAACAAGGCACGAACATGAATCCGATTTTCTCTTCGATGGTGGCCGCATGAGCGGGGTATGTGGCTGGATCGGCCATGGCGCCAGCGCCGCTGACAACCGCGCCCTGATCGAGACGATGGCCGCGCCCATGGCGCGCTTCGACGGCAGCGCCGTGCAGGCAGCGGCGGGCCAGCGCGGCGCAGTGGCCGTTGCTGCCAGCGCCCAGTTGACCCACGTGCTGCAGCGCGACGGCATCACGGTGGCGCTGTGGGGACCGGCGCGTGCCCGCGATGGCCTGCTGGCCCAGCAGGCCGAAGCCGATGGTTTCGCGGCGGCCCTGCTGCAGGCTTATAAACGTGATCCGGCCGCCGTCTGCCCCCAGTTGACGGGCGCCTTTTCGCTCGCCATCATCGACGACAACACGGGCGAAGCCATGCTGGCGATCGACCGCATGGGCATCCAGCCGCTGGCCTTCCAGCAGGTGGGCGACACCCTGGTATTCGGCAGTTCGGCCGACGCCATCATCCGCCATCCCGCCACGCCCGGCGCGATCGACCACCAGGGCATCTATAACTATGTGTGGTTTCACATGGTGCCCGGTCCCGGCGCCGTCTACCGCGGCCAGGAACGCCTGCTGCCCGGCGAATACCTGCGCTTCAAAAACGGCAAAGTCGAACGCCAGCGCTACTGGCAGATCGAATTCACGGAGCGCCATGACCGCCCCTTCGCGGAACTCAAAGAAGAATTTTTAAAACACCTGCGCGATGGCGTGCGCGAGGCCGGTGAAGGCGCGGGCACCCAGATCGGCGCCTTCCTCAGCGGCGGCACCGACAGCTCCAGCATCGCCGGCATCCTGACCCAGGTAGGGGGCAAGCCGGCCGATACCTATTCGATCGGTTTCGAGGCCGAAGGCTACGACGAGATGGAGTACGCGCGTCTGGCCTCGCGCCACTTCGGCACCAAGCACCACGAATACTATGTAACGCCGCAGGATGTGGCCGCGGCGATACCCCAGATCGCCGCCGTGTTCGACCAGCCCTTTGGCAATGCCTCGGCCGTGCCGACTTTTTACTGTGCCCAGATGGCGCGCAAGGACGGCGTCACTCGCATGCTGGGCGGCGACGGCGGCGACGAACTGTTTGGCGGTAATGAACGCTACGCCAAGCAGCACATCTTCGCCATCTACGACCAGGTCCCCGGCGTGCTGCGCAGCGCGCTGCTCGAGCCGACCCTCAAACACTTCCCGGGCGGGGAGCAGATCAAGTTGATCCGCAAGGCGCGCAGCTATGTGGAGCAGGCCTCGGTGCCGATGCCCGATCGCCTCGAGACCTACAACCTGCTGGGCCACTACGGTCCGGCCAAGGTATTCACCGATGATTTTCTGGCCGGCGCCGACCAGGATGGTCCCGTCAAGAGTCTGCGCCGCACCTACGCGGAGCAGCAGCACACGGCCCTGATCAACCGCATGCTGGCGCTGGACCTGAAAATCACTTTGGCCGACAACGACCTGCCCAAGGTGACCAAAGGCTGCGAACTGGCCGGCATGGAAGTGGCGTTCCCCTTCCTGTCCGACGAGATGACGGCGTTCTCCGCCACCCTGACGGCCAAGCAGAAACTCAACGGCCAGAAGCTGCGCTACTTCTTCAAGGAAGCCATGCGCGGCATCCTGCCCGACGAAATCATCACCAAGCAAAAACACGGTTTTGGTTTGCCGTTTGGCGTCTGGCTGCAGAAGCACCAGGTGCTGCAGCAACTGGCCGGCGACAGCCTGTCGGACCTCAGAAAGCGCAAGATCGTGCGCCCCGAGTTTCTGGATTTGCTGGTGAGCCAGCACCTGAACGAACACGCGGGCTACCACGGCACCATGGTGTGGGTGCTGATGATGCTGGAGCAGTGGCTGAAACAGCGCGACCAGCACGTCGGCGCGCGCGCTGCCTGAGCCGGTGACTGCACTCGCAATGAGCGCTCACGCTGACGGCGTCACCGTCAGCTGCGTCGCCCGCATCGATGCCTTGCCGGCCGAGGCGCGCGCCTTGTTCGCGCAAGCCGAAACCGCCTGCGTTGAGCTTGGACTGGACTGGTTCGCCAACCTGAGCGCGGCCGTGTTCCCGCACGAAGCCGACCAGGTGCGTTTTTATATGGCCACGCGCGACGGCGCAGTGCAGGCCGTGCTGCCCTTGCGCGCCGATGGCGGCCGCGCCCTGCACGCGCTGGCGAATTTTTACACCGCCCTGTACGCGCCCCTGTGCGCGGCCAGTTGCGAGACGGGCGACCTGGCGGCCATTCTCAAGACGGTGCGGCGCGATGTACCGCGCGCCGCCTCTCTCAAACTGAGCCCGATGGATCCGGCCAGCGCCGCCTGGGCGATGCTGTTGCCGGCCCTGCGCCAGGCAGGCTGGAAGCCGTTCCCCTTTTTCGCTTTCGGTAACTGGTATCAGCACATCGACCAGGACTGGGCCGGCTACCTGGCCGCCCGCGAGGGCGTCCTGCGCAGCACCATCAAACGGGCCGGTAAAAAATTCGCCAACGCGGGCGGCACGCTGGAGCTGATCACGGCGCCCCAAGACGTGGCGCGCGGCGCTGCTGCCTGGGAGCGGGTCTACAACGCCAGTTGGAAAAAGCCGGAACCCTACCCGGACTTCATGCCCGGACTGCTGCGCACCTACGCCGCGCGCGGCATGCTGCGCCTTGGCGTGGCCTGGCTGGACGGCGCGCCGATTGCGGCCCAGGTCTGGCTGGTGGCGCACGGCACGGCGGAGATCTACAAGCTGGCCTACGACGAAGCGTTCAAAGCGCACGCCTCGGGGACCCTGCTGACGGGGATGCTGATGGAGCAGGCCATCGACCGCGACGGCGTGCGCACCATCGACTACCTGATCGGCGACGACCCGTATAAACAGGCGTGGACGCGCGATCGCCGCGAGCGCATGGGGGTGATTGCGTATAACCCGCGCACCCCGGCGGGGCTGCTTGGCTATGTGCGCGAGCAGGCTGCGCGCCTGGTCAAGGCAGCCCGAAAGCGCCGCGCCGGGGCCGCCGGCTGAACCGTTTTCCTGCCTGAACAAAGACCGCTGCGGCGGTCTTTTTTTGCCTTTTTTAGCTGCCAAAGCGGCCATGCTCAGTGCATTTTTCACAAAATAAAGTGTGAAAAATCAAACACTTATTGTCAGATTTTCTTTTGTGTTGACATTCATCAAACGCGCGCAAATAAATTGCAGTTTTCGTTCATTTGTTGCCGCAGGGATATTCCTTTGCAGAAATTCAGGCTGTAGAATTTGAACAGCTCATCAATATCTGATCCCCCATCAAATGTGATCAGGATCACGTCTTTCCACTGAAGTTGGCAGCAAACCAGCCATCCAACCCTTACTGGTTTCGAGCTATACCTTTTTAGCTATGTTTCCGCTAAGCCAACTCTTTCGCAAAATCGGAATATATTATGATTAACAACGATCGTCGCAAATTCATCTTCAAGTCGGGCGCCCTGGTTGCCTCTACCGCACTGACCGCCTGTGGCGGCGGCGGTGGCGCCACCGCCAGCGGAGCAGCCGTCGCAGGCAGCCCTGCCGCGCCCGCCGTGTTGCCCGATGCCGCACCGGCAGAAGCGACCCAGCTCGCTGCTGGCAGCGTCACCGGCACCCCGCTGGCTGGCGCCAGTTTCCGCCTGGTGGGCGCGACCACCGTCAAGTCCGCCCCGTTCTGCCTGGGCTACGCCTTCCGCAAGGGCGATGTCCCTGCCGGCAGCACGGTCACCAATGCGACGGGCACCTTGCAGGTGACCCCGAAAAACAGCTGGCCAGACGGCTCGATGAAATTCGCCATCCTGGCCGGCCAGGCCGATGTGACAGGCGGCACTGACACCGTCGTCACTCTGCAAGCCATCCCCGCCCCGGTTGACGCCACCCCTCTCAAAACCGCCAAGCTGCGCGCTACCGAAATCGTTGCCGAAATCGGCTGCGGCAGCTTCGGCACGGCCAGCTGGTCGGGTGCCGACTGGGATGCGCCATTCCAGACCTGGGTCTCGGGGCCGCGCATGTCCTCGTGGATTTATCGCAAGCCGGTCGGCAGCGATCCGCACCTGGTCGCTTGGCTTGAAGTGCGTCTTTGGTCGAACGGCGCAGTCGAAGTGCTGCCGTGGATTGAAAACGGCTACCTCAACGTCGCCGCCCCCACCAACAAGAGCGCCACCTTCACGTTCTCCCTGGCAAAGACGCAGCGCATGAGTGCCGCCTTTGACCTGAAACATCATCAGCGCACTGCCCTGATCAACGGGACCGCTCTGTCGTACTGGCTGTCCATCGATCCGGGCGTGACGCCACGGCACGATACGGCTTATCTGCAGGCGACCGAACTGGTGCCTACTTATATGGCAAAAGTGGACAATGGCGCCGGCGTTGTGGCTGCTCTGGTTAGCAGTTTTACGCCTTTACAAGCTGGTAACTTCAACTACGACGGCGACAGCATGGCCGCCACTGGTTATCAGGATCCGATTGGCATGCTGCCTCTGCACGACGTCCTTTATCTGACGTCGAACGCGCCTAACGCCTTTGCCGCCGTGGTGCGCAACGGTTACTCCGCCGGCCGCTACGGCATTCACTACCGCGACGAGACCACCAACCGCCCACTACGCTTTTCGAAATACCCGACCCTTAACATTGGCGACGGCCAGGGCTTCAAGGACAGCGGCGGCTCGTCCACCGGTTCCTATGTACCGAAGCCAAGTGGCGGTATCCCGCCGAACTGGGATCCAGCGCATAGCCCGAGCGTCGGTTACCTAGCCTACTTGATCACTGGGCGCTGGTATTTCATGGAAGAAGTGCAGTTCTCCACGACCGTCAATTACCTCGGTAATGGCGACAATTCGGAACTGCGGACGGGCAGCAAGGGTCTGGTGCAAACCTGTACGGATTGCTGGCAAACTCGCGCGTCGGCTTGGGACTGGCGCGCACGTGTCCAGGCGCTGTGCGTGACGCCGGACAGCGACACCGAATTGCGAAGTGAATTTATCGCATCGGTCGAGGCCAATATCGAGCACTTTCACGGCCGTTATGTGGCGCAGCCGAACAATCCATTTGGCTGGGTCAAACCAGGCGAGGCGTACAACGGCAACATTAGCGGTGGCGCGCCGTGGCAGCAGGATTTTGTCACGGCCGCGTTCGGCTTCTCGGTGTCGCTCGGACTGCCAATTTCGGCGACGGCGGCAAACAAACTGGCGGCGTTTTTCCAGTGGAAGGCAAAGAGCGCGGTCATGCGTCTCGGCACCCGTGACGGCTTCTGGTATGTCAACGGTACGCCATATACCATGCAAATTTCGCCGGTGAGTTTTCCAGATTTCAACACCGGCAAAGGGCCATGGTATCCGACCGATGCGGCGGCCTATGCGGCAACTTATGCAACGCCTCCCGCCTGGTTCGGCAGCACGGAAGGCACGCTTGCAGGCGAAATCATGCCTGGCGACCGAGCCATGTGGGGCAACCTCATGCCAGCGATTGCCTATGCGGTGCGGCATAACGTGCCGGGTGCGAAGGCCGCGTACGACCGCGTCAGAAACGCCAGTAACTGGGGCAGCCTGCGCACTGCGTTCAATAACTTCCCCGTGTGGTCAGTCGCGCCGGCAGGCTTCGTCGAAGTGGCGCCGGCACCACCGGCGCCCATCGACCAAACCTTGACCAATGCGCCTGCATGGCTTGCGGGTAAGAGTGTGAATGAGTGGGTCGAAATTGCCGGCACATCCGGGGCTGGTGGGTCAGCGGCCGACGCATTCAGTGGCTTTGCCCTGCACCCGGCGAAAAATGAAATCATGATCGCGGCCGCGGGGGGGCATGACGACTCGAGCGACAATCGTGTCGTCTCCCTGCAACTGATGACCAATACGCCCATTTGGCAATTGCGTTCGACCACCAGCAACGCCCCGATCCCCAATGTAGCCTACTATCCGGACGGGAAACCAAGCTCGCGCCACCTGTACAGCACGACGCATTTTATTCCGCAAATTAACCGCTTGATGCTGTTCGGCGAGCGTTTCGCATACGGCAATGCGTATACCTTCGGCGCCGTCGCTGCATTCAATCCTGATACGAATACCTGGGATCCGGCTGGCACTTGGGCAGATATGCCTTCGGGACATTACGGTGCGGTCTCCATCAAGGCCACCGGCGAGGTCTATTCGAACGGGCTGGCCTTGTGGTCGCCTGTGACGAAAGCCTGGACGCAGCCAATCACGCAGCGCACGGGTGACACGGTGCGCTGGCCGATTGCCCACGATAGCTCGCGTAATCAACTGTTCACCCTGAACTGGGCGGACGGCGAGGGCTTTGGTACGCCAGGCGTGTTTGCAACCCGCGTCCAGGTTGGCAGCGCCAGCCAGATCTCTGTGAGCTTCAACCCGAGCGTCGCGCTAACCAGCTTTATTGCAGATATGCCGACCTATGCCGGCATGGACTACGACCAGGTGAACGACTGCTTCATGTTCTACTGCGGGCAAGGTGCGGGAGCGGGCCGGATCTACGTGGTCAAGCCCAATGCCGGCAATGTCTGGGATATGAGCATCCTGCCGCTGGCATCGAGCAAGCTCCCACCAGCAACCCCGGGCAGCGGCGTGCACAACCGGTTCCGCTACATCGCCGCTTTGAAAGGCTTTGTGCTCATGCCGAATGCAGCTTCCAACGTGTTCTTCATCCGCACGGCGTAAGCGAAGCGCCGCCGCAGTCGGTCAAAACAAGGAAGCCGCCCTATCCAGGGGCGGCTTTTTTATTGGGCTGCGATGCGATTCAGGTCAGATAATGAGGGCCGGGTTTGCCGCAACGGCGCGCACTCTTGAGGATGGCGCCGCTCTGGGACAAAACGCGCCCCGTCGCCAGCCAGTAAGCACAGGCGCCTTTCCAGTCGTGGTCTGTCAACAGGCGGGCCAGCGGGTGGATCATACCGGCAGAAAAAAGCCGCAGCAGCTTGCCGCCCAAGCCGCCGACGGGCAATTTAAAATCCATCAGTAGGTCGTAGCGGGCCCGTTCCGAGAGGTT
>Ga0265798_10012315_pt1 | contig 10328 bp, 3 predicted proteins | sample P3T30metagenome_FD_192430 | JGI IMG/M metagenome (GOLD analysis project Ga0265798, IMG submission 192430) | Plant litter microbial communities from East Loma Ridge, Irvine, California - P3 T30 | ecosystem: Environmental > Terrestrial > Plant litter > Unclassified | place: USA: California...
ACCTGGAAACCGGCCGATGATGTAACTACCTTTCGTTCTCCGCAAGCTAAGGCGTTAGACTATGTGGTATTCAAAGGCAATAATGCCGATGAGGTGATCAAAAATTACCGGGCCTTATCGTGCCAGGTGCCTATGCTTCCGTTATGGGCATATGGGTTTTGGCAATGTCGCGAGCGCTATACCTCGGGCAGCCATTTGGTAGAAACGGTAAAGGAGTTCAGAAAGAGGAATTTGCCCATGGACGTCATCGTGCAGGACTGGCAGTACTGGGGTAAATATGGCTGGGGAGTACCCAAGTTCGATGAAACGAATTACCCTGATCCAAAAGGTTTCATAAATCAGTTGCACACGTTAAATGCACGCTTTTCTGTTTCTGTATGGGAAAATTTAGATAAGAAGTCAGAAGTAGCCAAAGATTACATCGCCAAAAATCTTTATATCCCAAACAGTCCATGGATAGATATATTCAATCCGGAAACGCAAAAAACGCATTGGAACGCGCTTCATAAAAATCTTTTTGCCAATGGGGTAGATTCGTGGTGGATGGATGCTACCGAACCAGAAAACGATGCCTTGACCGGGAAGCAAACCTACCTGGGTTTAGGCAACTTTTACAGATTAACGTACCCGCTTTTTGTAAGCAAGGCGGTGTATGAAGGGCAACGACAAACCGATCCTCAAAAGCGTGTGGCTATCCTTACCCGGTCGGCTTTTGCCGGGCAGCAGCGGTATGGAACCATTAATTGGTCGGGCGATATTGGCGGAACCTGGGACACCTACAAACGGCAGATAGTTGCCGGGTTAAATTACAGTATGACAGGCATGCCTTATTGGACAACCGACATAGGCGGTTTTTTTCGCCCCGGCCGCTCGCAGTATACCGATGAAAAATACCAGGAACTGTTAACCCGCTGGTTTCAATGGGGAACGTTTACCACCATATTCAGGATACATGGTTACCAGTCGGAAACCGAGCCCTGGAAGTATGGGGAGATAGTAGAGAACAACATGCGGAAAATGCTTAACCTGCGCTATCAGCTCATGCCTTATATCTATTCATCGGCATGGCAGGTTTCAAGCAAAAGCTCAACCATGATGCGCCCGCTGGTAATGGATTTCCCTGCCGATAAACAGGCAGTGCAACAGCCCTTTGAGTATATGTTTGGCAAAGCCATACTTGTGGCACCGGTTATTGAGGCCGGGGTAACTAAAAGTGAAGTCTACCTGCCTAAATCTTCCGCGTGGTACGATTGGTGGGGCGGTAACAGATACAATGGCGGAAAAACCGTCAAAACCGATGCTTCACTCGACAAAATACCATTATTTGTAAAGGCAGGATCTATTATCCCCGTTGGCCAAACCATGCAATTTACTAACCAGAAGCCTGCCGATACTTTAGAGGTACGCATTTATGGCGGAGCAAACGGCAAGTTTGAATTATACGAAGATGAGGGCGACAACTACAATTATGAAAAAGGCAAATTTAACGTACTTCCATTTTATTGGAATGATGCCGCCAAAGTATTAACCCTCGGCGCGCCGACGGGGAGCAACTATAAGGGAAAGTTAAAATCCAGAACATTTTTTATAGTGCTTGTTAATGGTGAAAACAATGCAAGTTCCCCCAAATCAAAGCCGGTGAAACTGCTATACTCGGGTAAGGAAATTACTGTTAAAATCATGTAATGATTTCTAAACTGAAGCAATTTATCAAACCGCCTTACTTAAAAGAGCGCATCATTTTAGTTAATATCCAATTGAGCCTGCAACTATATGCTATAAGAAAATTCATCGAGTATTTCGATGGATTTAAGTTGCTGATAGTCTGAACGTTTGATTTTTATTCAGAGCTTTGGGGAATATTTTTGTTGCACATTTGTTATACAAATTTCAACAAACATGGTGCATAATCCTATTGGCTAACGCTTAGATTTACCACCCGATGCCGCTACAGGCAACGCCAATTATAAACCAATAGAAAGCTGACAGGGTAATAACCAATGCCCATCAATTTTCGCAAATCTTGTTAAGATATGGGTAAAGTTACCTTTAATATCCTTGCAGCCTATTGCTGTGAAGGAGGCATACCATTAGGTGTAATTTCTTATGGCGCACTCCATTTCTTTGGGTGCCGGTCGGCTATTCTCTCAAAAATTTCAAACGATAAAATATTGTCGACCGGCCTTTAAGCCTTTGATACTGGAAGTGAAAATACTATCAAATTAAATATCAAGCCCTGTAATGTACCGTAAAATACTGTTCAAAATACTTCTGATATTATCGTTGGCATTGCTACTGCAACCGGTTTGTGCGCAACAACAAAACATCAGTTTTATGAACCTGGGTAGCGCCGACGGATTATCGTCTGATATGGTCAACGCTATCCTAAAGGACAAGTACGGCTACATGTGGTTTGCTACAGAAGACGGTCTTAACAAATTTGATGGCAATCATTTCACTACTTACAGGCATAACGCAAAAAATAGGAATACCATAGGGTCAAACCAGGTACTTGCGCTGCATGAGGATGTGGCTGGTAATTTATGGATCGGAACCAATGCCGGCATTGCCCTATATGACCGTCAGGCCGATTCTTTTGTGAATTTTGATCTACTGAGTAATATTGCTGCCATTTCTATAAGTTCGGATGCATTGGGTAAGATCTGGATCGGCGGTCACGGCGGGCTTCGCATTCTGAATGCCAAAACAAGGAAATTTGAAAAGCTTTTGCTGTCCCCATCTCAGAGGAATACGGTTACGTCAAAATCCATTCCCACCATATACCGCGACCGGCAAAGCCGCATGTGGTTAGGGGCCAATGATGGGCTGTATCTTTACGAGAGCGCGCGTAAAACATTTTTGAGTTATAACACTGGTAAACTAACCAACAGCTATGTTAGCTCAATAGTGGAAGATTTAAAAGGGAATATTTGGTTGGGGAGCATGGGGGGTATAGAAATGCTGCCTAAAGGAAAAGACAGCTTAGTCACCTATGGGCATAACCCTGCAGACCCGCAATCGCTTAGCAGCAATTTGATCTATGCTATGTGCATTGAACCTCAGGGTAATATTTGGATAGGAACCGAAGAGGGGTTAAATATTTTAAACCCATTAACAGGTAAGGTAATAAGGGTTAAGCAAGATGCACGTAATATTTACAGTTTAGTTGGCAAAGCCGTTAAAAGTATCTTAATTGATAATCAAGGCATTTACTGGGTGGCCACCTATCATGGCGGAATAAGCAAATACGATAAAAATCTTCCATTTTTTAACCTGCGGCAAGCCAGTCCTTTTGATCCTATGGGGCTCAGTGCATCGGTGGTTACTTCATTTGCCCCCGGCAACGACCATAATGTTTACGTAGGCACCGATGGTGGCGGCCTTAATTGTTTTAATCTATCCACAGGACTCTTTAGCCACCCCGCACTACCGGTAGTGCATAAACGGCTGGCTATTTTAGCTATGGATAGGGTGGAGGATGAGTTATGGATAGGTACGTTTTTAGAGGGGTTATACATATACAATATAAAAACAGGAAATAGCAGGCAGATACTTGCCGGATCAGGCCCGGGAAACATCAGCAGTAATGAGGTTTTTTGCGTAAAAAAAGATAGCCGTGGCATGGTTTGGGTTGGAACCAATGGTCAGGGGGTTGATGTATACGATCCCCATAAGCAAACCTTTTTGCGTTATAACAGTCGCCAGGTTGGTGAGCAGCACCTGCTTACTAATAACTTTATCAGGGTAATAGAAGAAGATAAGGACGGTAAGATGTGGATTGGCACCGTAGGGTCGGGCATTGCGGTTGTTGATTTGCATGCAGGCAGCTCGCAATTGCTTAATACCACAAATTGTAATCTTCCTAATAATTATATCTTAAGTATTCACCAGGCACGAAACGGATCTGTTTGGGTGGGTACCAATGGTGGCGGGCTGTCTCGCTACAACAAAACGGCTCGTAACTTCGAAACATTTTCGGAAGAGAATGGGTTGGGTAACGCCGTGATCTATAAAATTTTAGAAGATAATAGCGGTAAACTTTGGGTGAGTACTAACAAAGGCGTAAGTTCTTTTGACACCCAAACCCTTAAATTCAGAAACTACTGGCGTCATAACGGATTGCAAGGCAAACCATTTGTAATGGGAGCAGGCCTTACGCTACCCGATGGGCAATTATTTTTTGGAGGTGCGGGCGGGTTTAACTACTTTAAACCAACTGAACTTCATACTAACAAAACCCAACCGCGGGTGGTATTAACCGATTTACGGATAGCGAACCACAGCATCAAACCGTCGGAAAGTTCGGCAATCAGGGAACATATTTCTATTGCCGATAGAATTAACCTCGACTACAGGCAGAATTTTTCGTTGAGTTTTGTGGCTTTAAATTATACTTCTCCTCAAGAAAACAGGTATTTGTACAAACTCGATGGTTTTGACAAGGATTGGAATTACGTTGATAAGATGAATACGGCTTATTACACTAATCTTGATCCGGGGGAGTATGTGTTTCATGTGAAAGCCATCAGCGAGTCGGGCGATTGGTCTACACCGGCAACATCCATAAGGATCTCAGTGAAGCCGCCCATATGGCTAACCCCATTTGCTTATTTGATATACTTATTTGTTATTTTATCTGTGCTTTTTTACATCAGGTATCTGGGTATCCGTAAGCTCAAGGCAAACTTTGCAGCAGAGCAGGAAAAAATCAAATTACTGCAGCGTATAGAAGAAGAAAGGCGTGAATCTGAACGGAAGCATGAATTTGATCAGTCTAAAATCGAATTCTTAACCAACCTGAGTCACGAGTTTCGTACCCCTATTTCGCTTATAATGGGTCCGGTAGACCAGTTGTTGCAAACAGAGCCTAACACGCTGAAGTCTAAGCAACTTAACATGGTGAGACGCAATGCGCGAAGGCTGCTGAATTTGGTTAACCAGTTGTTAGATTTTAGGAATATAGAAGAACGGGAACTTAAGCTGAACCCAACAGAGAGCGACTTTGTTGCATTTGCGCGCGATGTTGCCGAATCTTTTAAGGATTTATCTGAAAGGAAGCAAATACGTTTGGAGTTCCGCAGCTCAGTAAGATTCTATTTTACTCATTTTGATCAGGATAAAATTGAGCGGGTAATTTTCAACCTCTTATCTAACGCATTTAAATTTACTTTAAAAGGTGGAAACGTATCGTTTGTTATTGAGCGGGATAGCAGCTGCGACGGGCTTAAAATTATTGTGACAGATACCGGCGTGGGCATTGCAGAAAACGATAAAGACCGTGTTTTTGAGCGTTTTTTCCGCAGTGGCACCAGCGCGGCCGTGCTCAATCAGGGAAGCGGTATAGGGCTGTCAATTACGAAAGAGTTTATAGCAATGCATGGCGGTACCATTGATGTTGAAAGCGAGCCAGGCAAGGGAACAACCTTTACGGTATGTTTACCACTTAAAGAATCGGGGCATGAAGAGGTAATAGATACTGAACTTGACCCGGATATTGAAAACGATTTACAGGCTGATGAAATAGAGGCGGAGTTGATCGATTTGCCTGCAGATATTCATTATGAAGATGTTCCAACGGTGCTTATCGTTGAAGATAATGATGATTTTCGGCATTATCTTAACACCAGTTTACAACCTTATTACCGTATAATTGAAGCCACTAACGGTAAAGAAGGATGGCAAAGGGTGTTATCGGCCCATCCTCAGCTTGTAGTGAGCGATATAAGCATGCCCTACGTGAGCGGTATAGAACTTTGTCAAAAGATTAAGGCCGATAAACGCACCAGTCATATCCCTGTGCTTTTATTGACCGCTTTAACTGCCGAAGATGACCAGTTAGCCGGTCTCGAAATTGGAGCTAATGATTACCTTACCAAGCCTTTCAGATCGGATCTGCTGAACATGAAAATCCGTAATCTTTTGATTTTGAATCAGCAAATGAAGTCGGCATTTACCAGGCAGGTTAAAGTAGTTGGCTCCGAAGTAAAGATTGAACGGGAAAATGAAAAACTACTAACTAAGGTAGTTAGCCATATTGAGGAAAATCTTACTAATCCTCAATTATCCGTTCAGGAACTCAGCAGGTCGCTTGGTATGAGCCGCGGAACCTTATACTCGAAGATTCTGGATGCAACCGGCCAAACCCCGGTAGAATACATCCGGGCTGTTAAGCTCGACAGGGCGGCTATATTATTAGAGAAAAGTGATATGAACGTAGCCCAGGTATGCTATTCGGTAGGTTTTGCAACTCCAAATCATTTTTCACGCGCATTTAAGTCCCGTTTTAACCAGTTGCCTTCGGAGTATATGAATAGTAAAAGAAGGCAGGCTAAAGGCACCGAACATTAAAATTCTTGCTAAGCAATTGCAATTTTTAATCGTTCCCCTCGGCAATTTAATCATTAACCAAATTCTATGGCTTTTAAAAGCATCCGCATTGAGCGGATGCTTTTTTGTTTTAAGGCGCCCTGTTTTCTTAATTATTATGAAACCAGCCTTTGTGTGCGCACACGTTATGTATTCGCCAATAGATATCGAAAAGGAAAATTATCTGAAAGAGCGATTTCGCGAAATACAGTTTTTGTTAATGTTGTACAAAACAGCCTTTAAGCTACTCAAAAAGGCAATTCTTTGAACATTCTATCTAATCATTTCAACGCTCAGAGCATATAGTACTTTACTGTCAGCATACATTTGACGCTGTTCAATGAGCGCATGCCACGCAGGCTAAGTGCTTTTCTGAACAACCAATTAACCAAACATTAAACCGCTTAGCAAGCAAACAAAGTACTAAACCATAACGGTCCAAATTTAATATTTGAGACGGTGGTGCATGCTGTATCGTTTGCTGGCTTTAGTAATTATTGATATGAAACCTGCTACATGAGTAAAATTTACGGCATGCTTTAGCATAGTCGTAAACCTGAGTTAAAAAACTACTAACCCATTAATCCACTATTATGAACCCACAACTACTATTGTCAAGAAATTGTTTTCAAAATTATTTGCTGGCTTGTTACAGCCAGTGCCTAAATGCTTGCGGCCGGCAAGATTTAGTTAATGCTCAGTTTAGTTCCATTTAACTTGTTTTTCAAAATGACAAAGAAAAATACGATCAGGTATAATGGAATGTCTCTGTGCAGTCGGGGCCTCCGGCGTTCACTGAGTGTCGTATCCCTTATACTTTTTTATCTTATAATGCCTGGTCAGCAGGCCATGGCTCAGCAAACACGGACGATTAAAGGAAGTATAACCGACCGCAAGCAAGAGCCTATTATTGGTGCAACGGTCACCGTAAAAGGTACTACTATTAGGGTAGCATCAGATGTAAACGGAACCTTTAGTATTAAGGTACCCGAAAATGCACGTACACTTACCATCACTTATACCGGTATGGCCTTACAGGATGTAGACATTGCGGGCAGGGAATCTGTTAAAATTACACTGCAGGATGATGTAACCGCATTAAGTGAGGTTGCTGTAGTTGGTTACGGTGTACAACGCAAAGCCAGCGTGGTAGGTGCCATTAGTCAAACAAACGCTGCCGTACTCGAACGTACGGGAGGCGTTTCCAGTTTGGGTGCCGCATTAACCGGAAACGTTCCCGGGGTAATTACGTCGGCAAGTTCGGGCATGCCGGGCGACGAAGACCCGCAGATATTAATTCGCGGCCGGAGTACCTGGAATAACGCCAGTCCGCTCATACTGGTCGATGGTGTGGAGCGCTCTATCAATAATATTGACATCAGTTCTGTTGAATCAGTTTCGGTATTAAAAGATGCATCTGCCACAGCCGTATTTGGTGTGAGGGGTGCAAACGGTGTTATTATTATTACCACCAAGCGCGGGCGTGAGGGTAAAGCCTCTATTCGCGGTAACATTAACACAATTGCCAAAGTACCTTCAAAACTTCCCGGTAAGTACGATGCTTATGATGCGTTAAAAGTTCGTAACCGGGTAATTGAGTATGAGTTGGCGTTAAACCCCAATAGTTGGTTAGATTACCAGCCCGAAAAAATTCTTCAAAAGTACCGCACTCCCGCCAACCTTGAGGAAAGCGAACGCTATCCTAACGTTGACTGGGCAAAAACGCTGTTCAAAGATTATGCAATGTCTTACAATGCCAACTTAAATATAAGTGGCGGAACCAAATTTGTAAAATACTTTAACAGTGTTGATTTCCTAAGAGAAGGCGATTTGTTTAGGCAGTTTGATAATAACCGGGGTTATGAGCCTGGTTACGGTTTTAACCGTGTAAACGTACGCAGCAACCTCGACTTCCAGCTTACGCCGTCTACCATGTTCCGGGTTAACCTTGCCGGGTCAACCGGTAAAAAGAAAAGTCCGTGGGGAGCTACAGGATCAGAATATTCTATGTGGATTGCCGCATACAATACAGCACCTGATGCATTTTTGCCACGCTACTCCGACGGAACCTGGGGCTATTATGCACCAGACCCTGGTAAAGCAGAAAATTCGGTACGTACCCTGGCCATGAGTGGTATACAATACTTAACCACCTCTAAAATCACTACAGACTTTACGTTGGATCAAAATCTTTCTATGATCGCTAAAGGTTTGAATTTTAAGGGAACTATTTCCTTAGATAACACCTTTGTTGAGGGTAATCGCGGTATCAATGATTTGTATAACGATTCACAATCCAAATTCATCGATCCGAATAGCGGCACATCGCTGGTACGATTGAATTATGACGGAGCTTCGAGGTTTGATTTTCAGGAGGGTGTAAAATGGACCGCCGCCCCCGGCTCGGTGCTCGATGCGCAAACTCAACGTCGTATCTTTTACCAGCTTCAGTTAAACTATGCTACCGTTATTGCCAAAAACCATAACGTAACAGCTATGGGCTTGTTTAACCGTAACCAGCAGGCCATTGGTAGCACCATTCCAAGCTACCGTGAAGATTGGGTTTTTAGAACTACCTACAATTACAAAGGCAAATACTTGATTGAATATAATGGTGCTTACAACGGCTCCGAAAAATTTGGACCTAACTACAGGTTCGCCTTCTTTTCATCGGGTGGTGCCGGTTGGTTAATTTCCGAAGAAAAGTTTCTCAAATCAGTAAGCTTTATAGATATGCTGAAGCTGAGGGGTTCGTACGGTAAAATTGGTGATGACAACGTAAACGGAAGATGGCTTTACCAAACCCAATGGGGATATGGCGGTACTTCAAGGTTAGGGTCTACCGGCGAAGCTGCAGAGCAAAGCCCGTATACCTGGTACCGTGAAACGGCCGTAGGCAATGAAAACGTTCGCTGGGAAAAGGTGGAGAAGATCAACTTAGGTACTGACTTTGCTTTCTTTAAAAATGCGATTACCGGTAGTTTTGATGCTTTTCAAGACACCAGAAGCGATATCCTGACCGGTGGTACGGGCAGGGCTGTACCGTCTTACTACGGAGCTACGGCACCTGTGGCCAACTTAGGTAAGGTGCGTGTAAGAGGTTTTGAGTTTGACGTAAAGCTGAGCAAGTCGCTGAACCGCAATCTTCGCCTGTGGGGCAATATCAACTTCACCCACGCCAAAGACCAGGTTTTACAGGCAGATAACGCCGCGCTTCTACCGGATTACCAAAAGAATGAAGGAAAGCAAATTGGCCAGGTATATTCTTATGTAAGCAAAGGCTATTATAACAATTGGGATGAACTGTATGCTACCACGCAGTTCAACACTAACGATGGCCAAAAATTGCCGGGGAATTATCAATTAGTTGATTATAACGGCGATGGTATTATTGATAATCGTGACAATATTCCCTACGGTTTTTCATCGTCACCGCAAAATACCTATAACCTTACCATCGGTTTCGATTGGAAAGGATTTAGCGCCTTTGCACAGTTCTACGCGGCCAACAACGTTACCCGCCAGGTTGTACTGCCAAGTTTAGCCGGACAAAACCACACCGTTTACGAGGAGGGTAGCTACTGGTCTAAAGATAACATGAACGCCGATGTACCTATGCCAAGATGGCTTTCAACCCCGGCCGATTTCTACAGCGGCAGCCGCTACATGTTCGATGGATCTTATGTACGCCTGAAAACAGCCGAGATCAGCTACGTATTCAACAAAAACTTCGGTTTTATAAAGCGTGCCGGTATGGAAAGCCTGCGGATTTTCCTGAACGGAAACAACCTCGCTGTATGGACTAAAATGCCGGACGACCGGGAGTCGAATTTTGCCGGAACGGGATGGGCTTCTCAGGGAGCGTATCCTACTGTAAAGCGATTTAATTGTGGTGCTTATATCACCTTTTAATATTCAGTTTTATGAAAAAGTATCAAAAAATCATATTCATCTGCAGCGTA
>Ga0265798_10012318_pt1 | contig 10326 bp, 9 predicted proteins | sample P3T30metagenome_FD_192430 | JGI IMG/M metagenome (GOLD analysis project Ga0265798, IMG submission 192430) | Plant litter microbial communities from East Loma Ridge, Irvine, California - P3 T30 | ecosystem: Environmental > Terrestrial > Plant litter > Unclassified | place: USA: California...
CATTAGAACTCGCTTCACTACTATAGCACTAGATCGTGGCACTTGCATTGCACACCGTTTCGCAGTAGTCACGCTGCCAGCAACGAAAGTCTACACATCACGTCAATAGCCGCCGACCAAGATCAATAAAATCAGGCAGAACAACAACGCACTCAAAAAGCTCCAGCAAGTCCATCAACCCCCCACTCATCCCTCTAAACATGATTCTGATGCCAAGTAAACCCCCCATCCCCCCCAACCAACCTCCCAACCCCATCAACGCCCCTCTCCGGCCTCCTCCCCAACAACACCCCCAAAGCAGAATCCACAACCTCCGCCTCACCCTCATTAAAGCCCTCCAAAACTCTCAGCCTCGCCTCGAACCAACCCCTCTGCTTCCCGCCCACGTCGTCCCTGGCAGAAGCCTCAATCCACTGCTCCGGCTCGAGCCACTCGATCGGCAGCTCCGTCCCCTTGACGTCCGCGAGGGCGCGCACGACGTCTTCGAGGGTGTCGACGTCGGCGCTGGTGAGGAGGAGGATGTTTTTGGACGTTTTAGGGGTGATGGAGGGGAAAGCTGCGGGGCCGCCTTTGGCGATTAGCACTGCTATGCCCTCGCCGAGCTCGTCGCGAGAAGTGAAAGCTATTTTGCCCTGCGAGACTGGAGGTTGGAGGATTGGGAAGAGGACTTTGGTCGACGAAGGGTACCAGTTGAGGTAGAGCGGGAAGGCGTCGGTGTAGATTCCTGCTCGAAGAGAAAGGAACTGGAGGCCGGATCTGGAAGAAATTTGTGGTTAGTGTCTCCTCCGTATCCATCAATTCAAAAGATCCTTGTCTTGATCAGATTTTGACCATCAAGATCACGGACGGAACTTACTCCCTCAGCCTCTCCTCCGTCCACAAATGCGCCTGCATGAAGCCGACCTGACTCTCATCTCCCCACCCGCCAAAAGCCAGACTCACGTACCACACGGCTTGGACGCCCGCTTTGACAGCGGCTTCGATCACATTCCCATGCTCTCGGTTGCGCTTGGCATTATCCCTCTCACTACTGCTGACGAACAAAAGGAGGCCGACACCCGCAAGAGCAGGGCCGAGAGTCTCCGGGCGAGCGAAGTCGAGTTCGCGGAATTGCACGCCCTGGGATTCGTACTTGGAGCGATTCGCGGGAGAGCGAGACGTGGCGATGATGGAGGCTGGGTTGAGGTTGTGGGTGTGCAAGAGGTGGTGCAGGATCGTCGTTCCGAGGCCGCCGGTTGTGCCGGTGAGGAGGATTGGGAGGTGGGGCGACATTGGGAGCAAGATGCGATCGTTAGACGAGTTGGTTGAATGTCAGTGGGGCTGTGATCGATGCAAGAACGAGAGGCGGTTGGGGATGTATTTATGTTTGCCTGAGGCGCCATTGAGATACCTTGGGAGCCTCGAGTGGGCACATCACGCATGCGTGCTTACCAACGCATGTGGACTGGCTCGTATGTTGAGTTTTGATCGACAAGTCAGTGCGGTGCAGGTTCTTTGTTAATCAACAGACCATTGCAGCAAAGCTGGTGTCGACGAATACACGAAGCGAAGTTGCGAGTGGGTCAGAATGTGCGGCTGATCGAAAGTCAGTTTCGAGCTTGGTAAGCAACGGCATCCCGACCACCTGGCATACCACAATCGCACATCCGTTCAGTTTGAACATCGTCAGAGCATCCCCGTCGGCACTAGGCATCAAATTTTCTTATTTTCAGTATTGTCGTTACCATTACGCCTTGAGGGTTTTGCGAAGAATCCATCCACAGGCGTCAGCCAGTCTCAGTTCATTCACCACTCGAAAGTCCGAGGGCGTGTGACCTCCCTAGTGGATGACGTGCTCGCATTTACACTCTACCCAAGTCGTATCTTGCCTATCCTCCCTGATTCTGGCCATGCTTCTCATCTCTCGTTCGCATCCGCTGTTTCGGCACTTTGGCGTCGGGCAGCGTGCTGTCATGGAAAGTCGGACACAACTGATCAGCTCTTACGCGCAGGGGCACGAGAACCGGATGACCTGATGAAGTGTTAGTAAAGAGTGAGTGCAATATTCTTTTCCAAGACACGATTCTTACATTGAGATTCTTCGGGCAACACCTGCAAGGTTGGTGTCCTGCTCAGCCTCTCTGCTCGCACGCTTGAGAGCCTCCTCGCGCGCGTGATCGGTGCTCTTGCGAACCTCTTCATGGCTGGGAGGAAGACGCTCGTTCTGCAAATCGACCTTTCTTGCGTCTTCGAAGTTTGTGATGGCCTGTTTGATGCCCTCAGATCCCAGCATAAGAGTACCAGCCGGCAGACGTCCACCGGAAGCTGTCTTGAGCTCCGTGACACGCTCGCTCTCCTCGCGAAGAACTTGGAATACGCGTGACAAGCGACCGATGGCGAGAATCTTGTTCTTGATCGCGCGACGCTTGAACTCTGTTGAGTCGGGGTCCATGCCACTAGTGGAGGTGTTGATCCTCTCGGGCGGCGACGAAGGGCCAGAGGAAAGAGGGGTCTCCTCCTCGAGCTCTTCTTTGCTGCACGTGTTAAGTATGGCAATGAGCATGTCGGTGATCTTCTCGCCAACGAAGGGCAGAGACCATGTGAAGACGTCCATAAAGTTGGGCAGCCAGTAAGGGTGCGGTGTACAGTTGAACTGGCGGATGTTCATAACATTGTTCTCGTACTTGAGGACAGCAGCCTTGTTGTTGTAAACGTCGAGGTAGTTGGGTGCGGAGAAGATGGTCATGACAGAGGGGAAGCCGGTGGTGCGAGTCTTGCGGTACATCCTGTAGCCAGCGTCTTGTGCTTCGTGGGCGCGGATGATGGACAACAGGTTGTTCTTCTCCAGGAAGGCGCAAGCGGCTGGGTAGCTGAAGAAGTATGAGCAGCCACGGACGTGGTTGTGCACAAAGTACTCCTGCGTTTTCTCTTGTCCGAATTCCTCCAGAGGATCTGCCCAGAGAATGTCGCACATCAAGCCGTGGGTAGGTGGTTCCCTGAAGCGGTCGAGAGACTTGATATCCTCCAAAGTGTGCAGCTCCGGGCTGAGACCACCGTGAATGCACAGGAACTGTTTGTTCATGATTGCCGCCAGCGGCAAACAGCAGAACGCCTCCAGACAGGCCTCGTACACCGCCTCGCTGTACTTGTGCTTGCACTCCAGCTTGAAAGTGAAGTAGTCGGTCAAGTGGCGACACTCGTGGTTGCCTCGCAGCAGCCAGAGAGAGTTGGGGTACCAGATCTTGAGGGCCCAAAGGTAGAGCACGCACTCGATCGAGAAGTAGCCACGGTCAACGTAGTCGCCCAAGAAGAGGTACCTGGTCTCTGAAGGGTCACCACCGACCTCGAACAGCTTCATGAGATCGAAGAATTGTCCGTGGACGTCACCGCATACTGTGATGGGAGCGTCCATTTCCAGCAGGTTGGGCTCTTGTCGGAGCACCTGCGCGCCAGAGTTGATGATCCATAGTGCTTGCTCTTCTGTGAGGCGACCTTCCCTGTAAAGGTGCTGCTTGAGGAACTGGAGGTTGGGCTTTGATCGGTCGTGAGGGGATCTGATCTGCTCTTCGGTAGGGGTACTGAAAGCGGGCGCTTGTACGTCTGTCGCAAGTTGCGGTCAGCAATTCGTCTGGAGTCGCTATGCCCTGTGCAGCACGCCACAGCGCTGGAGGAGTGTCGTGGACTCACCCTTGCAAACTCTCTCTTGTGTGTTCACCTGGGAACCATCCTCCATCTCGTGGATAGTGAAGTCGATCTCGGGGACCTGCTTCTTCTCCCGCACAGCACGAATGGCATTGTCGAGGTATACCTCTTGGTTGGGACCGGTGCCTTCCATGTTTGGTATGTATGGAATGCGGAGGACCAGTGGGAGGGTGTGAGAAAAAGGTGTGTGAGGTGGGCAGCAGCAGCTGGTGGTGGAAGAGCGCAGGCCAGAGCTCGGCGGGCGTGAAGACGAGCTGGGCGGCGATGAGGGTCTCGTGCGTGTCGGTAAGTGTGGCTGATGAAATGGCCTCCTCTTTGTGGCGTCGGCGGGGATGCGAGAGTTCGTTTGTGGGAGGAACAACACACGGCAATCTGTGTGTTTTGTGGAAGAAAAGGTGGTCGGTGATGGTGTGATGCCTGTCGAATATACAGGTGATGCTCAAAGACTGGCGGGGTGGTGATGTTCTGTGCTGAGCTGAGATAACGGCGGTTGGTCTTCAGGCAAAGGAGCGAACAGCCTCGCCCGAGCCTCACTTTTCGCCCCTCTCCCTCCTCGTCAGCACATTATTGTTCGCCTCAGGCATGCTTATTGCTCAGGAGCCGAGATCCACCTTGTAGGGGATTTAACCTAATCTGAAATAAGGGGTTCTCGACTCTCGACTGATCGACACAGGGTAGGGGTGTTTGCAAGGAAGGTGTAGTAGTTAAACAAGACCTCCTGAAATAATTTGTGTATTTTCAATTAGCGAGACAACTCAACACAGTACTTTACAACTATGTAATGATTTCGGCAACAACACCTGCTGCTGGAACCTCGCCACCATTTGTCGAACCGACAATCTCACTGGCACCGGCATGCTCACGATATACCAAACCGCCAATACTACCGCTTGGATCCAGTGAGATCAGGATATTGGAGACCACTCTCTCTCACTGGTACGAGGAATTGTTCAACATCACGGATGCTGATATTGCCAAATGGGGACGATGATATTCGTATCTGTCTCTGGAAGTTTGCAATGCATGAGGCCCCCAATTGGTCGTAGTTAATCTTGCAAAATCCATTCCTGCAAGGCCGCACAACTTCAGCTCGCAGGAATCTCAAGACCTGCGATTCCTTCCTCGAAAACTTGCTAGTGAACTGGTCCAAAATTTTGAGAAGGGGTCCTGGCCTAAACGTAGCAAGGAGTACGGCCTTGAGCGGTGATCAGACCGACGCAGGAGTAGGCACCACCGGCATTGCACTTTGCAGGACTGTTCTCGCCGCTCTGGAGCAGTCGGGAAGCGCCTTTGCAGACAGCCTTGCAGTCGTTTAGGGGAGCATCGCCGGTTTGTGCATTCTAGTTGGCGAATTAATTGTCAAAGACAGTGGAAGAGGGATCAGTCTACCGGGGGTTTGTACTTACGTATCCGTAGGTGCAACAGTGCGATCCGTCGGAGAAGAGACACTGGCATTCATCACCTGCCACGCATCCCGCACCCTTGTGGCCAGCCATGGCCAGGCCAAACCAGAAAGTGAGGTAGACGAGATTCATTTTGATAGAGAGGCAGTGATCTGGTTGGGAGACAAATTGTTTAGGGCGGATTGGATTACAACGATTGCTCGAGAGGTGACGGTCCAAGGCAGTCTTTATACGCCCACCATGAGGCCCTTCGCACTGTACTTGCTGTCTCGGCGATTGATTTGCAAGTCGTTCAGCATACTCTGGTACAGTAGCATACCCCGAGGATTACGTCTTCTGGTTTCGTCGGCCATGGAACTCGAGTTCGATGTATTCTGCACGCAGTTGTTTGACTGCCAAAGCCCTATGAACATGTTCGCGGACCGCGGTAGAATGTTGAACCGAGCACCTGAACCCTAACAGTCGATCACCTCGGAAGGCTAACACGGCTACTTATCGATTGTTAGAGTTTTGGTGGTCGGTATTCAATTCAGTCTTGATGACTTGGCTGGCCGCCTTGGTTAATTCGTAGGCGACCTCGTTCGTCCACTTGTCTGCTCGGGAAGTACATGTGAGAACGACAAGAAGCCCCGCCGTCGGATATCGAAAGCTTCTCCAGCACGTGGAATTTCCTGACAGCGATTGCGAATGGCAAAGTAAGATCCGCCATCGAACAAGCGTCGAATAGTCGTCTCAAGCGTTTGCGCTTCAAAGTGTGAGCCGCACCTTGTCATTGGGAACTACTTCACTAGTCGAACGTTACTGCTCCTTCGTCCTTGCTGCTTGTCTGTTTGTGCCGCCGAAAGCCGTTCCTGAATCCTGATCATCCTGAGACTAAGACCTGAGTTGACCTTGATGACTTACCTGCACCCTATGTTAACCAGCAACTCGGTAGAGTCCACGCAACCCTCGTGTTCGCACGTCCCAAAGCCCCCATTTCCGCGCGGACGATCGAAGAAGAATGGTATCGTCCTCACGAAGCTTAACCATGTCGGCGAATGAAGGTCACACATGGCGTGGTTATCCTACGCGCGTGGAGTGTAGCGCCAAAATTACTCGCGCCGTGTCAAGGCTCCAGATCTGTCAGGATGGGCGATGGCACCTCCCTACATGACAGAGACAAGCTACGGAAACTCACACAGTCACATTCGACACCAAGGCTTCTTCCGAGTCGACAAAGATCAAGAAGCATTACCACTACTCTCGAAAGACCGAAAGCAAAGTACATCTCGGCCCGACCGAAGCAAACCGAGCAAGCTATCTTTCACGGTCGAACCTTTATCAACAAATGACAAATGAACTCCGGACGGTGTTACACCGAGATGCCTTTGCCCTCGAGCTCGTCTTGTCGAAGTCGAGCCATCTGAGAATGCAATCACTTGGCAGCACTCGTACCAACAGAAGAGTGAATATAAGACATCTTCTCTGGGCTCCATTTCTGTCTAGAGCCATCAACGATTCCCAAGCTCGCCATCCAACAACCAAACTTCTACCTTCTCCCTTCACTTACTGCGTTACACTCAACACGCATTTCCGAATACTCTAGAACATGTTGCTTCACAATCCCATCGCGATGGCCAGCAGTTTGACAGCCATACTGGCAGTCGTCAACGCCGCCGGCGTTATTGGCAAGCCGGAAGGCTTTGGCTCTGCAGTCACTGGCGGGATCAAAGGACCAACAGTCACTCCCCAAAGCAACGCCGACTTGGTCAACTACCTCCGCCAGTCAGGACCTCTCAACATCGTCGTCACCAAGACCTTCGACTTCAGAGGCACCGAGGGCACTGCGACGGAGATCGGATGCGCCCCCTACGGAACCGGCGCGTCGTGTCAGCTGGCAATCAACGCAGGGGACTGGTGCAAGAGAGAGCAGCCCAGTGCACCCACCGCCACCGTCACCTACGACAAAGCAGGCACGAACCCGCTGCAAGTCACTAGTGACAAGAGCGTCGTAGGTGTGGGCAGAAACGGCGTGATCCGAGGCAAGGGATTCCGAATGGCCGGAGGCACGAACAATGTGATCGTTCAGAACCTTGAGATCCGGGACCTGAACCCTCAGTATGTTTGGGGAGGCGATGCCATCACTCTCGACGGAACGTCCAACATCTGGATCGATCATGTAAAGGTGAATTCCTCCCCCGATGCAGCCCAATACCCTGGTCCGGTTGCAAAAAAATGAAATACAAAAACACTGACACTTCCACTCGCAGACATCTTTCATCGGCCGCCAGCACATCGTGACCGGCAACGCGCAGAACACCGGCATCACAATCTCCAACAACTTCATCGAGGGCCAGACGAACTGGTCGCCGAGCTGCGACAGCTACCACTACTGGGCCGTCTACCTGACCGGCGCCCAAGACACCATCACCTTCAAGAACAACTACCTCCACCACACCCAAGGCCGCTCGCCGAAGCTGGGCGGCAACGCCGTCGTCCACCTCGTGAACAACCTGTGGTCCGACAACATCGGGCACGCTATCGAAGGAGCCGCCGCTTACGCTCTCCTTGAGGGCTCCGTCTTCCGCAATGTCAAGGCCTCGATCGAGAAGTATACCGGGTACATCTGGGCGCCGACGACTGACGATGCGTCCTGCCAGGGTCAGCTTGGCCGGAGCTGTGTGAGAAATATCTACGAGAGTTCCTCAACTATTGTCAGCAATAACAACCAGCCTGTGGCGAAGGTTGGCAAGGGCGCCGCGAGTGCTCAGCAGCCGACTACTATTGGAAACCTCGGCAATACCGCCGGGAACACTCTGTAGAGTTGTTGAAGATCGTTGGGTAAATTCTTGGTGGAGGAGACGAATGTGATCGAGACCATTGTTAAATCACACGGGTTTGGCGACAAAGACACCTCAACAAAAGACATCACTTTATTTCAAGAACTTGAGACTGAGATTTGTATTTGGAGCAAAAGCTCTATTTTCGTTGATGATGCGATTGACTATCTTCAACTCTAAAACTTCAACGTAGCGGCGAAAGCGCGCTGGGACAGTTTCCTCCTCGCGCGCGTGTGTGTGTATTCAGTTCTCCCAAAAATGCAAGCAAAGCGCCGTATCCAATGCGTCTCTCATGTTACAGACAGAGGAAAGAAAATGCTGTCTTCAAGTTCCTCCTTTCATCATCGTACTGGAAACCCAGTCTGTCACGTAAATTTCTCAGTGCTTGTGGTGGGCACTGTGGGCGTGGCGACGGAAACGGTTGATGCCAGAGATGACACCGTTGGTGCAGGCGGTACCCTTGGCCAAAGGACGCTTCACGGCGGTGCCGTGGTCGCAGATGCCGAAGGAGTCGTCGCCGATGCAGATGAGTGCGCCATCTTCGGAGCACTTGGTAGAGTCGCCCGACAAGGTGTTGTTGCTACCAGCGTCGGAAGAACCCGAAGAGTAGCCAGTAGGTGCCGGGGCCTGGCTCGAAGGTGTTGCGGTGGAGGGTGCAGCGACGGCTGAGGTGGCAGTGGCGAAGGTGGTGTAGGTTTGCTTCTGCTTCTGGTTGTCGTACGACTGGATCTGAGAGGCGATCTGAGTCGGCGCGCTGTATGCGGGAGCAGAGGAAGCAGGCGCAGAGTAGGCGGGAGCGGAAGAAGCAGGAGCGGAGTATGCGGGAGCAGAGGTCTCCTTCGGGGCGCTGTAGCCACCAGGGCCCTTGGCACTGGCGACAGTGGCCTTAGGGTAGTTCCAGCCGTCTGTAGCGCTCATGGTGGTGACAAACTCGCCAGGCTCCGGGAAGAGAACATCAGAGTTCTCACTGGTCTTGACATCGTTGACACTCGCCAAGTTGGCGACGAAGAGGGGAGGGAAGCTGCCTGTGCCGGATCCACCAGAGATGTCGACGTTGACACAGTTCTGGTACATCTCGCGGTTACCGACAGTGTTGAACCAGGTCCAGGAGAGAATGGCGTTGCCAGACTTTACATCCTTGGGCATGGGAATGTCCCACGAGTTCATACAGTCGCTCTGGCCGGGAGAAGTGCAAGCCTTGAAGCCGGGCTGGAGGTTGAGCTTGGTATTGGAGGGGCAGCCACCTTCGATGGAGTAGATAACGTTCCAGCTGGCGGGATCGGCTGCGTTGGTGGTGTCGGACAAGATTGCAAGTTGACAGCTGCCTCCTCCGTGCACGGCGGTGTTGGCGCCTTCAGCCATCTCGAACTTAAGTGGGAAGGTCTCGCCAGCGATAATTTTCTGGCCGCCGGATGTGGGAAGAGCGGCACCGTGGCAGGGGAAGTTGCTGCCGCTGGGATCGAGAGGGTCTTTGATGGCGTTGCCCTGGATGGGCTTCGGCTCAGCGATGTACAGGTGAGCACTAGCCATGCTCAAGAGAGAGGTAGCCACGACGGCGGTACGGCCGAAGGAGGCCATCGGGTTGAAGTGGTGCATGTTTGCGATATTCGCTTTGTAAGGACTGGAAGCGAGTGTTTTTTTTTCTGAGTGTGTTGCGATTGCTGGAAGCTAGAACCTGCTAGCTTGAGAGCAAAAGTTGCAGTTGTGTGATGCTACTGCTGTTAGTTGTTGGTCTGAGAAAGTAAAAGATTGGTGTGCCCAGTGGAGCTTTATGTGGTAGAGGAAGTTTGTGAAGTGAAGGGTTGGGGGGAAGACAACACCTTGTATTGGTGAACGACACAAGCCCATTGTGTCGTGTTGTCATTGTTCTTTGAACAAAGGATCATTGAATGGATTGTTCACGTACCTTTGTTGGTGAATTTACAAATGCTGGATTTGTGAATGATCCCAAGATTCAAGCGTACAACGAATGAGTGTGACTCGTGATGATCTCGCAGAGATGGATTCAAGTGAATGACTGAGCGGCACCGGGCACGCGGGAGAGACAATTTGCAAGACGACGAAAGACTGACTTGAGAGAGGAGAGACCAGAAAGAACAAAGGCGCTGTACTTCCTTCTTATGCCGTTGGGCCAAAGAGGATCTGCGCAGTCAGGACAAGACATGGTCCCCTGGGAACCAAGCTTTTGCGACATCCGCAAGGTGCATGCAGGTATCCTCTCGGAGGCCAGCGAGAAAGGCCCTACCACCTAGATGCAGAAGCGTGGCCAACGGTGTTGAGCAGTCTTGCGCTGCTGCATGTAGCGGGCCCGCGAACAAGAGAGCGATTCGGTACGGAGAACAAAGCCGGCAAGTCACCACGAGCCAATCGCAATGCGCGCTTTGACAGGACCACATGGTACTGAGACATATGCGTGTGTCCGT
>Ga0265798_10012319_pt1 | contig 10326 bp, 17 predicted proteins | sample P3T30metagenome_FD_192430 | JGI IMG/M metagenome (GOLD analysis project Ga0265798, IMG submission 192430) | Plant litter microbial communities from East Loma Ridge, Irvine, California - P3 T30 | ecosystem: Environmental > Terrestrial > Plant litter > Unclassified | place: USA: California...
CCGTAATAACCCTCTCCCAACCCCCCAAAATCTCCGACACCCTCGCAACGCAAAAGAAAGAATCCTACGAAGACTGCACCCCATGCCGGTTAATGGGTAAGTAAGACTCCAATCCATCCTACATCACCTTACCCATCCCCAAACCTCAAGTCCTCCCATGCATATCCCAAAAACGAGACCCCCAACCTAACCGGAACCGCAACAGGCAGCGCCGCTTTCACCGGCCTAGGAATCTACAGCTACGCCTCGGGCATGTCGCAGCTCAAGGAACGCGAAGCGGAGATTTTGAGGAGCGGCTCGAGTGTTACGATGCAGGCGCGGCGGTTGGGGATTTTTGGGTTGAGTGGGGTGTTGGTTGGGTTGGGGGTTTATCGGTTGGTGAACTGAAAACGACTTGAAAGAGTTGGGAATGGAGGTTTGCAGGGATCAAGACTGTAAGATTTACGAGGGCGAGAGGGAGGAGTGATGGGAAGATATAGCGCTCACGGGAGGGTGGAGGGTGCGGGAGAGAAAAGATGAGATTGATTGGCGATCTGCACGCTTCTGTATGATACCTATGGATGGATTCCTTAAAGAGCATGGACATAGAAGGAGAGGAGAGGAGCAACAACGACTCTAAGCAGAAGCAAAACGTCCACCTGCTTGGTGCGAGCAAGAAGAAACAATCATTCGAAGGAAAGCTGCATGCACAAAACAGAGACCGAAGCAGGCCTCATCCGGGAGTCATGAAAGCTCCAGGGTGGAGTAGGTGAAGGAACACTTGCGTCCGATCGAAGGAATACCGAATCAAAAGCAAATTGAATCAAAAGAGAGAGGGAGAAAGGGAGGCGAGTCTTCAGATCGAAACGCTACTGAGGGTTATTGGAGATGAGCAAGTTACATACATCAAATGTACATGTTGCTTTATCAGTATATTCTGGAGAGAATGCTCACACAAGAAATACCGCATTACTTTTCAGGGCAGTGTGAACGACTTACTCCAAGTCTTTACCAAAGGCAAAATAGCCACACCTCGCGAATCTACACAATCACAGACAAAGGTGACAGTACAACATGAACACAAGACGTGCGCTATATATTTGATTCGGTAAAAGGGGGTATATAACCTCGCCCGCTCACAATATGCAAATCGACTTCGCCTGCCTGCCTGTCTGCCTGCCTCTTCCATAGTAAAACCTCAAAAGTTCGCTCCCTCACTACGCCTGCGCTCCTCCTTGGCCAAGGATCAATCACCAAGGGTATCTCAACGCCTCCCGAAACAAAAAATTGGGTGGAAGTCCACCACACTGTGTAGCAAAAAAAATAAAACTCCGGGGCAAATGCATCCATCCATCGCTTTGCAGTCCTCTCGTGCGCGTCGTTGTTCGTGATTATGTGTGTGCTAGTCCTGACAGACATGTCTGACAGCAGCTCGTCTTTCTCTTCCATCTCATTCAACAAATGGAAGTGTAGCGTGGTCCTCCCAATCAGACATGTCTGCCCTTCTTGCCTCCTCGGCCACCTCCTTCCCGGCGGTTGTTGTTGCTGTTGTTGTCGTTGCCATCCGGGTTGAGGCCTGAGATATCGAAGAAGTCGGGATAAGGCATCTTACGCTTGCCGCCTGCGCCTGTGCCTAGGTTGAAGTTGAAGGTCGGGCCGCTCGAGGCTCGGTTGTTATCTCGACTTCTGTTGTGGGTTGTGCGAGGTTTTGACGAGGCCTTAGGGGCGGTCCTTGCTGGTGCGGTGCTTGTGGGGTCGAGGTCCATGGTCTGGTTGTCGTCTCGATCGTGGTTGGTGGGATATGCTTGGGCCGAGCGGAAAGAGAAGTTGTCGAGGACCGGTGCGCTTGTAGGAGGTGAGGCTGCTGCGATGTGGAGTGCAGGCTGTTGCTGAGGTGTGGGCAGCGGTGCGTGCTGAGGTGGCTCGGAAGCCGGTCTTTGCTGTTCTTCCTCAACAAGCGAGTTGGACGCTGTGGGTTTCCTCTGGACCTCGGGCGAAGAGCTCCTGGTCTCGACGACTTCATCTTTGCTGCTGGAGTCTTCGTCTTCCTCGCTCGCCTTGGGTGCGTCATCGAGCCTCTCGGTTGCCCACTGCCTGACCCTCCAACCCTCGCCGTCCATCAGGCCGAGGTTCTCCTTGTCGAGAAAGACGAGCAAGTCGTCCAAAGCATCCTGGTAGCCTGCATCTCGAGAACGGGCATTCTCAGCGGTGGCAGTCTTGTAGAGGTTTGTGACTGAAAGGGCAGCTGCCTTGAAGTCGGATAATAGTTGGTGAGTCTGCTCGTTGCGGCGGCGAGTCGAGGGGAGTGAGGAGGAAAGGTGGCGCATGGAATCCATGGCTGAAAGCGGTGTTGAGCAGACCGGTCTGTCGAAGTACGTTAAGGTACGCAACGGTACGTTGTTGTAAGTTGGATGTAGGCCGGGGTGAGTAGGCGCTGAGTAACACAGTAGGCGGGGAGTGACGGATTGCGGGCGGCTGTTTCGGAGCGGCTGAGCAGGGTTTGGGTAGAGAAAGTGTGTTGTGATGTGTTGAAAGAAAAAGGCAGTGAATATAGCAGAGAATGAGGTTTGACGTCGTGTGTCTTGTCTTGTATTGTATCGTATGTCGTATGTCGTGGATGGTATGTCTTGAGGTGTCTTGTTAGAGTCTCTTCTCTTCTCTCTGTCTTCCAGCTTCTGTACAAAGAAGCCGGTCGAAAGAGTGCAGGTGCTCTTCGCAAGTCTCGCTGGACTCTCGGGCAGATGCGGGGCTAGGCTGTCGTCACCTCCCAATATTGCCCCCAAACATCAATCCAAGGCATTCCCTGTCGCCGTCAACATTTGTCTGGTACTGTGCAATAACGACCAGCACGGCCTCACATGGACAGCCTTTAATACTTTACTACCGGACTTTCTCCCAATAAAATCAAACACACAAAGAAACAAACACCTCACCATGCCGTCCGTCACTTCGCTGGACTCGGACATGCGCAACCTGCGCCTCTCGAGATACACCCCACAGGCAGCCAACGAGGCGCGAACATGGATAGAGGATACTCTCGGTCGCTCACTACCGCCCGGCGATCTTCTGGATGCTCTCAAAGATGGAACTGCTCTGTGTGAGCTGGCCAACATGGCTCTGCCGCCTCCTGGAATTCGGTTCAAGAAGAGTCAGATGCCCTTTATTCAAATGGAAAACATCAGCCACTTCTTGAAGGCTTGTGAGATGCCGCCTCTCAACATGCAATCACACGACCGCTTCTTGACTGTCGACCTCTTCGAGTCCAAAGACCCCGCGCAAGTGCTGCAGTGTTTGGGAGCCTTCTCGCGTCAAGCGCATTCCATCAATCCTTCCACCTTCAAATCGGCCATCGGCCCGAAAAAGTCGGGGGCTCCTGTCACACCCTCCGGCTCTGGCTCCATGTCGACCAGCCAGTATGGATCAGTAAGGGCAAGCGCATACCGGACGAACAGCCCTCCGAAGCCTTCAGCCGCCATGCCCTCGTACAACCGCGCAATGTCACCCGCCTTGACCGGTGGCTCGAACGGTTCCCAAAAAGCAGGATCAACATCAGGGAAACCCAGCGGTCCAGTCTCTTCGTGGAGCAGTCGAGCGGACGAGGGTGCGACCGCGCCTGCTTGGAACATTGCTCAATACGGGTTTATGGGCGGAGCATCACAAGGCAACCAAGGCATCAGCTTCGGAGCACGACGTCAGATTACTAGCCAGTCGCCGACTGTGCCGAGCTTTGCTGAGAAGGAGCGTAAACGGAAGGAGAAGGAGCAAGAGGACGCGCGGTTGAAGCAGCAGACGAATGAGAACGAGCACAAGCGTCGCGTAGACAGAGAGGCCGAGGAAGAAAGGGATAGGCTGGAAGAGGAGCGACGATGGGAAGAGGAAACACAACGCCACCGCGAGGAGGAGAGACGGCGGGTGGAGGAGCAGAAGCGGCAGTGGGCAGAGCAGGAACGCAGGTGGCAACAAGACGATGAGGTGCGGAAACAGGAAGATGCTGAGATAAAGCACCTGATGAAGAAGAGCGGATCTCCTGAAAAGTCTTTACAGCCGTCCAGCAGCATATTGCGTGGGCAATCACTGGCAGATTATCAAAGGGAACAGGGTGCCCTCAGCGGTGCTGCAGACGGGCGTGCTGAGACGCCCGAAGGAAAGCGTGTGAGAGAACTTGAAAAGCAACTCGAGGAAGCGAGAGCACGCGAAAGGCAATATCAAAACGAGCGAGAAGAGAGATTACGCTCCGGCAAGGACTGGTCAAGACCGGGTACAGCCCAAGCGGACAGACCACCAAGCGCGCAACAAAGCGAAGCCAGCTGGACTGGCGATGAGAGAGAGTATTTGCGAAGCCAATGGCAGTCAAGCCAAGACGCAAGAGGGAGTGGCGCGGCGAGACCGGTACCATCACTACCTACACGACCACTGCCCCAGCCCACTCTGGTCGAAGAGACGACACAAGTAGAAGACTCTGAAGAGGGCGAAGAAGAAGACGACGTACCCTCCTTGCCAACCAGGTCCACTCAGCCACTCCAGGTATCGGACTCGAGCAATTCAATGCCCCAATACGACCCGGCCGACGCTCCATCCTCGTCACCGATCGGAAGCAGCAACCGACCTCTACCCACCCCACAACCCAAAGAATACGAGCCCTACAGCCCACCGCAGGCGCAACGACACAACCGCATAGACGACTACATGTCAGCCAACCCGCCCCCAAAACCCATGGGTCCGCGAATTTCCGCCTCAGCAGAAGCAGGCGACTCATCACTCGAGCAAGCCGCCGACCGCGACCGCCGGATTGCCTCCCAGCAAAAGACCAACGCCGGCGGCTGGGCCAGCAAGTCTCTGCTGGAGCGCGAGATGGAGCGCGAAAGGGAGAGGCAGAGGGAGTGGGAGCGCGAGCAGAAGGAGACGGCGGAGCGCAAGAAGAACGAGGCTTCGGCTGGTGGCGACGCCGCGGGCCAGAGCTGGGACGTCAACCAGTATGGGTACACGGGCGGCGATAGCATGAACAAAGGCAGCTCGGCGGGCAGTGGGATTGCGATGGGTGGGAGGAGGCAGATTATTGGGCCTAGGCCGCAGAAGTAGAGAGCAGAAGTAGAGAGAGTTGTTCTTGGGATATGCATTTGTATTGAGGGAGTAGACTATCATTTATAATTCATCTTTTTTTGCCAACGACGATCATCGGCTTGCCTTATCAACAAGTCAATGTAATAATTTGATGAATACATACAGTACGCGGCCTTTGAATGCGCCATTCGGCAGACGGGTGTTTCTAAAATGCCTGCGGTAGTTTGTGAGCCGCCGCTTCCGAGTGCGCCGTGCTTGCTGATTTGGAGCGACCGGCGTGTGTGATGAGTTTGTAGGGATAAGTTATCCATATCTAGATCACTTGTTCATCACGAGATGTTGTGAATATCATCGCACTTGGCTCGATCTATCCACAAGAGCGGAATAACAAATCTCAATCCCCACAGAAAATACGATAAATCTTGACAAAGACATGTGCAGATGGATATCTTCAGACAAAGGTCTAGAACAAAGAAGATGTGATGTGATGTGTGATTCGTGTGGAGGTGAATCAAACTAACACAGCCCTGCAGTAAGCCGCCGTTTCGACTCTCTCCACTTTCAAGGTCAACGGCTGTGAGCTTGGACGCAGGCCCTTGTTCTCTCCTGCACACCAAAGAGAAGGCGACGGCGACGACGACTGCATACCACGACTACGACTGTTGTACTGCTGCGCGGGAAGACTCGACGAGACATTCACTTACCACCCACGATCATTACATCTCACTGCTATTACTATCACTCGCTCACTCACTTTATACACTACCACCTTACTCTCACCAATACTCCATCAACTGTACGCGCACGCCACGGAGACACAGCACCCGGCGCCCGCTTTTGGCATTGCGACCGATCGACAAGGAACGCGACGCCTACACAAGACTGCAACAATACTATATTGCAGTACAGTACAGTACAGTACAGTACAGCAGTACTACAGCACTGTACTATTGATTGATTCCTCTCTCTCTTCCTTTCATCCCTCGCGCGCTGGCTCGCACCACACATTCGCAAGCCCGACATGGCCTCTCACATCAACACCACCCCCCGCTCCGTCAGCATCACATCAGAGGTCGAACGAACACTCCGGACCGTCTTCAAACGCTGCGTCACATGTCCAGACGAGAACCCTACTTGCCCGCCATGTAGCAAGAACGAGATCTGCTCCCTGGTCCCCGCTGACTGCAATGCATGCGCTTCCATGGTCTGCGTGCGCAACCCGAGTACCTCGCCCACGAGTTCGGGCCCGAATGTTGGCGCAATAGCTGGAGGAGTCGTCGGAGGTATCGCCTTTGTCACCATTGTTGTCTTCCTACTATGGCGCTTCCACATTAAGAAGAAGAGAGCACAGCAAGAGCTGGAGGCCGAGGAGTGGGAGGGCGACGATATCGCACAGCAAAAGGCCACACAATCCTTCCAGGCCATGCACCAAGATGCTGCTTCTACACGCACGAGAGGTTCACTATCCAACAGCATACTCAGCCGCATGAGCAATGTCATTCACATCGCTTACATCCCCGGCGTCACCAACAGGAACGGCAACGGCTCCTCTCACAACAGCATCGTACCGCCTATCCCTGCTGCTCGCCGGGACATGCCTCGCTCACCACTCGCCAACGATGATGGTGCTCTCTTCTTCAGGCCTGGTGACCTCCGCGACAGCACATATTCTGGAACATCCGACTTCACCGACCGCCGGGACACACAATACACCCGCGCATCCATCACACCCTCTCTCGCCCGCTCATCCGTCGCCTCCGGTATCTACACCAACAATGTCGAGCCCATGCCCGCACAACAAGTAGTCCGTGCCGCCCCACGCATGGTCTCTGTAAAATCCTCATCCACCCACTCCCCATCCTCCGAAACCCCCGGCTCAGCAGGCGGCGAAACCACAGCCTCCGCCACCGAATTCGCCGCCAACACGCCCGCCGGCAAAGGCAAGCCCGTACAAGTAATGATGCCCGGCCAAACCGAGCGCTCCGCCACGGGCTCCATGAAAAGCAACGCCTCCTACGGCAAAGCCCACCAAATCACCGTCGCCAGCAAAGGCAAAGGCCGCTTCCCCGTCTCCCGCGACAACAGCCTCTCGAGCAAACACGCCCCGAGCGTCTCCTCCCCTCTAGCCGACCCCGCAGACTCGCCCAAATCCGCCAAAACAACCGGCTCCGCCTCGAACAAGAGTACCAACAATGCAAGCAGCAACCTCGCCACCCCGCCCGCCCACCTCTCCCCCACAATCCTCTCCCCCATCAATGGCACCCCCACAAGTCAACCCGCCGAAAGCCCCTTCTTCGACGCCTCTGAAGCGCCTAATATGCCCTCCCCAGCGGCTGCCGCTATCCCCCGCCCGAACCCTTATGCTTCGATGGCGTCTAGCGTCAGCCGATCGAGAGAGGACAGGCCTTGGAGGGGTGAGCGCGGGCCGGGCGGGTTGAGCGCTGTGATTGAGGAGGCGACGAAGCGCGCGAGCAGGGGCGTTAGTCATGATGGGTTGGGTGGAAATAGGGATTCGAGCCCGTTTACGGATGAGCATCGGGTTGACTGATTGAAGGAGGTGTTGACTGAGGAAAAAAGGATGAGAGGGGGATAGGTGTGTTTTTCGAGAAATCTGTTCTTTTGAGCAGGTCTCGAGATTTTTGAAAAGAGGGGGGGAACGCCGTGTGGATGGAATTCCATTCCCCCTTGACGAGAACCATGTTTGCGTTTTTTTCTTTTTGGTTTCTGGCTGGGTACATCAAACCCATGCCCATTGCTTTGGTTTCCTTTCTATCTTTCCCGCGGCCGGTCCGAGTGACGGCCTTGCAATTTATATGGGCTTCCGACATATGTCTTCTCTCGGGGAAAAAAGGCGTTGGGATTTTTTGCTTTGTTGTTGTCGTGGTTTGACTTATCCTTTCTACAGCGAAACTCACATAGCCAAAACTCGCCAAAAACTCTTCCCGCAGCAGTTTCTTGCTATCTCATTCGTTGCGCCGTCTACAGACTATGCGCAACCCCACAAGCCATTTCTTCCTTGTACTTATTCTTTTGTTTTCCCCTCCTTTCTCTAGTGTTTCCACACACTAGATAACATTTTCTACTGCGTGGCAATGTGTGAGAAGAGTCTGGATTCTCGATCCTCTCTCCTTCTCCATCATTCTCTCTCTCTTCTTTCCCCCCTCTCTTCTTCCACTCCTGTCGTCCTCCCATCCACTCAGTCATCAATCCTCAACAACCCAAACCCCCCTCTCACCATCGATCCCAACCTCAAACCCCATCATCCCTCCTTCCCTCCCGCCCACAGGGACGGTACTACCAACCCACCACCGCGCTTTCCGCACGGCGATCTCCCTCTGTGCCTTTTCGCGGAGAGCTTCGGCTAGGCTTATCATCGGCGGGAAGGGTCGGGCGGTTTGACGGGAGAGGGTTAGGGAGATGGGTTTTGGCGGGTGGTGGTGGTGGTGTTGGTGGTGTTGGTGGGTGGGTTGGAGGAGGGAGGAGAGGCGGGGGAAGTGCGAGGGGTTGGTGTAGAGGTGGGGGGTTGAGGGGAAGGTTTGGGCGAGGGTTTGGAGGAGGTTGGGGAGGGTTTGTTTTGGTGGTGGTGTTGAGTTGGGAGGGTTTTGATTCTTCTCTTGGTTCTCTTGGTTTTGTGTTTCTTCCTCCAAGAAGGCTTTCGTTTCGCTCTCCGCTCGGGTTTGCCAGTGGAAAGCTGGGAGGGAGTCGAGGGCTATGAAGGCTAGAGGGCGGTAGAGTGACGGATTGGTGCCGTTGTTGAGGAAGTAGGTTGGTAGGGAGGCGAGAGTGGCGAGGAGGGAGGTTTGGGATTGCGGGCGGAAGATGTGGACGTGGCGGAGGGCTGAGTTTATGGTTGAGTCGATCAAGGCGGCTGCCTCTGCTGTTTCTGCTTCCGTTTTTGTTGGCGGATGTTGGTCTTGCTCTCGTTGATTTTGACGATGCGATCTGATCGCAACGCGGATTTGTTGAACCAACCGTGAGACGGAGAAGGTGTTGTCTGTGTCTATGATGGCGACGCAGGAATCTTTCCCGCCTAGAGATGATGGTAGAATGGCCGTTGCTGTCAAGAGATAGAGCAGGTGTGTTGTTCCGCTTCCAGGAGTTTGAGGGATGAGTTCCAAGATTGGTGGTCCTGGGTTTGAATGAATATTTGCTGTTGTTCTTTTCGCAGCAAGAGCGGAGTTGACGATATTGTCCAGAGCGGGCACCCCAAAGTACGCAGGCTCAGGATCGTATTGGAGTCGGACAGTCTGTAAGATCTAAAGAAAACGAATCGTATCAGTTTCACTTACGTCCTGCAATCCATGAAATAATTATGGGGAAATGTCATGTGACACATGGAACCATCCAACTTACTTCATCCAACCCCACCTCCTGCACCTCCGCCAGCAACCGCTTTCCCAGTTCTGCAGCCATTGATATCAACAAAGAAACTCTCCTCAATCCATCGCCTTCCCCTGCAACTCCCCCAGCGAGTCTTGCGAAAAATGGCACCCGTCGTCGAATCCTTCCCAGTCTCAGAACTCGCCACCCGCGCCCAATATATCGCCAACGGCAAACGACGCAAGCCGCCCGTCGACCTCAAGGACTGCGAGCTCAAGGAGATGCTGGCTTTCAATTGCGATTTGAACGGTCCGCAGAGCGATGTTCGGAGTCGGATCAAGTGCGAGTCGATTATGAGGACTTTTCGGGTGTGAGTTTGTCCCAGTACTCAATTGGTCGTGCGATGAGAGGTGGGATGAGGCTGATGTTGAGTAGATGCGCGAATAGGTTTACGGTTGAGACGACTGAGTGGGAGGGTGTGTGGGATCGATGAGTTGAGGTGATTGGATGAGGTGAGGTTGGGTTGGGTTGGATTTGGTGGTGCACGTGATATTTCACTTTTGAATGCACGACGACTCGATGTTCCATGCGCTCAGCGTCACAGCGGTTCGGAGATGGGTGTTTAGGTAACATCACTGGGGTATGCAAATGTATACGATATGGGCTCTGATATTTGCAAAAGACGGCCTTCTTTCAAGAAATCCGTCACTTCATGTTTCCTATCAAATAGGGTATCTAAAAAAGCATTCCGGAACGCCACGCTAAAACGACAGGTGGAACTACACGCAACACACGTGCTGTGAGTGAAAGCAGTAACGCCCTCTCACAGTAGACCGCGACCAGCACCTCCTCTCCAATTGCCCATCCCAGAGTTGACCACAACTCTCTCCTCAAGCTCAGACTGCGTAGGCTGACGCTCTCTCTCATCCGTTCCATCCATAGCCATTGCGTAATCCCCGCCGTTCG
>Ga0265798_10012320_pt1 | contig 10326 bp, 11 predicted proteins | sample P3T30metagenome_FD_192430 | JGI IMG/M metagenome (GOLD analysis project Ga0265798, IMG submission 192430) | Plant litter microbial communities from East Loma Ridge, Irvine, California - P3 T30 | ecosystem: Environmental > Terrestrial > Plant litter > Unclassified | place: USA: California...
TGTTGCGCGACAAATTTTCTTTCCCTTCCCTTTACTTACAACCTCAGCGATCTTGTCGGTTTTAGCTAAAGAAAAAAAACCCCCTCCCACACTCTCCTCTCCTCCCCTTGTCCCTCTTGCGCCAACTCGATTTAGCTCGGTGAGAAATTCACAATTGTAAGCAACCACCCAAAGCTAACAAGCAAATTAAAAAAAAAATGAACACGACACGAACAATCCCCTCCCCAATGCAGGCATGTTTGCGAATGACGGACAACACGCAACGGATACAAGCATCCTTGAAAACCCCAGCACGTAATCATGTGTAATTCAGGCCCACCGTCCACCAGCCAGCCCTACCCACGCTCAAGCCTTCTAGGCCCCCGGCCCCCCAAAAACGCCAAAAAACGCCACAAAATCCTATATTCTGTTCTCTGTTTAACCCCCTCCACCCGTGTTGGCAACCCGTGTCGGTTTGACGGATTCCCGAAAGTAGCTGCGCCTTTAGGCGACAGCAACGGAGAAGGCCTCAGGGAGAGAAAAGTAAAGACAAAGGACCCCACAGCGCCAACTCACTTATGCCTGCGAAAAAAGGCACCATCAACGCCAATTTCAAGCCAACAAACTAAAAGCTGCACAACGCAAAACCAGTCCTGCTAATCGTGGCATTGCCGCCCAGATTTCAGCATCCCCGCGCTTAGACCTCTCCTCTCCCTCCCAACTCCGAGAGCGAAACCAAGAACGTGGAGAGCTGAAGAAGCAAAGCCGGTAAACCTTAATCCAGCCTAGTGAGGTGATCGCAGGTAAGTTTCGCGTACCAAGGCTAGTCATTGTGTCCGTTTTTGTTTCCCATCAGTATGCCAAGAAATATGTATTTTTTTTCTCCCTCATCATCTTCTTGTCCGAAATGAAGGAGAGAGTCCGGTGTCGAGGAAGAAAAAGGGTGGGTTGAAAAAGGGCTGGAGGCGAGCGTATATTTCCGGTGGCGTGCCGTTGGGCGCGCGCGTGTGTGGTCCAGGTCTGGATGGGCAATGGGATTTCGGGAAGTCGCTGTTACTGCATTTTCGTCGGCCGGTCGTCGCTTGCAGCGGCGCCGGTCTAGACTTAGTGTGACTGTGCTGTGACGACGAACCAACTCGACTCGGGAGAGAGAGAAAGGTACTAGACGCGTCTGCCGCACGGCATCGCCGTCGTTGCTCGTAGCCTGGCCCGATGCTGATAACCAACATAAGTGCTCTGCCTAGTATGTTAGGCGGACAGTCGACGGCAAGGAAAGTGCGGTGTAGAAATGAATGACGGCACATGAGTGTGCTTCTCGGCGAACCAAAAGTCCATGCGCGATTCATAATATTAGTGCAAAGGTGCCTTTTCGGTAGAAAGAAAACGGTATCGTGACTTGTGACTGTGAACGTGCGTATGTTTGTGTGTGTGTGTGTGATTAAGAATTCTATGGAAGCCCTTTTTTTCCGCTCAGGAGAGAAAGCGAGCCGTGTAACAAAAGAAAAAACAAAAGGGTATATTGTTGTGAGCTGTAATGAGAACCAAATCGGTGTATGCCCTTGAATCCAAACGCTTTGTAATGCCGGTTCGCCGCGAAATGACGACGTGGTGGATGCCGTGTGTAGCACAATATGCATAATCTGACAGATGCCGCAACAAGGGTATACAGCAGGTCAAGGTTTGTGTTGTCCGACCTACGCGTGTAGCGTGAGAAAAAAAAAGTCACCTTCCGTCACCGATACTTTTCAAACGCCATCAGAAGAAGGAGGAAAGATGCCGACTATGCCGAGTAGTAGATGCTGCTAGACAATGCTAACGATATTTTCTTGTTGGACCGATCATCGACGGAAGACGCTCATGAAGCTTTTGCGCTTATTGACCGCTGGTGTTGTAGGGTTGGAGGCGGGGATGGGCGGTGGTGGAGGAAGCTCGGCTGGAACAGACCTCGACCCAGGCCTCGAGGTGGTCTTTTTGGCCATGATGGAGAGCAGGGGTTCGGACTTTTTGTTTGCAAGCTTGATATTGCCGGGCTTCTGATCTATGCCTTGCTCGTTGACAGCTACTCCGGAGTCGAGTGGACCATCATGAACAGGCTCAGAGGCGACGACTGCTCTTGCTCCCGGGTCAGCTTTGGACAGACCACGAGAGAGCTGCATGCTACTCTTTGCTTTTGCCACGACAGACTTGCGTGAACTCTTGGTCACGGCACGTCTGATGTTGCTAGAGTCTTCGCCCGTCTGTCGCTCCATACGCTCAATCTCGCCCAGGATGGTCATGCCGTTCATGGCTAGGCTCTCTTCGGGGATGGGGATGAATTTGACGATGCCCCGGTCAGATGAGACGCCGATTGACTCAGCCATGAATGTTTGGATAAGAGATGCATTGCGCTTATTGGTGGTGGGCTGGACCTGCACAGGCAGGGCGTTAATGGTGAGAACATAGGTCGGCTCAAAAGAACCGCCAAGAAGCAGACAGGCTGAGTGGTTGACGGTGATCATAATCGACGTTTCGGGTCTTTGGTAGCGCATGGAGAGGTGGTGTGAGAGGTCAGTGACTAGAGTGTATTCGTCGTTGATCTACACCAGGTTAGTTATTTGTGGAAACATGATCAGTGCACGGCCGGCAGTGAGGCTTACGATAACGTTGGTCCGCAGCTCGGCTACAATAGGAGCGTCTTTGGACACGCGCTCGCGGGCCGATGATGCGATGCTGTCCTTGTAAGAAAACTGGTCCTCGTAAAACTGGGCACGCGAACGCGAAGTCGAAGTCATGGGGCGCAATCCATTGCTGGCGGCGTTGCTCTGGGCTCGGTTGCGCGCTTCGGCCTCGGCTTCTTGGACAGAGTGAGGTGAGGAGGCAAAGGAAAACTGCGAAGGCGAAGGTGATAGCTGCTCTCCCACTTTTTCGGGCGAGAGCAGAGCGGTGCCGGCCTGTCTGGGGAAGGCGTTGCTCGAGGTTGACGATGGGCGTGACATCTTGGCTGCGGTCGAGGTGGAGTGGTTGACCGAATGGGGCATTGCGGTGGGATCAAGAAGGTAGGGGAGGGAAGGAAAGGTAGGGGAAGAGTGAAGAAGCCAGGTGTTTGAATGGACAACGGGCCGTTTTGTTTGTTTGGGGAGCCGCAAAGGGAATTCCTCAGGATAAGGGCTGGATTGGGTTGGCGTAGATATGGATGAGGACGTTGGTGCAACCTCCAAGAGCGCGGATGATATCAGGGCGCACGTCTATGCTGCTGTGTCGACTTGAGTCGCGGGGGTGTCTCAGTCTTTATCTAGATGGGACGGGCACGAGAGGAAGTGGTTGTGAATGACGTGCAAGAGAGGACCCCGCAATGGCAGCCCGAGAAAACCAAAAAAAAGGTCAATATTTGGCTGAGCAGGTGCTACATGCCGGCCTCTTTGCAGCGAACCACAATGTGCTATATAGCACGGCGAGCGTCTGGCTCAAGTCTTGCCGCATGCCACTTGTCGGACCAGGCTTTGGGTATGGCGACAGGGATGGGCGACTATGCAGTTTAGGGCGCATGCACAGGAATTGGACTGACGTTTGGCGTGGCGTGCCTGGAGACGGCTGTGCGCAAGTCCTTATCTGCATGCAGTGCTGGCGTGTGCGGGAAGAGGTCAAGCGCCGGCGGTGAGTGCTGCTATCGGCCACTCGAGCAGCTCCAACACATTGCCGTCGACGGCCGCAGCAGCCTTCTCAGCAGCTCTCTCAGCAAGCCATGTAGCCCGGAATGTGTTGCGAAATGTCTGCTTCAGTCATGCTCTGGACCCGACCGACGACGCCACCGGGCGCTCCTGCCGCTGAAACCTCGCGGCTTCCTCTGCAAGAACATGGCTCTTGCCAGCTGGACAGCTGCACTTGCCTGATCAAGAGGGGAGGATCAAAACAGCATCCCCTGCAAGGGAAAGGGCAACCCTGCCTGTAGCGGTGCAGGCGCTATCAACCCCCTCCTCCCTGGAGAAGCCATCAACCGCAGCAACAACAACAACAACAGCAGCAGCAGCAGCAGCAGCAGCAACAACAGCGAAGCCGCAGCAAGTATGTGTGCCAAGCGCAGCCCCCCATGGCAAAAGGGCCACACACGACCACTCACTTGACGTCTGACTGTCCTGCTAGCCGCGCCACTATCCCCATCTTCTGCATCGTCGGCCAATTCTCCTAACCCCCCCCCACCAGACCCTGTCCGGCTTTTGTTTAACCGTCACCACCATGGACCGTGGTCCTGGTGGGTTTCGCACAACCTCTGTCCTGCATCACTTCGGCGTACGCGAGCGGGAACATGCAGCCCACAAAGCACTCTATCTGGACCCGCCTTGCTTGCACTGTGTCCCGTGACCAGAGTCTGGAAGCCCGTCCAAGCGAAGCCACATCAGACTGAAATGGCCGACACACGGTTACCCAGACGGGCGCATGTCGTCCACATGGAGCAAAGGCTAATCTCACGGTCCACACACCTCCACCACCACTGTGCTAAACCGTGCCTCTCCGTTTGGGGTGCCAAGGAATGGGAACACACATTGAATGCAGGTACTAGGATGCGAGTCTCGACCCTAAGGCGGCAGCATCCTAACAATCTCCACTATTAAACCCCCCACTGTATTCAATGGGCCTCTAATTGACAACACCTGCTGCCTGCCAAATGTATACCGTTTCGCCCACCACTACGGGGATAGCAAACCGGCATGGTGGATACTAGCCGCCATTGTCTCGCGGCCTCGCTTTCTGCTGAAATGACAGATTCGAGATATTCTCGTCAGCACCCAATCGCAACCATGGTGCTCGACCGAATTCATCCAGTTGCAAAAAGCCCTCTTTGCCCGTCCCACACCTCCATCTCGTACTAGGTGTCAGGCGACCTGCACGTCAAACCCCTTACAAACCGTCTGCTGCCAGCGCTGTGCAACGACGTACCCTACCCGCTGCATCTGCAACCTTGTGCTCATTTCCCCACAGATGAGCTCACGTCCATTCAAGCACACGACTACCTCCCTGCTGATGGCCTTCTTGGTGCCCATGAAACCAACCTTGTGCGGCACCAAGGCGGTATGGTGTACGGTAGCCAGATCTAAGATGATAGTCTTACCATCTACCGGGCCTTGGTTAGCCACGGGAGCCTACGCAAGCAGCCGTAATTGTCAATATGGGTTGAGCGGTGCGTCGGTGCGTCCCGCTCTGTGGTCGACTCTCAATACGAGGGCGAGCCGTGGCGTGGGGACAAGATGGATCGTCCTTGGGAGCAACTGTATTTATTGGGTTCGAGACAAGCTGGCTTGGCGCTCAGGAGGAGCAGCAGCCTTGCGAAAGTGTCTTGATTGCGATGGTGCACATTTTGGTCATGACAAGCAACAAGGCGTTCATTGTTGCTGCTGGGCGTGCGCCCCTTAGCTATGCTTCAATGGTGGGGGGATTCAAGTGAGCAAGCCACCACTCGCAAAGTCTCCGCGGCACAGAGTCAGGGAACCACGGCAAAGTATACTTTGAGCATGCCGACTCTCTACTTCTGTACAAGGTCGATGCACGTAATGTGACGCGATCCGTGAATGTCGCGCGGCCATTGTTGAGTATGACGTACACGTGATGGCGCGCCGCCTTGCCCGTTGCTTTTTCCATATCCAAGCCGGGCACCATCACAAGCGCTGTCCGCTTGGCTTTACACGGCCACGCATCGGCCCACGGCTCAACCCAAGCTCAACGACATCCCATCATGCCCCCAAAGAAGGTGCCTGCGAATGCCGCACGCAGAAAGGGCCCGGCCTTCAACCCGCCCCGGCCGGTGAACGCGACTTCCCAGCCGACTACGGGCACAAAGCGCGCAAATGGCGCTGCAAACAAGAGCAGTGCGACTGCGTCGAGAGCCGCCTTCCAGCCAGCAGCTGATGTCATTGATCTATCCGACGACGATGACCAAGACGCAGACGCCTTGGAGCGAGTCCCAGACGGTATCGATAGTGACGACTTCGACTCCATCATGGAAGACGTCGCACCCGCAGCCACCCGTTCCGCGCCTCCACCAGCCAATCCTTCGCTCGCAGAACCCGTAGTCCCCCGACCGCTTCTCGCCCGTCTCCTGCTCGAGAATTTTGACGATCCCAACATTCAGATACAAACTGGTGCGATGAAGCTAGTGGGGAAATACATTGACATCTTCGTCACCGAGGCGTTCCTGAGGAGCAAGGACGAGAGGAAGGTGGCGGCCAAAGATGGTGGTGTTGTTGATGGGTTCTTGCAGGTCGAGGACTTGGAGAGATTGACGCCCCAGCTTGTGTTGGACTTTTGAGCGAGGAGCGGAACAAAAGCCCGCAGCACCGTCTGGTCGACATGTGCCATACAATTAAACGCCCAGGCGCATGCTCAAACGCGTTCGAATGGATCCCGCAGCGGTCAGGCTTGAATACGTAAACAGAGCGCTTGCTTCACTGCGGCGACGGCGATCATACGCGACATGTACACGCCCACGAACCCTTGGGGCCTAGGGTGGCAGGCAAGCCAATGTTCGCGCCCCATCTTCAACAACGAGGCCAGACGGAAACTTGTCGCATCAGAGGTAGATACGCCCTACAGTAGCCAGCAGGCGGACAAGGCACCGGGCCCAAATATGCACTTGTACACTTCCGTCGTCCTCTCGTATGACTTGCCGTACCAGCTCAGGCCAAAGGCTCTGTATATCTAATCATAGTCGTGGCAATTCTGACATGTTTGAAACATGCTGTACCGGTGCCTGACGCTCGAGACCTGACATACATCTCTGCGCAAATATTTTCGAGGTTAATTTGTTATGCACAATCCCGCAAACGGACATTCCGGAGGCCTGACTTGATCGGTTTCTCACCTGCCGTTGCCACGGGCAGCCTGAAGCATGTTACAGCTGGGCTCAAACACGGACGGAACGCGAACCGCGTCGCATCTTCAACACCCTGGCCGCGTTCGTTGAGAACACCAACTTCGCGATTTTGTCCCTACCACACGTCAGTAATCGCATATACCGACTCGGAAATGCGCGAAATCTCAACCTGTTTGCTTTGCGCGCACGCAGACTGCATGACAATAGTCCTGTCAAGAAAAATACTTTGTGCTTGGAAAATGTCGTTGGTGATGCCCGTTTTCAGCCTCGTTTTGCAGGGTTACTTCCCCAAAATAGGCGTCTGAAGCACGATTCGCATCCAAAGCGTCGCAGCCCCAGCCTTGGGTATCGGAAAGGTGACTAACCGCCGTTTGCCACGCAACTGCAACTTTGCATGCCTTAAGACCGCCTATAGCCCCTCAGTGTTCAGGCTTCTCATCATCATCATCAGCTTCAGCATCTCAGGTTCTCTTGTGTGCATTTTCATTGCCTTTTTTCTTCTTCTTCACAATCTTTTAGATTATAATACCGACATCTGGCTAGTCCAGTTCGATTACAGCTTTCTTATTCAAAAACTTCAAGCGCTAGTCGCCTTACTGCCCTCTCTTGACGAGATCCAATCACAAATTCGCGAATCTAATATCACAATCGCTACTACGACTACGCACATCACAATCAACAACCAACATGTACTTCTCAAGAGCAACTGTCCTCGCTGCTATCGTGGCCCTGGCATACGCCCAGACACCAGCTGCCGCCGTAGCTGAGAACGCTGCCGCTGCTACGCCTTCAATGGCTGCCGGTGGAATGGCCGGTGGGGAGATGAAGGGTGGAATGAACAGCACTCAACCTAAGGGTGGAGACATGAAGGGCGGAATGGGTGCCGGTGCTGGTGCTGCTGGTGCCGCTGCGGAAGGCATGACCAAGACTCACGTCGTCCAAGTTGGAGGCACAAACGGTAGCTTGGTCTTCCTCCCAGCCGATATTCAGGCCGCAGCAGGCGACTTGGTCCAGTTCCAGTTTCACCCCAAGGTAATTCTCGTTCGCTAGTGTCAATAGAGGCACAATAACTAACAGAATCACAGAACCACTCCGTTGTGCAATCAACCTTTGACAACCCTTGCGTACCTATCCAGAACATCATGCCCAACAAGACAGATGCTTTCTTCTCTGGTTTCATGCCCACAAACGCCACTGCCGCCGCTACTAAGAACATCCTCACATACACTATCCGCGTCCCCGACACCAAGCCAATCTGGTTCTACTGCTCGCAAGCTAAGCATTGCCAGGGCGGCATGGTTGGAGCCATCAACGCGTACGTATTCTCATCCCGCAATGTCTTGGCCGTCTACAAGTAATCCACAAGATACATGTCCTAACAACCCCTAACAGAGCCAAAACCGGAAACAAGACACTTGCCGCTTTCGTCGCTCTTGCCGCCAAAGCACCCGAGACACTCTCTCCTGGCATGGCCTCTGGCGGCGCAGGAGGCTCAGGAAGTGCGGCCGGTGGAAACACTCCCACCTCGCCCTCAGCTGGCGGCGGTGCTGCCGCCGGCGGCTCCGGTAGCGCAGGCGGTGCCGCAGGTGGTGCAGCAGGTGGTGCAGGCAACGCGAGCTCAACCACTAGCTCTGGCCCTGCCCAAGCTACTGCCAATGTCGCCCCTGGCTTCAGCGCACAGTCTTTCAGTGGCGTCTTTGCTGCTCTCGTCGCTGGTTTCATGGTCATGCTCTAGAGTTGGTCAACTTTGGACGTGGACTTTTGGTGGCTGTCATATTTTGAGCAATCAAGGAGGACTAGACGCTATTTTTATTGTTGTCGTTTTGTGATACCATTCTCTGTCCAACGACGGAACTCAGCTGGCTTTTGCTGCTTTGTTTATGAGGTTGCGGTTTTGTGTCTTTTGCCAACTGGGGGTTTATCCCAATAGGGTGGCTTTTTCTTTTCTTTTTCTCTCTCCCTTTCTCTATTCTTATATGGAAGATAATGTAACATTCTACATAACCCTTTAACTTGACCGGTGCCTTTTTATGCGTGCAAATCCCCCCTTTTATCTACAAGTCCTTATACAATACACCTCAACCACATCGTACCCCTTTCCTTATACTCTTACACCAGACCTTTTGCAATTAGAGCATTTAGTTGCCGATTGTAATGTTAGAGAATATGAAATTTATTCATGTATCTTTTGTGTTGTATAAGGAAGCCACTCTGAATAGTAGAAACCGCGCGGAGTGTGAGCTTCAGAAATACTGTTTAAGCTGTCCAAGTCCATGGCAGTTTGCTATAATCGTCTGATATCGTTTGAGAGTGGTAGTTTTAGACAGTCATATCCAACTTGTCGCTGTAGTACAGGATCACATGACTTGCTTCACCCACCTACCTTGGCCACGGTTATATAAGCTCAACCCCCATGCTCTTGTCGTTTTCTTCTTTCCAGTCACCACCTAAAAATGACTAAATTAAGTGGTTGGATCAGGAAGCACTTCATGTCCAAATCGAGGTCCAAAAAGCAGTCTACAGACCGGCTACCGTTTATTCCCTCGTCACGCCGTCCTATCACACCGGTGTCGTTCGACACACCGACATGCCTCTTCTTCCAGTTACCGTACGACATCCTGACTATGATTCTTACCATAGCCTTTGGGGGGCGCACCCTTCATGTGGACATTGTTCGTCGAGAGGAAGCCTGGCAATGGAGAGGCGCTGTCTGCTACTGGATTGATTCGAGGCTGCCGCCATATTGGAAATACATTCGGCTCAGCCTGTGGAACGACGAGTGCCTAAAGGACGTCTATGAGAGTCGCCGAAAGTTTCCGGAATATCGCAACCTTGACATTATGGGTTTCTTGTTATCATGTAGGCAGGCGTACACTAAAGGCATTGATACCCTGTATTCTGCCAACTGTATCTGCATTCCGAGCGAGCCCTTGCTCCTTCACCTTCCCCAGCTTATTCCGCCCAATCGTCTCGTGTGCATTAGTTCCCTCGAGATATTCATCACGGCGCACCGTACCCTCCATGAAAACGGCAAACCAGCCTTCAACGTGGACCACCTGAAGCCCATCCTCGACAATATTGCAACATACTGCCACAACCTTCGCAGCCTCTGCCTAATCTTCTTGGTCGCCGACTAGGACCACCAGATAATTGTCGATCCTGCGCTACTCTTGGTTGACGCCTTTTACCGGTCCATGCAGCTGCGCAAAATGAGAGTGGACTTGCCCAGGCGGGCTTACTGGAAGCGGTGCAATTCCTGGTGCGAAGATGGCCATCCACGCGAAGCGCCGGTTAAGGCGGGACTATACCAAAAATCGAAGTGGAGGTCGTTGGATAGCGAGGAACCCATAGAGCAGTACAGATCCATCGAGCGCTACCCGTATCCGCCGTTGAAGCTCCCGGTACTTGAAGGCGAGGATGGAAGCGTGGAGAGCGCGGGGTACTGGCTTGCCATGGGCGACGAGGGGCCGATGCGATACATTTCTGAATGTAGCAATAAACCT
>Ga0265798_10012321_pt1 | contig 10325 bp, 9 predicted proteins | sample P3T30metagenome_FD_192430 | JGI IMG/M metagenome (GOLD analysis project Ga0265798, IMG submission 192430) | Plant litter microbial communities from East Loma Ridge, Irvine, California - P3 T30 | ecosystem: Environmental > Terrestrial > Plant litter > Unclassified | place: USA: California...
AGGAGGGGGACTCGAACCCCCACACCATTGCTGGCGTCAGGACCTAAACCTGGTGCGTCTACCAATTTCGCCATCCTCGCGCAGGATTGCATATTGCCACAAAAACAAAGGGCGCCCGACAGTAGAACCGGCCGCCCTGCATTCCGCTTGCTTAGGGGCTACAACTTCAAACGATTATTTTACTGGATTTTCTGTCACTATTGGGGAGCATTTTTATACGCGTGCGGTGCTGCCATGCATGAACTCGGTTGTTTGCCCCTAGCCGTCATTCCCGCGAAGGCGGGAATGACGTTCGAGAGCCGACTCAATGCGCCGGCGGCGCGGACGGCTCAGGCTTGTTTACCCGGAACCAGGCTGCATACAGCGCCGGCAAGAACAGCAGCGTCAACGCCGTCGCCACCATCAAGCCACCCATGATCGCCACCGCCATCGGCCCCCAGAACGTCGAACGCGACAACGGGATCATGGCCAGCGCCGCAGCGGCCGCTGTCAACAGGATCGGCCGGCACCGGCGCACCGCCGCTTCCACGATCGCATCCCACGGATGCGCCCCGCCCGCGATGTCCTGCTCGATCTGATCGACCAGGATCACCGAGTTCCGGATGATCATGCCGAACAGCGCGATCACGCCCAGGTTGGCGACGAAACCGAACGGACGATCCAGCACCAGCAGCGCCATCGCCGCCCCGGCCACACCGAGTGGACCAGTCAGGAACACCAGCAGCGAGCGCGAGAAACTATGCAGCTGCAGCATCAACAGCGTGAACGTGATGAACAGCACCAGCGGCACATTGGCCATGATCGAGGCTTCCGCTTCCGAGCTGTCGGCCGCGGCGCCTTCCACCGTCAGGCGATAACCAGCCGGCAGTTTGGCACGGATCTCTTTCAATCTGGCGTCGATCTGCGCCGTCACGGTCGGGCCCTGGATACCTTCGGCGACGTCGGACTGCACCATCACCGCCCACTCGCGCCCTTCGCGCCAGACCACGCCCGGTTCCCACACGAACTGCACCCGCGCCACCTGGCCAACGGTCACGGCGCGTCCGCTGCTGGTCGGCACCAGCGCCTCGGACAGCTTGGTGATGGTGGCGCGTTCTTCCACCGGCTGGCGCACCACGATGTCGATCAGGCGGTTCGATTCGCGGAACTGTCCGATCGGGGTGCCGGTGAGCGTGGTGTTGACGGTGCGGCGCACCGATTGCGACGTCACGCCCAATGCGCGCAGCTTGTCCTGGTCCAGGTCCAGGCGCAGCACCTTGACCGCCTCGTTCCAGTTGTCGTTCACGCCCAGCGTGTTGGGGTTGGCGCGCATCACGTCCTTGACCTGGTCGGCCACGCCGCGCACGACCTGCACGTCCGGCCCCAGCACCTGGAACTGCACCGGATACGGCACCGGCGGCCCGTTCGGCAGCAGCTTCACGCGTCCGCGCACTTCCGGGAAGTCGGTGCGGAAGGCCTCGATGATCTTCAGGCGCAGCGCTTCACGCGCCACGGTGTCGACCGGCAGCACCACCACTTGCGAGACGTTCGACTGCGGGAAAATCTGGTCCAGCGGCAGATAGAAGCGCGGGCTGCCGGTGCCGACGTAGCTGGTCACACTCTTGACGCCTTCCTGCTTGCCGATGAAGGCCTCGAAGCGCTTCACGACCGCTTCGTTGGCGCCGAAGCTGGTGCCTTCGGGCGACCACAATTCCACCATCAATTCGGGACGGCTGGAATCGGGGAAGAACTGCTTCTCGATGAAGCTGAAGCCGAATATGCCGAGCGCGAACACGCCCAGGCTGAGGGCAATGGTGGTCTTGCGCCATTCGACGCACCAGCTCACGATGCGGCGGAAGCGCTGGTAGGCCGGCGTATCGAACACGTCGTGGCTGCTCTCGCCGTGCGCGTGCGGCTTGACCTTGAGCAGCATGAAGCCGATGTAGGGTGTGAACATCACCGCCACCACCCACGAAATGAGCAGCGCCAGCCCGTTCACCGAAAACATGGTGAAGGTGTATTCGCCGGCCGCCGATTCGGCCAGGCCGATCGGCAGGAAACCGGCGGCCGTGATCAGGGTCCCGGTCAGCATCGGCATCGCGGTCGAGGTGTAGGCGAAGGTGGCCGCTTCGAAGCGTGACAAGCCCTCTTCCATTTTCCGCACCATCATCTCGACCGCAATGATGGCGTCGTCCACCAGCAATCCGAGCGCGATGATCAGGGCGCCGAGCGAAATCTTGTGCAGCGAAATATCCAGCATGCGCATGAACAGGAAGGTAATCGCCAGCACCAGCGGGATCGACAGCGCCACCACCAGCCCCGGATACACGTCGACCCGCCACGTCGGTTTGCTGTGCAGGCCGAGCGCCAGGAACGACACCGCCAGCACGATCACGACTGCCTCGATCAGCACCTTGACGAATTCGCCCACCGACTCGGTCACGGCCTGCGGCTGGTCGGCCACGCGTTCGAGCTCGATCCCGACCGGGAGCTGGGCGCGAATCCGCGTCACGGTCTCTTGCAAGCCCTGGCCCATGGTAATGATGTTGCCGCCCTTTTCCATCGACACACCGAGACCGATGACTTCCTTGCCGTTGTAGCGCATCTTGTCGCCCGGCGGGTCCTGGTAACCGCGTTTTACTGTGGCGAAGTCGCCCAGGCGGAAGGTGGTGCCGCCGGCGCGCAGTTGCAGCTCTTCGATCTGGCCCAGCGTACGCAAAGCACCCGTGACCCGCACCTGCAGGTTGTCGGACGGCGTCACCAGCACGCCGCTGGCTTCGATCTCGTTCTGGGTTGCGATCTGGTTCACGATCTGCTCGAACGGCACGCCCAGCTGCGCGAATTTCTTGCTCGAGAACTCGATATAGACTTTTTCGCTCTGCACCCCGAACTGTTCGACCTTGGCCACCAGCGGCACCCGCAACAGTTGCTGACGCACGAAGTCGGCGTAGTCGCGCATCTCGGCGTAGGTAAAACCGTCGCCCGAGAGCGCGAAGATCGAGCCGTAGGTGTCGCCGAATTCGTCGTTGAAGAACGGCCCGATCACGCCTTGCGGCAAGGTGCCGGCCATGTCGCCGATCTTCTTGCGTACCTGGTACCAGGCCGGCCCGGTCTCTTTCGGCGGCGTCGATTCGCGCAGTTCGAGGATGATGGTGGTTTCGCCCGGCTTCGAAAAGCTGCGGATGCGGTCGATGTAGGGCGTCTCTTGCAGCTTGCGTTCGAGCGGATCGGTGACCTGCTCGGCCATCTGCAGCGCAGTCGCGCCCGGCCATACGGCGCGCACCACCATCGCGCGGAAGGTGAACGGCGGGTCTTCGTCCTGGCCCAGTTCGAAGTAACTCAGGATGCCGAACAGCAGGCACGCGGCGATCAGGAAGCGCGTGAGCGGGATGTGTTCCAGCGCCCATCGCGACAGGTTGAAACCCTTCATTTGGCAGCCCCGCTGCCGGCATTCGGGGAAGCGGCGTTGTTGCCGGCTTGGCCCGAGACGGCGGCCTCGGTATCGGCGCGGCGCGCCACGTCGGCAGTGAGGATGCGCACCTTCTGGCCGGGTTTCAGCTGGTTGACGCCGGCCGTGACGATCTGCTGGCCCGCAGTCACGCCACCGCCCAGCAGCACGTCGTTATCGACCTGCCCCGCGACCGTGACATTCACCAGTTTCACGGCGCCCCCTTCCACCACCCAGACGCTGGTAGCGCCCTTGTTCTGCACCAGCGCCGTCAACGGCACGCGCAGCGCGCCGCCCTTGGCGCCGGCGCCGGCCACCAGTTGCACGGTGGCGGTCATCCCCAGGCGCACGTCCTGGCGCGCCGGGATCGACACTTTGACGGTGTAGGTACGGGTGGCCGGATCGGCCATCGGCGAGACTTCGCGGATCTTGCCGGGGATGCTCTGGTCGGCATTGGCCCACAGGCGCACGGTGACGGCGCCGGCCTTGCGCACCAGTTCGACCTTGTCTTCGGGGATGCCGATCACGACTTCCTTGTCGTCGGTGCGCGCCACGCGCGCCACCGGGCTGCCCGGCTGCACCACCTGGCCGACTTCGGCTTCGAGCGCAGTGACCACGCCGTCGGCGTCTGACGTAAGGCTGGCGTAGCCCGCCTGGTTGCTCTGGCCGCGCAGGCCGGCGCGCGCGGCGTCGACGTTCGCCTGCGCCGCCTTCAAGCCGCTTTGCTTGGCGTCCAGCACCGCCTGGCTGACGAAGTTCTGGCTGCGCAGGTTGACGTGGCGCTTGTAGTCCGCATTGGCCAGATCGCGCTCGGTCTCGGCCGCGCGCAGCGTGGCGCGGGCCTGGCTTTCGGCCAGCTTCAGGTCTTGCGGATCGAGCCGCATCAAGACGTCGCCGCGGCCGACGCTGGCGCCGACATCGACCTTGCGCTCGACGATCTTGCCGCCGACCCGGAACGCCAGCGCCGATTCATAGCGCGGACGCACGTCGCCCGAGAATTCCAGCTGCTCTCCGTTGGCGCCGGCAACCAGGGTCATGGCGCGCACCGGGCGCACGTCTTGCACGGGCGGCGCCGGCTTGGAGCAGGCAGTCAGCACGACGAGTGCAATCGGGAGCAACAGGGGCAGCAGGCGCTGCGGTGCAACAGGTGGGGCAGACACGATGGCGGTCCTTATGATTGTTCTGATCGTGAAACCGGCGCACGGAGTACGCCAGTTTGTAATCCAGCAATTATAATCATGCAAACAGACAATTTGATGGCCCTAGAGTCATCAATCTAATATGGCAGTAGATCATTACGAAAATTTTCCGGTCGCGTCGATCCTGTTGCCGCGCCGGCTGGTGCCGGCAGTCGAGGCAATCTACGCCTTCGCGCGCAGCGCCGACGACATCGCCGACGAGGGCGACGCGACGCCGCCGCAGCGCCTCGACGCGCTCGCAGCGTATGAACTCCAGCTCGACAGGATCGCCGCCGGCGGCCTGCCTGTCGACCCGATGTTTGCGCGCCTGGCCGGCGTGGTGCGTCAGTACAACCTCAGTCTGGACCCGATGCGCAACCTGCTGTCGGCCTTTAAACAGGATGTGGTCACGCAGCGCTATCCGGACTATGCCACCTTGCTCGACTACTGCCGCCGCTCGGCCGACCCGGTCGGGCGCCTGATGCTGGCCTTGTACGAGGCCGACGACGCGCATAACCTGCGCGAATCCGACGCCATCTGCAGCGCCCTGCAACTGACCAACTTCTGGCAAGACGTGGCGATCGACATCACCAAGGGCCGCATCTATATTCCGCAGGAAGACCTGGCGCGCTTCAATGTCAGCGAAGCGGCGCTGCGCGCCGGCACCGTCGATGGCCCGTTCCAGGCGCTGATGCGCTTCGAGGTCGAACGCGCGCGCGCCCTGATGCTGTCCGGCGCGCCGCTGGTCAAGCGCCTGCCCGGCCGCATCGGCATGGAGCTGCGCATGATCGTGCAGGGCGGCCTGCGCATCCTGGAAAAGCTCGACAGCGCCAACTACGACGTCTTCCGCCGCCGTCCGGTGCTGGCCTGGCATGACTGGCTGGTGGTCGGCTGGCGCGCATTGCGCATGTAATCCCGGCCTCTGCATCGTATAAGATAGCGCTCTTACAGTGGCCCAACCCGCGGCGCATGACGCCGCCCAACCGAGCATCACCAGTTAGAATTCATGTCTCCTGACGAATACTGCCAGCAAAAGACCGTCCAGAGCGGCTCCAGTTTCTATTACAGCTTCCTGTTTTTGCCGCCCGAGCGCCGGCGCGCGATCACGGCGCTGTACGCGTTCTGCCGCGAGGTGGACGACACGGTCGACGAAACCACCGACGGCTCGGTGGCGCGCATCAAGCTGGCCTGGTGGCGCACCGAGGTGTCGAAGATGTATGCCGGCACGCCGACGCACCCGGTAATGCTGGCGCTGCAGCCGCACATCGCGCCCTACAATTTGCAGGAGCAGCACCTGCTGGCGATCGTTGACGGCATGGAGATGGACCTCGACCAGAGCCGCTACCTCGATTACCCCGGCCTGCAGCGCTATTGCTGGCACGTGGCCGGCGTGGTCGGCATCCTGTCGGCCAGCATCTTCGGCTACACCAATCCGCAAACGCTGCTGTATGCCGAGAAACTGGGCCTGGCGTTCCAGCTCACCAACATCATCCGCGACGTCGGCGACGACGCGCGCAAGGGCCGCATCTACCTGCCGGTGAACGAGCTGCAGCAATTCGGCGTCACTGCCAATGACCTGCTCAAGCTCCAGCACAGCGACAAGTTCGAAGCGCTGATGCGATTCCAGGCCGAACGCGCGCAAGCGATCTACGACGAAGCCTTGGGCCTGCTGCCGAAAGAAGACCGGCGTGCCCAGCGTCCGGGCCTGATGATGGCGGCAATCTACCGCACGCTGCTGTCGGAAATCCAGCGCGACGGCTTCCACGTGCTGAACCAGCGCATCTCGCTCACGCCGCTGCGCAAGTTGTGGCTGGCGTGGAAGACGTATGTCCGCACCTAGACTGCGGGTCGCGGTCGCCGGCGGCGGCTGGGCCGGGTGCGCGGCGGCGCTCGACTTGACGCGCCAGGGCTACCACGTCACGCTGTTCGAAGCGGCGCGCATCCTTGGTGGACGCGCGCGCGGGGTCGACCTGCGCGGCCTGGCGCTCGACAACGGCCAGCACATCTTGCTCGGCGCCTACCGCGACTGCCTGCGCTTGATGCAGCAAGTCGGGGTCGACCTCGATACCGCCTTGCTGCGTTTGCCGGTGCAGATGCGCTATCCCGACAATGGCGACGGCATGGACTTCGTCGCTCCGCGCTTGCCGGCGCCGCTGCACCTGGTGCTGGCGCTGCTGCGCGCACGCGGCCTGGCGCGCGCCGACAAGCTGGCGCTGGCGCGCCTGAACAGCGCCGCCAAGTGGATGGGCTGGAAGCTCAATGACGATTGCAGCGTGTCCGAACTGCTCGAACGCTTCGACCAGACCCCACGCTTGATCCGCCTGATGTGGCGTCCGCTGTGCATCGCAGCCCTGAATACGCCGCCCGAGCGGGCCTCTGCCAACGTGTTCCTGGCGGTGCTGCGCGACAGCCTCGGTGCGCGCCGGCGTGCGGCGTCCGACATGCTGTTGCCGCGCCTTGCGATGGGGGCGCTGTTCCCGGAACCGGCCGGCGCCTGGCTTGAAAACCATGGCGGCGCCGTGCGCCTGGGCGTCAAGGTCGCCGCGGTCGCGCAAGATGGCGACGGCTGGCGCCTGGCGCTGACCGGTGCGGGCGGCGCGGTCGAAGAGCGCTTCGACGCCGTGGTGCTGGCTACGCCGGCACTGCAAAGCGCGGCGCTGCTGGCGCCACTGCCCGGGATGGCTGCGCTGGCGACGCAACTGGCCGCCTTCAACTACGAGCCGATCGCCACCTGCTACCTGCAATACGCGCCCGCGACCCGGCTCGATTTGCCGTTCTACGCGCTGGAAGACGATCCGGCCAAGGGCCGCTGGGGCCAGTTCGTGTTCGACCGCGGCCAGCTCGACGCCAGCCAGAGCGGCCTGCTGGCGGTGGTGGTCAGCGCCGCCGGCGATGCGGGCGACTTGTCGCGCGAAGACCTGGCAGCGGCCATCGGCGCCCAGCTGGCGCATGATTTACAGCGTCCCGGGCTGGCCAATCCAGCCTGGGCCCAGGTGATCACCGAAAAGCGCGCCACATTTTCGTGCACCCCGGGACTGGCCCGACCCGACGTCAATACGCCGCACCCCGGCCTGGTGCTGGCCGGTGACTACACCGCCAGCGACTACCCGGCCACCCTGGAAACAGCGGTGCGCAGCGGCCTGGCGGCGGCGACGGCCATCCGCCTTCAGCGCGCCCTGCCCCGCGAAAAACGCAGCCTGTCGCACAGCCGTGGTGCAGCGCCCGGCAATTCCATACAGTAGCAGCATCCAAACATCTGCATGGACTCCGTCATGAAACCCCAGTCCGGCTTGCGCGCCGCGATCATGTTTGCCCTGCTGGCGCTGGCCCTGGCCAGCACCGCCGTGCTGGTGCATCCCGAGCTGATCGGCGGCTCGGTGCACGCCGCGGCGGCCACCTCGGCCGCGATCGGTTCGATCCCGCTCATCGGACATCCATAACGCCATGGGCAAGCTCGAATACCTCGACGCGCTCAAGCGGGCCCTGGCCGGCCTGCCGCCCGAGACCCAGGCCAGGACGCTGGCCTGGTACGAGCAGCGCTTCGTCGACGGCGTCGCCGCCGGCCGCCACGAAGAAGACGTGGCGCAGGAGCTGGGCGACCCGCGCCAGGTGGCCGTCACGCTGCGCACCAGCGCCCATCTGGCTCAATTGAAAGACAAGAAGCCGGCCGGCGCGCCGATCCGCACGCTGCTGTCGGGTCTGGGCCTGCTGGTGTTCAACCTGTTCATGGCGATTCCGGCGGCGGTGTATGCCAGTCTCTTGATCGCATTGTATGCGTCCGCGTTCGGCTTCTATGTGGCCGGCATCGCAATCACCGCCAGCGGCCTGGCCGGCGCCAACGAACTGGTGCTGAGCGCCCCGCTCGACCATGTGGTGGTGGTCGACGGCGGCGAGCCTGACCGGCGTCCCGGCCAGACCCGCGTCACGATCAGCGAAAAGGGCATCCACGTGTTCGAAGAAGAAGCCGACGCCGAAGAACCGTTGCCGCCAGCGTCGTCCGAGCCCGAGAGCCGGCGCTCGACCATGGGCGTGATCCGTGGCGCCGAGGCGGTGGCCGAACGCCAGATCCAGATCACGACCGATCTCGATCCCGATTCACGCGCCACCCAGACGCTGTTCGGCTGCGGCTTGATCCTGAGCGGAATTGCGCTGTTCCTGCTGGCGCTGGTGATCAGCAAATACACGCTGATCGGCATGCGCCGCTATGCCCGGATGAACATGTCGCTGTTGAAGGGAGCTTGACCCGATGCGGGCCTTGATCAAAGTCGGATTCAGCCTGCTGATACTGGCCTGCGTGCTGGTGGCCCTGAGCTACAGCATGCTGCGCGCCAACGGCACCACTGCCACCAGCCAGTCACGCCAGGTGGCGCGCGAAGTGCGCGCGGTGCCGGACGGGGTCGACGCGGTGGCCCTGGAAGGCCCGATCGACCTGACCCTGCGCTACGGGGCAACACCAGGCCTGCACGTCAGCGGCGAGCAGCGCTTGCTCGGCAATGTCGAAGTTACCCGTGAAGGCCCGCTGCTGCACATCGGCATTCGCGGCATGGTGCTGCGCCACCGCCAGCCGCTCGAAGTCGAGCTGGTGCTGCCGGCCTTGTCGGCGGTGACGCTGTCGGGCAGCGGCGACAGCACGGTCAACGGCTTCTCGGGCGAGCGAATCGCGGTGCAACTGAACGGCTCCGGTTCGCTGCGCTTCAACGGGCGCTTCCGTCAGGTCGAGGTTGGCCTGAGCGGCAACGGCGACGTCGACCTGAACGCCGGCGCTGCGGTCGAGCGCATGGAAGCGCGCTTGATGGGCTCGGGCAGCATGACCGTGGTCGGCAATGCGCGTGAACTCGATGCGCAATCGTCCGGCTCCGGGCGCTTCGACGCCGAACACCTGCGCGCCGAAACCGTGACGCTCGCCCAGACCGGCTCCGGCGACAGCGTGGTGCAGGCGCGCGGCAAGAGCGCAATCGCGATCAGTGGCAGCGGCGACGTCGAGGTGCATGGCAATCCCGCCGAGCGCACTACCAGCCGCACCGGCACCGGCAGCGTCAGCTACGTCGAATGAGCGGCAGTCCAGGCTTCGGCACCGACCGTCGCCTGGCCGGCGTGGGGCTGACCGCACTGGTGCACCTGGCGTTGATCGTCGGATGGCAGATGGCGCGCCAGGCGCCGCAGGCAGTGCCGGACGGGCTGCAGCCGGCGATCCAATGGCTGTTGTTGCCGGCGCCAGCGCCTCGCACCGAACCGCCGGCGGTTGTGCCGCCGCCGCCGCCGCCGGCGCCGGCTGCCGGCCGCGCGGCGCCGCGATTCTAAGCGCGGGCCGGCGCCCCGGCCCGCGCTAAGACGCCGCTCATGACGCCGGAGCCGCAGGCGCAGCCGGGTGTGCAGGCTGCGGCCGAACCCGCGCCCACGGCGCCACAACCGAGCGTTGAATCGATCCTGGAAAGCGCCCGCCGCAGCGCCGGCGACATCGAACGCGCCCTGCGCAAGGAGCGCCAGCCGACGATCGTGCTGCCGCCCGACAGAGCGCAGATCCGCATGCGCCAGCGTATGCAGGAAGCGCGCGACCTGGCGCCGCCGCGTCAATGGGAAGCGCCCAAGATCGAAGAACTGGTGAACCAGACCGGCGACGGCGCACGCCGCACGCGCGTCATCACCGGCCGCGGCACCTACTGCATCACCGAACGTTCGCCCGCGACCAGCATCGACATGATCGAAAAGCACGGCAAGCA
>Ga0265798_10012323_pt1 | contig 10325 bp, 8 predicted proteins | sample P3T30metagenome_FD_192430 | JGI IMG/M metagenome (GOLD analysis project Ga0265798, IMG submission 192430) | Plant litter microbial communities from East Loma Ridge, Irvine, California - P3 T30 | ecosystem: Environmental > Terrestrial > Plant litter > Unclassified | place: USA: California...
CCGCTGGCTGGCCGGCTGGATTACCAAACCGCTGCCGGCGCTGGGCGGCGCCACGCCGGCCAGCTATATGGACACGTTCGAGGGCCAGCGCCTGGTGGCAAGTATGCTCGCGATGACGCAGAGCGGTGCGTACGCATGACGGTGGCGGTGTGGCGCATCGCAGTCGAAGCGCCAGCCTACACCGTCAATGACCTCTCCGGCATGGGCGCCAAGATCACCGGCGGCCGCTGGAACAGCGTAGGCGTGCCGGTGCTCTACTGCGCCACGACAATCGCGCTGGCTACCCTGGAAAGCGTGCACACGCTGCGCAGCGGTGGCCTGCCCTTCAATCGCTACCTGGTGCGAATCGAACTCCCCGATGCTACATGGAATGCGCGGCAGGCCCTCGATCTGCCGCCCGGTGGCTGGGACACCATCCCAGCCGGCATGACGTCGCGGGGTGCTGGCGACGCCTGGCTCGCATCGCTGGAATCGGCGCTGTTGCTGGTCCCTTCAGTGATCGTCCCCGAAGAATGCAACGTACTGATCAACCCGAAGCACCCCGATGCTGCCGGCGTCCACGCCAGCACGCTCAAGCGCTGGCATTACGATCCGCGATTTTTCTCCTGATCGGCCGGCGCCGAAAGAAAATCAAACAGCGTCAGCGCCACCACTTTGGTTGCGCGGCGCAGATCCTCCAGCGCCAGCTTTTCATCGGCCTTCTTCGCATTCGATTCCGGCACCGTGCGCGGACCGGCGCCGTACAGCACTGCCGGGATGGCCTGTTCGCCGTACAGGCGCGCATCGGCGTACAGTGGCGTGCCCTGCGCGGGGATGATTTCGCCCATCACTGCCAACGCATTGGTCTGCAAATTTGCCACCAGCTGTTCCGACCCCGGCAGCGGGCGCAGCGCGTGGGATAGCAACAGCCGCCGGATGTCGATATGAATGCCTGCCAGGCCCGCCACCGCGTCCTCGATCAGCGTGCGCACCTGCGCTTCCACTGCCACCGGGTCTTCTTCCGGAATCATGCGCCGGTCCATTTTCAACGTCACCTTGCCCGGCACCACGTTCGTGTTCGTGCCACCGTCGATGCGGCCCACCAGCATCGTCGGGGAATCGATGCCTGCTACTTGCGACTTGATTTTCTTCAGTTCAGACAATTGTCCGTACAGCGCGTTCAGGATGCGCGTGGCCGCCTGCAGCGCATCGTGGCCGGTTTCCGGCATCGCGCCATGGCCTGATTTGCCATGCACGGTGACCTCGAATTGCAGGCAGGCGTTGTGCGCCGTGATGATGTTGTAGCTGAACCCCGCGGCAATCACGAAGTCGGGCCTGGTCAGTTTCTGTTCCAGCAGCCAGCCCGGCCCCAGCAAGCCACCAAATTCCTCGTCGTACGTGAAGTGCAGTTCAACCCCGCCCTTTAACGGCACGCCCAGCGCTTCCAGTGCGCGCACGGCAAAGATGTAGGTCGCGAAATCGCCTTTCGAGACCGCCGTCGCGCGCCCGTACATGAAGCCCTCCTCGATGACGGCGCCGTACGGCGGTTTGGTCCAGTTGTCGCCCGGCGGCACCACGTCGCCGTGCGCGTTCAGCGCGATGGTCGGGCCACCTTCCGCATACGGCCGGCGAATGATCAGGTTGGTGATGCTTTCCATGCCGTAATCGAGAACCTGCTGCCGGGGCACCGCGTGCTGTTCCGCGGTCCAGCCAAAGTCTTCGACCATCTTCGCCACCGCCTCCGCGTGCGGCGCGTTGTTGCCCGGCGGCGTATCGGTGGGAATGCGCACCACGCCTTGCAGGAACGCCACCTCTTCATCGAAATGCGCGTCGATCCAGTCGACCAGTTGCTGTTTGGTTGTCGTCATCATGGTTTCGCTCCGGCGGTGTACCACGCCCCGATCTGCGCGCGCTCGGCATCGGTCATCCCCGTCATGTTTGCCAGCGGCATGGCCTTCAATTGCACTGCCTGCTGGTAGATTTTCGCGGCATGCTGCACGATCAGCGCGCTGCTGGTCAGTGCGACGCCGGCCGGCGCCGTGGCAAAGCCCGGTTGCGTCGGATGGTCGGCATGGCAGGCGATACAGCGCGTGTTGATGATGGTTTGCACCTGGGCGAACGACACCGCCGACCCCGCCACTGGCGCCGGCGGCGCAATCGCAATGGCCACGCCAGCGAGCAGCGCCAGCCCCATCGCCGGATATTTCCACTCGATGCGGCCACGGTGTTTCAGGTTGAAGAAGTGACGGATCAGCACGCCAGCGAGCATGATCACCGCCAGGACAAGCCACGCGTGTTCGTGGCGGTACGTCATGGCGTAGTGGTTGCTGATCATGATGAACACCACCGGCAGCGTGAAGTAATTATTGTGTACGCTGCGCTGCTTGGCTTTCAGGCCGTGGATCGGATCGGGCTTCTGGCCGGCCATCATCGCGTTGACCATCTTGCGCTGGCCTGGAATGATCAGCATCAGCACATTGGCTACCATCATCGTGCCGATCATCGCGCCCACGTGGATGTACGCCGCGCGGCCACTGAGGAAGTGGGTCAGCACGTAGGCACTGCCCACCAGGAACAGGAAGATTACCGCGCCAAACGCGAGGTCATGCTGGCCGAGCTTCGAGCGGCACAGCAGGTCGTAGACGGTCCAGCCCACCACCAGGCTGCCCAGGCCCAGGCCAATTGCCTGCAGGCTCGACAGGTCGGCCACGCTGCGGTCGACCATCATGGCCTGTGCGTTGAAGTAGTAGACGATGGTCAAGAGCGCAAAGCCGGACAACCACGTCGAGTACGCTTCCCACTTGAACCAGTGCAGTTCCTTCGGCAGTTCGGCCGGCGCCACCAGGTATTTTTGCGGATTGTAGAAGCCGCCACCGTGCACTGCCCACAGCTCACCGGAGACGCCTTTTTTTGCCAGCTCGGAACCGGGTACGGGCGGACGAATGTTGTTGTCGAGCCAGACAAAATAAAACGACGCGCCAATCCACGCGATGCCGGTGATCACGTGCAGCCAGCGCACCAGCAAGTTGAGCCATTCAAGGCCGTAGGGAACCAGGTGTCCGAACACATCCATGCGGGGATTTCCTTGCCGGTAGTTGACTTCAATAATATCTAGAAGATAAGCTGGTTTAATTCTGGCAACATGAAATATCAAGTATATTCAACATATTCCGACGCGCATACAACACATGGCCGCCCTGCCCCAGCATCTCGACATCCACCTGATCCGCATCCTGTACCTGCTGCTGGTGGAAAAGAACGTGTCGCGCGTGGCCATGAAGTTGAACCAGCCGCAGCCGTCGATTTCCGCATCGCTGCGCAAGCTGCGGGAACTTACCGGCGATCCGCTGCTGGTGCGCGGCGCGCGCGGCATGGTTCCGACGCAGCATGGCGAGAGCTTGCTGGCGCCGGCCAAGCGCATCCTCGATGAAACCGAGAGCCTGTTTGCCAGGAAAACCGAGTTCGTCCCGCAAGAGGCCACGCGCACCTTCCATATTGCCGCACCTGACTACCTGGACAGCCAGTTTTTGCCGAATGTTGTCGCCGCGCTACGCCGTGGTGCGCCCAACAGCCGCGTGGTGATCCACAGCCTGGGCGCCGGCATGGACTATGTCCGCATGCTGTCCGATGGCGACGTCGACCTCGTCATCGCCAACTGGGACGAACCGCCAGCGCACCTGCACATGTCGAAGCTGTTCGAGGACCCGATTGTCTGCACCATGCGCGCCGACAGCCCGTATGCAAAGCGCACGGCGCCCGACGCAATGACCGTCGACGATTATTTGACCCTGCCGCATGTGGCGCCGTCGCAGATGCTGCCCGGTTACCAGGGCGTCATCGATGCCTTCCTCGAGCGCTCGGGGCTCCAGCGGAAAATTGCCGTCGCGCTGCCGTACTTCGGCCTGATTCCCTACATGCTGACGCAGACCGACCTGGTCCTGACCACCGGCCGCCAATTCATGCGCTATTACGAAAAGACGCTGCCGTTGAAAACGTTCGCGCCGCCGGTCAGATTTCCGCCAATGCGCTTTTATCAGCTGTGGCATGAACGCGTGCACCAATCGCCCGAACACAAATGGCTGCGCGACCATGTGACGGCGGCGGCGCGCGCGCTGGTGAGCAAATAACCTTTACTTTCCCTTCCAACCATGACCACCCTCTCCGACCTGAACGCCTGCGACCCGCTCATTTTCGTCGAGACCCTGCGCGGCATTTACGAACATTCGCCGTGGATCCCCGCCGCAGCGGCGGGCATGCGGCCGTTCTCCACCATCGCCGCCCTGAAGCAGGCCTTGCAGACGGCGGTGCGGATGGGTGGCGAGGCGCAGCAACTGGCGCTGCTGCGCGCGCACCCCGAGCTGGCGGGCAAGGCCGCCATTGCCGGCGAGTTGACGGCCGAGTCCACGGGCGAACAGGCCGCATCTGGCCTGAACCTGTGCAGTCCCGCTGAATACGCCGAGCTGCACGCGCTGAACGCGGCCTACAACGCGAAATTCGGCTTCCCGTTCATCCTCGCCGTCAAAGGACCGACCGGCCAGGGCCTGACACGCCAGGCCATCATCGCGACCTTCGCGCGGCGCCTGAAAAACCAGCGCGCCGACGAACTGGCCGAAGCGCTGCGCCAGGTGCACCGCATCGCTGAAATCCGCCTGAATACCTTGCTCGATGTGCGCCTGGCATTCGGACCCGCCATCATGGACTGGGCCGAGACGCTCGCAGGCTGGAGCGACGCCGCCGGTAACCTCACCTGTGCGTACATGACGCCCGCGCACGTGCGCACCGCGCAGCAGCTGCAGGAATGGATGATCACCGCCGGCATGGACGCGCACATCGACGCGGTCGGCAATGTCGTGGGGCGCTACGCGGCAGCTGATCCCGGTGCGAAAACCCTGATCACCGGGTCCCATTACGACACCGTGAAGAATGGCGGCAAATACGACGGCCGCCTGGGCATCCTGCTGCCGCTGGCCATCGTGCGCTTCCTGCACGCCCGCGGCGAACGCCTGCCGTACCACCTCGAAGTGATCGGCTTCGCGGAAGAAGAAGGCGTCCGCTATCGCAGCACTTTTTTGGGCAGCAATGCCGTGACTGGCCGCTTCGACCTGGCGCAACTCGATCAGGTCGATGCCGATGGCGTGACGATGCGCGCCGCGCTGGCCGCAGCAGGGCACGATGCCGCCGCCATCCCTGCGATCGCGCGCGATCCGGCGCAGCTGCTGGGCTTTGTCGAGGTCCATATCGAACAGGGTCCGGTGCTGCTGGAGCGCGGCCTGCCGGTCGGCGTGGTCACGGCGATTGCGGGCAGCTCGCGCTTTCTCGTGGAGCTGACTGGCCTAGCGAGTCACGCCGGCACCACCCCCATGACCATGCGCAAGGATGCGGCGGCCGCCGCGGCAGAAATCGTGCTGCTGGTGGAGTCGCGCTGCAGCGACCGCGGGTCGCTGGTCGGCACCGTTGGCCAGTTGCAGGTGCCGCATGGTTCGGTGAACGTCATCCCAGGCACTTGCCACCTGTCGCTGGATATCCGGGCGGCGGACGATGTGGTGCGGCTCGAAGCGGTGGCCGATATTCTCGCAGGGCTGGACGCGATTTGCGCGCGCCGTCAGGTAGAGGCGGCCGTGCAGAAGATCGTGGAAGCATCGGCTGCACCGTGTGCGCCCCGCCTGATGGACTTGCTGGGTGACGCGGTCGAACGCGCTGGCGTGCCGCGGTTCGTTTTGCTGTCCGGGGCTGGGCACGACGCGATGGCGATGGCGGCGATCACCGAGGTGGCAATGCTGTTCACGCGCTGCGGAAATGGCGGCATCAGCCATAATCCGCTGGAGACCATGACGGCGGACGATACCGACATCGTGGCGTGCGTGCTGCTGGATTTCTTTCGCAGCCTGGCAGGGGAAAACTAAGCTACCACCTTCGCCCGCTCCAGCATGGCCAGCAACAGCACATTGCACCCCGCTTCCAGGTGATCCGCCCGCGCATCCTCGATTTCATTGTGGCTGATGCCGTCCTTGCACGGCACGAAAATCATCCCGGCAGGCGCCAGGCGCGCCGCGTAGATCGCATCGTGGCCGGCGCCGGACACCACGTCCATCGTCGAATATCCCAATTCATTTGTCGCCGCGCGCACCGCATCCACGCAGTCCGGATGAAATGGACACGGCGGATAGTACGACACCCGCTCGATGGCAATCGACAGGCCTGATTCTTTGCTGGTCCGGTCGATAAACGCCAGCATCTCCTCATGCATGGTGTTCAGCAGCGCATCGTTCACATTGCGCAGGTCGATGGAAAATTTGACTTCGCCCGGAATCACGTTGCGGCTGTTCGGGAACACCTGCACCATGCCCACCGTGCCCCGGCCGTACGGCGGATAGCGGTTCGCAATCGCCACCACTTCCTGCATGATCACGGTCGCCACCTGCAGCGCGTCGCGGCGCAGGCCCATGGGCGTCGGGCCCGCGTGCGCCTCCATGCCGGTTACCACGCAGTCGTACCACGACAGCCCCATCACGGCCGGCACCACGCCGATAACCTTGTCGGCGTCTTCCAGCACCGGGCCCTGCTCGATGTGCGTCTCGAAATACGCGCCAATCGGATGGTCACCCGGCACCTGCGGGCCCAGGTAGCCAATGCGTGCCAGTTCATCCTTTACCGTCAGGCCATCGACGTCCTTCGCTGCATACGCCGTCTCCAGGCTGAACGCGCCGCAGAACACGCCGGAACCCATCATCACCGGCACGAAGCGCGAGCCCTCCTCGTTGGTCCAGAACGCGACCTCGATGGGCGCCTCGGTCTGGATGCCGTGATCGTTCAGTGTGCGGATCACTTCCAGGCCGGACAGCACGCCGTAGTTGCCATCGAATTTGCCGCCGGTGGGTTGCGTGTCGATATGGCTGCCGGTGACGATCGGTGGCAGGGACGGGTTGGTGCCTTCGCGGCGCATGAACACATTGCCGATCTGGTCGACGGTAATCGAGAGTCCTGCTTCTTTGGCCCAGCCGGTGACCAGGTCGCGGCCCTGTCGATCCAGGTCGGTCAGCGCGAGGCGCTTGACGCCGCCTTTTGGCGTGGCGCCAATCTGCGCCAGCTCCATCAATGAATCCCACAGGCGGTCGCCCTTGATGCGGATGTGGTGCATGTTGTCGATATCGGTCATGCTGCCTCCTTGTGGACGTTGCTGGTGAATGCGGGACGGTCAATATGGCGCCCTGCCCCTTCTTCGGCGCGCAGGTCGCCATTCGCGTAGACGACCTTGCCGGCAGCGACCGTGTAGCTCGGGATGCCGCGCACGGTGCGGCCTTCGAATACATTGAAGCCGCCTTTCGAATGCTGGGTGGCGGCGGACAAGGTCTTCGTGCCTTGCGGGTCCCAGACCACGATGTCGGCGTCCGCCCCGACGGCAATCACGCCCTTCCTCGGATACATATTGAAGATCTGCGCCGCGTTGGTGGACGTGACCTTGACGAATTCGGACGGCGTCAGCTTGCCTGAATTGACGCCCGCGTCCCAGATCACCGCCATGCGTTCCTCGACGCCACCGCAGCCGTTCGGGATGCGCGTGAAGTCGCTGGCGCCTGCGCTTTTTTGCTCGGCGCAGAACGTGCAGTGATCGGTTGCGGTGGTCTGCAGGTTCCCCGACTGCAGGCCGTGCCACAGCGCCGCCTGATGGTGCTTGCTGCGGAAAGGGGGGCTCATCACGTGCGCACGGGCGTAGGCCGGATCGGGGTTTGAGTACACGCTGTCGTCGATGACCAGGTGGCCGGCCAGCGCCTCGCCGTAGACGCGCTGTCCCTTGGCGCGGGCGCGTGCGATGGCGTCGAGCGACTCTTCGCACGATACATGGACGATGTAGACCGGCGTGCCCAGCACATTCGCAATCGCAATGGCGCGGTTGGCAGCTTCCGCTTCCACTTCGGGTGGACGCGACAGCGGATGCGCTTCGGCGCCAGTAATCCCGCGCGCCATCAGGTCCTTCTGCAGCTGGAACACCAGTTCGCCGTTTTCCGCGTGCACGGTGGGAATCGCCCCCAGTTCGAGCGCGCGCTTGAAGCTGTGCACCAGCGTTTCGTCGTCCGCCATGATGGCGTTTTTGTAGGCCATGAAATGCTTGAAACTGTTCACACCATGGTCACGCACCAGCGTGCCCATGTCGGCATGTACCTGGTCGCTCCACCACGTCACGGCAACGTGGAAGGTGTAGTCGCTGGCTGACCTGGCAGCCCAGCCGCGCCACGTGTGATACGCCTCGAGCAGCGACTGCTGCGGCGCCGGAATCACGAAGTCCATGATCGTGGTGGTGCCGCCGGCGAGACCCGCCGCGGTGCCGCTGAAGAAATCGTCGGACGTGACGGTGCCCATGAACGGCAGCTGCATGTGCGTATGGGTGTCGATCCCGCCCGGCATCACGTACTGGCCGGTGGCGTCGATCACGGTGGCGTGCGGCGGCGCTTCCAGGTTTTCGCCCACGGCGATGATCTTGTCGCCGTAGCACAGCACATCGGCTTGAAACGCGCGGTCGGCATTGACCACGGTGCCGTTTTTGATCAGGGTAGTCATGCTTGATTCTCCTTGAAGATGATGGGTTCGCGCACGGTCCTGCGCTTCATCAGGGCGCCATACACCAGTCCCGAGATCAGCACGCCGACGAACCAGGCGTACGTATAAATCGTTTTGAACATATCGCCGATGCCGCTGAACGACGCCGGAAACGCCGCATTCAGGAAGCCCGGCACATTTGGCGCCACGCCCAGCACAAACGCGACAACCGCGGCGATATTCCAGCCGTTGGCGTAGGTATAGGCGCCGTTCTCGCGATAGAGCTGGTCGACCTGCAGTTCGGTCTTGCGGATGAAGTAGTAATCGATGATCAGGATGCCGGCGATGGGGCCGAGCAGCGCCGAGTAGCCGGTCAGCCACGTGAAGATGTAACCCTGCGTGGTTTCCAGGACCTTCCACGGCATCATCACCAGCGCGATGCCGGCAGTGATATAGCCGCCGGTGCGGTAGCTGATTGCGCGCGGCGCGAGCGCGGAAAAATCGTAGGCCGGCCCAACCAGGTTGGCGGCCAGGTTGACGCTGACGGTGTCGATCAGCAGGATAACGAGAGCGACAAGAACCGTCCCACCCTGCATGCGGCTGGCCAGGTCGACCGGGTCCCAGATCGCCTTGCCGTACAAGACCACCGTGGCCGACGTGACGATCACCGCCAGCGCCGCCAGTAAGCCCATCGGCACCGGCAGGCCGAGCGTCTGGCCGGCGATCTGGTCGCGCTGGGTTTTGGCGAAGCGCGTGAAGTCGGGAATGTTCAGCGCCAGCGTGGCCCAGAACCCCACCATGGCGGTCAGCGACGGCCAGAACGTGGTCCAGAACTGCCCGGCTTTTTTGCCGCCGGCGACAAATTGCGAGGGTTGATCAAGCAGGTCGCCAAAGCCGCCCGCCTTGTTGTGCACCCAGGCCAGCAGCGCGAAACAGATGACGACTTTCAACGGTGCGGTCCAGGTTTCGAGCCGGCGGATCGACTCCATGCCATGCACGATGTAGTACAGCTGGATGGCCCAGAACACCAGGAAGCAGGCCAGCTGGCCGCCGTTGATGCCGAGGCCGGGGATGGGATCGCCACCGGCCGGATGGCCCATCAGTACGCCCAGCAGCGTGTAGATCATGCTGCCGCCGAACCAGGTCTGGATGCCGTACCAGCCGCAGGCGACGATCGCGCGCATCAGTGCCGGCAGCCTGGCGCCGCTGGTGCCGAACGACGCCCGCGCCAGCACCGCGTACGGGATGCCGAACTTGGTGCCGGCGTGCCCGATCAGCAGCATCGGCACCAGCACGATGGCGTTGGCCAGGAACACAGTGGCGATTGCCTGGTAGCCGGACATGCCGCCTTCGATCAGGCTGGCCGACAGTGTATAAGCCGGGATGCACATCACCATGCCGACCCACAGCGCGGCAAAGTGATACCAGCGCCAGGTGCGCTGCGCCGCCGTGGTGGGCGCCAGGTCGGCGTTCCAGAGATGGGTGCTGCCGGGCAGGTCTGTCAAGATCGTTACTCCATCGGTTGGATAAAGCGTGCAAACAGTGAAAGAAAGTACGGCCGATACAATCAGAACGTCATCCCGGCGCACGCCGGGACCGATACGCCATTGAACAACTTCGGTAACGCGGCATGGGTCTCGACTTTCGTCGGGATGACGATGCATCGTTCGTTGGGATGACAACTCTCCATCGTTGCAAAGTGTGCGTCTTAAAAAGCAACCAGTACCACTACACCTGAAACCGTCGCCCCGGCACCTGAAACCGTCGCCCCGGCGCACGCCGGGGTCCATGCTCACTGTCCGACACCACAA
>Ga0265798_10012326_pt1 | contig 10324 bp, 8 predicted proteins | sample P3T30metagenome_FD_192430 | JGI IMG/M metagenome (GOLD analysis project Ga0265798, IMG submission 192430) | Plant litter microbial communities from East Loma Ridge, Irvine, California - P3 T30 | ecosystem: Environmental > Terrestrial > Plant litter > Unclassified | place: USA: California...
GCCAAGCTCGGGGGGGGTGCCCGCTCGTGGTGAGGTCGTCGACCAGCGCGACATCGGTCTGCCAAGCGCGCAGAGCCGCAAGTCCTTCCATCGGCTCCATCTCCACGAACGTCGTTTGCAGTGCTGGGTAAGCCTGCGCCAGAGCGATCATGGTCGGCGGGATTAGGGACGCGGCGGCGGACGGGAACGCGGCAATGCGCAACTCGCCAGCGACGACGCGCTTTAGTTCAGCAAGATCGGTTTTGGCCTCCTGCAGGACAGCCATGACCCGCCCGGCATGAGCGACCAAGCATTCCCCTGCCGGTGTCAAATGGACGCCACGGCCCCGGCGCTCGACGAGTTCGACGCCGACCTCGGATTCAAGCATCGTTATCTGCTGCGAAACGGCAGAAGGCGAGATCCTAAGCGCATCCGCCACCGATGCCATTGTTTTTCGCAGAGAAAGCTCACGCAACGTGCGGAGTCTGGCGAATTCCACCTGAGAGCTCCAGAATTGTCGCCTAACGCTTAATCATGCAACTTTGCTAATGCACATGTCAAGCGCAATTAAGTAGACGTAGATCAAAGGTATGCATAATTTTGCTCCTGTAGCGCAGCGAGTTCGGGGGTGGAGAATAAAGTTGCCAATACGAGCCTGGGGTTTCGGCTTGGCACGCCACTCGCCCAGAAGGAAAACTTCGGTCTCTATTACCGTCGCAGCGCTCGCATGTCGGGCTGGCGCAGGCTAGGATTATTCATATGTCAATTAAACGATTCCTGGCGGCCGGATTTCTTATTTCGGCGGCACTATGGAGCAGCTCTGCCTCTTCGTCAGTTATAGAGATTGTAAAAAAACGGGGCGCGTTAAATTGCGGCACCGACAACACCGCTCCTGGCTTCGGATACCTCAATACAAAATCGGGCAAGTTGGAGGGTCTTGACATAGATTTCTGTCGAGCAATGGCGGCGGCCGTCCTAGGCGACGCCAACAAGGTCAACTATGTAATCGTAACGGACAAGAGCCGCTTCAACGTCCTTCAGACCGGCCAAGTCGATGTCGTCTTCGCACACACGACCGTGAAACCGGTCCGAGAATCGGCGGTCGGTATCGACTTCTTGCCCATCAATTTTTATGATGGCACAGGCGTCATGCTAAAGACCTCTCTCGGGGTCAAAAATCTGTCCGAGCTCGATGGCGCCACTATTTGCACTACGCAAGGATCCGGAACCGAATCGACGCTGTCCGGGCTGTTCAAGGCACGCAACTTCAAGAGCGCCAAAGCTCTGACTTTCGAGAATCTCGAGAAGCTTTTCTCCGCTCTCGATGCCGGCCGCTGCAACGCCATTCTCACCGATAAGTCGGCACTGGCGGCTTGGCGAGGAAATGCCGCGAAACCTGCAGATTTTGTCATCCTGCCGGACACTCTGGATAAAGCCCCCTTCGCCGGCTTCGTCGTCGCCAACGATTCGAAGTGGCGCAACACGCTGCGCTGGGCGACCTATGCGCTTTTTCAGGCCGAGGAATGGGGCATCACCTCTCAGAACCTGCCTCAGCAACTGAACTCCAGCGACATCTTCGTTCAGAAGTTCCTGGGCTTGAATGGCGGATTCGGCAAAGATTTCGGCATATCTGATAGTTTCGTTGCCGACATGGTCCGCGCAGTCGGAAATTACGGCGAGATCTACGATCGTAACCTTGGCCCGAAAACGCCATTCCACATCGAACGTGAGGGCACGCCTAACGCGTCTTGGACCAAAGGCGGCGCCGTGTACTCGCCGACCTGGAACTGAGCCGAATGTCCACTCCGCCTGTGGCGTGTTTCGACGGGGCGTGCGATGACAGTCTTACGGATAGACGATCCCGATGCCGGCTATCCGGGCGCTCCGGTCAAGCCGCTTGCCCGGAAGCCGGTGCGGCGGTGGGCCTTCAACGCCGCCGCCCTCGGAGCGGCCGTCGGGTTCGTCCTGTGGTTCGGCTGGGCCGTCCACGCAGCGCTGGCCCGTAAGGGTATCTACTTCTCGTTCGACTTCCTGTGGAATAGCGCTGGCGTGGATCTCAGTGAAGGGTGGACATTCGCCTGGCGCGGGTGGCTGCCTACGTTCGAGAGCTTCTCCTCCGGCGACACCAACGCTCAGGCCCTAGTTGTGGGTCTCGTCAATACGCTCAAGGTGGCCATTGTAGCCATCGTCCTCAGCACGATCGTCGGGACGTTGGTTGGGGTCGGTCGTCTCTCGACGAACTGGCTAGTCCGGCAACTCTCATTCGGTCTCGTCGAGGTCGTTCGGAACACGCCGCTCCTCATCCAGATCGTGTTCTGGTATTTTGCGGTGGTCTTGCAGTTCCCGCCAGCGAGTACCGCCGCGAACATGTTCGGCCTCGTGATTGCCAGCCAGTCGGGTGTCTTCCTGCCCTTCGTGGCGGTCTCCGAGACGACGACGGGCGTCGCCTCGGCGGCCCTGGCTGCGGGCATCGCCGCGCTCCTCGTCGCGCTCCTCGTCGCGCTCTCAGGTGGCCTCTTCGACACGGGCCGGATCGTCAAGCGAGGCGCCCTGGCCCTCGCCGCGGTCCTGCTGGCGGTCTCGATCGTAGCCGGCTTCCCGCTAATTCCGAACCTGCCGGTGGTGACGCGGTTCGGCGCGAGGGGGGGGCTGCCACTCTCGCCGGAACTGACGGCGCTGCTGCTCGCCATCGTGGTTAACAGTTCGGCCTACGTGGCGGAGATCGTGCGAGGCGCCATCGATGCGCTACCGAAGGGGCAATGGGAGGCTGCCGCCGCCCTTGGCCTGTCCCGCTCAAGCACGCTTCAAGAGATCGTTCTGCCGCAAGTATTCCGTGTCGTGCTGCCCTCGCTTGGGAACCGCTACATCAGCCTCATGAAGGATACATCCCTCGGAATCACTATCGGATATCCAGATCTGTTTAACGTCTACGGTACCGTTTCCAATCAGACCGGGCGCAATCTCGAAGGTGTCCTGATCGTGATGGTGACGTACCTGGTCCTGAGCTGGCTGATTAGTTCTGTCGTGAATCTCCTGAATCGCCGGATCACCGGAGGGACCACCCGATGAACGCCATGCCGCTCCGCTGGCTTCACCGCAACCTGTTCGGGAAGCCGGCCGACGCCGCTCTGACGCTGGTGATCGTGCCATTCTGCGCCTGGGTGCTGATTGTAATCCTGCGCTGGGCACTCGTCACGGCCGATTGGCACATTCTCGCCGATAGCGCCCGCGTCCTGCTGATCGGCATCTACCCAGTGGAAGAAATCTGGCGCGCATGGTTCTGTGGGTTCGTCCTAGCGGGCATCGCGGGCGGCAGCCTCGGGATCCTCCTTCCTGCTGCGGTTCCACTCCTCGCCGGGCTTGCAGGAGCCGGGCTGATCGGCGGCCTGGCGCTACTTGCCGCAGGCGCGGCCGACGGTCTGCTCGCGGTCGGATGCCTTTGGACGGCTCTCGCGGCTTGGGCGTTGCTGGCGCGCTCTTTCACGCTGTGTCGCTTTGCCGGCCCGGTGTTCCTTCTCGCCTTCGGGGCGATGTTCCTCGTGCTCGCTGGTCCCGGGCTGGAGCGCTGGGGCGGCCTGCTCCTGAGCGTTATCCTCACTATCGCGACGTCCTGCCTCGTGCTCCCCCTCGGCATCCTCCTGGCGCTCGGCCGGCAAAGCCGGATCGGCAGCGTCCGCGTCCTGTGCACCGCCTATATCGAGGTAATGCGCTCGATCCCACTCATCCTGGTCGTGTACTGGATCTGGATCATCGTGCCCCTGCTCTTGCCGGGCCTGCCTGTTCCCGCCCTCCTGCGCGGCATGGCCGGCTACGCCCTCTTCTTCTCAGCCTACGTCGCCGAATACGTTCGCAGTGGCCTACAGGCCCTCTCGAAGGGACAGGTCGAGGCAGCCCAGTCCCTGGGGATGGGAACGTGGTCCACCAATCTGGACATCGTTCTGCCCCAGGCATTGCGCGTCACGCTCCCCGCCCTGGTCGGCCAAATCCTGGACACCTTCAACGGCGCAACTCTAGTATTCATCATCGGACTGACCGATTTTTTACGGTCTGGTCAGATGATTCTTGCAAATCCGCAGAATAGTTCAAAGGTTTATGAAATATATTTAACAATGTTTGCCGTTTATTTTGTGATCGGATCGGCCATCACCTACGCCTCACGTAAGCTCGAGGCGCATCTCGGGAGGGGAACGCGATGAAGATCCAGCATCAGGTAAATGCGGCCGGATCCACCCGGCCGATTGTCAGCTTCTCGCGCTTCAACAAGTATTACGGCACCTATCACGTCCTCAAGGATATCGATCTCGACGTTTCACGTGGCGAGGTGATGGTCGTCATCGGTGCGAGCGGTTCCGGGAAGTCGACCCTGATCCGCTGCGTGAACGGGCTTGAGACCTACCAAGCCGGTGAGTTGCATGTGGACGGCTACGACATGCCCAACGCCGCGGATCGAGAACTTGGCGGTGACCGAGAACTCGCGAGCATCCGCCGGGGCGTCGGCATGGTCTTTCAGCAGTTCAATCTATTTCCGCACAAGAGTGTTCTAGATAATGTCACGATTGCACCGATGCGGGTACGCAAACGGAAGAGGGCCGAGGCGGAGGCCGTCGGCCAAAAGCTCCTTGAACGTGTCGGTTTGCGCGATCACGCCCACAAGTTCCCCGGGCAACTCTCTGGCGGGCAACAGCAACGCGTCGCAATCGCCCGGGCGCTGGCGATGGAGCCGCACCTGATGCTGTTCGATGAGCCAACATCGGCCCTCGACCCGGAGATGGTCGGCGAGGTGCTCGACGTCATGCGCGAGTTGGCGGTCGAGGGGATGACCATGATGATCGTGACGCATGAGATGGGCTTCGCGCGCGAGGTCGCGGATCGGGTTGTCTACATTGATCGCGGCCACATCCTGGAAGTCGGAACGCCGACACAGATCTTCGATGATCCGCAGCAGGAGCGGACTCAAACCTTTCTCTCTCGTGTTTTGCGGCATTAAAGTCGGCTCTTCGATTCTACGCGCTCGCTTACGCCGAGCCGGTATCCACCTCGGCGGCGGCGCGCGCTCCAGAAAGCTTTTCGTCCTCGACAAAACCGCATTGAGCCAGGCCGGCCACCTCGCCGAAGATCGACCGAAAACCGATTCAACGTTCAGATTTGCCAATGTATTACCTTAAAACAATTCATTTGTGTTAATCGAAGATTGCTCTTACGCCTTCAGCCTAGAGGGCTTTACCAAGAAATCCAGTGGGCGATACCCAAGCCGATAACCGTCGCCGCACGACGAAAGTGCTGCTTCCGGAATCATTCCGAAAACTCGGACCCGAAGAGCCAACAGCAGACCAACTGTTTGAGGATAATCACTCATGTCTACGCTTCACGTCGGTTACTTCAATCTTGGTCTCGATGCCGATCCCCCGTTGGCACGGGCCATCCGAGGCGAACTTGTGCGCCAGCAGGACGGGATCGAGCTGATCGCTTCAGAGAACATTGTCTCGAAGCTCGTCCTGGAGGCCCAGGGCTCGGTCATGACCAACAAGACGGTCGAGGGCTTCGCCTATGCACGGTACTACGGTGGCGCGGAATACGCTGATGCCATTGAGGCGCTTGCGATTGAGCGGGCGAAGACGCTGTTTGGATGCAGCTTCGCCAACGTCCAGGCTCATTCGGGGTCGAACGCCAACAATGGGGTGTTCCTGGGCTTGTTGAAGCCGGGCGAGACCATCCTCTCGATGAAGACCGCGGCCGGGGGGCATATCAGCCATGGCCACCCGGCTACCTTAACTGGGCGCGACTACGACATCGTCCACTACGGCGTCAGCAGGGAAACCGAGAAGGTCGATCTCGAGGAAGTCCGTAACCTCGCGCGGAAGCATCGCCCCAAGATCATCGTCGCCGGCGGCTCGGCTTATGCTTGGACCCTCGATTTCGAGGGTTTCCGTGCCATCGCCGACGAGGTCGGCGCCTATCTGATGGTCGACATGGCCCATTTCGCGGGCTTGGTCGCGGCGGGATGCTATCCCAACCCCTTCCCCCACGCGCATGTCGTGACCTCGACCACAAACAAGTCTCTGCGCGGCGCTCGCGGCGCCATGGCCCTCTGGAATGACGCGGCCCTCAGCGACCGCATCAACTACGGTATCTTCCCGGGCGTGCAGGGCGCGGTGATGCTGCACATCGTCGCCGCCAAGGCAGCCTGCTTCGGTGAGGCCATGCGGCCGGAATTCAAGGCCTACAACCGAGCGGCCCTCGAGAATGCCCTCGCCCTGGCCGGCAGGCTCGCCGAGCACGGGATGCGCCTTGTCTCCGGCGGCACGAACACGAGCCTGATGCTTGTCGATCTCGTGAACCAGGGAATCACGGGCGACATCGCCGCTACGGCCCTCGAGGCGGTGGGTATCGCCGTGAATAAGAACCAGATTCCCTTCGACACCCGCCCACCGGAGGCACCGTCGGGGCTGCGCCTCTCGAGCAGCGCGGGCACGACCCGCGGGTTCGGACGCGATGAGTTCCGGCAGATCGGCGACTGGATCGTGCGGGCGATCGAGGCCCGGGGGGATGCGGCTGCGCTCGCGGCGATCCACGAGGACGTACGCACGCTCTGCCGGCGCTTTCCGATCTACGACGCGGCGTGAGCCGCGGGCCACGTTCCTGCACCGCGCGCCTGCGCTGGCGCGAGTTTCACCGTCGTGAAAGCCGTCCCAGGGCGAGAGTGCGCGCACCTGAAGAGCTGAGAGCTGCCGACCTGAAGCGATCGGGCCGCCGGTTCCAAGCCAGCCTAGTGATTCACCTGGAGATGCCCCCTTGACCCGGCACGACGCATCCGTCCTCGGACGTCCACTCGGCGCGTGGCTCACCGCCTACCCCCTCATTCGGGACCTAATGGATGGCAGGGAGAGCACGTGGTTCAATCCGGGGATCGCGCCTGCAGCGGTTGGTCTCGGCGATGTCGGCTTGACGATGATGGATGTCGAGGATGCGCAAGCGAGGCTGACGCGGTTCGCCCCGCTGCTAGTCCGATTCTTCCCAGAACTCGCAGCGACTGGCGGAATCATCGAGTCGGACCTCGTCGACGTACCGGACTTCGCGCGGGGGCTCCAGCAGCGCTACGGCTACGCGACGGCCGGGCGTCTTCTCCTGAAGAAGGATAGCCATCTGCCGGTCTCTGGTTCGATCAATGCGCGTGGCGGTATCTACGAAGTGCTCAAGCGGGCTGAAGCCCTCGCGCTCAGGGCTGGATTGATCATGCCCCAGGATGATTACACGAAATTGGCCGAGGCGCCGGCCTTCTTCTCCGATTACAAAATTGCAGTTGGCTCGACCGGCAATCTGGGCCTGTCGATCGGCCTCATGAGCGCGCGGATCGGGTTCCGGACGACGGTCCACATGTCGGCGGATGCGCGGCAGTGGAAGAAACATCGTCTGCGCGCTTCAGGTGTGACGGTCGTCGAGCATACCGGCGATTACGGCGCCGCCGTTGCCCGGGGCCGCGCCGAGGCAGAGGCCGACTCGAACTGTCATTTCGTCGATGACGAGCATTCGAAGGACCTCTTCCTAGGCTACGCGGTGGCGGGCCTCCGGCTGAAGCCGCAACTCGCCGCGCTCGGCATCGCGGTCAATGCGCGCAACCCGCTCTTCGTCTACCTACCCTGCGGCGTGGGTGGCGGGCCCGGCGGGGTCGCCTTCGGACTCAAGCTCGTATTCGGCGACGCGGTCCGTTGCATCTTCGCTGAGCCCACGCCGTCGCCCTGCATGTTGCTCGGCGTCTATACGGGCCTGCACGAGGACGTTTCGGTTCAGGATTTCGGCATCTCCAATGTGACTGCCGCGGATGGCCTCGCTGTCGGGCGGCCCTCGGGCTTCGTCGGACGGGCGATGCAGCGTCTAGTGGACGGCTATCTCACCGTGACCGACCAGGAGCTGTTCAACCTGCTCGCCCTTCTCGATCGGACCGAATCATTGATGCTGGAGCCTTCGGCCATCGCCGGCGCACCCGGTCCCGCCCGGGTCATGGCCGATCGCGCCTATCGCGTGCGCCTGAACCTGGATCACGACCGTTTAGAGGCGGCGACTCACATCATCTGGTCCACAGGGGGAAGCATGGTTCCCGCGGACGAGGCACGCGAATACCTCAAACAGGCTGACAGTGTGTGTTGATTTAGGCAAATCGTTCCCAGCTCCCCATCACGGATGGCGGCGGGGCAGGCGCCGGTAGGCCCGTCGCCGGAGGTAGGCTCTCTAACGGTCTGATTGTCGCCAGTCCGGCGCCTTCGCATCAACGTGCGTATCCGAACGCTCCCCGGACGCGAAACACGTTTGGCGTCGGCCGATCATTTCCCCGGAAGTAAAAGCTTTTGACAGCTTAGCATTACAGTAGCTTTTTTTGGCTTTTCCGTCCGCCGCATATTTTGCTGGGCTTACGGCGGGGCCGCCCTTTGACGTCTGAGGCTCGACGTTTGAGATGGGCGTTTCGGGCGGCCGCCTGATGCGTACGGCGCCAAAGGGGCCACGCGATGACGATCGTCGAAGAGCCTGCTCTCGATCCCTAGCAGAAGGTCGGAAAATCCGCTTACAGGCACGCACTCACCAAGATGAGCAACCGTCAGCGGATCAGCCACAGCCCTACAAGCGACAGAATGGCTGAGTAGACAGGCCTATGGTCCTCATCGGTCGCCAGCACTGTGTAGGTGACGCGGTCGTGAGCTTCGAGCGCCTGATCGCGCGCCATCTCAGGAAGAACCCTCAAGGCCTGCGCGCGCCCCACTTCCAAGGTGGCGCATTCGGTGCCCTCGTGGTCGAATTCCGAAATTCCATCGTTAATATTAAATAATGCGCCATGAATGTGCTCCACGAAAATTGAGATGGGAGCAATCGAAATTCTCAACCACTGAATTTCTGGATCTAATTCGACAATATCCTCCATTGCGCCATTTTTCGCTTAGCCGTCAGGGCCCAGCATTGCGGCCGACCACGACCGAAAGCTGTAAATTTACGTCACTACTTCCCGCCGTCGCAAACTTCAGCGCAGCTTGATTGCCCGCATCTAAATCGCTCACATGCGTTGACCGTTACTTCCTGAAGGCACATGGAAGGCTGTCGGTTAAAATTAGGGTTAAGTCCTGCGTGAGAGCGCTGCGCTCGCTGACGATATGTTGAGCCACCGCGTCGTTCTCAATGCAAAAGCGACTGCTAGCAGCAATAAGGCGCAGATGGCGCTTTACCGCGCAGAAATATTTCGGGTCGATCTAAATAATTTGAAGGCGAATATAGACCCGATGCTAGACTTTATTGTTATTGAGCGCGCGTCTTTGCCGTCTATAGATTTTGAAAACACTACTCACATTTACGCTTCATCATCTTCACCTCTGATAGCCGCACTGAACGCGATCGGATTGGACGCAAACAGTTTACCCGATCTGACAGAGGATCTTTGCGCAGCCTATCAAAGAGCCCAAGAGGATGGAGACGAGGATCAAATGCAAATCTTTGGTGCCGCTCTCCGGCACATCGGCCAGTACTACGCGGCGAAGATTGGGCCGCGGGCTGCGGGCGTCGCTGTCAACTGAAGCGTTCTGGGGCGATGGGCCGATGTTTGACTGCGATGAAGCGATTAACCAACTTGAGCAGATCGCGTCCACGCTGGGAATGCCGGTTTCCGTCCTTTACCAGTCCGGCGTGTTAAGGCCGTTTGGTAGCTCCATACCTGAGATCCAACGCATGATGGTGGATATCCTGCGGGCATTGGAAGCCATGTCAGACCCGAAGGCTCGCAGACACTTTTCTGACGCGATCGGCCAAGCAATCCTCCATCTTGAGCAAACCAACGTTGGGGGCGCAAAAGCCAAAGGTAACTGACAGCTCAAGAGCTGCTACTGGGTGAAGGGCTAAGGTCGGCTTGCCACCCTCAGCCGAAGCTGCCGGACGACTGACTAACGGCCGCTTTCGAGAAGCGCTGACGGCGGTCCCGACGACCGGGTTGGGTCGTAAGGGGATCGGTTGCTTTTGCGCCAGATCGTCTCGGAAGCGGACCGGCAGCTTTCGGCCATACTACGCCATGCCGGATCCCCAACCTACGCAAAACCGGCCTTTCGGCTTTGCGCCCTTCCCAGTCATGCGCAAAATCGTAGCTCTTTCCCGGAAGCGGCCTTGTTGTGCCGATCCAACTCGGTCGTTCAGCACAGTGGCACTGGTCGCTGAAGCGGACAGATGAGTCCAACTCCGCAGGGCTTTCTCCCCCGACCAGGTCGTGAACCCATAACGGGTGGCACGGTTTGGTCGGGGCGTCGTTGGTTCTCCGAATGGAAGACAGAGGATGGCGCCGTTTGACCTAACGGATGCAGAGTGGGCGGTGATCGAG
>Ga0265798_10012327_pt1 | contig 10323 bp, 9 predicted proteins | sample P3T30metagenome_FD_192430 | JGI IMG/M metagenome (GOLD analysis project Ga0265798, IMG submission 192430) | Plant litter microbial communities from East Loma Ridge, Irvine, California - P3 T30 | ecosystem: Environmental > Terrestrial > Plant litter > Unclassified | place: USA: California...
AGTTTTTTTTTCCTCCCCTCCCCTCCCCTCCCCTAGAGTAGGAACAGGGAGAGGGAGGGATTAAGCTTAGAAGACAGACAACGATGAGTTAATAGAAAGAGTATAACCCACCCTTCTCTTCTCTCTTACAGCAGAAGAAGAAGAAGAAGAAGAAGAAGAAGAAGAAGAAGAAAAAATACATCTACTCTGTCTTTCTACCTCAGCTCGTTGTTATTTTATCGAGGTAATTACAACCAACTATATCGTACTATAGTACCCAAGTCGCTCCTACTATATCAATTTTTTATTCTCTTTCTCCTTCTTTTCTCTCTCTCGGCAGTTCTACAAACTACTCCATCTCTCTTGCTCTATTCCTTAGTAGTGTCAACTTTACAAATTGAAGCGGATAGAGCGGAGCGGTAATAATAACAGTAATCTTCATTATTTTCCCTTTTTTCATTTCCTCCTCTCTGCTATTTTCCCATCATCACCTCTCATCACCAACAACCTCCGCCCCCCCCAGAAAGAAATACACATGATTGAACGATAATAAATAATTACTTGCATTAAAAAGAGAGAGAGAGAGATAGAGAAAGAAAGACAAAGAGGGTCTTGACTTAAATGTCCCCTCCTCCACCCGCCATTATCATCTAAAAAGAAGCTAAGTAGAGAAGGAGAAAAAGATGATAATAATAACAATAGTAATGTATTGCAAGGAAGAGGAAGAAGAAGAAAATTTTCCCTGTTTCCCCAACCAAAGTAAAGCAAGCAAGCAAGCAAGGATGATGAAATAACCATCATCTCCCAAAAATCATACACGGGATCCACCACGGCTACCACCACCACCACCACCAGCAACATGACCATGTACATTATCCATCTTCTGGTCGCCACCAGAACCGTTTGTAGGAGGCGTGGCTAGCTGCATGGGACTACCATAGCCATCGAGTTGCTGAAACGACATTGCCTTTGACGCTGTCGAGCCGTCGTACATGGGCGTCAGACTAGCTTCTTCGGTATCGGTTGTCTCTGGGGGAGGCGGCGGGGGCGGAGGTGCAGAAGGGAGGGTTTCCGAGCATGTTCTAGTGCGCTTTGGCGAGGTTGAATGTGCATGTGCGTGTGCTGTTGCTACTGTCGCTTCTTTTGCGTCTTCTTCATTTTCTTCTTCGCGCTTGCGCTTGAGGTCGTATGGAGAGTCTGTGAGGGACGTGTTGTTGTTGTTGTTGTTGTTGTTGTTGGTTGGTTTTTGGGAGGACGAGTCGGTGTCTTTGAGTGGAGGGTATTGCGGGGTACTTGGGGTTGCTTCCTTTGAATTCGCTCTCGAAGTGCTGCTTCGGACGGATTTTGCTCTTCTTCGCTCTTCCGCGGTTCGGACGGCTTTGCTCATGTATTCGTGCACGCAGTTTTTAATTCGCTTTTCGTGGTTGGGCGGGATCTTGGCGGTTGGGTCCTTGACCGGCCCGCGTTTGTAGTCACCGCGCACTACCTTCTTTGCTACCTACAAGGCGAGTGAGTTGGTTGAATAGATGACGGAACGGAGTTTACACACCTCTTTACAAAGGCTCTTGTACTCCTCCCTTTCGAGCTTCTTTTGGTAAAGTTTTGCGGCAGACATGATGTAGGGATGGATCTGTTGGGGGTCAACCATGTTCCACGCAGTATTGGCAAGTACTCACTGTCGCCTCATACACCTTTTCCTGTTTTTCAATCGTCAAGGTTCGCCACTTGTCCCTGTCAGAAGACTTCTCCTTTTGCTCGTCCGCAACTGGCTGGGGTGTGGTCGACGCCGAAGGCCCGGATACAGTTGGATTGGAGGTGATGTTCGATATGATATCTTGCAACAACTGGGTATTGTCCCTGGCTTTGTTTGGCGGAGGTGGTGGAGCATTAGCAGGTTGGGTCGGACGTTGCCACTGAGTGGTGCCAGCAGAGTTGTAAAAATACGTAGAGCCATTTTCTGCTGATGCCTGAAACCAACCAGCAGGTAGAGTGTTGAATGGTCGCGGTCGCATGACGGGTCGTGGAGGAACAAAGAAGCCAGCTGGGCCACGGGGTGCGTTTAATACGCGGGGACCTGACGGTGCGCTTGCTGCTGATGGTCCTTTGGGTGCAATCGTAGACGGAGACTTTGACCTAGACCTAGATCGCTCCCGCCCTCTCTCACGACGCTCGAAATGATTCTCTGTGCGGGATGGAGTGCCAGCATTCGGGTCCCTCTTCATACGGGGGATCCTGTATGCCACCTCCAGCTTACTCCATTCCTTTAGCAACTTTTCTGCCGACTCTCGTACGCGCTCGTCTCCGTAGTGCTTCAAATCCTCCACCGCCTCTTCGATCTTGGAATCCTGAATCTTGTTTCGCGTAATGCGCGGCAGTCTGTGAAGGATGTCAAGGACTTGTAGAACGACGTTGGTGTCCTCTTTCCAAGTAGTCAATGTTGTCTTCAAGATGTTGTAACCGTGAAACTGAACAATGCGGTGGCCGACCCGTTCATTGTTCGTTTGCATACGGCTGAGCAGTTTGACAGCAATCCACTTTTCAGTGCAGTTACGCAGAGCAGGCATGACCTTCTTGACACCATCTTCCTCGAGCTCTCGTGGCTGCAGGTCGTTGACATATTCCTCATCGTCCTCGCTGGCCTTCTTCTTGCGGGGTTTCTTGGCAACGGCATTATCCCAGCCGGCACCATCGTCAATACCGAGCGCCTCAATGGTGGCCCCAGAGAGTTTGGTCGCATTGTCAGACTGCGTCTTTCCGCCGATGAAGCCACTGCAGTTGGGCTCGCCGCAGTAGCAGGGCTGCGGATCAGCGCCGTAGCGGTCCACGTTGTAGTTGAAGACGAGCTCCTCGCCTGCCCTAACATTGCGCTCGACAAAGATGCCCATGCGCAGCTTGTCGCCAACCACCCATTTGTCGACGAAGCAATTTGGATTACACGAGTGATTGCAGAAACGACCTAGATTGCCCTTTTTGGTGGCATCTACAAACTCGCCCTTGGTGAGGGACATGAAGTAGAAGTGCTTGATCCCTTCCTCGTCGTATTGGCCCATGCGGCGACGGAAGGTGCGCTCATCGATGACCTCGCCAATGTACTCGAAGACAAAGTCACCGGGCACCATGTTCTTGTTGGCACGCAGACCAAAGCCCTTCTTCTCAGTCTTGATGACGGTGACATCGGCATACTGCTTCCGTTGGAAGCGCTGGTTCTGGCATGTCCGGCCGCAGCTGCAGTCACCCACACACTCCATTTTAGTCGCACGGTTGATGCAGTCCGAGTCTTCGCCGCAGGCATTGTTGGTCTTTGTGGCCGGGTCATATTCCTCTTGGCAGTCGCATTCGAGGGCAGGGTCCGTCGTTCCAATCGTCTTGTTCGCGTACGTGCATTCTGGGAGGACTACAAATGTCTCTTTGGCGGCTTGGGTAGAGTCGGGGAGGTCGAGGTACAGCGGCGGCGAGCGTGTGACGACCTTTTGGGAGGCGGTGCGCGAGAGCTTGGGTGGCTTGCCGGGCTCCATCTTCAGCGTGATATCTCCTGCCAACGTCTCTTCATGGGCGCTGCCGGGCGATGGGGCTTCCAAGTCGTGCTTGACGCGGGGCGACTGGGATTTAGAGCGCGACTTGAGCCTGGGCGGTATGGCGAGGGAGGCGGGCATGCGGTCAACAAGGCCTTCGTCCTCGACCTTTACCTCACTTGTGCTGCCGCCGCCGCCGCCCTCGCCTGCTCCTTCCGAGTGGCCGGCTTCCAACTTCATCTCGCGTAGCTCGGGCTCGAGCCGGGCAGTGTGCTGATCTGACTCGCTATCCGACATACTGTGGACAGTCGTGGGGTTGGTGGAGGTGCTGGGAGAAGATGCGGAGGATCGCGACAATTTCAAGCAGAGTGCGCTAACGCTCAATTCTTACAATCACACATACAAGACCGGCAGCCTATTCACCTCATAGTCGATGCGACGCGCACATACACACACGCACACACGGCAGAAGATACACCAGGGCCTGGCTGCAGACTGACGTGACAGAGCAGGCAGGTGTGTAGGAGCAGGTCGTCGCAATGACTGGGGGGCAATCTTTGCTTCCCGTGGACGCGGCGACACAAGACGGCCCAGATGCTGCTATATGCGCTCGACGCGTTCTATATGCGCAGAGCGACACGGTTTTTATGGAGGTGTATATTGTATATGTGCTGTCGACATGAAGATGGGGTGGGTAGGAGCCGTCGGCGCAAGTAGATGGTTTGGTGGATTCGGTCTCTCTCTCTCTCTCTCTCTCTCTCGCTCGCTCTCGCTCTCGCTGTCCTAGCTCGGCGGCGTGGTGGGCAGTCCTGTTTGTCGTCGTTTACGCGATCATGAGCAAGCGGCCCTGGATGATAGGCGAAGTGTTTGGATGGTGCGGTATCGCGAGGCGATGTGCTGCTGGTGGTCTTGAGATGCGAATGAAAAGTAGATTTAGCCACCTGGGCCAGCCTCGGCCGCCTCGATGCAGGGCCCCTCCGGCCCACCGCGTTCACTTGGGTGCACGCAAACCATGTCCACGCAGTGGGAGAAACTTGGAACAAGGAATGCGCGTGTATACCATTTTCTATTTTCCATCGAGCTGCGCTACTACAGGGAACATGAATCCAGGCCGTCGTGGTAGTAGCAAACGCTTGGCGGCTCGTGGGCAATCTAGGGAGTTTGGTCAGAAGGCGGAGATGACATGGGCAGAAGCTGGGTCTGTCTGGGGGTGGTTTGCCCACTCACAAGCCCAACCAGTGCTTTGTCGGATGAACGTCACATCAGGTACCACTGGAGCATCATTGGGCACCAGGCCGTTGATATTGTACAAGATCTCGCTAGGCAACGGTGCTAGTCCATGGCAAGCGCATGGGTGCGACGGCGATAACAGATAGATTAATGTGAGGAATGGGTAGTGATGCGCCGCAGCAGAATGCACCTCCACGGCTGACACTGGTCCGACACGTGAACGTCACCCGAGACCAAGTTGAATGTTTGACTACACAACAAACTCGTCTACCAAGGAAAGCAAAGAAGAAAAAAAAACGACGTGTATGCAACACGTTTCTGCCGTACGGCATAGTAATGCAAGCACACAGTATACCGCTAGTGGGCGTACAAGGCAGCCTCAGCCTCTTTTTTTTTGCGCTGTGAGGGAGGGGGAGATGAAGAACGATGCGTGTGTGCATGTGACCGGGGGGCTGAGTAAGATGGCTGTAGGCAGTAGGGCCGACGGCCTCATTGGAACCGTCATCAAACATGCCGAAATGTGCTCGAACGTCAGGACGGTGACCAAGCTACGACGACACTCATTTCTTTTGAAAGATGAGGCCCCACCGAAGCTAGCGTGAAGCCAATCTTCCAAAAGGAAGCCTCTTGTTTGTACATGACGATGGTGCCGATGCTCGGAATGCCATTTTCCGTCGGTGTTGGCTGGGGACATTGCAGTGCTGTGTCCAGCCGCGCAGGTGCGTATGTACGAGGTAGCCCGGGCCGCATGGAGCGTGCTGCATGTAGTTGGAACGGTACCTGAGCTGGCTGGCTGGTTGGTTGGCAGGCTGGTTGGCAGGCTGGTATGGGGTCGTCAAGTACGGCCAGCGGCCTTGTGCTGCAACTCGTTTACAAAGTCCCGAACGAGTGAGTGGATTACAGATACCGCATGTAGACAGATGGTCGGATACGGAGGTAGAGAGAGCGGTGCGGAGCGTGCACGGCGGAGCTTCCAGCCATCTTGGCAATAATCGTCTGACTGGCCAGCTTAAGCGAGAAAAAAAAAGAGGCCACCCCCACTTGTATGGAACTACAGTAGTGCAAACTTTGACCAAACCGCTACCTAACCTACGCCCATGATGCCGGCACGACAGCAACCTTGGCTGCCCCGGCTCGCAATTGCCTCTCTCCGATCCATTTAATTCTGTCAAAGCACCGCAGAAGCACCAATAGTCACACGCACGGAGGCAAACACTTTTGCAAATAAAATAAAACAAACCCGCCCGTCCAAATCCTTGAGCGCTATGCCGAATCGCGGGCCGCTCCCGATGGATGGTTGACTGACTGGACTGACTGTCCGACTGGACTGACTTGTCTGGCTGTGCTGGCTCCGCATGGAACTGCCTGCAGTCTCAAGGGGGACCTGCCGACGACTGCAACGTGTCTATGCATGAGGGCCGTCTGGTCGCGGGTCAGGTATAAGAAGAAAACGTCGAGCTACGCAGCTGCGACGTTTGTGCTTCTCGATACCCATTTCGCGAGCGCCTGTCTGGGGGCCGACCACAGATCGCACCGTTGGAGGCAGGGATTACAAACGCCGTCTTCCGTTGCCCCATCAGGCGCGATGCGCTTCTCCCTGCCCCCCCAATGCCATGGATGATCCGCGCTCAACCGCGGTTACAGACTCGCGCAACGCAGCCATTGTTGCAGTCATGCTTGGCCATAGCCCGCTCAACCTCGTCGCGCCTGCATTCGCTCAAAACGTCGCGCCCACACCACGGTCCCGCCCAGTCCTCGGACAGCAAAACGCCGAAGCCCCAACATTGGGGGAGAGAGGGAGTGAGCAAAGAGGAGGGCACGCCTGTTTCGTGCAAGGGAAAGGCCCGTTGGTCTCAGCCTAAACCCTCCCCGGCTGGTGAGACACGGCTTGGCCCCGGCCGTTAGGCGATTGGCTCTCGAGTTTGCGCAATCCTCTTCAAACATCCGCTGAGGCTTTCGAGATGGGGTAAAGCGCCGCCAGGTCGCTGTTACATACGTAGGCTTTTGTTATCGATTTGCGACGAGCACTGATGTAGACAATTACCGTGCGGGCCTAGGGAGCTGCATTCTTGGAGTGGGGACTAGTCCCTTCTCATTCGTCTTCGATCGAATCCGCTAATGTATAACATACCGGGTGGCTCTCCCCCAGTAATCTCTGACGGGAAAGCTGTTTCTCCTAATCACCTCAACCCAGCCTCATGTGGTCCCTTTGACACAATCTTCTTGCCTGCTGGCATGAAATCGACCGCCAGAGCCCCCCCGCAGGTTTCTTTCATGTTCTAGTGCTCTTCTTCTACCGCTCGTTACTGTTTCGTTTCAGCACTCTCGTTTGTTCAGTTAGTAAACGCAACCATACAACCGCGCGGCAGGGCGCGTTGCCTTCGCGCCGGACCAACTTACTTTACGGCCTCTGTCCTTTGATGCTCGATTCGTGCTTTGCTTACAAGAGACGACCCCTCTGCAGGAACTACTTCATACTCCTCTCTGCCCACGCGCCTTTTGCTCATGTCGAATCACGCCATGGACCCCTCAAACCCGCGCGAACAACCATGGGCAGAGCACGAAAAGGTACACCCCAACACTCCAACTTGGTCTTAGCGTCCTTGCCATTGTCACTAACTTTGCCATTGTAGGTCTATCTACTTGCTGAAATACTAAAAGCGCATCCAATATCATCTCATGTTCTCTACGGCATTATACGCGAAGCCAACATCCAGCCACGCTGGAACGATATGGCGTTGCCTCCTGGTATGTTTACATTTACACCACCACCACCACCCTTGCCCTACTCACCACACATCATGTCCTTCTCTCATTGTTATTTTTTCTTCTTCTTCTTCTCTGGCGCAAAATCATATTCAAACGGAACTACATGCTAATCAGACTTTTGCTTTCTAGGCAGATCCGTTCGCTCTAGTCAAATGGCATTCGACAATATCGCAATGGCAGCATCGGCCGCACCTGGGCAAGATTATAGGCGCCCACAACTACCAGTCCCCATGATGTATCCTACTCCCGATATCAACAAGAAGCGGCCACATCAGCAAGAAGGAGGATCAGCGTCTGCACCAATAGGCCGCCTGCTACAACCCCGCCCTCCGCATTCCTACCCGGGAGAGTTCATGCCTGCTGGTCCTGCGTATATGCCCATTACCAATCCACCTGGTGAGCCAGCCAACAAGAAGAAGCGCGGAAGACCGACAAAGGCCGAGGCACAACAAAGGGCACGGGAGGCTGAAGCAAGGGGCGAGCCATATCCACCTCTTAGAAGGGGGCGGCAGTCCATCACAGGACCAATTGGTATATCGCCGCTCAGCTCAGATCCGCGAACGGCCGAACGATCAACTCCGCCGCCAGCGCCAGCTCAATTGGCTCCTGCCATGACTCCACAGCACCAAACCGGCGTGGAGCAGGGATCGGAATCTTCTTCAGGAAAGAGAAGGCGCACAAGACCACAGCCATTAGAGTTGGAAAAACACAGCGCACCAGCCGAATTGGGATCGCCTCTCCCATATGGACCGGGCGACTATCGTCCTACCCAAGGATATACCTACACTCCCATCTCGGCGCCACTGCCGTCTTCTACTGGATCCCGAGACAGAGATACGCGCATGGAAGGCGTCGAAGAAACTCAACCACGAACCACGACACCTCACTCTTTTAAAGATACGGTCGGCATATGACAGCGTTTCTTTCGTCACAAAAGTAACATACGGCGGTAATTCTGATTTGAACGCGTTCCGTCAACGACATTTACTTACGCCACTAACGATGACCTTATGGCCATAAAACACCACAGGGGGGGTATGCTCTTTGCCATTTACACTCGCCGCTACCCTTGATGAGCATCAGTCGCACGCAACGCATCATCTACCATGTTCATGTCAATGCGGCTCTGGAAACTGTTTCCTTTTTTTCCTCGGCCGCAATCACCATCATCTCCTTTCAAGTTCATCTTCTTCGTCAGGATCTGTTTGTTTTCGTTTCTCACAATGAACCTGCATGTCGGCAACATTTTGACCATGATAAAGTCAAATATTCGACGAGCGAGCCAGCCGTTAAACTTAATGTCTTACTTTGGCTATCATTACGACTTAAGAAAATCTCCTTTTTTTTGCTTTTCCTTTTGCGGCAACAAGAGCAGGCGTTTTCTTCCTTCGCCTCATCCCCAGCCACCCATTCTTTTTCACCCTGTAAACCTGTACAATAGACGACGAGATCCCCAGACCCCGTCCCGTTCCGACTTACGGCCTCTTTTGTCTGATCTGTCTGTTTGTTTTTCTCCCTTTTTCGGCTGACCAAGAGCGAGCGAGCGAGCGAGAGAGGGGAAAGAGGAAAAAAGCACGCATTAGCAACAAAACAGATACAATAGTACAAGTGCCGTCACGGCCAATCAGTCCGCCTCATTCCCATCCAGTCATGACCATCCTTCGCCTACCAACTTGTATATGTGGGTGGTGTGGGTGTCATACTCTACCGTATTACCCCCCCTCCTTTCTGCACGTCAACATATATTCTTCACGGTGTCTCTCCTCATCCACTCGATTCCTCACGAACAGGGATCAGGCCTTTTGCACATGCTGCAGGATGACGGAAAACAAAAAGGCTACAGAAAAGGGTGCAGGTGGTTGGGGCAAACATTTGGCGTCGCGCGCTCGAATCGGGCCGGGACAACAGCAGCATACTAACGGTGCTTTGCGTCAGCGCGGGCGCGAGCGCGCGACTCGAACACTAGAACCCACACCCCCCGCGGCGGGCGACACAAGCAACGGGTTCTTTGTTTCACCTAAGAATAAAAATACCTGCTACCCATCATATGCTTGTAAGAAAGGGAAGAATTTAACCGTATTTGTACGACTCTAATTCTTCTTTTTCTTTCTTATTATTGCATGGTTCCCGCTTTTAGTTTACTGATTTCCTGATTTACGTTGATCGGTTAGGGGACGGATGATCACGTCCTGTCATATTTCTTTTTTCTTGTCTTTGGCTCGATTTCATGCTGGTCTAAATGGATTGAGACAGAGACAGAGACAGAGAGAGGGAGGGTGTTGGGTGTGGGGTTGGGGTTGGAGGGGGGAGCAAAGGAGGGGTTGATGAATATGCAGGTAAGCGCCCTTGGGGGAATATAGTCATGCTTTTGCATTCGGTGACTACCTGCTGGCTGCTGGCTGCTAAGGATGGCTGCTGAAGATGGCTAGGTACATGACAAAAGGCGCCGTGGCGAAATCTTTTTAATCGCCGCCGTTCTTTGCGGGCTTTTTTTATCATTAAAGTTTTGGAAAGCGGGGTGGAAAGGTTAACCCTAGTGGTTCACATGTCTGTCTGTCGTCGCATGTCCATTGTCGCGGCTATTTGCTCATATGGTCCCTCCCCCCTATGGATTATACCGGAACTGCGCAAGTATTTCCAAAGTAACTAGTTACACATAACCAAGACTAATTAATTTTAATCCCAGTAACCTAGTACCCCAGTACCCCAGTACCAGTAACAACGAAAGTTCCCGCAAAACCATTTTCATAGAAGCCGAAGAAAAGAAGATTAAAACAAAGTACACTAATCCACTAGTTCTTCTGTTTTTTTTCCTCCTTCTCCTGCTCTCTCT
>Ga0265798_10012329_pt1 | contig 10322 bp, 7 predicted proteins | sample P3T30metagenome_FD_192430 | JGI IMG/M metagenome (GOLD analysis project Ga0265798, IMG submission 192430) | Plant litter microbial communities from East Loma Ridge, Irvine, California - P3 T30 | ecosystem: Environmental > Terrestrial > Plant litter > Unclassified | place: USA: California...
CGCGTCTGGCTCCTGCTTTGCTCGCTCGCTCGCTCGCTCGCTCTAGTCGTTCGCTCGTGTCTTGATAAAAAATGAAATGGAAGACAATGCGTTTCGATCTTCTCATGCCAGAGAAAGCATCTATGAAGGCTGGATGACGGAAGGTCCGGCAAGAACCTCGGCATCAGCAATGGACTTGCTCTTGGTGATCATCATGTAGACCTCACCCATGAGGCCCTGAGGAACCATGCAGTTGCCGTCAGCGATGGGAGTGAACTGGTTGCCACCACTGCACTGAGTTAGTATAAATTCAAGCGTGGATTTGCACACGGTGACTTACGGTCCGACGAAAGCGCAGAAAGATGCACCAGCGGGCTGAGCGGGGTCAGCGAGCTTGAGGTTCTGGCCAACGGTAGCCTTCTCGGGGTTCTGGAGCGCGATGGCGGGGAAAGCCTGGATGTTGAGGTTGGAGCCGGTAGGGCACGACTTGATGAAGGCGGCGGCAAGAGTGAAAACGGCACGGGGTCCGAGGGCAACGTCGAAAGCGGCAGGGACGGGCTCAGCGCCGGATGCGATACGGATGAAAGCTTGGTGACGGGCCTCGACAGTGACGATGGAGGCAGCGGCGGAGAGGACGTCGGAAGAGTTGACGAGCGGTGCGGCACCGAGGTAGGCTGAGACACCGACAGCCTCGAGGACACGAGCAGTCTTGACCATGGACGATGCGCTCATGAGAGCAGCGTCGAAGTTGTACTGGCAAGGCTCGACGGGCTTTGCGCCAGCCCCGGCAATGGCGGACTGAAGAGTGGTAACGTGAGTAGCCTCAGTCTGACCAACACCCATCAAAGACTTGACTTGACCCGCAGAAAGACCGAGAGCCATGAAGTCGGACATGGAGAACTTGGCGAAACCCTGCTTGTAGAATTCCGACTCGAGATGCTCGGCGGTCAGGGCACTGTTGCTGTCAGCTACTACTCATTGCGAACAAGGCATAAGATTATACTCACAAGTTAAGGATGTCAGTATCGTTCAGCATTCCTGCTGGTGCTGCTGCTGGTGAGGCAGCTGCGGCAGCCGGGGCAGCCGACGCTGCTACTGCGCTCTCCGTGATGGCGGCCGCAGGAGGCATGGACATGGACATGGAGGCCGTCGGCATGGGGGCAGCGGCCGCGAAAGGAGCCAGGGCAACGAGGCCGACGAGGATTGTTGATAGGCTATGCATGTTGTCGAATTAAGGTTGTTGATCTGTTTGTTGAGAGAGACAAATAGGTAATGAAGGACCACCAGCAAAGACTCGCTTTGAATTCGACTATTAAAATATTTGTCTAAGGTCCAACCAGGGACTGAGAAGAGAAAACCGTAAGGAATGTGGTTTTGGTATTAAGTACGGAAGAAGGTAGAGGAAGCTCGCCGAGGATGATACAACAGAAAACGAGTATGGAAACAAGGTGGGCGGCCAATGGACCTTATACAAACTGCTGCAGGTCCTAGGTGGCACCTGAGACATCATGTCGGTATCCGGAGAACGGATGTAGAGCTTGTGGCGGGCTATAGGATCCCGCCCACGCACCGGCTCCTTCACCAAATTCGTGACCATTCAAGCTTCAGTAGCTTGGCGGGTCGACCCATTGATCTTCAGGGAACTGCCCATCAGCAGCGTAGCAACCGCTGAGCCAGACCGGCAAGTTGCGATGGGGTTGGTGTTGGACGCGTGGGATGTAGCAGGTCCGGGCTCTGCGACACCAAAAGAGCGTGATGAAACTCGACGAGTACCAGCCTCTGCGCGGAGACAGCAGAGCCGCGCTAGAAAACATTTTGCCAGCACAATAGTGCATGGTGATTAATGGCGGCATACTAGCTTTCCGGTCACAACCAGTATGTGGCTCAAGCAGTGAGGCTTGAAGCGATTGTGCCTTACATCTCCAGTAGAGAGTGTTTCCGCTCACCACAGCAAGCCTGGAGCGAAACGTTTCAACAAACAAACTTTCGGCCGCCGTGCCAAGTGCAGTCGTATTCAAGACATGTGCTGCAAAGACCAAAAAAAAAACGAGCGCTTGCGTGCTGTGACGAAAGGAGCGGAATCTGAGTTGAGAGGTGAGGAGTGATGCCTTTGGTCGTGGCGCAGCGATCCAAAACCGCCCAATGTTGCCAAGCATCATGGAGAACCACTGCTATTTCGGCTGTACATCCCTGACGCCTCAGGCCTCAACGGCTTCGTGTGAAGTTATAAGAAACAAATGCAGGTACACGGACCTTCCCCGCCCAAGGCACCACAGGCCACAGGAAGTCGCAGATCCGAAGGTGGAGAGGAGAGGAGAGGAGGGCATCACTCTATGCCGCGGACCCACGGATTGCGGCAGTCTGTCACTGAGCCAGCCGAGTAAAACAAAAGGCGGCCACTTTGGGTAGTCGTGTCCGTGTTTCCACCTCAAACGCCAATCCCTTATCAAGGGAACGAGTTAGGAGAGGATGCAAGATATGTCAATCTGGTACCCGCGGCGGTTCCTTGGACGGCCTTGCCCAGGCATGAACAAAATTTGTGGACCAAGTATTAATGCGAACAGATCAAGATCACCCAAGGCCGAAAACCAGACTACCAAGAGGGGCGCTTGCAAGGGTGACAACACATTAAAGTACTACGAACCAATACTTGTGTATAAGACCTGCAATGATATACCACGGCTACCCATATTCCGCCGCATACACATGAACAATACACAGACAGATTCTCATTACTCTCCTTTTCCGTCAACCTAATATGTATCCACCGTGCAATTTTTCCTACCAAGTCGACAAAAGTTGCTGTGATTTCCACGCGCTGAAGCCGACCTAAGAGAGGCACCTCGCCTACAGAGCATAGGGGTTGAGTGACCGAATGGTCAGGCAACTGAAATATTTGTTAGTAGAATTCAGGACTTGCGGAAAGGACAACAACTTACGGAGGGCTCTTCGTCAGATCCGTCTTAAGGATGACCGGTACGCGTGTCATCTCCCGCACATCCTGGATGTAGTCGCCATTCTGCTCGCGAAGAGTGAACCAGCTCAAGTACTTTTCCTTGTTGGTCAACTTGGCCTCTGCGGCTTCACCCGCACTCTGGGCCAGCTTCGAGTCCGAGTTGACACGATGAGGAGCTCCAGCAAGATCGCGCCGGCTTGGCGACGGAGGCATGCTCTGGGTCGGGCGATCGGGGTTCAATGATACTCCAGCCATGTTCGAGTTGAGATCGTTGGAGTCGTCATCGTCGTCGTCGTCGAACAAGGCAGCCTCCTCGTTAGTGGACATGGTTCCTGTATCCATCTGCCTGCGTCGGGCTTCTTCCTGCTCTCTTGCGCGCTGCTTAGCCGCCTCGGCCTCACGTGCGGCCGCAGCAGCATTGGCTGATCGAAGCGAGCCATGCTTTGGCCTCTCGTCTTCGGGGATGTAGTTGGACGAGGGGACTCCCTTCTCCCAGTAGAGCTCAAGGAGGCGCTTGTTCTTGTCGAACTCGGCCTTCTTGAGAGGAAGCTGATCACAGTGGACACGCTTCTCAAAGCCCCACTCTGGAATGAGCACATCGAAGGCGGACTCGTATACACAAAGGACGATGCCTTCTGCGATGAGGTCGCCACCCTGCTCCTGTCTGACCTTGTCCATCTTGCGGCAGGCCTCGATATGTACACTTTGCTCTTGGGCAGCATGAGCAGAGTCCTTCTTGGTATTGCACATCTCGGCAGTCTTTGCCAAGGCCTCAATGTCTTCAGTAAACTCGATGGCACCATTTGACAGAACAGCTTCGAGCTGGCGGTGTACAATGATATCTGCGTAGCGGCGAGATGGGTTGGTGAAGTGAGTGTACAGGGGAAGGTTGAGGGCGTAATGGGGGTACTGCTCCGTAGGCAGCCTGCCAGCAACAAAGTACTTGGCGCGAGGCATCGACTTGATGACCAACGTCTCCATACCCTTTCGGATGTCATCATCTTCTACCTCAAACAGACTGTTCTGGAGAGATCCGCTACTCTCAGTATCAATCTCATAACCAATGGCACCCATGCGCTCAGCAATCGTCGTCAGGCGACGAGGGTTGGGTGGTGGCTGGCGACGCAGAAGAGCCTTTTCAGGCAGACCGGCAGCAAGCTTCTTCGCAACGAAAGCATTGGCGAGATGGCTGAGCTCTTCAATGCACTCGTGCGCAGGAGAAGAGTCAAAGATGTTTTGCTCAACAGGGACATTCTCGTCGTCAAGCTGGTACATGAGACGCAGCGCCTTGACGTCGGTAGAACGGTCGCCAAAGCGAGCCTGGCGGAACCTCTGCGAGATGTGATGCAGCATCTTGATGTCCTTAGCACGGGCTGCCGAAACTGGACCGTCGTTACCGCTGATAACGGTATCGACCTCGTCATACGACAGCTTTCCAGAGCTCTTGATCACAGCCTTGCCCACCCAGGTCTCATCCTCGGAGATTTTACCAGAATTGGGATCGACCTTGAAGACGACACTGACGGTGTAACGCTCCTCACCGGGATTGAGGCAGCAGACGTCATTCGACAGTCGGGGTGGTAGCATGTTCACCGTGCGGTTCATAAGGTAAACGGCAGTGCCACGCTTCTTGGCCTCGCGGTCGACAAGCGAGTTCGCCTTGATGAAGTGAGCAACATCGGCAACGTGAATACCAATCTCAACACGGCCATCGTCGAGGTACTTGAAGTGGATAGCGTCATCAAGCTCCTTGCTGCCGTTGGGATCGATAGTGAAGGTCTCCTCGTCTCGGAAGTCGCGGCGGCTCTGTAGCGCCTCTTCGCCGTCTTTAGCGACGGACCAGTCCTCGAAGCCGACATTTTTGATGACAGCATCAGAAAAGTCGTCTGGACCGAAGTTGTTGTCGCGTAAGAGAGCATCAGTTTCCACCTTAAGGTCACCCATGACTCCGAGCTGCTCGACAAGAGTGCCGAAAGGATGCAACGATGTGATCGGCCATCGCTTGATGCATGCTACAAAGATGCGGTCGGCATAATCTTGGTGCTTTTCGACGAAATCCCGCGGCGCTTGCTCGGTAGGAATGGCGATCAAGGGCACACGCTTGTCGGTCGGCTTGAACCAAACAATCTTAGGTTTGTCCTGGCGCTCTGGCTGTGATCGGCCAGTGTTGCCTTCGCGAGCTTGACGCTCAGCCTCCTGCTTCTCCTTGGTGGCTTGACTGCTGGGACGGAGAAGTCCAAGGGATCTGTTGCAACGTTGTTAGTGTGGGATATCCCATTAATTGATCGTCATGACTTACCCAGAAAACATTTGTCCTGCGACACGCTCGATGACAGCAACAATGTGACCTGCGTACAGAGGCTTCAACTCATCGTTGATTTCCTCTTCTTCCATCAGAAGCAAGCTCTGTCCTTCGACCTCGACATCGTCATTCTTCTTCTGCGTGGGTCGCTGGCGGAGACTGCCGCGTCGGCGAATACCACCCTCAGAGCCGGTCTCAGGTTGAGTGGTGGCATCGTTCACGGCGATACTACCACCGCGAGGGTCTGCATTGTCCTTGCGCTTCTTCTTCTCTTCCTTCTCTCGCTTCTGTCCCCATACCTCGTCGACGTCGAGTAGTTCGACAGCGACCAAGTCTCCTTCCAGAGCTCGGTTCCTGTCTTTGCTACCACAGATGAAGATGTCAGCATCCAGATCAGTGGTGGTGACGTAAGCATCGCTACGGTTCTTCTTGTTGACGCGGAGAATGCCGGCAACGAGTTGGCCGTCACCGAGGAGAGCAGGCAAGGTGGCCTGTGGGAGGTAAGGAGTGAATAGTGTCTTGCGCTGCTGCTGCTGTTGTTGTTGCATGCCACCCATCTGTGGTCCATGCTGGCTGGCACCAAGGCCACCGCCCTGCATCTGGGCGGCCTGAAGTGCCTGTAAATGAGCGATCTGCATAGGGTTCAGTGGTTGACCGAACATTTGCTGTTGTAGTAGAAGCTGTGCTTGGGGTGATTGCATCTGCATCTGGGGCTGGCCGCCGTATTGAAAGTTGCCAAGGCCACCAACTGACTGGTTGACCGATCCACGAGTGCGGTGACCAGGCTGGAAAGGAGCGGCATTGGCGGTCTGGTTCATGTTGAAACTGCCCATGTTCTGAATCTGATTGTCTGTAGATTGCTGTTGCTGAGCGGTGTTGTTGTTCTGGGGCTGTCTCCAGTTACCCTCAAAGTTGCGTGACTGGCTCCTGCCATGACCTTGACTGCCGTGGCCCTGACTGCCACGGCGCTGGAAGTCTTGCTGCGGCTGTTGACCGTTCTGGTTGGTCGGGTTCTCGTTGGTAGCTGGGAAGGAAAACGAAGGTCCACCGCGGCCAGCACTTCCACCACCACGTCCAACAGCCATGCTCTGGCTGCGTCCGTGAGCCCCTCTGCCGCCACGAGCAGAGGCGCCGTCATTGGAGGCGCTATGCCCACTGGGACTCGCGTCGCGGTTAGAGCTGCCCTCGGTCGAGCCCGGAATAGGGAACTGGAAGCCCGAAGTCTTTCTCTTCGATTCGGCCTGTTCAGCAGCCTTCTTCGCGTCGGCGAGAGCAAGTGAGTGGCGACGGGTGTGTCCGGAGCCGCCAGCACTGCCACCACCTCGACCGCGGGGGTTGACGTTTTCCCTACCCTGACCACCCTGTTGTGCACCAAACTCACCGAAGCCAGACGCACCGGCAGAAGGAGCGGGCGGCGGGCCCATGCCGACGTTGGGATGGGCCGACTGGTTGCGGCGGTGGGCGGTGGGCTGGGCTTGGGGGACGCCGAGGTGCTGCTGTTGCGGCATCTGTGGCATCTGCTGGGAGAATTGGTAGTTGTTGACTTGGGGCGAGACGTTTGGCATCTGGCCTGGCATCTGGAAGTTGCCGAGCTGCTGCTGTGGCTGGATCATGCCCATGTTCACATATTGCTGGTGTGTGGCGGCAATCTGCTGCTGTTGCTGCTGGAGAACCTCAATCTGCTGTGCGATGGCGAGTTGTTCCACTACACGGCCTGTGTCAGCAATTGCTTATCATAGTGTAACAACGTGTGCAGACGTACTCATCAACGGCGTCAGCTCCGAGGGACTGCGGCGATGCGCAATGTGCAAACGACGGCCGGCGGGACCCATGGGGCCCTGCTGGCCTTGTTGCTGATCCATGGTAGATGGTCGAGTGTGTGCGTGGTGCTGTGCCCGCGTGCAGTCGTACCGTACCGGTGGAGAAGCGACGGATTGACGCGAATTGGTCACCGAATGAGACGAGTTATCTGCAGGGCATCAGTGAACTTGGCCCCATTGATGCTTGTCCGAGCCGAGGTGATGCACGAAGTGAGGGTGGAAGCAGCGGGGTGGGAGGGTGATGATGCAGGGTTGGCAGCAGCAGCAGCAGCAGCGGCGGCGGCGGCGGCGGCATGGTGGTGCTTCTCTCGCTCGCTAGCGGGGATGTGACTTACGTTGGGGTAGGCGTGTTGGTTAGGCCGTGCTTTGGGGGGTGTGAAGACGATGCTTTGTAGAGGATGGATTGAGCGGGATAGTGTGCAAGTCAGCAGTGGGTGAAGGTCGTGTCCAGACGGAGGGCTCGGTGTGATAAGGAGGGTTCTCAAGGTCAAGGAGCGCGGATTCCCTGGAGCGGGTCGTTGTGGGCAGTACCAACAAAATGGGGGCGGAGAGAGTGGTGCGAAGGAGGGAGCGATCGAGGATGCGGGAAGGAGGGTTTGCAGGAGGGAAAAGCCAGAGGGCAGTCAGCGTGTGGTGGATGGTGGTGATGGCTACGGCGGGACTTGGCTAGATGGTCCTAAAGGGAAGCGATCGGCTGTGCTTGTCCGCAAACGAGGCCTGAGCACACGTACGTCACCTGCGAGAGCGAGAGCGGGCGGGCGGGCGGGCGAGCAAACGAGCGAGCGAGCGGCGCACCAGTGCGGCTGTAGAGACGGGCGGTAGCAATACAATAATACAGTAGCGATTAGGAGCTGGACACACCAAAAAAAGAAGAACAAGGAACGCGCCAGGCAATCGTGGGCTCAGGCGCTGCAGGCGTGGGTGCAAATATATACATGGACGCAAACGCCGCGGCTGGCCCCAGATGTGTGTGCGCCATGTCTCAGTGGGCCCTTATGTGAAGCATGACGGCTAGGTGTGCATGTTTCAAGGCCAGGACTTTGGCCCGCATCCGTTTCCTCATACACCAAGCTGGAGCTGCCGGCCATTGTCACACGCGCGCGAGCCTCAGGAGTTGCAGCGGCGTAGGTAGCGTTTGGACAGTGTATTGATCCACTGTCTTGGGGGCCCAGCGCGCGCCTTAGTCATGCTGCACCCTGCAAGCTGCGAGCTCGTGCTGGGTGCTGCAAAACAGCCGTCTGCGTGCTCGTTGCAGTACATGCACACAAATGTATGCTTGCAGGAAACAGCACGAGGGGGCTTGCTGTGCGCCGTCTGTCGTAGCCTGCCAGCCACTGAAACGGACGTCCTCAGAGTACGGGGGAGAAGGGCGTCGCGGCAGTCCCACCAGCTTGCGGCACCGACCACGCACGCGAAGCTTGTGAAAATGGGCCAACCGTCTGGTGCTATATCCACTGTCGGCCCTGGGAGCCGTCTCAGCTTGTGCACCGTCGCGGGGGGGGGGAGCGCCTGTTCTGATGCCATTGTTAAACCCTCCGTTGACCAGACTGGGCCAAATGCCATGGGGAGTGAGTGTCAGCGCGAGGCGCGCAGTGCAAGCTGGCTGGGACAATCGGGGGCGACAGGGATATGCGGAGTCACGTGAGCGCTGGCCCCGGCCCTTGCTCGCCGCGCCCCCGATTTGTTAGCTTCCGATCTCTTTGCCTGACGCGCCCTCACCGACCACCTTTTCAACAGTTCAACAGCCCATTTCCCTTGATTCGGCCCACCCTTCCAACGCCAGCATGCCCGCCCGATCCGGCACTTCGTCCTCCAGCATGCACACGTCCACGTCCTTCAGCTCGAGTTGCGTTGAGACGTCTCCGTCACGCCATTCGCCCAATCGAAGCAGCCTTCGTCCACACCGAGAATCCCTGACGCGCGACCCCTATGGCAGCCCTGCACACAAGATCGCGCTCGAGTTCAACCTCCGGCTCTCCATATCCGACCGCGAGTTCAACGAGAAGCTCGACCAAGCTGCCGCCGTGCGCGCCAAGCAGCACCAGCAGCAGCTCGCCTATGCCGCCGAGGAGCACGAACGCGTCTACCGCAGCGCCAAACTCGAGCTTGAGCGCCAGGCCCTTGAGGAGGAACAGGCCCGTCTGCGCCACGAGGAAAGCCAGAAGAGGGAAATTGAGCGACTGAAGCAGGAAAAGGCCCGCGAACAAGCCGAGGCACAGCGGAGGGCGCTCGAGGCCAGACAACGCGAGGAGGAAGCTGCCCGTCAGGCTGCTGAGCACCAGAGGAAGCTGCACGAGGCTGATGCTCGCATCAAGGCTCAGAAGGAGCAGGAGGCGGCCGCCAAGCGCCAGCAGAAGGAGAGCGCAGAGGCAGATCGGAAAGCTGCCGAGGCGGCTGCCGCTGCAGAAAAGGCTCGCCAACAGGTGCCACAGCAAACCCCAGCCGCGCCCACGCAAGCGCCCACGCAAGCAGCAACTGCAGCACCAGCAGCAGTTTCGCAGCCACTGACCGTCGCACAAGCGCCCGCTGCCAATGTCGACCACATCCACACCAAGTACCTCCAGCTGCACCAGCGGATGAAGGAGTTCCGCAAAGCCTTCTGGGAGGAGCACAAGAAGCCGTCCTCGCCCCTCAAAGGCCCCGTCGGCGATGCAAGGCGCGCTCTCCGCACCCGCCTAGGCCAGATCAACGTTGAGCGAAAGGATAGTGCCGCCGCCATCAAGCGCCTCCGAGCAGAATGCTTCGATGTTGCCCTAAACACCCCAGGTCCCATGATCGACATCCGCTCCTACATTGTCTCCCACCAGCTGCCCCAGCTAGCCAACGAAAACGAAGCCGCGTACCCCGCCTTCCTACTCTACGTCTGGATCTGCTTTGAAAAGTTCCTCATCGGACAATTTGAAAAGGAGGCTGCCAACCCCGATGGGCGCATCATCCAGGAGATTGGCCTGATAGCAGCTAGTCTGTTTGGCGACCAAAAGTACATGTGGAACGGTCTTCCTCTCACCGACATTGTGCTTGCCAAGCTGCACAAGGCTTGTCCGCCTCTCTTTGGTATCCGCGGCACCATGGACACAAAGGAAGGCCGATTGCGGCTAGGGTGGCGGGAGGATTCTACTACCGAGACGTACGCCCAACGCATGCGCGGTATTGGCGCTGGCTATGCCTCCATGTCCCTCCGCTCCTTTGCTTCCAAGACGCCCGCAATAGCCATCTCAGAGTATTGGCGCGCTATCGCCTCCGTAGTCAACACGCCTCCCGATCA
>Ga0265798_10012330_pt1 | contig 10322 bp, 8 predicted proteins | sample P3T30metagenome_FD_192430 | JGI IMG/M metagenome (GOLD analysis project Ga0265798, IMG submission 192430) | Plant litter microbial communities from East Loma Ridge, Irvine, California - P3 T30 | ecosystem: Environmental > Terrestrial > Plant litter > Unclassified | place: USA: California...
TGTAGCAGGCCCGCAACAAGGTCGGCTGCCATCACCTTCGGCCCCGCTAGGCACTGATACTATAGAAAAGCTGCATCCTGTCTTCACGAGTGAATATGGCTTCAGTACCTCTCGTAATGCGGTGCTACAAACCTGGGTAGGTAAGTGCGTAACAATGTATGTTATCCAAGTAGCTGAGGGTGTGAAGTGCGTATAGTGCTAATTAAGACCAACGAGTTGGCGGCAGCGCAAAATGCGGCACAAAAGTAAAGTGCCAGTAAAATACTACTAGCTCTACCATCTAAAAGAGGCCCGGTTGCTGGGGGCTGAGAGCTGTTGGAAAAGCTGCCACAAACGGCCCAAAAACCCAGTTTTCGGGCCGTTTGTGCGGGCCGGGAAGTGGTTCGAGAGCGAGTAAGTTTGCGAACGTTTAACCAGTCGGAGTACCACTTATAGTGGCTAACTATGCGCGCACCTTCTACTAAGAGTACAGCTGTGCCTGTGCGGTTTTTTTTGGGAATACTGATACCTAGTATTTTGGCACTGAGTAGCAGCTATGCTGCGCTCGTGATGGCGAGTGCAAACTGGGCTGCGGCGGTGCGATTAGGCGCGATTTATCCGGATGATACTACGCGCAATCACTTTTTCCTGCACGATGGAATGCCCATCCGCGCTTTTACTGCCGCAGCCTGGGAGCGGGCGCAGGGGCTATTCGGGGCGGGCGCGCTCCTGCTAGTAGGTACTTGGCTACTGCTGGCGCTGGTGCTACCGGCCGGGCGCCGGGAACTGCGCGCACTGGCCACGGAGCTACGCCAAATGGGGGGCCGCACGTGGCAGCAATGGCGGGCGCTCTCGGTAGGGCAGCGGCGCTTTTTTAGTGGCCAGCTGCTGCTGCTCACGGCCCTGCGCCTATACTTCAGCCGGACCCTGATGTGGTACGATGATGCCACTTCCTACGACCTCTTTGTGCAGCACGGCTTGCTGGCCGTGGGGGCCTATTATCCCTTACCCAATAACCATGAATTCAGCAACCTGATTTCCCTAGGATTTTACCAATTCTACCCAGGCTTCTGGTGGAGCATGCGTCTGCCCGTGTTGTTGACTAGTACAGCTGCCACTGGGCTGCTCTTTCTACTGGCCTTGCGGCGCCTGGGGTATTGGCCGGCGCTACTAGCGGCTGGCGCGGCCAGCTGGCTAAATCAGGGGCTATTTTATGCGGCGTATGGCCGGGGGTACTGGTTGGCCCTCTTGCTAGCCAGCCTGCTATTCTGGGCGCTGCTCGCGCTACTTGACCCCCCTGCGGCACCTGCCCGCGCCCGTGTGGCCTGGCTGGTGCTCGTCGGAGCTGGGGTATTGGGGAGCTATACCGTGCCCACGTTTGTCTATGTGCTAGTTTCAACGTGGTCGTGGCTAGGCTGGCAGGCACTGCGGCGGCGCCGCTGGGCCCTGTTGCAGCGCGGGGTGATGGCGGGCCTGCTAGTAGGTGGGGGAAGCTTGGCCTGCTACGGCCCTACCCTTTATGTATCGGGCTGGCGGGCACTCGCAGCCAATCCCTATCTTCAGCCACAGGGCTTTCAGCAGCCCCTTACGTGGCAAGGCATACCCGGCTACCTCTGGAAACTAGAAAGCTATTTGGGCGGCCAATCCCACTTCGGAGCCCTAACGGCTGGGCTAGCAATAGGAGTCTTTGGCTGGGCGGCGTGGCAGGCGCGGGTTGGCAAGCTACCACTAGCCGCGCGCCAGCAAGTGCAGCAAGTGGGCTGGCCCGCGCTCTGGTTTATGGTAAGTGCTTATTTTCTGCTCCCATTGCTGCACGTGTTTCCGCCCGAGCGTACTTGGTTGTATAAAGCCTGGTTTTGCTTCTTGCTCCTGGCGGTAGGGCTAGCTACTTGGTCCTGGACGCCTGTCAGGCGCTGGGCGTTGGGCGTAGTATGCGGCGTGTTTGCGCTTTACCAAGTACGGGCCCTGCTAATAGATAGCCGAGGCTACTGGCGCTATCTAGTAACTCACGCTACTCCTAAGCAAACAGGGGATTATAAGTGGTTTGAGACGCACCTGGATGTGCCCTACCCTGGGGTGCGCGTAGCCCCGGTACCGGCCGGCGCTACTCCGCTCAAGTAGCGCCACGCCGGCTAGCCTACGTAAGCGTGCCCCGCTAAACGCGTACAGCGTGGACTTCTTGGGGAAACCCAGGTTGATGAGCAGTTCCGCTTGCGCGGGCTTAAGCGTCCAGGTAATGCCCGCCCAGCCGTGCCAGACGCTCAAGTAAACGGAAAGGAGCAGCAGCACATATTAGCCGTCATGGAAACCGCGGTAGAGGGAGAAAAGCCAGAGGAGTGGCCCATAATCTAGTAGCCTTTTAGCTTGCCTGGTCACGACACATTATGACAAATATTCCCGGGCTAGGCATAAAGTAAAGGGTTTATACTAGTACAAAACTCGAAAATGAGGTTAATTACTATTTTGTGCTCTACCATCAATATTAATCTGTCCCGAATACCTAGCCAGTTGGCATATTGGCAGAAGCCACAACAGGATAGACAAATTAGTTATAAACTATATATATTTTACTTTTAACATATCAAAGCGCCACGGTCGAACTATTTGCGCACTCCGCCGAAAGTAGTCAATGCACGGGTCACCCGCTTTCAAGAGCTTACTTATCTGGCACAGAGCAGTGGAGGGTATAAGCCGGCGTGGCAACTGCTACGACAACTGTACGCTTCCCCAAATCGAGCGCCAGTTGTGAGTAGAGAAAGGCGTAACTTTCACTACCTGACGACTAAGAAATGAAAAAGGGACGATTCAGCGAGGCCCAAATTGTGGCCATTCTGCAACAGCAGGCCAGCGGCCAGACCGTAGCCCAGATTGTGCGCGAGCACGGCTTGAGCGAGGCCACGTTTTATGCCTGGAAAAGCAAATACGCTGGGGCCAGCGTGGCCGAGCTCACGCGGCTCAAGCACCTGGAAGAGGAGAATCGCAAGCTCAAGCAAATGTTTGCTGACCTAAGCTTAGAGAATCAGGCTATCAAGGAGATACTGCGAAAAAAGTAGCCAGCCCTGCGGCGCGGCGCCAGGCAGCGCAGGGCTTAGTGAGTAAGGGCTGGAGCCAGCGCCGGGCGTGTGCCCTGGTCGGGCTGGCGCGTGGTAGCTATCACCCGGTAGCGCGGGGACGAAACGATGAGCCCGTGCAGCAAGCCCTACGGGCGCTGAGTGGGCGGCATCCCGGCTGGGGATTTTGGAAGCTGCACCACCGCTTGCGCAAAAACGGCCTGGTAATCAACCATAAACGCACGTTGCGTATTTATCGGGCACTGGCCCTTAATCTGCCTCGGCGCCTGAAAAAGCGGGTGCCCGCCCGCGTCAAGCAGCCCTTAGCCGTGCCCGCTGCCGCCAACGGATGCTGGTCGCTTGACTTTACGAGCGACGTGTTGACCGATGGCCGCCGGTTCCGCACGCTCAACGTGCTCGACGACTACAACCGCGAGCTGCTGGGCGTGGAAATCGACTTCTCCTTGCCTGCCAGTCGCGTCGTGCAGGTGCTGACGCGCTTAGTCGAGTGCTATGGCCGCCCCGCGCAACTGCGCACCGATAACGGCCCTGAATTTATCAGTGCTAAACTGAGCGAGTGGTGTGAGCAGCAAGGCATTACGCTGCACTGGATTCAACCCGGTAAGCCGACGCAGAATGCCTACATCGAACGCTTCAACGGCTCGTTTCGCCGTGAACTGCTCGATGCCCACCTGTTTCGCTCGCTGGCCCATGTGCGCCAGCTGGTCGACGAGTGGCGGCACGACTACAACACCCAGCGGCCCCACCAGGCCTTGAATTTTATGACCCCACTCGAATTTAAACAAGCGGCTTAACCTCTGCCTACCACTGGCTTATCGAATAGGGAAGCGTACAAGCGAGCCAGCGGGTTCGGCAATAGCTACGAACATTCAAGTCATGTAACTGCCACGCGAGCTAGAGTTGGTTGGTTGCCTATCCAAAAAACGCTCGTTTTTTGGAAGGTTCTGACGAGTGCCCCAACGGCCCCAAAAACGCACGTTTTTAAAATCGTTTTTTAGAAGCCTTTTTTTAAATAATCCGACTGCACGAGAACTTTACGCCTGTTCAATTACTAATACTAAAGGCTGACTGGCTGTACCAGATTAACAAACACTAACAGGTCTATAAGCTAGTTAAAGTGCTCGATAGGTAGTATTTCCATACTACACGAGTGCAAAGATGATCAAAAAATAGACCCAAATGAGGCTGAATTTAATAGCACGAATGATACTACACAAGGTATCATTCGTGCTATTAATAATAGTTTACTCAGCGGTATCTTTTTTAGTAGCACTCTTTATACTGCGTTTTTTTTCTTTTTTGAGCAAGTCCTCGACGGCTTCCAGAATGAGAGAGTGGACTGACAAGAGCTCTTTGACCCGGCCGCCCTTTGCCTTCTGCTCAGCCTTTCGCTGGTCACGCAACGCCGTCAATTCTTTGAGCAGAGGCGTGGGCATTCGGAGCATGTAACCACTCACATCTTTATTAGCTGCGGCTGGCTTCTCACTGGGTACTGAACCGCCCTCGTCCACGAAAGCTGCTACTTTGCGAACGGAAGCCGGAATCGGTGGGCTAGGCTTTTTCATTAGTGATGACGTGTTGAATATGGGAGAAGAGAGCGGTTACTTCGGCAATGGCTTTAGGATCGGGCGGAGTTAACTCAAATACCGACAGGCCTACCGACATAGCCTTGTCAAAGGCGACACGGTTACCGATGGTCAGTGGCACGAAGGTTACCTGGTCAAGGCCACCTAAGTAGTGCACCGCTTGCTGGCCGGCAGCACCGGTTAGCCCGTGTGTGTCAGCCCTGGCGATAAACGAAAAGGCCTGCATCGTGGGGTTCACGTCAAAGGCCTTACCCACTAGTAAATCGACCTTACCAGAAGTCCATAGATCGGTGGCGCGGGGTGGGAACGGGACTAGGTAAGCGTTGGTGATGGAGAGTGCTGACCGTTGGCTGGTCGTATCACGCCCACCCGTATCTACAACCACGTCGTCATACTCCGTGGCTTTAGCCCGAAGCTGCTCGTGCAACTTGTTGCCAGTGAACGTCACCATGTCCAGCTCAGGCTGGTCGGAATAATCCCGCCGCACCTCGTTGAAAATCTTGGCGCTCTCCTGGTCATCAGCGTCGCAGACTAATACTCGCCGGCCTTGCTTCTGTAAATACACTGCTAAATTCATAGCAATTGTAGTTTTAGAGCTACCCCCTTTGTACCCTCCTACCGTGTAAATCATGATGTTATGAGATATCAATGATACTACTCCATGTACTATTATTAGTACTGGTGTTAGTACCAAAGATAGTAGGTAGACTAGTAGGTTCCAAGCTAGCAAACGGGCTCCTGTATTAGCGTTAGATCAGCTGAGAAAGCAGCCCTAATCAAACTAGTCTAGACGCGATATGGGTCAAATTTGGCCAGTCTGTTATCGTGTCAGATAAATACGCTAGTAAACAAGTTGTCTGACCAGATACGTGCATTTAAATAAATGTACATACATCATTCGCCCCCCCTTAGTGTGCGAAGCTTGGAACCGCTCTTGTCTGATTTCCTGACTCACTAAGAGCTTAAAAAAGACAAGAGGAACCTCGCTTGCTTATTCCTTTCTTATTAAAGTTAGTTATTAAATACTATTAGGGGCGCACTAACTATTTGATAAACAAGAAAATACAAGGTCGAAACAAGACAACTATCCAGCCAGACAAGACAACTATCCACGCCAGACAAGCTAAGTAAGACAACTATCCATGCCAGACAAGACAACTATCCATGCCAGACAAGTAAACAAGACAACTATCCAGCCAGACAATTTGTAAGAAAGTGCTATCTTTCTTGAAGTAATAGTTGCTTGAAGCAAATGCCCGCTAACCCGTACCCAGGAACTACCTTCGATAAAACCAATAATCGGTGGAAGGCGCGCATCACAGCTAACGGCGTCACTCGTAGTCTTGGTACTTATGCTACGCAGCTAGAAGCGTACGCGGCGGTAGAAACCGCTAAACAAGTCCAGTCGAATGCATCTGACCTATTCGAGCAGCCTGAGATGCCAGCTGTACTGGTGGCTACAAGGAAAAATACAAAAGTAGCTCAGCATAATTGGCTCGTGGAGACCCGGCTTCCTTTATCTTTACTGGAGGCACGCATCTTTGTCTTGATGCTGCGCTGCCTTCATAAGTACGACGAAGGCGTACCAGCAATTGTCATCCCTATCGGCGAATTGTTCCCAGGCGCAATAGGCGGCAACAATTACAAATTGCTGGTAGAGGCCGCTGACCATTTCATGAAGCTGCGTATCGAGCTGCCGGTACTGGACCGGGAAGTGGGCATGCGCAGCATCAACCTGGTGCAGGCGATGGAGGTGGACCCCGAGCAAGGCGTGTTAGTAGGCGCTTTCTCGCCAATGGCTTTGCCTTACGTGAGTAAACTTACCGATAACTTCACGGTGGGGGTGGTGGATGAACTGATGAGCCTGAAAAGTGCTAACACCCATTCGTGGTACTGGCTCATGAAGTCCTGGGCCTTCCGGAGCCCAGTGACGGTAAGCGTGAATCAGCTGCGTGAGATGACTACCGAAACTGGTAGTTACCAGCAGTACGCTGACTTCCGCAACAAGGTGCTCCGGCCTAGCATCGATGAACTTAACGGGCTAAGTTTTGAGATTAAGTTCTCCGAGAATAAGAAGGGCCGGGCTGTGGACAGCGTACGCTTTGACATCGGCAGCAAGAAGGCTGTCGAGCCTATCAAGCAATTGCCACCAGTAGTTGTGGCGGCTGAGAAACCGAAGCTTATGCCTCTACAGGAGAAAGTAAGTACTAGGCTTTCCAAGCTTAAGCTGACGCAGGCCCAAATCAAGAAAGTATTGGAAGTAGTGGTAGGGGAGGAGCAACTAACCAAGCTGCTGAAAGAGACCTACCCCGTCCTCCGTGACTTCGAAACGAAGGCCAAGCCAGGCGAAAACGTAGCGGCAGCTACCATGTTGCTACTGAAGAGTACATTCCCAGCTATTTGGGCGACTAACTAACTACTAATCAATAAAGTATAAAATAGTATTGCGCGCGTTTTCCGGCGCTTGTACTATTATAAACCATAGGGTGGTAGCGGGCTTTTTGCGGCCAGCTTTTTAAGTTTCGGGGGGCGCTGTGGCCCAGCAGTTACGCCTGGAAAACACTTGCTGAACAACCGCCGATTCTTCTCGTGTAAGGCATCGAGCACCCGCTGACGGGCCGTGTGGCCCATATCGGTGAACTTGGGGGCCCACCGGTCATAAAAGGCGCCCACGTCGACTAAACTCAACTGCCAGTCCGAGCGCTGGCACCAGCGCTCGGACCAGGTATAGGTCGGGCGGAAGGCCTGCACACACCGTTTCAGCAGGGCTTGGTGTTGCGCGGTACGTGCGGCGGATCCACGCCGCACCTTCGCTTTAGCCGCTTTTTCCTGATAGATCAAGAACTCCTCGCTGAGCTCCACTTCCTCCACGCGCGTGCGCAAATAGAGTTTGACTAGGGAGTTGCCGGGCAGGTGAACGTAAGCCGTGCGCGCCGCATCAGGGCGTGGCAGCAACGCGGCAATCATCGTCGCGGTCCAACCCCGCTCTTTCAGCGCATGCGTCGTCAAGTACTTGGTGGGCGGTGTGGACACCGACGTCTGGTCCACCACCAGTAGAAAGCGCTGCACCCCCATACCACAACCGACTAAGTAGGCCACAAAAATAGCGCTAGGGCGCTGGCTACTGCGTAGGCGTAGTTACTTTCCACCGCTTATTTTATACCTCTTACCTGATGCGGAGGTGGCTATTTTACATAATCGACGTTACCAGACAGCTTAAAAATGCTTGAGCCTATGCTAAGAAACTGGTAATAAGAGTGCTGTCGGCGTTGCTAGCAGGGCTTTTTTGGCCGTACTTTGACGCATGCAAAAACTACTACTCAGTGCGTGGCTGGCGGGGTGCCTGGGTACTTCGGCCCTAGCCCAAACGTCGGAGCAAAGCCGTCGGTGGGACGGGTACACTACCCAGGTGCAACCGGATGTGTCGCTCACTCAGCAAGCGTTTCGCCTAGGTCAGCAGTTCACCCGACCGGGCTGGAGACAGCTGGCGGCGCAACTCCGCACCCAGCCTCGACCCGTCGAACGATATCTAGGCTTTGCCCCTGACTTACCCCTACGCACTTCGCTGACTTATTTGGCTACCGTGCATCCCCTGCACCCCACGCCTGGTCAGGTGGCGAGCTGGCCCCTCTACTTAGCCTCCGCCCCAGAGATGGCGCGCCTGTATGGGACGGGCTTCGGCTTACAGTTTGCCGGCGAACCGGCTTCTTTACACGCGACCAACCAGCTCTACCGCCACCTGTGGGAGTTGAAGCTAGCCCGCCGCCAAACGGATTACGAACGCTTGAGTGCCCTCTTACTGCAGCATGCTACCAAGGTGCATAAGTTAGAGCAGGCCTTGCCGGTGCTCCTCTTTAAAGTCGATAGCACGGGGCAGGTGCAGGATGTGAACGTCGACGGCACGCGCAGCACGTACGGACTTACGAGCCGCAGCCGCAAGTTGATTCTGAAGGCGCTCGCCTCGGAACGGTTTCAGGCGTTAGAAGCGCGCAACTTCTTTAACAAGCCCCGGCCCTGGCAAGAACGGGTCGCGCGCGTGAAGGCACAGCTTCGGCTAGGACAGCGGGTCAGCAAGGGTAGTCACCAGCTGTTTGGAGGAGTCCTTTATAAAACCGTGCACATACCTGGCCGGTGTGGGGGCACTTGGCGGCAAGTAAGTCGCTTTGCCTTTTGGAAGTAAGTGATGCGCCCGTGCAGCAAGAACAAGCCTCGATCAATTAGCCAACGTTTCTGTAGTGGCAATTGCTACCTAGTACCCAGCAGATAGTTCTGGAAGTAGCGCAAGCAACAGAATGTCACTTCCTATTCGGGCGGTGGGGACGAATGTTGGCGTGGGTGGATTGGCTCGGCAAATTAGGCTAACACTAGCTTGTCACATTTCATAAACGAGCAGCCAGCAGGCGTGACAGCCTATGTATGGCCCCAATGCGCCCCTGTCGTCAGCAGCAAGCTGCCGTGCCCAGCTATCACCTGCCAAGCCCCACCTAGCCGAGGCCACGCCCAGCCGCCGGGAAGGCCAGGTCAGGATCGTCTTCCTTCGTCACCAAGCAGGCGCCTTCCCACGCGGCCCGGTCCCTATAGGAGTAACCGCGTAAGCAGCTACCGGCCCCTGTTTCCTATCTGCTGGGGCCCGCGCTAGCTGGCAACAGCTGGTGCAACTGATCTTGTGCACGTTCGCATCGGCAAGTAAAGGGGCTGCGCCCACCAAAAAAGGGGTGAGTAGGTATGCCGCGCCTTTTATAACCCCTTTTATAACCGGTTTATAACCCATTTATAAAGGGTTTATAACCGAAAGCAGGGGGTTTATAACCTAGCACGGGGGGATTATAACTGCTTTATAAAACACGGGTTCGCCGGCTGGCCGCTCCGCTACTAGACGCTCAGGTGTCGGGGAGGGCGCGCGGGGAGCATGTGGGGGACGTACGCCCTAGCATCCGGCTACGGGCGATAGTCTTGTCACCGCAACTCCTTCAACTAGCCAGATTGGGGAAGAGGCAGGAGGCGAACCGGGCAGGGCGAAGCGGGACATTTTTAGCGGGGGAGCCGAAAAGACATTATGTAAACGACCATTCTTAAAATGTCTTTTCACCCTAACTTCGCCTGAAACTACCCTTTTCACCCCCGTGCCCGCCTACTTCGCCTACTACCGCGTCTCCACCCAAAAGCAAGGTTCCTCCGGCCTCGGCCTAGAAGCCCAGCGCGCGGCAGTCGTAAGTTTCCTGCAAGGGGCGGTACCAGTGGGGGAGTACGTGGAAGTGGAGAGTGGTAAGAAGAACCAGCGGCCCCAGCTGCTGGCGGCGATTGCCGCGGCCCGGGGCGCGGGTGGGGTGCTGCTGATTGCCAAATTGGATCGGCTATCGAGGAACGCGGGCTTTATCCTGGCCCTGCGTGACTCGGGGGTGCAGTTCGCCTGCTGCGACATGCCCGACGCCAATACCCTTACCGTGGGCCTCTTCGCCGTCATCGCCCAGCACGAGCGCGAAACGATCTCCCAGCACACCAAGGATGCCTTGAAAGCTAAGAAGGCGCGGGGCGCCCAGCTCGGCACGCCAGCGAACCTGACGGAGGAGGCGCGGCAGTTGGGGCTAGCCGCCCGGCAGCGCAATGCCCGCGAGCATGGGGGCATCCGGCAGGCCACGGCCTTGATTCTGGCTCGGCGGGCGCAGGGGCTGAGTTGTGAGACCAT
>Ga0265798_10012331_pt1 | contig 10322 bp, 15 predicted proteins | sample P3T30metagenome_FD_192430 | JGI IMG/M metagenome (GOLD analysis project Ga0265798, IMG submission 192430) | Plant litter microbial communities from East Loma Ridge, Irvine, California - P3 T30 | ecosystem: Environmental > Terrestrial > Plant litter > Unclassified | place: USA: California...
GGCTCTGGCGGCTTAGCACGCCCAAATAGAAGTAAGCGGGGTTTGCCATCCATCATTTGTGCAGAGAGTTATCCCAGCCCTTGGTCCAACAGGTACCCACTGGGGTAGGCACACCCGCAATGGGGTAGCGCATCACCGAGATGGAGGACGACATACATATGTATCGACCGGCGACATCGACCGGCGATACCGACCAACGACACCCACCGGCAACCTCGACAACCGACGCGGCTAGGATCTCTCAAGCTTCGGCTTGCTGAGGACCTTGTTCTGATCATTCGAACTTCATCCATGTGGTGTTGGTTGATAGGAACCCTCTTTTTTTCATTGAGTCTTCGTCCTGGTGGCGTTGCTTGAGGAAGAAAGCTTTGCTTTGTGATACTGGAGAGAAGTGACTGGGGTGACATTGCAGCTTGCAGCGCATCACACCCGCGATGATGACAAGCAGTAATAGGGAGAATAACAGGTGAGTGTTGCCCGAAGCCGAGTGTTTGATAAGAAGAGATGATGGGTAGAATGAATGAACGGCCAAGTGCCAGAACGCAGACACGAGATCATGGCGGGGATATGGTGAAGACAGCATGCGACAGCGCAATAGTGACATGCTCCTGCAATGCGTCGAGTAGCGTAGGTACGAGTTGAGGTTCCTAGTCGTGTCGTTGAGAAAGTGACATCTGAATCTCCAACATCCACAACCGTTGGAGAAGACTGAGAGGCATTCTGATCGCACAAGTGAGCTAATCGTTATGCGGACGAGGTTGGTGATCTTTGACAGTCAAAAGCAGTAGGAGAAGGCAGCGAACAGTAAGTGCGAAGCAGTGCAGTTATTGGTTGATGGTGTGCGTCGAGGTAAGTCGCGTTGCTGCTCCACCGTACTCACACCATTAGCTCACATCACCCGCGCTTCTACGAACGGCGAGGTAGAGGACGCCGCCCATCCATGACCCTCCAGTGAGAGCCTCGGAGGAGTGAAGCACCGAGGCTATTTTGAGAAGAGCACCGAGTCCTCGAAGTGCCTTTGAAGCGTTGTCACGTATCCGCAATATTTCCATCATCTTACCTGTCTAGAAGCCAGCACGGCGAGGCTTTCTCCAAGATGGGCCCAAGATCCACTCTTGTATATCCCAGAGCGGTATGCCGGTACCAGTCATCATCGTGAGCTTGCGCTTGGTGACTCTTGGTGCAACATCCAGCGGGCGTTTCGTGCCAAGTAGTTCTGTTGAGGCATGTGTCCTACTATCGGACTCTCTCCGGTAGCCGTCGGTGTGCTTCATGTATGGCTTCGTGAACGACGTACCGGTATGGCGAGTGCCGCGCTAAAGAATATTGCGGAGCCCCACGCGCCAGCCTCGAGCAGGTTGCGTTGGAATGGACTCCCATGACCTCGATGCGCCATCCGATCTGCAATTGCATTCCGGCCCGACAAGCTGACTCGGGCTTTCATTCACTCATGCCACGCATGGTGAGGCCGTTACAGGCTCGTCGATCTTCAGGGCGTCCATGCGTCGTCATAAGTGGCCATCGTACAAAGCATGGGAGCGCCGGCCAAGAGCGGCAAACCCCCATGGCATGACGTACTTGTTAGCGTCATTCAGTTGTTAGGACGCATCCCACCGTGCTGCTCAGAATGCAACGGACGAAAAGTGGCGTCCGAGATGTTCCGGTGGCAGGCTCGCTTGTATGCATATTAGCCATGCACCTCGGCTTGCAGAGCTGTCGGAGAAAGTGCTGCCTGCCCGGTTGCGTTGCAGAGACCACCGTGCCAAGAATTGCTTGAACATCGTGCTTGCTGACGTTGCTGACGTTCTCGCAGGCAGTCTGCCCGGCAACGGTGGATCACGCGGCGGAGACCGAGTCACTCGGGAAGTCGAGTAAGCAGACCATAACTTCCTACGATGTTACAGTATGCTCAGCTACTATGCTGTGTGTTTCCGAAATGGCAGTGAAGAAAAGGTGTGAACAGGATGGGATTGAATATCTCATCCGCCTAGTTTCCATTCAGAAGGTTTTGCCAGCCTACAATTCGTGGTTCTCTTTGCCTGCGCGTTCTCGACAACCTTGCAAGGTCTCAGCCGCTTCCGTGTAGCAGGAGGCGATTGCGGGTCACCGCTACGCTTCGCCGTCTCAGACAGCAGCTGTACCTCCGCGCGGAGCCCGTCTATCTTTTGCTCACTCGTCATTGCCACCTCCCGCGACTGTGTCAGCTTCTCCTCCAGAGCCCTGATCTTGGCCTTGAGCTCCAGGTTCTCAGACTCCGTCTCTGTGACGATCTGCGCCTGGGGCTGCAACACGTTGTCGCAGTTGAGAGTCAGCCTTTCTGTGAAGGACGTCTGGGCTCGCACCAAGCTATCGTTCTCGAGCTTCAATCTCTTGCATTCCCCTACGCTCTGCTCTAGCTTCTGCTCTAGCTTCTGCTGTTTAGAGCGGTACGCTTCTTCGGATTTTGCGTCCCCAAGAAGCCTCTGCATGTGCTGGTGGATACTCTCAAGCTGTTCGCTAATCGCAACTAGACTAGCTACCTGCTGGACCTGTGCACGTCAGCGGGGCACGATGGGATCAGGCACGCTTGCACCTGCCTGCTTCATCTCTTCCTTGACTTGTTGGGCTGGATGGTGGGACGATATAGTGCTAGCTCTAGGTCGGGTATGCGTCCTGAACAGATGCTCGCAGATGGCTTTTTAAGTCGGGGAAAAATCTATGTTTGACGTCCGAGTTCTGCAACGGGTCAAGACAGCATGCGCTGTGGTCTGCGTCGCGTGGGCTAAGATTAGTAGGTGGTAGGGCGCAGCACGCCAAGAAAGGTATTGCTATGGGGCCCAAAACTTCAGCTCTTGTTTTCCTATATTCGGCACTGTGGCAATCGTGGTCTATTTCGGTTCTCTGTTCTGGTGTGACATGGACGTCGTTGCGGCTAGTGAAGCGCGCAGCTCGCCACTACGAGCCTCTACTACTGGCTGTCGTCGGCGCAAAATTTCGTATTATATCGCGCGCGAGGGGTAAATGATGAGAGAGACCGTTCTTTCAGCATACGGGCTTTGCGTTGTTTTTTGGTTGAGGCAGGTGGTGCTAGCTGGCATTCCTGGTGCCTCTTCGCGAGAGCGGTACGGTGAACACTAAGCCTTCCCACGACTTCTCTGCGCGAGAAAGTGCGGCCTGGTTTGTGCGAATCAATCACGCTAGTTGTAGCGTGTGCTGGAGTTGTACAGGTAGAGTGAGCTTTGGCCAAGTAGCTGGAATCGCGTTTTTGTGTAGTGGAGTGCCGCAGGATGACTTCGATGGCAGCGTGTAGTCACGACAACGGCGCATCGAGGCCAGCGCATGCGTGAAGCTTCGGTGCACCCTATGTGGAAGTTTTAGTTCTTGGATGAGGTATGATTGCGTGGCGGAACTCATTGAAATAACAGGTAAGCCAAGCAGCCATGGTGTCTTGTAGATTACTACCTATGGGAAGTGGACGTTACCACCCCATTGTCAAGCGTATTCCCTCCAGCCGTGTGGAAATCACCCTCCTAGGCCATACGTGCTCTCTTTCGTCTGCGTTGCGCACCATTCACATGCGCATCCCCATCGTCTCTATCATCCCTACTTCTCTTCAAGGTGCCTTGAGGTCTCCGCGTTTTATCCTGCGTTTTTCTGGCATTGTCTCCTTTGTCACTCGGCTCTGCCATGGACTTCCGGGCGCAGGTGGTCTTTCCTTCGATCTCTTCGATGTCCTTCTCTACTTGCTCCGATTCGGCAAGGCCCGCAGCAAACGCCTCTACCACCCGTCATTAGTCCACCAGTGTTCATGCCTACGCGAGAAGACGTACCAGGCTTGGGATCTGAGGATGGACGTGCTATATGATGAGGTCCGCCTTTCACACCTTCCGTGTCTTCTTGGTCGTCTTGAGACACGTTCTTGCATTCTGACGCTGAATGCGAAGCATCGGAAGCAAAGCGCAATGGATGCCGGCTATCCTCTGACTGAGCTGCTCTAGCTGACTCCTCTGGATTCTGTGCGAGAAGCGGATATGGTTAGCAACAAGTGGCATCTTGTGAATATGGACATACTTGCCTTGTCTATGTTAAAATGCCTATCTTCGACGGTTTCCTGAGAGCTCATCGTGAGGAGGTGAAGGAGATGGCTGGAAAGAGGAAGGGAGGTGCGGGGAGCCCCTATATTCGAGGGAAGAGGCTCCTTCCTACTCCGCTCGCTGCGACTCAGCTCATTCATGGATTAGCTACGGCCCAATGTCCCAAGCTCCCGAGGGGTGGGGGATATGCCGCCTGCCATGCACGCCTATACGTGTCCCGAGACGACACCGCTTTTCAGGCATGTGTGATGCCCGCCCCTTATTTACTTGTTACGGAATGCCTCCGCGCAGCAATGTTGAGCTTGCTGTAGTCGCCTGCACTGTACTCATCATCACGTTTCCATCATTGCGTGGGCCTGAACTCGAACTCTTGCTTCACGAATCCACGACCGCTGTCTCCTTGCGCGGAGTAGACCTCACAGGCCTCTGTAGCGACAGCAAGGATGCCACTCGATCGATCCCTCGCACACCTTTTCTGAAGAGACCATCTTAATCTGTACTGGGGCTGGCAGCAGGGAAACAAGCTGTACCCCTGGTCCGGTCTATGCCCGCGCGTTACATGCAGCGGCCCCATGTGTGACTTCCAGGGGCGAGAACCCTGCCCTAGGGGTGAATGCGTGTTAGGTGCAGTAGAAGTGGGACACCGCATCAGACTGCACAGCCCTTTTTGCTCTCCCTCTCCAATGACCGGCCGTACCAGGTAGCACTGGAGCATCCGTTTTGCCTCATTCATGCGCTACACTTGTTGGCGCTGGGCATCGCACACTTGCAGCGAGCATGCTCGGCCGGCGAGGCAGATGGATCTCTGGAACTAGTATATAAGCGGGCGCCCTCCGTGCAGACACTGCATAAATCCTCTTTCTTCAACATGGCATTTCTCCTTATCAGCTCTGTTAGCTGCTTTTCAGTTGGACTCCTACTGAGCCTGGTGTCCATAGTTCACGATTTACTGCATCGCAAGCCGAGCCGAACAAGTCAGATATACGGGCGCAGCTGCGGAGAGATAGTTCTGATTACCCTCTCCAGCACTGTCCACGCACTTTTGTCAGTAGCTGGTATAGTGGCATTCTCGTATGTGCCTCTCTCCAAGGGCAAGGTGTACTGGGTCGACATGGCCATACGATGCAACCTCCATGTTCTCACGGGCACAAATGTAAGAAGACCTAAGCAAGATCTCGGGGCCTGCTAATTCACGGGACCAATAGCTCGGCCGAGTTCTACGTGCCCTAGTGTTTCCCCCTTGGACTATATGGTTTGCGTACATGACCACTTTCCTGACGGCTCTGAGCAACGTACATCCTAAGAGGTGAGAGACATGAGGATCATCTTCCGCTTTGGCTAACTATTAGGGGAATAACAGTGCTTATCTGACCTACAACCCGGAGCTGCCTTATCTCTCTGCAGTAGCATCACTTCTATCGTCAGCTGTATCATACGTACGGCTTCAAGAGCATAAAATGTCCGAATTGTGTCCCCCCGACAAGAAAACGAAGGAACTGTTTACCGTTCTTACAATCGCCAACGCTATCGCGGGATTCTCCCAGCTGTGTTTAGCGATCCTCATTTCCATTGTATCGCTCATAGATAGCAATTTGGAAACGACGCTATTTCAGCCAGCCTTTCTGGTAAGTTCCGATCACCGCTGTTGTGTAGTGCAAGCTAACTGAGGCCAGGCCTGTACAGTGGCGCAACTGCTGTGTCCTTCTGCGCTTTTGTTACCGAGAATCAAGCGTTGGATCGTCGAGTCTTTCAAAGCTCTGCTGGCCAGGCTACAATCGAAAGACAGGATTGGTGGCAACATGGGAAGTGCAGTGCGACTGGGCAGCGTGGACAACGTTGCAGTTTCCGCATATTGATAAGCGTAGGAGTGCAAGAATTCATTTGCAGTCAACAAGGCCGACAAATATAAGTGTAGGCTCAATCCCAATCCTTTTGCTTTTGAGATTAGTGACGGCGAGAAAGCGTCCCTGCAATGCAAGGAAGAAGGGGGTGCTAGAACCCTCAGTGAGCATCGGTGGAAGGATGAACCAAGATCTATCATGTCGGCAATGCTCAATGTGGAGGCGGCAGTTTTTGTGCATAAACTTCACACAGCCTGCAGGAGGAGGCTCGGTCACTAGCACGCCGGGGTGTTGAGAAAACTGTGTCGATGATCACTGTCTACCTTGCGGCGCAGACCCGCCTAATTCTTGCTTGGTTCGATCGGAAAGCTCCACTCTCACCCATGCCTTGGTGTCGAACTGCACGAGCGAAGCGGCTCCATGATCTATGTGTCACAGTGGCACTGAATCCGTGCAGATATGAGGTTTCTACGTTGCGGGCATACTCAGTTTCTGCTTCGTTCGGTTAGAAACACGCTGGCGGGAGCTGTTCGAGTCACTAGCGGTATCAAGACCATGCGCAACACCCCTCTAGAGACCCAATGCAAGTACAAGCAGCACGAAACACGTAGTCTGTGTTACCTTTGCTGAGGCTGCATGGCCGCCACGTCACTAGTCGCATAACAGTCACATGCAGTAGTCGGCTTCGGAGATGTGTATCGAGAATGGCATTTGTTCATCGAGAGATCCTGTCGCGAGACAGAACGTGACTACCTGGCCAAGCTCCTTCAGAGATATGTCCCTACACAAACTTGACTCTTTGATGCTGTCGTCCCACTTGTTTAGGGACTGCCAGCTGTAGCCTTCCAGCCCATGGTTTGTACAGTCAGCCGGGCGGACGCGTTGGCGGCAAAGTCGAGAGCTTGCCCTGCTCGACTGCGCTGTGTTAGCTGCGCGCGGGTACCAACAGGGTCTTGTTCTATCTTACGAGGTACCCGCTGCGAGAATCGCAACGTTGCGAGCATGTTCATGCTCATCCGGGTCTTCCGCGATCGAAGCAAGTGGGGATGGCATCAAGTGTGGCCCGACAGGCGAGCTGCGTACGCGGTGGGGGTTGCAGGTTCGCGGGACCGAGACGCTATCGCGGCAACACATGACTGTACAGACGTTCAGCAGATGCAAGCTGAGGGGGTTAAGCAAGGCTTTATGTTGCTCTGCAGTCGATCCAGGTGCTAGAGAGCGGGCACCCATCGCTAGCCGCACGGCAATGGCGACCTGAGATCCTGAGTAGATGTTACGTGAGCACTCACTCAGCATACTGTCGCCACATGAGACGTTGCATCTACCGACCCGAGGCCAAGCACTCGTGTACACCTCGACTCCACTTCCGCGCAAGATAGTGCACGGTACTATTGGCAAGGAAATGCTGCAATACTAGTTACCAGGCGCAGTAGCGAGTTGTCATCAGCAAGCGGCCCCGCAAGCAGACGGCCTATCACTTCAGACACCGCTTCGGCCTCGCTGTCTGTACTTAGACATGCATGATGTACCCTCAGTGGCGGCGCAGCGTCGACATGGCAGTCTTGAATGCAAGATTAGCTTGCCACCCTCGAAACGATCTCAGTAGGCTTGTCTTGAAGTCATTACCTGCATCGAGATCGTCTCACTTAAACAGACGGCGCTTTCCCTTTAGATCGTGGCCAGACAAGGGACTCCGCAGTGTAAGCAGACAAAGAAGAGATCTAGCACTCTAATGATAGCTACACAAAGATAGTGCCGCTCTAGCCCTCATCTGTTTCCCCATCCCTGGCACTGCCATGTATGCTCTGCAGCTGACAGGATAGATCTCACAGAACGGTCCGCAAAGACTCATGCCGAACATACTGCAGGATGTCACCGGAGTAGTGGGGGGAGTATAGTGCGATGCGGTTGCAGCGAGAATACCACCACGACTGATCCACAGCTTGGAAAAATGCATTGTCTAACGATCGCTAATGAATGACATATATACCGGTCCAACACAGAAAGAGACACAGACGGCGCAGCGTGAACTTGCTGTCGAGCGGACGAGTGTGAGAACCGGCCAGGCGCGATGCTCACTTGAGACGGAGCCAGGCGGTGGTCGCATCTTTCGCTCGAGACGCAATTTGAGTCTGTCGATGGTCGAGCGTCGGATGCTGCAGATCAGGTGTGCGTGTCACAGCTAGCTTGTCCGACGTCAGAAGGCGATCTCTCTCGTCTACGACCAGCTCGGTCCGCATGGATGAGCAATGTCGTCGTAGGAACTGGATAGTAGCGGTCCTTGTAGGAGATCAATCGTTGTGATTATCACAAAGCAAGGAGATACTCACAAGGTCAGCTCGGTTTGGAGGTGACCACGGCCTGCGGCCAGTCGCGTCCGGGGACGCGCATTCGACGATGCGGCCACCACGCCGTGCCACAAAGTAGATCTCGGCGCTGTAGATGTCGCTGAGCTTCCTCAGCTTCGCGTGCAGTGTTTTCATCAGTCTTTGGTAGTTGTTGTTGGCGGCTCTTCTGGCCTTGGCGCGGGCCAGTTTCTGCGTCTGCTGCTGAGGTGGCATGGAGAGGAGACGGCGGGGAGAGCTGAGGGCTCGAATAGTACGCTCTCTTTTCGATACACAACGGTCGCAGGCCGCACGGATGGAGTGGTGAAGTAGAGGAGCACAAGGCACTGGAGTCCGGTTTGTCTCAACAATCTGCTTCCAGGAGGCGGAGGGTAGTCGGCTGGCAAGCTCGCAACGGACAGTGCCACTGCGACGGTTGAATACTGTCCCGCACTGTAGCACACAGCCGGCGATCCGCGGCACACGTGGTGGTATGATCTGAAACTCCGCGATGCTGACTAAGAGCTAGTGCGATGACAGACAGAGTGATCCCGAGTAGCGACCCATGTGGTATGTCGCCGAGGGCTTGTTCTGTACAACGATCCATAATTAGCCATGGTTGCCTTTGGGCGTGAAGAGTATCAGTCACCAGTTGGTGCTGCGCGAGTGCTTGGCTTGAGACCATTTTCGCGCATGGCCATCATCTAGTGGTGTGGATCACTGCGGACAGGCAAGCTTGTAGCTTATTTTTAGTGAGAAGCTCCCAGTTTGCGTTCGCACCGCTTCCGGCTCCTGAGATTAAGTAGAGCTGGAGGCAGTGTCTGTAGTTCCCATGACATCCATCTTCAACGGCTTCCCCTTCCCGAGCCAGACCGACCCTGACAGACTTGCCGCGATCCAAGCCCCCAACTGCCTGTGGACATTCACATCAGCACAATGTGCATCGTCAACGTTCTCATTATCTTCCGGCGAAGTGCTCCTACCGTAATCAGTGGGCACAAGCCAGCAATGCCGGATCGGGACACGCACGAAGACTGGGATTCGGCGATGCAGAAGGCAACTGCAGTGCGAGTCATCAACCACAAACCCCGCCCGGAAAAGCACGGTGGACGAGTCCGTGTCCCCTCGGCTGAACCTGTGGTCTTGAGCCCTGCAGATACTTGCCCAGCGGAGTGACGGAAGCGGGCGTGCCTTCAGGCGTAGATAGAGTGCCGGTTGGGATATGTGCCAAGGGAGAGAGACACACACGCATTACAACGGGGCGTTATAACGAAGACAATAAGTACACCCATTCTTTAAAGAAGAAGAAAACACAGCTCGAGGCAGAGAACGCTGAGTTGCAGAAGCTGACGAATGTCCTGAAAGCCGAGCTGGCGGGACAGTCGAATATTGAAGCCCTTCCTGGTGCGCGTGAAGGGAGGATGCATCGCGGTACGGAGGGTCATAGGTATGGACGGTAGATAGCAAGTTCTGACATCAACGGCTGTGTTCCTCTCCATGTGCATCTTCGAAGTTTGCGCCCCTGCAGTCCAGCAGTCAGACGCTTCCAGCGCTACTGTACAAGCTCAGATAGCAGGATACTGTGCTGGGCATCTATAGTAGCAGTTCAGAGCCAAAGATAGATCCGCCCACTCTTAAGAGACCGTCTGCGAGCATCTGCTCAGGACGTAATTTACATCTGATCCACAGCTCGCAACATGCCGTCCTACCACCCAGCCCCGCAGATCAAGGAAGAGACGGAGCAGGTGGGGTGGACGTGTGCCCAATTTCCTTGTGTCTCGCTGACGTGTGCAGGTCGGGAAGACAGCTCTTCTGGCAGCAATTGGCGAACAGATAGAGAGTTTTCTCCAGCAGATGCAAAGAAAGTTTGACGAAGCGTACCGCACCGAACAGCAGAAACAACGACAGAGCGAAACAGAGTATAAGGAGCTGCAGCTCAAGAACGAAAGTTTAGCGCGAACCAACGCGTCCTGCCTGGAAGAGCTGATTCCCCACTACGAGAAGGTCTTCCAGCTCCAAAAGCAAGACCTTGACGACACAAAGGCCGAGAACCTGAAGCTCAAGGTCGATATCAGGGCCATGGA